>Ga0210395_10000852_pt1 | contig 23438 bp, 23 predicted proteins | sample IncBWH4OmetaG_FD_150861 | JGI IMG/M metagenome (GOLD analysis project Ga0210395, IMG submission 150861) | Forest soil microbial communities from Barre Woods Harvard Forest LTER site, Petersham, Massachusetts, United States - Inc-BW-H-4-O ... | reverse complement strand
TCACGCATGCCATCCTCAAGCAGAAAGACTGGGAGGTTTACGGCATGGACGTGGGCGACCACAAACTGGCCAACTGCCTCGGCAACCCGCGGTTCAAGTTCGTCGAGGGGGATGTCACTATCTCGCGCGAGTGGATCGAGTACCACGTGAAGAAATGCGACGCGGTGCTGCCGCTCGTCGCCATCGCCAACCCCGCGCAATACGTCAAGGATCCGCTGCGCGTGTTCGAGCTCGATTTCGAGGCCAACCTCGCGGTTATCCGCCAGTGCGCGCGCTACAAGAAACGCATTATCTTTCCGTCCACGTCCGAGGTTTACGGCATGTGCCCGGACAATGAACTCGACGAGGCATCGAGCACGATGGTTTACGGCCCGATCGATAAGCAGCGCTGGATTTACGCGTGTTCGAAGCAGCTCCTCGACCGCGTGATCTACGCCTATGGCGTGCGAGACAATGTGGACTACACGCTCTTCCGCCCGTTCAATTGGATTGGGCCGAAGCTCGACAATGTCTTCGAACCCAAGGAAGGCAGCTCGCGCCTTTTCACGCAGTTCATCTCGAACGTCATTTTCAAAAAACCAATCCAGCTCGTGGACGGCGGAAAGCAGAGCCGTTCGTTCACCTTCATCGATGACGGCGTGGATGCGCTCCTGCGCATCATCGAGAACAAGGGCGGCCGCGCCTCGCGCCAGATTTTCAACATCGGCAACCCGAACAACGACGTGAGCGTGGCCCAGTTGGCGAAGCTGATCATCGCGGCGTTCAAGCAATATCCCGATTATCGCGAGCACGCCGCGCAGGCGAAGGTCGTGGCCGTGTCGTCGGGAACGTATTTCGGCAAGTATTACCAGGATATCCAGAAACGCGTGCCCTCGGTCGCGAACATCAAGAAACAGCTCGGCTGGAAACCGAAAGTAGATCTCAAGACCGCGATCAAGCGCACGCTCGACTACCACCTCGCGCACAAAGATTACCAGCTGGAGTAGATGGAAAGTAACCGCGAATGGACGCGAATAAACGCTAATTGAAGAAAACCGTCCGGCACCCGTGCGAGCCAGTTTGGCCTCTAGGTCCACCTCCATTCGCCATCAGTAGTAACCATGGATATTTGCGTCCATTAGCGTTAATTCGCGGTTCAAACAAGCAATTGCACCATGCCGATCCGCCTCGCGCTAAAAGTTGATGTCGATACCGACCGCGGCACGCGCGAGGGCGTGCCGAATCTCGTCGAGGATTGCCAGTCGTTCGACGCGCCGGCGTGTTTTTTGTTTTCGCTCGGGCCCGACCAGACCGGCCGCGCGATCACGCGCGTGTTTCGCCCGGGATTTTTCAAGAAGGTTAGCCGCACGAGCGTGGTGAAACTTTACGGCATCCGCACGCTCCTCAACGGCACGCTGCTGCCGGCGCCGCACATCGGCCGCCGCAACGCCGGCGTGATGCGCACGGTGCGCACGGCGGGATTCGAGGTCGGAATCCATTGCTACAACCACTATCGCTGGCAGGATTACCTGCAGAAGATGAGCCTGTCCGAGGTGCGGGATGAATTCATCGCGGCGCGCGCGGAGTTTTTGCGCATCTTCGGCGAGGAGGCGCAGACCGCCGGCGCGGCGGGCTGGCAGAGCAACGCGCGCAGCCGCGAGGTTTACGACGAGGCGAACCTGCTCTACGCCAGCGACACGCGTGGCGGCGCGCCGTTTTTCCCGCGCATCGACGGGAAAGTTTTCAAGACGCTCGAAATCCCGAGCACGCTGCCGACGTTCGATGAGCTGATCGGCCGGCCCGAATATCCCGACGACAAGATCGTGCCGCACTATCTCTCGCTGCTCAGCGCCGACCGGCCGAATGTTTTCACGCTCCATGCGGAGATCGAGGGCATGGGCCGGCGTCCGCTTTTCCAGGCGCTGCTCGCCGCCTGCCAGGATGCCGGGGTGGAATTCATCCGCCTCGACGACCTTGCGCGCGAGCTGCTGGCCGATCGCGCGGCGATCCCGGTGCGCGACCAGATACTGGCGGAAATCGACGGCCGCAGCGGGGTGGTGGCGACGCAATCCGCCGGCTGATGACGGCGGATTGCGTGGTTTACGGTTATCTGTGCACCGTTCACGGTTTTGTCAGCGAACCGTGAACCGATAACGGTGAACCGTGAACTTTTTCAGCGCCGATCCAGGCGCTGAAAAAGCCACAGGCCGAGTCCAAGGCAAATCAGGTTGGGCAGCCAGAGCAGCAGGTCGGGGCGGTATTCGGGATGCTGGTCGAGCCAGCCGATCATAATGGTGAAAAAATACCAACCACCCGCCAGGAGCAGAGCCAGGCCGAGGTTGGCGCTGGTTTCCCGGCGCGAAACCTTGATGCCGAGCGGGACCCCGATGAGTGCGAACGAGAGCACGGCGAGCGCAAAGTTGGCTTTTTCGCTGAGTGTCAACTGCACTTTCATGATCTCGCGGGCATGGTCCTTGGTCTCGGCGGGGGCGACGTGCTGGGTGGCGAGCCGCGTGCGCTCGTCCTGCAGCTCGTCGAAAGTCATCCACATCAGTTTTCGGTGAAAGCTGTGGTCGCCGCTGAACACCTTTTCGAGGGAGAAAGTGAGCGGAAAAACTTCGGCGTGACCCTCGATAACTTTTGACAAATCCCCGGCCTGCGCGCCATTGCGCCATTCTGGCTGGGCCTGCTCCAGGCGGGCCTCGAGGGTGTTTTTCTCCTCATCGTAACTGATGCGTCCGGACTGCGCGTGAATGAAAAGATTCACGCGTCTGTCATCGTCCAGCGTCCACACCCAGACGTCGTGCAGGAGGTCGCCTTGTCGGTCGCCAGCGTAGACCACGGCGTTGGGAAAACTTTTCACGAATGTCTTGGGCACGATGAAGCTGAGGGCTTTCGTGCGCACGGCGTCGCGGAGCCCTTCCTCGTACGTCACGCGGCCATAGGGCATGGCTTCGAAGTTGACGTAAAGGCCGGCGGCGACGCCGAGCACGGCAAAAATAAAAATCGGACGGGCGATGCGCGGCAGGCTCAGGCCGGCCGTGCGCATCGCGGTAATTTCGCTGTCGGCCGAGAGACGCCCGAGGGTCAGCAACACGCCGGTGAGCACGCCCGGGGCGAGCACAAAGGGCATGGTCGCAGGGAGCAGCAGCAGCAAAAGCTTGACCATGGTGCCCACCGCAATCTGCCCCGCGAGAATGTAGCCCAGCATGTCCTTCAAGGCGCTGACCAGGACAAATAAAAACGAGAGCAAGCCCACGGCGCCGGCGCAGGTGAGCAGCACGCTCCTGAAAATGTAGCGGTCGAGAAGAGTCACGGGTACGCCAGCATGTCTCGCAGGAGAAAGGTGCGCTGACAATGCGGTTTGTCAGATAGGCAAATCATTCGGGTGGAGCTAAATCTTTTGAACACTCCCTGGTGAAGTTGCCTGCAGCTGCATCAAAGGGCAGGGCAACGCATTCCTGCGCTCTTTAACTTTAACCAAGGAGTGTGGCCAAACCTCATCTGGGTGCTAACCAAGGTCGGCGAGTTTGTAATATAATACGTTACAAACGATACATCACGGCGTCTGCCCGTTTGTAACGTATTATGTTACAAACAAGGGATGGTGTGCCCGATAAGGTTTTTGGGTGCAGTCTAATCGTCCACCATGGCCGGGCTGACGTGCCTACGGGGATTTCTTAAAACAAGCTCATCTGCACGCCGCCGGGGCGGCGGAAGTGCGCGGTGCTGAGCGCGGGCCGCGGGCCGTTCAGGCCGGCGCGGCGCGCCACAACTTCGAAAAGACCGGCGATCTGCTCGGCGAAAATGCCGTCGCCTTTGAAGCGCTGGCCCCACGTGCTGACGTTGAGTTCGCCGTCGCGCAACTCGCGCAGGCGGCTGAGGACACGGTCTTTTTTGGTGGGCGCGTGCGTATCGAGCCAGTTGAGAAACACATCCTTCACCGCATAAGGCAGGCGGAGGATCGTGTAGCCGGCGCGCGTGGCGCCGGCCGCAGCCGCGGCATCGAGGATGGCGGGCATTTCGTGGTCGGTGAGGCCGGGAATGATCGGCGCGACGTTTACGCCCACGGGCACGCCGGCTTCGGCGAGCAGCCGGATGGCGCGCAGGCGATGTTCGGGACGCGCGGCGCGCGGTTCGAGTTTCCCGGCGAGCTCGGCATCGAGCGTGGTCACGGTGATCGTGGCCGCGACGCATTGCCAGCGCGCGAGTTCGGCCAGGAGATCGCAGTCGCGCGTGATGAGGAAGTTTTTTGTGATGAGGCCGACCGGATTGCGAAACTCAAGAAACACCTCGAGGCATTTGCGCATAAGGCGGAAGTGACGCTCGGCGGGCTGGTAGCAGTCGGTGATGCCGCTGCTGACGACGATTTGCGGCTTCCACTTGGGCGCGGCGAGTTCGTGGCGCAACAGCTCGGGGGCGCGGAGCTTGACGAGGATTTTTGTCTCGAAATCGAGGCCGCTGTTCCAGCCGAGGTAGTCGTGATAGGGCCGCGCGTAGCAATAGGCGCAGCCGTGCTCGCAGCCGCGATAGGGATTCAGGCCGACCGCGAACGGAATGTCGGGGCTGTCGTTGGAAGTGAGGATGGATTTGCTCGCATCGAAGAAAAACTGCGTGCGTGGATGCGGCTGTTCCTCCGGTGAGGCCTCGGGGTCGGGCTCGAGATGAAGACGTTCGAAGCGGTTCGGCGGGTTGAGCAGGGTGCCGCGATGGGGCGGCGACGAGTGCGGGAGCCTCGGCGGCGACGGGGCTTTGGGGCGAGGGACTGGGGATGGCGGCGGCATGACGGCACCTTGGAGAGCTTTCGATCTAATTGGGCGCATTTCATCGGCAGCCGACCTCGTTGAGGCCGGCCCGGGGTCACGACTCCGGCGACGAGTGCGAAGCCTCGGCGGCTACGATATTTCGTCTGTCTAATTAAAAATGTGAAGCCCCTTAGATAAATTTTTTTATGAACGTTTGCGCCTGGGCTGGGTCGCACATCATCTTACCATGGTGAAAACCCTTCGTTCAGTCATTGCCTTCGTCGCACTCGCGGCCGCGTTGCGCGCGGAGGAATCCGGCCCAACGCCCGCGGACACGCTCAAGGACCTGGTCGGGCGCCAGCAGGCGCTTTTCGCCGATGCGGAAAAAAACCAAGGCTCGCCGGATTTCGACCAGGAAAACTTCAAGTCGCAGCTCCAGCAACTGGCGGATGACTACGGGGTGCTTTTGCGAGACCATCCCAACTTAGCCGAGGCCCACGTCGATTATGGCCAGATGTTGTGGAAAATCGACATGCGCAAGGAGGCCGTCGTCCAGCTGATCGAGGCCAACGACCTCGATAAAGACATCCCGGTGGTAAAAAATCTTCTCGGCAATTATCTGGCCGAGGAGGGCCGGCCGATCGAGGCGCTACCGTATTTCATGGCGGCCATCCAGCTGGCGCCGCGCGAGCCGCTCTACCACTTCAATCTCGGCACGCTGCTCTACTCCGCGCGGGACGATTTCCTGAAAGACGACCACTGGACACGCTCCGCGCTCGATCATTCGATGCTCGAGGCGTTCCGTCGCGCGGCCGAGCTGGCCCCCGATCGCATCGAATACACTTACCGTTATGCCTACGCCTTTTATGATCTCGAGAATCCCGACTGGGAAAGCGCCCTCAAGGCCTGGCGGGCACTCGAGTTGCAGACCAAGCCCGGACTTGAGCTGCAGTTCCTCCAGTTGCAGGAGGCATCCGTCCTGTTGAAACAAAAAAAACCGGACGCCGCCCGTGCGCTGCTCGATGGGATCACGGAGCCGAAGCTGGCGGAGCAAAAGCAAAAGCTGGTTGCCCAGTTGCCGCCGAAGCCGGCAAAGTAACCTGTTACATGTCCTCCTTGCTCAACAGACTCGAACGCATCTTTGGCCGGTTTGCCGTGGCCAATCTTTCGCTCTACCTTGTGGCCGGGCAGGTGATGGTGTTTGTTTTTGCCTGGTTCGACAAAATTTCGATTGGGCCGCTCCTGCTTGTGCCCGGGCTGGTGCTGCAGGGCGAATGGTGGCGGGTGCTGACGTTCCTGCTCGTGCCGCCGCCCGTGTCGTGGGTCTTTATCGCATTTTCGTGGTGGATGTTTTATCTCATGGGCAGCGCGCTCGAGGACTATTGGGGCGTGTTTCGCTACAATCTTTTTCTTTTTATCGGCTGGGTGCTGACGGTTGGGTTTTCCTTCCTCACGCCGGTGGAGGCGGCGCCCAATCTGTTTGTCGCCAGCTCGGTCTTCCTCGCCTTTGCCTATCTCAACCCTGATTTCGAGCTGCTGCTCTTTTTCATCTTGCCGGTGAAAATCAAGTGGCTCGCGTTGGTCACTTGGGCCATCTACGCGTTCTATTTTGTCATCGGTTCATGGAGCACGCGCTGCCAGGTGCTCGCGACCGTGGGAAATTTCCTGCTCTTCTTCGGCCGCGATATTTTCCTCAGCGCACGCCTGCACCGCCGCCGGATGACCGGCGCGGCGAAAAACTTTGGCCGCAGCCCGGCCGAGCCCGAGGCGCGCCACCGCTGCCGGATCTGCGGCAAGACCGAGCTTACGCATCCGCAACTCGATTTTCGCTACTGTTCGAAATGCGCCGGTGAGCAATGCTACTGCTCCGAGCATATTTTCAATCACGAGCACGTGCTTACGGATGAGAAAGCCAAGGTCTGACTTATTTATCGGTGTAGCGGGCCTCGCCACGTTGGGCGACTGGCTGGCGTTTGCCGAGCAGCTCTACCGGCGCGAAGGGGTCGCGCTCGGCCAGGTGGCGGCCAGCGCGCACGACGAGGCTCTCTATTTGCTGCTGCATGCACTGGGACTGCCGCTCGACAGCGATGCGGGTGTGCTGGGCCGCCGGCTCACGCCCGCGCAAATCGCCGCGATCAAAAAAATCCTGCGCCGCCGCGTGCGCGATCGCGTGCCGGCGGCCTACCTGACGCAAGAGGCTTTTCTCGGCGAACACCGTTTTTATGTGGACGAGCGCGTCATCATCCCGCGCTCGTATTTCCTGGAAATCCTGCCGGCACAGCTTGCCCCATTCGTGCCCGATGCGAAAAAAGTCCTCCGCGTGGCGGATGTCTGCACCGGCTCGGGCTGTCTCGCCATTCTGCTCGCGCATCATTTTCCCAACGCGGGCGTGGACGCCATCGACCTTTCCCCCGCGGCGCTGGCCGTGGCAAAAATCAATATCCGCCGGCATGGCCTATCAGGCCGGGTAAAGGTTTATCAAAGTGATGTTTTCGACCATGTGCCGCCGGCGGATTACGATGTGATTTTAAGCAACCCGCCCTACGTGCCGACGCGTGAGCTGCGCGGCCTTGCGCCCGAATTCAAACAGGAGCCGCGTCTCGCGCTCGATGGCGGCGCCGACGGGCTCGCGATCATCCGCAAATTATTGCGCCAGGCGCGCGACCGCCTCGCGCCGGGCGGCGTCGTGCTGCTCGAAGTCGGCGGACTGCGGGTGGCGATGCAGCGCGAATTTGCCGCGCTCGCACCGCACTGGTTTCATTCGGCGGACGGCGAGGACTGCTGCTGCGCGATCCGGCGGAAAAGCTTTTGAGGTAGGACGGGTTATTCACATCGTTCTCGTTCTCCTAATCATTCTCCTTCTCGCGAATACCTTGAGAACGATAACGATTAGGAGAACGAGAACGATGCGACCTTCCTACTGCGTCAGGTCGTAGAGCGCGTAGCCGGCGAGGAAGTTGGGACGAAAATGACAGGAGGTTTTCCAGTCTCCGCTCAGGTGCACGCGACGGGTGATGCGGATTCTTTTAATCGCGCAAAAATGCTCGAAATCGGTGATGCTGGCCGGATTCGAAGGGCGGCTCTCGAACCACTCGGTGGTGTAAACGGCGTTGCGGGGCTTGCGGCCGCGCAGGAGCGTGGTGAGGCGATTTTTCCAGAAGCCGTGGTTGACGAAACCGACCGTGAGCGCGCGGCCGACGCGCAGCGCCTCGGCGATGACGGCGGCGGGGTTGGGCAGTTCCTCAAGCGTGCGCGAGCAGATGACGCGGTCGAAATGCTTTTCCGGGAACGCGCGCATGAACTCCAGCATGTCGCCCTGATAGGCGATGGCGCCGAGATGCACGCAGGCGGCGATTTTGTCGAAATCGAGATCCACGCCGACGGCGAACGCGTCTTTGCTCTGCGTGAGGAAGTCGAGCAGCACGCCGCGGCCGCAGCCGAGGTCGAGCACGCGGCTGCGGGGCTCGACCCAGTCGGCGATGATCTGCATGTCCACGCTGCGTTTGAAGGCGGGCTTGGTCATGGGGACTTTTTCTCCAAAAATCCGCGCACGAGGTCGTAGAGTTGCGGCGACTCGAGCAGAAACGAGTCGTGGCCGAGATCGGTGGTGAGCTCGGCGTAGCTGGCGCGTTTGCCGGCGCGCAGGAGCGCGAGGACGACCTCGCGGTTTTGCTCGGGCGGAAAAAGCCAGTCGCTGGTGAAGCCGACGCAGAGCGTCTCGGCCTCGATCGGCGCGAAGGCCTGCTCGAGCGAGCCGTGGGCGGCGGCGAGGTCGAAATGATCGAGCGCGCGCGTGATGTAGAGATAGGAGTTGGCGTCGAAGCGGTTGATGAAGCTCTCGCCCTGGTGGCGGAGATAGCTTTCGACCTCGAATTGCACGTCGAAGTTGTAGGCGCCGGCCGCGGCGGTTTCTTTTTTCCTCCGTCCGAATTTGCGGTCCATCGACGCGTCGCTGAGGTAGGTGATGTGCGCCATCATGCGGGCAATGGCGAGGCCCACGCGCGGGCCGCCGTCGCGCGGATAGTCGCCGTGGTTCCAGGCGGGATCCTGCATGATGGCCTGGCGGCCGACTTCGTTGAAGGCGATGGCCTGGGCGCTTTCGCGCGCGGTGGTGGCCATCGGCAGGATTTTTTTCACGAAGCCGGGAAACTCAATCGGCCACTGGAGCACCTGCATGCCGCCCATCGAGCCGCCGGTGATGGCGTAGAGCGAGGCGAGGCCGAGGTGGTCGCAGAGGAGTTTTTGCGCGCGCACCATGTCGCGGATGGTGACGAAAGGGAAAGCGATGCCAAAAGGCCGGCCCGTGCGCGGGTCGATCGAGGACGGCCCGGTGGAACCCTGGCAGCCGCCGAGGCAGTTGATGCAGAGGACAAAGAATTTATTCGTGTCCACGGCCTTGCCGGGGCCGATGAGGTTGTTCCACCAGCCGGGCTTGCGGTCGTCGGGCGAATAAATGCCGGCGCAGTGATGGTCGCCGCTGAGCGCGTGGCAGATGAGGATGGTGTTGTCGCGCGCGGCGTTGAGCCGGCCGTACGTTTCATAGCGCAGGGTGAAGCCGGGGAGAACCTGGCCGCTCTCGAAAGTGAAAGGCTCGGAGCAGGCGAAATCGTGCGGCTCAACCAGGCCGACCTCGCCGGGTGTGGCGGGGGCCGCGGGCGTGAGGGCAGGGATTTCCGCTTCGTTCATGGACGAAAGTGCAACACAGAGGACGCCGAGGAAGCAAGAGGACATGAGGAGGCGATATCGGGGATATTGCGCTCTCCTTATTTTTGTCATTCCGAGCCGAGCGAGGAATCTCACAAAAAAGCAGGCCCTTTGGGGGCTGCTTGAAATTGCCTGCTAGAATGCGAGTCAATGTCAACTGGTCGCTACTACGTTTATATTCTTACCTAACGCCATTCGCACTGTCCTTTATATCGGTGTGAGAGTGCTGGTTGGTTCCAGTAGGAATCGTGAGATTCCTCGCATGGCTCGGAATGACAATCAAAAGAATCCCATAGCTGGAGCCCGACAGAGGGCGACACCAGACATCTGCCATTCAAATCGGGCTTGAATTTCAACCCGCCTGCGCGGCTTCGCTGAGCGCGTCGTCCATTTCCTCGTTGGAGAAAACGTTCTGCACGTCGTCGTCCTCCTCGAGCGCCTCGTGAAGTTTGGCCAGCGTCTTGGCCGTGTTGAGGTCGGTGACGGGCGTGTGCGAAGAGGGGAGGTACGCGATTTCGGCGCTGTCGGGCTTGATGCCTTTTTTCTCGAGGGCGTGGCTGACGGAGTCGAAGGCTTTCACCGGGCAGCGGATTTCGTAGCCCTGTTCGGTGGAGAGCATGTCGTCGGCGCCGGCTTCGAGGGCGATCTCCATCAGGGCGTCTTCGTTGGCCTTTTCCTTGGCAACGAGAAACTGGCCGAGGTGCTGGAACTGGAAGGCCACGGCGCCCGCGCCTCCCATATTGCCGCCAAACTTGGTGAAAATGGAACGGACGGCGGAGGCGGCGCGGTTTTTGTTGTCGGTCGTGACTTGCACGATTATCGCGACGCCACCGGGGCCGTAGCCTTCGTAGATGAATTCCTCGTAAACGACGCCGGGCAGGGCGCCGGTGCCTTTTTTGATGGCCCGATCGACGTTGTCGGCAGGCATGTTGACCTCGCGCGCCTTCATCAAAAGGGTGCGCAGGCGCGGGTTCATCCCTGGGTCGCCGCCGCCGGATTTGGCGACGATGGTGATCTCGCGTGAGAGGCGGGAGAAAATCTTGCCCTTGCGCCCGTCGGTGACGGCTTTGGCGCGTTTGACTTTAGCCCATTTATTGTGGCCGGCCATGGTGGGGTGGAAAATAGCTGAAAGGCTGAAAAACTGAAAGGCTGAAAGTTAAAGGACTGAAGGGCTGAATAGCTGAAAGACTGAACGCGCGGGGGAGGAATTGTTCATGGTCGGTAAGTTGGGGTTCAGCCTTTAAGTTTTTCAGTCCTACAGCCTTTTCTTGGTGGGGGTGACATTTTTTATCGGCTTGCCGCCGGCGGCGGGTGCGTGGGTGGGGTCGCCGTCGTCCTTCATACGGTTGATGAGGATCTGTTGGAAGATAGTAAAAAGGCTGTTGATGGTCGAGTAAAGCGAGAGCGCGCAGGAGAAATTATAACAAATCCACACATACATGAGCGGCATGAAGCGCATCATGGTGGCCTGGGTTTTATCCATCGTGGCGGGCTGCGGCACGAGGAACATCTGGCTCATCATGGTGGCGCCCATGAGGAGCGGCAGGATGTTGAGGGAGAAGCCGCCGATATGCGCGATGGTGTCTGGCGCGGAAAGATCACGAACCCAAAGGAAGTGCGCGAGGCGCAGCTCCGATGCACAGCGCAGCATGGCATAAAAACCGAAGAAAAACGGCAACTGGATGAACATGGGCAGGCAGCCGCCCAGTGGATTGACCTTGTGCTCCTTGAAGAGCGCGAGCTGGGCTTCGTTGAGCTTCTGCGGGTTCCCTTTGTATTTTTCGCGCAGGACCTGGAGCAAGGGCTGGATCTTTTGCATGCGCCGGGCCGAGCGCGCCATGCCAAACGAGAGGGGCAGGAAAAGGGTTTTAATGCTCAGGGTCGTAATGATGATGGTCCAGCCCCAGTTGTGCACCCACCCGTACACCCAGGTCATGATCCTCAGCAAGAGCTCGCTGAAAAACTTGAAGAAGCCGAAATTCATGACCTTATCCTGGTCGTGCTTGAAGATGTCGGCGTTGGACAGGCGGCTGTATTCCTTCGGGCCAACATAGAAATCCATCCCGAGCTTGGTCTCGCCGTTCGGCGCGAGCGGCTTTACGTCAAAGCGTGCGCTGCCAGTGATGCCGATGTTGGGAATTGGCGATTCCGGGAAAGGCGGCAGTTCGATGCGGCGCGTGACGAGGCCCGTGCCGGGATCGTCGGGCGTGAGGATGCTGGTGAAAAATTGGTTTTGCACCGAAGCCCACGCGATGGGCGCGGTGGTTTCGATGAACGGCAAAGGGTCGCGCCGGTTGAAGCCAAAGAAGCTGCCGCCTTGAAGTTTGGCCCGCGCGATGAAATTGACGTTGCTGCCGTCGGAATAACCGGTGTCGAGATAGAAGCCGAGGTCGCGGAAATTGACGGGAGCAGCGGTGCCGAGGCTCAGCGTGAGACGCGGCAGCGGGGTCGTTTCAGCCGTCAGGTTGCGGAAGGTTGTCTCGTGGCGGAGCTGGTACGGGTCCCCGGATTTGGTGTCGCTTGGCTCGAGCATGTAGCGGCGGGTGACCTCGATGTGATTTTCAAAGACGGCGCGGTAAACGATCTCCCGTTCCGTGTGGGAAACGAGGGTGTAGCGCGTGTTGTCGTCGAGCCCGGGGAAATCGACGAGCGCAAGCATCGGATTTACGTGCAGGGCATTGAAGACATAAGGATCGGGCTTGCCGACGCCCTCGGGATATTTTCTGAGCGCGACATCCTTGATGGCGCCGCCGTAGTCGGTGAAGGCGACGTCGATGAAATCGTTGGCCAGGTGCGTGATCGTTTCGCCGGCGAAGTCCTTTTGCACCGCGGCAAAGGTGGCGTCGTCGGGCGAGGTCTCCGGAGCATTGGCGGCGGCCCCGGCCTCGTTGGGCGCGAGGGGGTTCGTGATATTTCCGATGCTCGGCGAGGGCGGTGGCTGCGGCGCGTGCGGTGCCATTCGCATGATCACGAATGCCGCGAGGAAAAACAGGATGCCGATGGTAAGGTTTTTTTTATCCATGAAAAGTGACGGGAATTAGGCGTTCGCGCGGGCGTGGCCGTTGCGAATGCGCACGCAGGCGGGCCGGGTGGGCGGCGGAGGACTTGTCCTGCGAAGCTTCAGCCGTTTCGACAAGCTCAAGGCCCTGAGCCAGTCGATGGGCGAAGCAGGAACCGGATCGAGGCCGCCCGGGTGCAACGGGGTGCATTTCACGAGGCGGCGGGCGGCGAGGAAGAGCCCGGTGAGAAATCCATGCGTGCGCAGCGCCCCCGCCGCGTAGTGCGAACAGGTCGGCGTGAAGCGGCAGCCGCAGCCCGGCCCGAACAGCGCGGGCAGCACGGGGGAGAGCGTGCGCTGGTAAACGGCGATGAGCACAATCAGCGCGCGGACGGGAAAACTTGAGGCTGTTTCCACGATCTTTTTCATTGTCATTCTGAGCGAAGCGAAGAATCCAGGGCGACGCGGCGAACCAAATCCAAATGGATTCTTCGCTTCGCTCAGAATGACAGGTTCAGAATACAGATATTCAGGCATGGGCGGACGGGAAAATCTTGCGACAGGCATCCATGAACTTTTGCTCCAATTCGACATACGCAAGCCGATTGAGTGCGGCGCGGGCCACGAGCAGCATGTCGCAATTGGGTGGCACGAGGTCCTGGTGCCGGCGGAAAATCTCGCGCAGGCGGCGCTTCGCGCGGTTGCGCTGCACGGCCGGGCCGACCGCGGCGATCGAGGCGGTCACGCCGAGGCGGGCCACCGGCGGCGCGGTTTCTCCGGTGACGGTCTCGCGCTGGCGCCACCATAGGGTGAATGCGCCGCAGTCGCAGCGGCGGCCGCGCTCGCGTACGGCGCGAAAATCGTTTTGGCGACGTAGGCGCTGCTCGGCGCGGAAACGCATGGATGAGAAGGCTGAAGGCTGAAAACTGAGTAACTTAAGCGAAGGTCTTCGGCGCGAGATGCGGATCGCCCTTCAGCTTTCAGTTTTCAGCCTTCAGTCTTTCCTTTAGACGACGGTCAGGCGCTTGCGGCCTTTGCGGCGGCGGGCAGCGAGTACCTTGCGGCCGCCTCTGGTGGATTTGCGGGCGCGGTACCCGATTTTGCGCGCGCGCTTTTTGCGGTGTGGGCGGAAGGTCGGTTGCATGGCTTTTCAGTGATTAAGAGATGACCGAAGTGCCGGAGGCGGGCGGAGGTGTCAAGCGCGTTGCCAGCGCCCCACCAATCTCTCACATTGCCGGGATGAAACCCAGCCTGCTGATTTTGGCCGCCTTTGCCTCCGTGGCCTTAGCCCAGAAGACGCCGCCCGCGCCGGCGCCGGGCGATCCGGATATCGCAAAAATAGTTTCGGAAATTTCCGCCGAGCGCATCGAGCGGTCCATCCACATCCTGACCAGCTTCACCACGCGGCACACGCTTTCCGATCCATCGCCGAACGGCAACGACATCGGCGCGGCGCGCGCGTGGATTGGCGCGGAGTTCGAACGCATCGCCGACGCGTCGAATGGCCGGTTGCAGGTGGAACTGGATGCATTTCAACAACCGCGCGCGCCGGGCATTCCGCAGCCGGTCGAAATCGTCAATCTCGTGGCCACGCTGCCCGGCACCCAGCCCGAGTCGCGCGATCGCATTTACATCGTGGGCAGCCATTATGACTCGTGCAGTGGAACCCTCCTCAATTTTGAAAGCCCCGCACCCGGGGCGGACGACGATGCCTCGGGTGTCGCCGCCGTGCTCGAGCTTGCGCGAGTGATGTCGCACTACGAATTCAACGCGACGATCGTCTTCATGGCGGTGGCGGGCGAGGAGCAGGGCGGTTATGGCTCCGCGCACTGGGCGGCCCAGGCCAAGCAAAAAAAGCTCAACATCGCCGGCTTGATCAACAACGACATCATCGGCAGCACCCAAGCGGAAGACGGCGGGGACGACAGCGCGACCGTGCGGCTTTTTGCCCAGGGCGTGCCGCCCGGGAAAACGCCGGGCGACGAGTGGAGCGCGCTTTTTTCGACCGGCGGCGAAAACGACACGCCGTCGCGCGAGCTTGCCCGTGCGATCAAGGAAGCTTCGGCGCTCTATGTGCCGGCGATGAAGGTGAAACTCATTTATCGCGCCGACCGCTATTTGCGCGAAGGCGACCAGCAGTCGTTCCTCGACCAAGGCTACCCGGCGGTGCGCTTCACCGAGCCGGCCGAGGATTTTCGCCACCAGCGCCAGGATGTGCGGGTGGAAAACGGCGTGGCCTACGGCGACACGACCGACCTGTTGAATTTTGCCTACGTGGCCGATGTCACGCGCGTCAACGCCGCCGCGCTAGCCGTCCTGGCCCGCGCCCCCGCGGCGCCGCATGGCGTGCAAATCGAGACGGCAAAACTTGAAAACGACACCACGTTGCGCTGGCAGCCCAACACCGAGCCCGATCTCGCGGGTTACCGCATCGTGTGGCGCGATACGACCGAGCCCTTTTGGCAACATACGCTCGACCTGCCGAAAGACGCCACGAGCCACACCCTGCGCGATGTGTCGAAAGACAACGTCATTTTCGGCGTCGAAGCGGTGGATGCCGCCGGTCACGCCAGCCCCGCCGTCTATCCGCTGCCGACCAGCGGGCCCTGAATCATGCGCATTGCCGTTATCGCCGACACGCACAACCGCTTTCCCCCGGGATTGCCGCAACTACTGCGCGGAGCGGACGAGATCTGGCATCTCGGCGATGTCTGCGAACCGGAAACGCTGGTGGAGTTTGAGCAACTCGGGCCGCCGCTGCGCGTGGTGCTCGGCAACAACGATTCGCATTTCGCGTGGCCGCTCGCGCTCGAACTGGAGCGGGAAAAGTTGAAGTTTTATCTCACCCACGTTCCGCCGTCCCGCGCGCCGAAAGGATTTCACGTCGTGCTCCACGGCCACACGCATGTGCCGCGCGATGAAGTGGCGGGCGGAGTGCGCTGGCTCAATCCCGGCTGCATCTCGCGTCCCAACCGCGGCGTGCCGCCGAGCTTTGCCTGGCTCGAAGTCGCCGACGGAAAGCTGACCGGCTGGAAACTGGTGCGGCTTTGAAACCGTGCGGCGAGTACAAGATCCTTTCGCCAAGCAGCCTTGATTGGTGGAGCGCGTCGAGACGCCGCGCTCTACCTTTTGCCCGTAATGCCTAAATGATCTGTGTTCCTGACCAAAATTCGACCGTTGGGCGCTCGACACTCGACGCGGAACCGATAGGCTTGGATTCAATGAAAGCGCTCTGGCTGCAACGAGGCATCGTCGGGTTGGCCTGGCTGGCGTTTGGGCTCTGCGCGCGGGCTGACACGGTCACCAACTGGAAAACATTCACCGATCCGGCCGGCCGATATTCCATTTTGATGCCTGGCGATCCGCAACATCAGGCGTCCGACAGTCCCTCCAGCGGAGGCAAACCAGCTTCTCATTCGAATCTCTACATGGTGGGCGAAAATGGGAACATCTATATGGCAGGGTCCACCCTCTATGACTCAACCACGAACATGGAGGTTGAACGGGAGCTGGCGGCGAACCGCGACAATTTTAACCAAGGGATCAGTGCCCAGACAACCAGCCAGCAGCGTCTGAAGTTTGCCGGTTACCCCGCGCTCAAATTTAAATCGTCCAGCCCTCAGGCCAATTTTTCTGCGCTGGTTGTCCTCAACGGCACCCACTGCTACATGGTGGTCGCCGCTTATCGCACGGCCGACGAACCGCCTGAAGTCGGCCGGTTTTTCCAGTCGTATAAATTGATTTCGCCTTGAGAAGTATTCAGTGAAAATCCACCAGCTCGACGTTGAAAACGAGCGTGGCGTTGGGCGGGATTTTCGGCGGGCTGCCCGTTTCGCCGTAAGCCAGCCACCAGGGAATGATGAGCATGCGCTTCTCGCCTTTGCGCATGTCGGGCGCGACTTCGTCCAACCCTTTGATGACCTGGCCGTAGCCGATCCGAAAGGTGAAAGGCACGCCGCCGTGCGCATCGCTGCTGTCGATGGGCGTGCCATCGAGCAACGAGACGTCATAGCGGATGGCGGCATCCTGGCCGACGAGCGGCCGGGCGTCGCCCGTGCCTTGGGCGAGCAGGACGTAGCGGACGCCGGAAGGCAGGATGCGCGCGGTGGGATAGTGCTCCTCGATGTAAAGCTCGTCTTCCTGGCTCAGCTCCGGCCTTTGTTCCGAGGCCAGGGCTGCGCGCATGGCGGCGGTGATGGGTTCGCCGGGATTTTTGCGCGCGAGTATGCCCGAACGCACGACGATCGCGATCGTGAACAGCACGACGCCGAGCAGAAGCAGGTAGAAAAAACTGCGGAGCGGAGGGGTGGGCATGGGGTTGAGCAGACATCAAACCGCGCGAAACGCAACCGCCCGACGGGTTGGGGAAAAAGGAATTAGCCCAAGTCTTTTTCGAAAGAAGCCTGTTATACCAACGTGCCGTAATATTTGGACTGTGAGGTAGGGCGCGACCGCCGGGCGCGCCGACATGTTATCGGCGGTCCCGCCCTACCACCGAGGCTGCGCACTCGTCGCCACCGGATCGACTAGCGAGAAGTCTAATTATCTCGTGCCATTGGTATTAATGGTGGAGCGCGGCGTCCCCTACGCAATCGTTCTCCTTCTCGTAATCGTCGTCGTTCTGTGCCCGGATCGAGAACGATAAAGATTACGAGAAGGAGAACGATGGGGGCACACCCGGTTCAATTAACCGGCGAGAAACGAGCAGATGTATTCGCAGATGCCGCTGGCGACTTCGATGGTGAAGCCGCTTTTGCCCGGCACGTCGAAGCTCTGGCCGGCGGTGTAATCGCTAACGGCGGCCTGGCCGTCGAGGGTGACGCGGCAGGCGCCGGCGACGATTTCCATCCGCTCGGGTGCGCCGGTGCCGAAATGATACGAGCCGGGGTAGATGAGACCGAGGGTCTTTTTCGTGCTGTCGGAGAACAACACCGAGTGGCTGACGACCTTGCCGTCAAAATAAACGTTGGCCTTGGTCACGACGGTGACGCCGGCAAATTTGTCGGGGAAATTTGGCATCCCGGCAAAGTGGCGTGACGTGCGCCCGGTGGGCAAGTTCGATTTTTTCGGAACCGCTAATTGACGCTAATGACCGCTAATTTTCTTCCCGCGAATGACGCAGATGAGCGCGGATAAATTCGTCCGACGATTTTTTCATTCCGAGCGTCGCGAGGAATCCCGTTTGTAACATAATACGTTACAAATTTTCCTTAAGGCTGGCCGGTTGTTTGTAACGTATTATATTACAAAGGGCGTCGGGGATGTCCGATCTCACAAGCCAGATTGCTCGCCCGTTCGACAGGCTCAGGGCTACGAAGCCGCGCTCGGAACGACAGAGGGAAAACGATCCGCGCCTGTCCGCCAAAGCCTTGGTGAAGGAGGATCATCCGCGGTAAAATCCGAATCCGCTGGGTTGAAATAATTTCTAGACCGCGGGGGTGGAGCGGTTGAGACTGCGGGCGTGCTGATCCTGAGCGTTCTCGCCCCCACTTTTTTGCTGATTGCCTTTGGCGCGTGGCTGTTGCGGAGCGGGTTTGTCTCGCCGGAGTTTCTGCGCGAGGGCAACCGCGTGGTGTATTGGTTCGGATTGCCGGCGCTTTTATTCAACGAGCTGGCGTCGGCTTCGCTTGCGGTCGGAGGGCCGGCCAAGCTGATGGTGGTCACCCTGCTGGCCGCCACCGCGGCGGTGATCGGGTTGAGTTACGTCGGCGCGTGGCTGCTGCGCCTGCCGGCGAGCTCGACGGGAACTTTCGTGCAGGGGGCGTTTCGCGGGAACCTGGCGTTTGTGGGGCTGCCGATCGTTTATTCGCTGCCGGACTCGCTTAGAATCAGGGAAGTGCCGGTGCGGACGATCGCGGTGATGGTGGTCGCGCCCATGCTCGTGATTTATAATGTGGTTGGCATCGTGGTGTTGCTCGCGAGCCAGTTCGACGTGAAGCGATTGAGCGGAAAATACCTGGTGCAGCAGATCGTCACCACGCCGCCGTTGCTGGCGACGCTGGCGGGACTCGCGTACGCGGCGACGGGCTGGCCGTGGCCGGCGGTCTTGCATGCGACGTTCGAGGCTTTGGCCCAACTGGCTTTGCCGCTGGCGTTGCTGGGTATCGGCGGCGCGATGGTGAGCACGCCGTTTGGCGGTGCGTGGCGTTCGCCGTTGTCGGCGGCGCTGCTGAAGACGGTGGCGGCGCCGGCGCTGGGCTGGCTGTGCGGCCGCTGGCTGGGGCTGGGCGCGCTGGAGCTGAAACTGGTGATGGTGCTGCTCGCGACGCCGACGGCGATCATCAGCTACACGAAGGTCGTCGAGCTGGAAGGCTCGCCGGCGCTGGCGTCGGGCAGCATCGTTTTCAGCACGGTGCTGTCGATTGTGGCGCTCGCGGGAATCCTGGCGCTGGCTTGATTTTTACAGAAGGTCGCAAAGGACGCGAAGCGATTGGGGTTGGTTTGCACCAAATTTCCAAGCAGGTTCTGTTTTTGCCTTTGATGGCGAGAGGCCAGAGGCTCTTCGCGATCTTCTGTGCAAAAAATCAGAGAACCCGCGACCTCAGGGAATCTTCAACTCCATGCCGACCTGCAGGCTTTTGTCGTCGCGGAGCTTGTCGTGGTTGGCCTCGAGAATTTGCTGCCAGTGCGTGGAGGTGCCGTAAAACTGCTTGGAAATTTTGGCGAGCGTGTCGCCGCTGACGACTTTGTAGGTGCGCGGGCCGGTTTCGTCCGGCGAAGGAGCGGTTGCCGGGGCGGGCGGCGGTGGGGCCAACGCTGGTGCCGGCGTGTAGCTCGGCGACGTGGGAGCCGAGGGTGACGGTGCGTCGAGCACAAGGCGGGTTTTCAAATCCGAGTTTTCGGCGGCGAGCTGGGCCACGAGGTTTTGCATCTGGCGCAATTGGTCGTGGAGAGCAGCGATATCTTTGGCATCGGTGGCGGCTGCGCCCTGCAGGCTGGCGATCAACTGGGTCTGTTGATTGATCGCGGCCTGGCGGTCGTCGGCGAGGTGCTTGGCCTCGTCGAGTTGCGCGGCCAGGGAATTTTTGTCGTCGGTCGTCTTGGCGAGAGTGTCCTTAAGCTGGTCGTTTTCGTTTTGGAGCAGCGTGTAGGCGCGCAGGGACATATTCAGCTTATCCTCGGCATCGGCGGCTTGTTGTTGGAGATCGGTTGAGTCGGGTGAGGTTGCGGCGGGCGTGGAAGCGGTTGCCGGTGCGGGTGCGGCCGTGGCGGCGGCCTCGGCTTGGGCAAGCTTTTGCGCGAGGTCGTCCCGCTCGGCCTGGAGGTCGGCGACCTTTTGTTTTTCGGTGTCCAAGTCATTTTGTGCGGCCGCCAGGGCGGAGGGGTTGGCGGCTGCTTTTTGCGCGTCGGCTAGTTGGGCGGTCAGGTCGGCGACTTCCTTGGTTTTGGCGTCGAGGTCGGCCTGGTTTTGCTCGAGGGCGTTGGTGGCGGAGGCGGCCCGAGCTTCGGCCGCCTCCGCTTTTTGATTGGCGGCGGCGACTTGGCCAAGGACGGTGTTTTTGAGCTGGTCGTTATCTTTCCAGGCGAGGGCAAGCTCGGAACTCAGTTTTTTGTTTTGAGTGCGCAGGTCGTCGAGTTCAGGCGTGTCGGCTGGTGAAGCGGGGGTAATGGGCGCGCGCGTGATGACCGGAGTGTCGGTCTGGGCGTGGGCCATGGCAGCGATGAGAACGAGGACTGCGAGAGGAAGGGCAGATTTCATGGCGCGTTTCAAAAGACCACGCTAGGGCCTATTTTTTGCAAATTCAATCATAAGCCTCGCGTGGCAGCGGATTTGACGGGTTGTTCACCGACGGCGCAAAGGGGCTTTACGACATTTTATGTGACCGCCCAGCCTTTTGCGTGTTCGACGGCGCGGCGCCAGTCGGCCTGGAGCTTTTTCATGGTGGCGGCGGCTGCGCGCGGGCGGAAAACGTGGTCACGCTGCCAGAGGTCGGCGAGTTCGCCGCGGTTTTTCCAAAATCCCACCGCGAGGCCGGCGAGGTAGGCTGCGCCCAGCGCGGTGGTCTCCGTCGTGCGTGGGCGGACGACGGGCACGCGCAGGAGATCGCTCTGAAATTGCATGAGCGCGTCGTTCGCGGTGGCGCCGCCGTCCACGCGGAGTTCGCGCAGCCGGAACCCGGCATCGGCTTCCATCGCAGCGAGGAGGTCGGCGCTTTGGTAGGCGATGCTTTCCAGCGCGGCGCGGGCGAGGTGCGCCGCGGTCGTGCCGCGGGTGAGGCCGACGACGGCGCCGCGCGCGGAGGCGTCCCAGTGCGGCGCGCCGAGGCCGGCGAAGGCGGGCACGAGATAGATGCCGCCGTTGTCGGGCACGCGGGCGGCGAGTTTTTCGATATCGACGGATTTTTTGATGAGGCCGAGGCCATCGCGCAACCATTGCACGACGGCGCCGCCGATGAAGACGCTGCCTTCGAGCGCGTACTCGAGCGGGCCGTGCGTGCCGAGGCGCCAGGCGATGGTGGTGAGCAGATGGTGGCGCGAGGCGATGGGTTTTTCCCCGGTGTGCAGGAGGAGGAAGCAGCCGGTGCCGTAAGTGTTTTTGGCGAGGCCGGGGCGGAAACAGGCCTCGCCGAAAAGCGCCGCCTGCTGGTCGCCCGCGACTCCGGCGATGGGCACGCCGCGCAACGCGGGGATGGTTTCCACTTCGCCGTAGATTTCGCTGCTGGCGCGAACTTCCGGCAGTACGGCGCGGGGAATGCGCAGGATTTTCAGCAATTTGTCGTCCCAATCGCCGGTGTGGAGATTGAGCAACAGGGTGCGCGAGGCGTTCGAGACGTCGGTGGCATGCACGCGGCCGCCGGTGAGCTGCCAGAGGAGCCAGGTGTCCACGGTGCCGAAGGCGAGTTCGCCTCGCTCGGCCCGGCGGCGTGCGCCGCGGACGTGGTCGAGGAGCCAGGCGAGCTTGGTGCCGCTGAAATACGGATCGAGCAAAAGGCCGGTGCGGGTGCGGAAGAGCGGTTCGAGTTTTTTTTGTTTCAACTCTGCGCAAAGCGGCGCCGTGCGGCGATCCTGCCAGACGATGGCGGGCGCGAGCGGGCGGCCGGTGGCGCGGTCCCAGAGCAGGGTGGTTTCGCGCTGGTTGGTGAGGCCGACGGCGGCAAAGTCGTGGCGGGTGAGGCCGGCGCGGCGCAAGGCGAGTTCGGCAGTACGTCGCGTGGTTTCCCACAAATCTCGCGGGTCGTGTTCGACCCAGCCGGGGCGGGGGAAATGCTGCGCAAACTCCTGCTGGGCGCTGGCGCGGGGCCGGCCACCGCGGTCGAAGACGATGGCCCGCGAGGACGTCGTGCCTTGGTCGAGCGCCAGAACGAAACGGGGCATAGGCGCAGAATGGCTCAGATGTCCGGGCGAGCCAAGCCGCAACCATTGTCTATCCAACGGCGTCAATCTAGGTGAAACCTTGCAAATAAAGCGCGGTCAGACACCTTGCGTGGAACTCCCTTCAACCATGAAAATGCCCATCTGTCTCACCCTCGCCCTGTTGGCGGCGGTACCCGGTCGCGCGCAGATTTTTGGTCCGAATGCAACCGGTGGCGCGTTGCTCGGCGGCCTCGCGGGCGGCATCATTGGCCATAACGACCACAACCAGACTGGCCGTGGCATTGCCATCGGCGCGGCATCGGGCCTGATTCTCGGCTCCATCGCCGACCAGGCGAATTACGATTCCTATCAGCGAACGGAGGTGCCCGCGCCGAATTACTACGTGTATCGGCAGGCGCCGACGTATTATTATTCGGACTATGCGGATACCGATTATGATTACGGTTACGCGCGGCCCAACTATGCCGTATCCGGCGCCCTGCTTGGCGGGCTCGCGGGCGGCATTATCGGTTATAACAATCACTATCAAACTGGCCGCGGTATCTTGATCGGCGCGGCATCGGGCCTGATCCTTGGCTCCCTCGCCGATCATGCCGCTCGCGAACGCGAGATAGCGGCCGAGCGGCCAGTCTATGTTTCCGCGCCGGCCGAACAAGCTCCGGCCCCGGCGGCGCAGGAGCCGCAGGCGCAAGTTGCTCCTGCGGCCCCGACTACGCCGGCCTCGCCCATGAGCAGCGCCAATGGCCTTTTTGGCCGCAACTAATCGGAGCCATTAATAACTCGTCCGGAATAGCCATCCACTGCTCGCGAAAATTTTCCCACACCATGAACACCACCCACCGTTTCATTGTTCTCTCCAGTGTCGCCGCGACCGCGGCGTTTTTTGCCGGCTGCGCCAATGAGGGAGTGCAAAATCCCTCGGGCGTGCCCGTCACCCAGATGAATCCCGACGAGCAGGGCTTCGTCGCCGGCACCGGAGTCGAGTCGCAGGACCTCGTGACCGTTACCGACAAGATGGCGCGCAGCATCCTCAGCACGCCCGCCATTGCCAGCGCGACCACGCCGCCGCGCATTGTCATCGACCCGGTCGAGAACGCCACGCGTTTCCCCATCGACAAGGATCTCTTCACCGATCGCATTCGCATCATGCTCAATTCGAAGGCGACGGGCCGGGTTGTCTTCTTGGCGCGCGACCGCATGAAGGTGCTTGAACACGAGCGCGAACTGAAGGAATCGGGCCAGGTCACGTCGAGCTACGACCCGACCCCCGTCGCCTTCAAGGGGGCGGACTTTTTTCTCACCGGCAAGCTCGAGGGCCTGACCACGCAGACTTCGGCGGGCACGAGCGATTATATTCTCTACAGCTTCCAGCTCATCGACGCTCGCACGAGCGAGATCGTCTGGGAAGATTCGGCTGAAATCAAAAAACAAGGCCTCGAAGACGCGGCGTACCGCTGATGGCGTCGCGCGCTCCCGCGCTCCCGCGTCTTATGGCTCCAAGGAAACATGAACCCACGGGCCGACTCACGCTGCTGCACTTCTTGCATCGCGGCGGGGTCGCGTTGATCATGCTCGCCGCCTTCGAGTTGTTGAGCGGTTGCATGGACGCGGTGGCGCCGCGTCCCGCCATCGCCTACACCGGCGATCCCATCGTCGATGGCAATGCCGAGCTCGCCGCCGCGCCGCCCAAGGATCGT
>Ga0210395_10000851_pt1 | contig 23439 bp, 20 predicted proteins | sample IncBWH4OmetaG_FD_150861 | JGI IMG/M metagenome (GOLD analysis project Ga0210395, IMG submission 150861) | Forest soil microbial communities from Barre Woods Harvard Forest LTER site, Petersham, Massachusetts, United States - Inc-BW-H-4-O ... | reverse complement strand
TCGCCTAGCGACGAGAGTCAGCGGGGTCGGTTCGGGATAAAGCACGACAGGAGCGGGACGGCGGGCAACTTCGGTTTGAGCTCCAGACACCTTTTCAGGGAACCCGCAAGGCCCGGCTGTGAATAGATAGTCGTCACATGACGACCGTGATTATGCCGTTACATCGAAGGTGACAGTGCAGAGGCGGGGTCACCGGATTCCGGCGATGCGGGCTCACCTGCCGGTCCCAGACCATCGCCTCATGGACACGGCACCAACGCTGTACAGGATCCGGATCAACGGGCACCTCGGCGCGATGATGCTGTTCGCGTTCCCGGCGATGGCGCAGCGGCGGGACGGGGCGGACACGGTGCTCACCGGGCTGCTGGACCGGTCCGCCCTGTACGGCGTGCTCGCCGAGATCGACGCGCTCGGCCTGGACCTGCTCGAAGTCTGCCAGCTCACGCCCTCCGGGAACGAAGGCTGACCAGCCGAGGGATCAGCGTCAGCGCCGCGCAGCGGCCGCGCACCTAAGCGGGCGTGCCCGCGTCAATCCACTGCTGGAGTTTCTCGACCTGGGAGGCCGGCCACGCGCCGTCGCAAGGCATCTGCCCGCTGCGCAGGGCGCCGACGATAGCGTCGGCGTTCTCGACGACATCGTCGTAATCGAACAGATCAAAGGCTCGCAGCATCGAGTCCCTGTCTTTCGAACGGAACAGGGGCTTGATGTCGTGCTCGAAGCTGAGCTGGCCTTCGTCAGGTGATGCCATGTCATGTCCTCCTTGTCAGTGGAACCGGGGGGCCGGTCCGGCCCTAGAACGCCGCGCGGGTGATGTCCGCCGGACTACCGGCGGCGACACGTGCGTGAGGATCACGACAATCCGGTGATCTTCACGATCTCGCCGGGGTGGCTGGAGGTGGTCGTCGTGCTGTCGCCGTAGTTGGCCACGTAAACCGTGGCGTTCGGGCTCACGGCGACGCCCGTGGGCTGGTAGAGACCGGGAACTGGCAGGGTCGTCACGGTCCGGCCGTTGTCGCTGACGCGCACCAGGGCCCCTGGCACGGTCGACGGGGCGAGCAGGCCGCCGGTGTTGAACTCGGTGGCCAGGAGCCGACCGTGACGGTCGAAGGCGATGGACGTGACGGAGGTGAGGCCGCGGGCCCAGATCATCGGCTTGTGCCCAGGAACGACCCGGTAGATGTAGGAGGTGCCCGGGTTGGACGGGATGCCGCGAAGCAGACCGACGTAGAGGGCACCATCCGGCCCGATCGCCACCGAGGTGGGCACGGCCTGCGCCTCGACGGTAATGGGATTCGGGTTCCCCAGGACGCCTGCCGGTAGTTGCTCGGCTACGGCGGGGAAGCGCGCCAGCATTGATATATGCCCGGTCGCGGAGACGTAGAGCAGGTCGTTGGCGCCAGCGTCGACGACGACCCAGCCGCCCCGGTAGGCCAGCACGTCGTAGGGGTCGCAGTCCCACGCCGTCTCACCGGGGATAGTGCCGAGACTGTACGCGGACTGCGGATGAGCGGCCGCGAAAGCGGCGATGTCGACGACCCGGGTCTTCCCGCGCGACAGCAGCCGCAGTGTTCCGAAAGCCGATGCAAACGGTTGAGGCAGCAGGTTGTTGCTGCCGTCCTTATTGACCAGGAAATCATCGATCGTCACGGCTTCCTGCCCGTGCCCGTAGGCGATCGCGGAAGGGCCGGTCACCTCTTGTATGTTCTCTTCGATTACCGAAGGAAGCTTGCTCAGCACCGGGATGACCCGGCCATGGGGGGAGATCCTGAAGATATCTCCCGTCGCGCCTGTGCAGTATTGCGTTGTCCCCGCTGTCTCGGTCGACGGGCCGGTCGCGCAGTTAGACGTGCCGACCGGACCGCCTGTGCCGGCCTCGGTCACGACCAGGCCCGCCCGCGTCAGCACGAGGTGCCTGGGCGCGTTCAGCCCGCCCTGCACCACGGTTTCCCTGATGGCCGCTGGTGTGGCCTTGGCCACGGCCGGAATTGCGGCGGTGCCCGCGAGGGACGCCGCTAGCACCACCACCGCTGCCGGTGCTATTTGCCGCATCATTTGTTCCTTTCGCTTTCGGGTGAGCCGAAGCTAGCGGCCGTTACGGTGATCGGCCGTCACCTTATTCCGGTGATCATGCTTCGGCATGACTCACAGGAGGCGCACACGGTAGCCCGACGCGAGGAGTTGGTAGCGCCGACTTAACAGCCGCAACCTTCCGTTCGGAATAATTCGATTTTTTATCCCTAACGAAAGGTGGAGTCTGCCCCCCGCGCCGTTGGCGCTAATCACCGGAACTAGGTGACGGCCGCTCACTAGCGTGAAGCACCCGATCACCGCTAAGACAAGGTGCCGTGCCATGACCAGTGCTCCGGTCCGCGACCCGCTCAACGACCATTTCCTCACCCCACAGAACGCGGCGTTCCTGTTCATCGACTACCAGCCCTCACAGCTGGCCACGATCCGCTCGATGGATCCGGCGCTGCTACTCAAGAACGCCGTCTCGACGGTCAAGACCATCAAGGCCTTCGGTGTCCCTGTCGTCCACTCGACCGTCAACGTCGCCGTCGGCCAGGGACCCACGCTGCCCGAGCTGGCCGAGCTGCTGACGGACGACAAGCCGCTGGACCGGACGACGGTCAACTCCTGGGAGGACGTCGAATTCGTCCAGGCCGTACACGCGACCGGGCGCAGGAAACTAGTCATCTGCGCCTTGTGGACGCGGTCGTCGCGCGGACAAAGGGTGCACCGAGCCCGCGTAGAAACAACACGTCAGTTCCCGCTCCGGACGCCTCACAATGCCAGTTACCAAGATCGTCTGCCTAGGAGAGACCCGGTTTCCGATACTGCTGAAGATCTGACCGGTCATAGACGGTCAAACCTTCAGCACTACGTTCGATAATAGTCACGGGCCGGGCCGCCCCGGCGGTTCAGTAGCCGACCGGCTGGCGGACGAGGACGATGTGGATGCGGTCGGGCATTTCCGCGCGGATCTCCAGGATCTTCCCCACTGGCTGTGCTGCCCGTAGGCGGCCTGCGCGCGAGCGTCTTCCGGCGGCAGGGGGGCGGCTAGCAGAACCGGCACGGACGGACAGCCGCCGCGAGGGCGGCTCGGTCCTCATGCCACTGCACGGTCCCGGCCTGCGGTGCCGCGGGCTGCACCGTCGCGGGCTCCACCGTGGGCTCCACCGTGGGCTCCACCGTCGCGGGCGGCGGTGCCTCCTCTTGCGGCTCGGGCACGGCACCGGCCATCTCCTGGCGGCTGACCCGGATAGTGACGAGCGCGATGAGCAAGGCGAGCAGCCCGACCCCCGCGGCGACAAGGAACCCACGAGAAAAGCCGACCGTCAGGGCGTGATCGTAGATGGACGCGGGCGGGGGCGTGCCCGGCTTCGGCAACGGCTGGCCCGCCGCGACCCCGTGCCCGACCTGAGTCCTGACGCTGTCCGCGACGGTCGTCCAGACGACGGTGCCGAGCAGTGCAAGCCCGATCGCGCCGCCGACTTGCTGGGCGGTGTTGAGCAGGCTGGAGGCAACACCGGAGTCCTGCTCGGCCACGTTGTGCAGGGAGACCAGGGCCAGCGGGACGAACACCAGGCCGAGCCCGAACGAGCTCACGAGCTGCGGGCCGAGCAGATGGGCGGCGTAGCCGGAGTGTTCGGTCAGCCTGGAGAACCAGAACATCCCGCCCGCGACCATGGCGGTGCCGGCCACGATCAGCGGCCGCGGGCCGAACCGCGGCATTAGCTGCGATGCCACCGCGGAGGAGACCACGACCCCAACGGCGAACGGCAGGTAGGCGATGCCCGACCGGATCGCGCTGTAGCCGAGGACGGTCTGTATGAACAGGGTGAGGAAGAAGAACAAGCCGAAGAGCCCGGTGGCGACGCACAGCATGATCAGGTAGGCACCCGACCTGTTACGGTCGGCGAGCACGCGCATCGGTAGCAGCGGGTGCGAGCTGCGCATTTCGATCAGCACGAACGAAACGAGAAGCACGACTGACGCGGCCAGCGACGCCAGCACCTGCGCGTCACCCCAGTGCGATACCCCGTCTTGCCCGGTGGCGGCCTTGGACAGGCCGTAGACCAGCAGCGCGACGCCGCCGGTGCCGGTGACCGCGCCGGCCACGTCGATCCGGCCCGGCCGGCGGGGCGATTCGTTCAGCACGCGCGGCGCCGCGGCCGCCACCACGATCCCGATCGGGACGTTGACGAACAGCACCCATCGCCATGACGCGTAGGTAGTCAGTATGCCGCCAAGCAGCAGGCCGACGGCGCTGCCGGCGCCGGCCATCGCCGCGTAGACGCCAAACGCCCTGTTGCGTTCCCCGCCTTCTGGGAAGTTGGTGGTGATCAGCGCCAGCGCGGTGGGCGCGATCACCGCGCCGCCGACTCCCTGGACCGCCCTCGCGGTAAGCAGCCACGCCTGGCTGGTGGCGAATCCGCCGACCAGGGACGCCGCGGAAAACAGCAGCAGCCCGAAGACGAACACCCGCCGTCGGCCAAGGATGTCACCGGCGCGGCCACCGAGCAGGAGCAGGCCGCCGAAGGTGACCGCGTAGGCGTTCACCACCCACTCCAGGCCGCTGCCGGAGAAGCCAAGTGCCTGCTGGATGTGGGGGAGGGCAACGTTCACGATGGTCGCGTCGAGCACGACCATGAGCTGGGCGGTGGCAATGACCACCAGAGCCAGGCCGAGCGAGCGGCTGGCGCCGCCGGCCGTGACGCCGGGTGCGGCCGGCCGCCCGGTCTCAGATTGTGCCGAGGACATAGCGGTCTCCTAACGTGCGAGCTTTCGCGACGCGCCCAGACTCGCCGCCAGTCAGGTGAAAGGCCATTACCTGATCACGGTGATTTGGCTGCCCGGTGATCTGTCTCACCGCGAGCAACGTCAATCACCAGAACCAGGTGACGGCCGCTCACTGTGATGCCACCTAATTTCGGCTTATGAGCACCGGGAGCACCGGGAGCCTCGGGGCCGACCCCGCGGCCGGCCACGCGGCGGGGGAGCCGCGCACCGCGTTCGTGCTTGCGGGCGGTGCCGCCCTGGGCGCCATGCAAGCCGGGATGGTGCACGCTCTGTACGAGCGCGGCATCGCGCCTGACCTGCTCATCGGCACCTCGGTCGGCGCGCTGAATGCCGCGTTCCTCGCCTCCCGGCCCGCCACTGTGGCCACCGCAGAAGAACTGGCCGCCATCTGGCGCGGGCTACGTCGCAGCGACATCCTGCCGCTGCGCCCGGGCGCGCTTATCGGTGGCCTCGCCGGGCGGCGCGACCACCTGATCCCCGACCGGGCGCTGCGCCGGCTCGCGGCGCGGCACCTGCAATTTGACCGGTTGGAGCACGCGGCCGTTCCGCTGTACCTGGTCGCCTTCGACCTGCTGACCGGGACCGAGGCGCGCCTGTCCGACGGCCCGCTGGTCGACGCTGTGCTCGCCGCGGCGGCCATCCCCGGCGTGCTGCCGCCCGTCCGCTGGCGCGGCCGGCTCCTCGTCGATGGCGGGATCGCCGACAACACCCCGGTCTCGCAGGCCGTCGCGCTCGGCGCCGGGCGCATCTACGTGCTGCCCACCCAGAACCCGGGCGACGGCGGCCTGCCGCGCCCGCCCCGGGGCGCGCTCGCCGCCGCGGTGCACGCGGTTACCGTGCTGACCAACGCCCGACTCCAAGATGACCTCGCCTGCCACTCGTCGCCCGCCGAGCTGATCGTGCTGCCCGCCGTCAACCCCCGGAACATCCCGCCCACCGACTTCGGCCGCGCAGGCCAGCTGATTACGCCGGCGCTCGCAGCCGCAAGGACGGCCCTCGCCGCTGGGGCGCCCGGCCCGCCGGCGGGCATAATCCCCGCCGAGATGTGGCTCGCCGGACCAGACGGTAAGGACCGCCCCCATGACTGAGACCCCGCCCGCCCGCGCGAGCCGGGATACCGCCCGCAGGGTGGTGCCGCTGTTTCGCCCCTATAAGGCCCAGGTGACCGCCGTCGTCGCGCTGATCGTGGTGACCTCGACGCTCGGCATCATCAACCCGCTACTGATCCAGGTGGTGTTCAACAAGGCCCTGTTCGTCCCCGGCGGCCCCAAAATCCGGCTGCTCGTCACCCTGGTCGCCATCATGGCCGCTGTTCCGATCGTCAACGGCGCCATCGGCATCCTGCAGACCTACGAGACCACCAGGGTCGGGCAGCAGGTCATGCGGGACCTGCGCGACCGTCTCTACTCGCAGTCGTCACCTTCGTGTCCACCGTTGTCGCCATGGTCATCATCAGCTGGCAGCTGACCATCGTGGCGCTCATCACCGTGCCGGCGTTCTTCTGGCTGACCAAGACGGTCGGCGAGCGGCGCCGCCTGGTAGCGCGCTCGACCCAGGAGTCGCTGGCGGCGATGAGCGCCCTAACCGAGGAAACCCTGTCGGTGTCCGGGGTGTTGCTGGCGAAGGCTTTCGGCAACCAGGTGCGCGACACCGCCCGCTACCACGAGGAGAACCAGCGCCTGGCCGACCTGGAAGTTCGTCAGCAGATGATCGGCCAGGGCTTCTACGCGATCGTGCAATCGTTCCTGTCCATCACCCCGGCCGCGGTCTACTTGATCGCCGGCCTGCTGCTGGCGCACGGCACGCCCGTCTCGGCGGGAACCGTCGTCGCGTTCACCACGCTGCAGACCCGCCTGTACTTCCCGATCGGACAGCTGCTGCAAATCTCGGTGGAACTGCGGTCGTCCCTGGCCCTGTTCGACCGGGTCTTCGAGTACCTCGACGTGGTGCCGGATATCGTCGATGCCCCCGACGCGGTGGATCTGCCGGTGACCAGCAGTGGCGGCCGGGTGGTGCTGCACGACGTCTACTTCCGCTACCCCGGCGCGGCGGCGGACGCGCTGACGGGCGTTAACCTCCAAGCCGACCCCGGCCAACTCCTGGCGCTGGTCGGGCCGAGCGGGGCCGGCAAGACCACCATCAGCTACCTGATCCCGCGACTGTACGACGTCACCGGCGGGTCGGTCCAGATCGATGGGGTGGATGTACGGCATGTCCACCAGGCGTCCCTGGCCGCCGCCATCGGCTTCGTGACCCAGGAGAGCTACCTCTTTCACGACAGCATCCTGGCCAACATTCGCTATGGTCGTCCCGCCGCTTCCCTGCCGGAGGTGGAAGAAGCCGCCCGGGCCGCGTACATCCACGAGCGGATCATGGAGTTCCCCGACGGCTACGACACGATCGTGGGCGAGCGGGGGTACCGCCTGTCCGGCGGCGAGAAGCAGCGTCTCGCCATCGCCCGGGTGCTGCTGCATGACCCCCGCATCCTAATCTTGGACGAGGCAACCTCAGCGCTCGACACGGCCAGCGAGCGGGAGGTGCAAAAGGCCCTGGACACCCTCATGGGGTCACGGACCACGATCGCCATCGCCCATCGCCTGTCCACCATCGTCAACGCCGACGTCATCAACGTCATCGCCGCCGGAAGCGTGGTGGAATCCGGTACTCATCGCTCCCTGCTAAGCCAAGGTGGCCTTTACGCGTCGCTGTACCAGGAGCAGTTCGAAGGCGGCAAGGTCGAATGGCGGTGCACCGGCGGCGACCTCATGGCTGACGGCACTGTCCGAAACCGCCAAACCCAGCCCGCGTAGCCGACCAGAGCACATGCCAAGGATTATCCCGAACGAATGGTTGTCTCCGTCTTCACTCAGAACTGACTCGTACCAGTGGTCCACCCAGCATCAGTAATTCGAATCTGAGTTTGAATCATGTAGCATCCGGTGGTAGACTTGACCTGACACCGGGAGGAGGTGGTCCAGGAATGTGCACCGGCGGAGACGGGATGCCGGGCAGCGTACGGGAGGCGCTGTCGATGATGGGCGCCGCCCTGGACTACCTCAACGGCCCGGCCGGAGACCTGGTGCAGCCCGCCGCGCTGGGTGAGGTGCTGCAGGCGCTGGCCGCGGTCAGCGCCAAGCACACCGCGGCCCGGATGCGGATGGTGTCCCGGTTCGACGCCAACGACTGTCATGACAGCGACGGGTACCCGACCACGGCCTCGTGGCTGGCCGGGCGGACCAAGGTGGTGCTGGCCCGGGCCCGCGCGGAGGTGCGGCTGGCCCGCGCGATGACCGGCGCGCACCCGGACCTGGCCGCCGCGATGGCCGCCGGGGAACTGTCCTTGTCGTGGGCGACCGGCATCGCCGGGTGGACCGCGCAGCTGCCCGAGGAGGTCCGCCAGGACACCGAGCGGATCCTGCTGCAGGCAGCGGCGGCGGGCGCGGACTACGGTGACCTGAGCCCCGAATGCGCCGCCGCCGTCCAGGCGGTCCTGGAAGCGCTGGGCAAAAGGCGCGGTAAGGAAGATGACCGTACCCCGGCCCAGCGGTTGCATGATGGGCTGCAGGAGGGGTGTGAGCTGCTGCTGCGGGCCAAGCTGGTGCCCGACCGGGCCGGTGCCGACACCCGGGTCGACGTGCACATGGCGCTGTCGCAGCTGCGGTCCTTGCCCGGCGCGGCGCTGATGGAAGAGGCGTTCCTGGCCGCCAAGGCCGGTGAGCACGGCTACCTGGCCGGGAAGGACGCCGAGGCGGTCGCGTGTGACGCGCTGATCGTGCCGGTGGTGACCGGCAGCCCCGACTGGCCGGTCATCGCCCAGATGGTCACCGTGGTGCTGGCCGCGACCGGGCACCGCCGCCCCGCGCAGCCGCTGCCGCCGCAGGCGTGGCAGGCGCTGCAGTACGCGCTGGCCAAGCTGGCGATCGAGTTCTTGTCCGGCCCGGGGTCGCTGGCCTCGATCTTGCGTACCGGGCTGCTGGGCGCCCCGTTCAACACTAAGAGCGTCCCGCTCGACGTCGGCTACAGCGAGAACATTCCCGAGCCGATCCGCCGGGCCGTGATCTTGCGGGACAGGAAATGCGCGTGGCCGGGCGGCTGCGACAGGCGCCCGGCGGTCTGTGACGTGCATCATGTCAGGCATAAGAAGGACGGCGGCCCGACCAGCGTCACAGACTGCTTGTTGCTGTGCCAGTATCACCATGACATCTGTATTCACCGGTGGGGCTGGGAAATCGAACTCCTGCCAGACGGATCGGTCCGGGCCTTCGGCCCCCAGGGCCAGGTCATCAGAAGCCACGGACCGCCGCCCGCCCAAGCTGCCTAAGGTCGACACGAATCACCCGGATCTGGTGTCGCTTCCTCACCTGCCTGGCGGTAAGTCTGGTGCTTAGCCAACCGAAGGGAGATCCTCCGTGAGCACCGAGCAGCGAGAAAATCTCGAAGCGATCCTGCGGCAGTCCGCCTTCCCCGTCGACAGCGACGTCGGCGAGCTGCGGCGGCTGCTCCGCGAGCTGACATCGGCGCAGCCGCTGCCCGCCGACGTGACCGTGACCGCAGCCGCACTGGGCGGCGTCCCAACTGCCGACATCACACTCGACGGAATCGAACCTCGCCATGTTGTCCTGTACTTCCACGGCGGCGTGTACGTACTGGGGGACGCGTTCCAGGCCGCTGGTCTGGCCTCGCAGATCGGCCGGCGGACCGGCGCCAAGGTCATCTCGGTTGACTACCGGCTCGCCCCCGAGCACCCGTACCCGGCGGCGGTTGACGATGCTCTGGCCGCCTACGAAGCACTCCTGCGGGGCGGCACGGCCCCGTCGGACATCACCTTCGCAGGAGAGTCCGCCGGTGGCGGGCTCGCGGTCGCCACCATGGTCAACGCCCGAGATCACGGGCTACCGTTGCCAGCCGCGGCCTTCGTCATGTCGCCGTACGCCGATCTCACCCTGGCCGGGGCGACCATAGAAACCAAACGCGAGGTCGACCCGGTGCTCAGCCGGGAAAACCTCCAGGCCCGGGTCCCCGACTACACGTCGGGACAGGACGCCGCTATCGGCCTCATCAGCCCCGTATTCGCCGACCTGTCCGGCCTGCCGCCGCTGATCATCCAGGCGGGAACTCACGAGGTTCTCCTGGACGACGCCATCCGCCTCGCGCGACAGGCCGCCGTGGCCGACGTCGAGGTCACCCTCGACATCACCCCCGGGGTGCCGCACGTCTTCCAGGCCTATTACCCGATCCTCGACGAAGCGGCCGCCGCACTGGACAGAGCCGGACAGCTCCTGTCGGCCCATCTCGCCGGCTCAGAACGCGTCACCGCATAGGGCGACCGGCGGCCAGCAACCGCAGCTCCCGAGCGCGCCGCACGGCCGAGGTGCGGTCACGAACCTGGAGCTTGGCATAGATGCTGCTGATATGCGCGTTGACGGTGTTCGGCGAGACGGACAGCTCGCCGGCGATCTCAGGCCGGGAGAGGTTCGTCGGCAGATACCGCAGCACCCGCAGCTCGCCCGGGCTGAGCTCCTCGGCCGGCGGCAACGAGGACTGCTCCCTGGCCGCCGGGGACGCGCCGTGGAGGACGTCGAGGATGTCGGCGAGCAGCGAGGCGTGCGCGGTCTGGTGCCGGGGCAGCGCCTCGAGCAGCTCCGCTGAGCCGGTCATCGCGAACGGCAGGACCAGCCGGTCAGACTCCGACAGGGCCAGTGCGCGTTCCGCCGCATGGTTCGCCGCGCGGTGGTCTCCGAGCTCGCGATGGGCGAGCCCGGCGAGCAGGTACGCCTCAACGACCGTGACGTAACCAAGGACCGGCGCCGTGCCATCGAGAACATCGCGCAACGCGCCCAGGGCTCCGGCCGGATCGCCTTCCGCGAGGTAGATCACCGCGCTGGCGTTACGTATCTCACCGGAGCCGGCCCGCTCGTCATCAAGCGCCGCGAGGCGGGCGCGGGCTTCGCCGGCCAGCCCGAGCCGGGCCTGGGCGGCGAGCAGCCAGCCGGTCATCTGGCTCGCCAGCGCCTGCGATCCCGCTAGCTGCGATGCCAGGTCTTGAGCCGCGCCGAACTCCTCGAGCGCCTCGTGGTGGCGGCCGCGACCGGCGTGCAGCATCCCGGTCGTCTGGTGCAGCAGCAGCCTGATGTCCGGCCCGGTGTCGGTTTGCAGAGCCCGTTCGGTACGCCGCAACCACCGCTCGCCCTCGTCGAACTCACCAAGCAACACCATCGTGCCGGCGAGTGTCATCAGCGCGGGTGCGATCACCGGTTCCGTGCCCCAGCCGTACCGTTCGGCGAGCGCGATCGCCTCGCGGCAGCGCCGCTGGGTAGTGGCGAACGCATCGCTCTTCGGCGTGTCAGCACCATGGAAGATATACGCGTAACTGAGCTGCGCCAGGCAGCCGACTTCGAGGTAGGGGCGGCCGATCTCCCGGGCCAGGACGGCGCCGTCCTGGAGGTGGCGTTCGGCGTCTGGCAGCCCGAGCGTCCACGCTTCTGCGGTCCCTAGGTTCATCAGCGCCACCGCGCGCAGATCGCTGCCCAGGGCGATGTCCTCGTCGGACTGGCCGGATACCGGGGAGTCAAGGAGCCTGACGTGCTCGATTACGCCGGCCAGGTGACCGCGCCGCCGGGCCAGCGCCAGCTGCAGCGACGCGATCGCCACGCCAAGACGGCGGCGGCGATCCGGCGGCGTCGTCAGGACGTGCGCCTCGGCGACCGCCAGGTGAGCGGCCGCCTCGTCCAGGCGCCCATGGGTAAGGTCGCCCATCGCGCGCACCAGGGCCAGCTCGGGGTGATCCGCGCCCGGCGGGAAGGCCCGCACCAGCGCCTGCATGGTCTGCGCTTGCCCGTCGAGCGTCAGCCTGAACGAATGGTCGGCGAGCAGCCGGGCCGCATCAGTCCAGTCGCCCGCCTCCTGCGTATGCCGGATGGCGTTGACGACCTGGCCCTGCACGGTGAACCATCCGGCGGCGCGCCGGTGCAGCGCGGGTACTGCCTCGGGCAGCGTCCGACGCAGCTCCAGCCGCAGGAAATCCACCAACAGGTGGTGGTAGCGGAACCACACGCGCTCGGGGTCCAGCGATTCGACGAACGCGTTCGCATCTTCGAGACTCAGCAGGATCCGTTCGGAGCCAGGGCGGCCGGTCAGCAGGTCGGCCAGCTCTCCGTTGACGCGGTCGAGCAGGGAGGTGCGCAGGAGCAGATCCTGGACGTCGGGCGGCTGGCGTTCGAGCATCTCGGCGAGCAGGTACTCGGCGACCGTGCGGTCGCTGCCGGAGAACTCCGCGACGAATCGCTCCGGGTCGGGGTGACCGGCCAGCGAGATCGCCGCGAGCCGCAGGCCGGCGGCCCACCCTTCGGTCCGCTGGTGCAGCCGCGCCGCCCCGGCCGCGGACAGCGCGATGCCCGAGGCGTCGAGAAGCTCACGGGTTTCGCGCTCGGTGAAGCGCAGATCGGCCGCGCGGATCTCGGCTAGCTCACCGGCCAGGCGGAGCCGATGCAGCCGCGGTCGCAAATCGTGACGCGTGGTCAGTATCGCGTGCACGTGCGGGGGAAGGTTCATCAACAGCCGGGTGAGCTGAGGGAGTGCTTCTGGCGAAGTCAGTTCATGGAGATCATCGATAACCAACGTGATGCCGCCGCGAGCATCGGCGAGCTCCGACAGCACCCGATCGACCATCGCCGCTGCATTGAAGCCGGGCGTCGCCGCTGACGGTTCCGCGCGGCCGGCCGCGGCCGAGGCGCGCCGGATCGCGTCGAGCAGGGCGAGCCAGAACTGCTGGGCGTCTTGCTGGTCGCGTTGCACCTGCAGCACGGCGAGCCGGCGCGGCTGCCCCGGACTGTCGGCCCAGGCGCGCAGCAGCGACGTCTTCCCGCTGCCGGCCGGAGCCGAGATGATCGTCACCTTCCGCGTCGCCGCGTGATCCAGGGCAGCGAGAAGATCGCCCCGGTCGATCAGCCGGGGAATTGCTTGAGCCACCCTCAAAGGCCTGCCTTGATAGCTACGCCGGACACCCCCGCGTCGGTGACGCCGCCCTGACGCCTTTCCCCTCGGTACCAGGCCAGCGCGCGCACTGTCAACCGCCCGGTTCTCGTTACCGGCTGGCTATTTGCCACCCTTCGTTCCAAATAAGAGAGATTTATCCGAACGAAAGGTTGCCTCTCCTCCAACTAGGCTGTCGCCCGGAACGTCCGACGATTCCAGGGGAGGTCGCGTGAACACCGACTCCGGCCTGGCCGCCACTGGGGTGGCCGCGACCGAATTCGCCAAGCTTGCCGCGGACTACCTGGACGACCTCGCGCGGCGGCATCCCGACGCTGCCACCGGGCTGGGGGACCACCGCTTCGACGACCTCCTCCCCGACGACTCCGGCCCAGCCCGCGCCGACGAACGCCGCGCGCTCGACGGCTTCGCCGTCCGGCTGGACCGCATCGACACAGCGGCGCTGCCGGCCGAGATCCGGGTCGACGCCGCGATGCTGGCGGACGGCATCGCGCGCCGGGTATTTGAGATCGACGAGCTACGTGAGCATGCCTGGAACCCGCTGCGCGCCAACCCGGGCAAGGCCATGTACCTGCTGCTGGCTCGGGACTTCGCGCCGCTTCCTGACCGGCTCGCCGCGCTCGCCGGGCGCCTGGCCCAGATCCCGCGGGCGCTGGAGGTGGCCCGCGATCAGCTGGAGAACATGCCGAAGGTGCACCTGGAGACAGCCATCAGCCAGTTCGACGGCACGATCAAGCTGGTGGCCGGCGGGGTCGACAACGCACTGCGACAGTCCGGCACCGTCGCTAACCGCAAGGCCGTGGATAAGGCACGCCCCGGCGCGCTCGAGGCGCTCGCCTGGCACCGCGGCTGGCTCGCCGCCAAGAATGCCGAGAACCCGGAAACAGACCCGCGCATCGGCCCGGAGCGCTTCGCCCGCAAACTCTCCCTCACCCTGTCCGCGCAGGCCGACTCCGAGGCGATCTTGTCCCGCGCCGAGAAAGACCTGGACCGGGTCACCGGAGAAATCACCGAGCTGGCCGCCGTGCTAGGCGGCACGCCCCGCCAGGTGCTCGACCAGCTCGCGGCGGCCGCCCCGGACGAATCGACCATCTTGCGGTTCTGCGCGGGCGCCCTCGCCGCGCAGACCGAGTTCGTCCGTGCCGCCAAGCTGGTCACGCTCTATGACGACCCCGTTGAGCTGATAGACATGCCGGAGATCGACCGCGGCATCGCGGTCGCCTACTGCGATTCGCCTGGTCCGCTGGAGACGACGCCGCTGCCCACATTCCTGGCGGTCGCGCCTGTTCCGGCCGGCTGGACGCCCGAGCGGAAGTCCTCGTTCTACCGCGAGTACAACCGGCACATGGTGCATAACCTGATGGTGCACGAGGCGATGCCCGGCCACTATTTGCAGCTGCAGCATTCGCGCCGGTTCAGCGGTGCCACCAGGATCCGCGCGGCCCTGCGGTCGGGAGCGTTCATCGAAGGCTGGGCCGTCTACGCCGAAGAGCTCATGGCACGACACGGGTACCCAGGCGAGGGTGATCCGCGGACGGTGCGCATGCAGCAGCTGAAAATGCAGCTCCGCACGACGATCAACGCGATCCTGGACGCCAGGGTGCACGCCCACGACATGACCGAGGCGCAGGCGATGGCGCTGATGACCGGCCGCGGATTCCAGGAGGAGGGCGAGGCGGCAGGCAAATGGCGCCGCACCCTGCTCACCTCGGCCCAGTTGTCGACCTACTACGTCGGCTACACCGAGGTCAGCGACCTGGCGGCGGAGCTGACCGCCGCCGGCGGCACCGAACATGCCGTCCACGACCGCATGCTCGCGCATGGCTCTCCGCCGGTTCGCCTGCTTCGCACCGTGGCATGACCTCCGCACCGCGAGGCCTTGCGGGCAGGGTGAAGCCTGAGGATGATGGTGTCTGGCGATGAGGCTCGCCATAACCGCGCGGCGGTGGTCGCGCTGATGGCCTCTACCCCTTGTAACTGGCCTTCGGGCCGCGCGGGTAGGAGGCATCACGGTGGACGTACCGCTGGAACCGCCATGCATTAATCGTGGGCTCGCGCGGTGAGCGCGGCCCTCCCGATCCCCGTCATCCAGCTGCTGCAGGTTCTCACCGTCGCGCTAGGCGCGCCCGCCATCACGGGCGTGATCGCGAAGGTAGAGGCAAGACTGCAGGGCCGACGGGGGCCGCGGGTGTTGCAGCCCTATTACGACCTGTACAAGCTGTGCCGCAAAGAGGCGCTCGCGCCCGAGCAGGCGAGCTGGTTCTTCCTCGCCGCGCCGGTGATCGCGGTGGCGGCGTACCTGACGATCCCGCTGCTGATCCCGGTGCTAACCACGTACGGGCTGCCGCTTGGATACATGGGCGACATACTCGGCGGCGGTTTCCTGCTGTCGCTGGCTAGCTTCGTGGTGGCGACGGCGGCGCTGGAGACCGGTAGCCCGTACGCTCAGCTGGGGTCGAGCCGGGCCAAGACGTTCTCGGCGATCACCGAGCCGGTCGTGCTGTTCGTGGTGTTCACGGTGGCGCTGCTGACCGGCACCGACCTGCCGTACGCGCTGGCCGCCACGGTGCGGTCGAGTGCCGGGCAGGTCATCCGCCCCGCGCATCTGCTGGCGTCGGCCGCGCTGTTCATGGTGATCCTGCACGAGACCGGCCGGATCCCGGTCGAGACGCACACCGGCACCAACGAGTTCGGGATGATCGAGGAGGCCCGCTCGTTCGAGCACTCCGGGCCGTACTTCGCCCTGTTGAAGTGGGGCAGCGAGCTCAAGCAGCTGATCCTGTTCACGATCCTCGCCGACGTGTTCGTCGTGCCGTGGGGGCTGGCGTCGAGCCAGCGGCTGGGCGCCGTCGCGCTGGCGATCGTCGCGCTGCTGGCCAAGGCCACCGCGGTCGGATGCGTGGTGGCGGTCATCGACAACTCGTTCGCCAAGCTGCGCCTGTTCAAGATCACCGAATACGTCTCCGCCGCGTTCCTGCTCGCCGTGCTCGGCGTATTCACGCTCTACCGTGGGGGCGGCTGATGGTGCAGCCCCCCGGCATCTACCAGGGCGCGGCCAACGTCATCGCGGCGCTGATGCTGCTGCTCGAGTTCGGCATGCTGCGCCAGGCCCTCGTCAGGGATCAGGTCCGGTTGTACGCCGCCCAGTCGGCGCTGCTCTCCGTGCTGGCCGTCGTCATCGCCGCTGACAGGAACCTGCCCGACCTGTACGCGCTGGCCGCGTTGTCGGCGGCGCTGAAGGTGGTCGCGGTGCCGCTGGTGCTGCGTCGCCTGCTCCGCACGGACGACAGCGATGAACCGGCTGGCGTCGCCGGCAGCTACACGCTGAATCCGGCCAGCGCGGTGCTGGCCAGCATTGGCCTGGCCGCGTTCGGGTTCTTCACGTTCGGCGCCTTTCACCTCAACGGCCCGGCGGCCCCGGCGCTGGCGCTGGCGATCGCGGGGGCGATGGTGTTCGTCGCGTTCGGCTTGATGATCGTGCGCCATGACGTGGCCTCCCAGGCGGTCGGGTTCTTCTCGCTTGAGAACGCGATCTCGCTCGCGGCCCTGGTGGTGGCAGCCGGGCTGCCGCTGATCCTCGAGACCGCGATCCTGTTCGACCTGCTGGTGGCGGTCGTGGTGTTCGGGATGCTGATCCGCGCCCATCACTCCCGGGCCGAGTCTATGTCCACCGGCGACCTCACGCGGTTGCGGGGGTGACGTCGATGCTCGCCGCCACCTTCGCCATCTTGATCGTCCCGCTCGCCGCGGCGGTCGCGTGCCTGGTCATGCCCGGCCCCGCGGCGCTGCGGATAGCGCCAGCGCTCACCGTGATCGCGGGTATCACGTCGTTCGCGCTGGTCCTTGCCCTCGTCCCGGACACCGCGCACGCTGATCTCAGCTACCTGTCCGGTTACGTGCGCGCCGACGCGGTAAGCGTGATCTTCCTGCTCGCGACCGGGTTCTTGTACGCGGCGGTAGCGGTCTACGCGGTCGGCTACCTCAGAACGCACCGTGATGCCACGTACGCGCGCCGGTTCTACGCGGGGTTCAACGCGTTCGCCTGGGCGATGCTGGCCGCGCCGCTGATGGGCAGCCTGGCGCTGCTGTGGATCGCGGTCGAGGTCACGACCATAGTCTCGGCTCTCCTGGTCGCGATCGAGGCGACGCCGACAAAGGAGGGCGACGGCGCCGCAGAAGCCGCCTGGAAGTATCTCCTGATCGCCTCGGCCGGCCTGGGCCTCGCGCTGCTGGCCACCATCTTCGCCTATTACGCCGGGGCCCAGGTGCTCGGCGAGCACTACAACCTCGCCATCGCGCCCCTCATCCAGGCCGGACCCCGGCTCCCGGCCACCCCGGTCCGGCTGGCGTTCCTGCTCGCAGTGCTCGGCTACGGCACCAAGGTCGGCCTGTTCCCCGTGCACACCTGGCTGCCGGACGCGCACTCAGAGGCGCCGACGCCGGTGTCCGCGCTCCTGTCCGGGTCGCTGCTCGCGGTCAGCTTCTACGCGATCCTGCGGTTCTACCAGGTCACCGCGGCGAGCCTGGGGACCGGGTTCCCGCGGGACGCGCTGCTCGCGTTCGGGGTAGCGTCGCTGGTGCTCGCGGCGCTGTACGTGTTCGGCCAGCGGGACGTCAAGCGGCTGCTCGCCTACTCCAGCGTGGAGCACATGGGCATCCTGGCGATCGGCGTGTCGTTCGGTGCCCCAATCGCGCTTGGCGGGGTCTTGCTGCACGTGATGGCGCACGCCGCGGCGAAGGGAAACGCCTTCATGAGCGCGGGGGTGTTCACGGTCAAATACGGCACCAAGCAGATGTCCTCCATGCGCGACGGCATGCGCCTGCTGCCGTGGAGCGGCCCGCTGTTCCTCCTCGCGGTCTTCGCGCTGTCCGCGCTGCCGCCGTTCGGCATCTTCCGCAGCGAGTTCCAGATTGTCGCGGGCGGCCTCGGCAGCGGCAGTTACGCCGCCGCCGCGGTCCTGGTGGTGCTGGTCACGGTCGCCTTCTTCGGGCTGTCCGCGTCGGCGACCAGCATGCTCCTGACACCTTCGCCGACCGCGAAAACCGCTGCCGTCCGCGGGGAGCCCAGCGCCTGGATGGTGGTCCCGGTACTGGCCGGGCTGGCGGTCCTCGTGCTGCTCGGCGTGCATCCGCCCGGCGAGCTAACCGACCTGATCACCCGGGGCGCGGCACAACTGGGGACGCCATGACGATCACGAGCACGCAGCCGTCCGTCGCTGCCCTGTGGGACACGCTCGCCGCGCGGATCACCCGCGGCGAGCGGTTCGCGGGCCTGTCCGCGGCCAGCGGCGGCGGCGCCGTCACCGTGACCGCGCATATCGCCGTGCCCGGCGGGATCGACACGCTGGAGGCGCCGCTGCCGCCAGGCGCGGACAGCTATCCGGCGCTTACGCCGCGGATCGGCGCCGCGTTCTGGTACGAGCGAGTCATCCACGACCAGGCCGGCATCGTGCCAGCAGGCCACCCCTGGCTCGCCCCGCTGATAAAGCCGGGCGACCCGAAGGACCACGCGGTGCCCAGGCACGTCGCCGGGTACGGGCTATTCACGATCCCGCACGGCCCGGTCCGCTCGGGCGTCTTCGAGTCGATGGAGTACCTGGTCGAGACCCCGGGCGAGGCGATCCCGCACCTGAACATGCGGATCTTCTACAAGCACCGCGGCATCACCGAGCGGTTCACCGGCATGGCCGTCGCCGACGGCGTGCTGCTCGCCGAACGCGCCGAAGGCATCGCCTCCGTCGCCCACGCCCTCGCCTTCTGCCACGCGGTCGAGGCGATCGCGGGCTGTGAGATCCCCCGGGAGGCCGCCCTGGTCCGGGTCGTCCACGCCGAGCTCGAGCGGATCGCCAACCACCTCGACGTCGCCATGCGGCTGGCCGACGCGGCTGGCCTGGCGGTCGCCACCGCCCGCTTCGCGCTCCACAAGGAACGGGTACTGCGCTTGGTCAGCGCCCTGTGCGGCAGCCGCTTCGGCCGCGGTGTCGTCGTCCCCGGCGGCGTTTGCGCCCCGCCCCGCACACCTGCGACCGAGGTCCTGGCCGAGCTTGCCGCTCTCGAAAAGCAAGCAACCGCGGACGCGCGGGCGCTGATGGTCACCTCCTCGTTCCTGGACCGGCTGCGTGGCACCGGCCCACTGCGGCCAGAGCGTGCTCGCGTGCACGGCGCCCTCGGCCCGGTCGGCAAGGCATCCGGCTATTGCGACGACGCCCGGCTGACCCGGCCCTACGACGCCTACGCGATGCTTTCCCCCGGTCCGGCGCCCGAGCACTCCGCCGGGGACGCGATGGCCAGGCTCCGCGTCCGGTGGGACGAGGTGGATCAGGCTTTCCGTCTGATCCGGCGAGCCTTGTCAGATTTTCCTGAACGAACCGTGGCGTCTCCGCACGCCCCCTGCCAACCCCTGGACGGCCGGGCCGTCGGCTGGGCCGAGGCCCCGCAGGGCGAGGTGCTCTACGACGTGACCATCGAGGACGGCCGGATCGCCCGCTGCCAGCCCCGCTCGGCCTCGTTCCACAACCTAGTGCTGATGCACGAGGTATTCGCGGGCGACATCCTCACCGACTTCCCGTTCATCGAAGCCAGCTTCGGCCTGTCCGTCGCGGGAGCCGCCCTGTGAGCATCTGGGTCCTGCGCGGGCTGCGCGAGGGGGTGGTGACGACCCGCTGGCCACGCCGTCCTGATGAGTACGCGGATTCCTGGCATGGCCCGGCGACCGTGCGCCCGGACGCGGACCGTGAACCACTGCCCGCGAACCTGTGCCCCACAAACGCGATCCGAATTTCCGACGGCGGGGTGCGGGTCGACCAGGGCAAGTGCATCCTGTGCGGGCGCTGCGTGGCGCGGCGCCCGCGCGTGTTCACCTGGTCGGCGGGAGCCACCGGACCCGGCGCCGCGGCGCTCGCCCGCCAGGCGCTGGTCGTGCCCGAGATCGCGGAGACCGACGCGGCGGTCGCGGCGGTCCGCGCCAGCCTCGCCGAACGCACCGCCGCGCTGCGCCGCAGCGTGCACGTCCGGCACGTGGACGCGGGATCCGATGGCAGCGAGGAGTGGGAGATCCAGGCGCTGCTCGGCCCGGTCTACGACATCCACCGGCTCGGCATCTTCTTCACCGCCAGCCCGCGGCACGCCGACGTGCTGCTTGTCACCGGCGCCGGCACCGCGGGCATGACCGGGCCGCTGCGCACGACCTACGACGGAATGCCCGACCCCAGGGTGGTCATCGCGGTCGGGACCGACGCGGTCAGCGGCGGGCTGCTCGGGGACCAGCTCACCGGGATGGCCGGCACCGTACCCGTAGACATCTGGGTGCCGGGGAGTCCGCCGCCGCCGTTCGGGATACTCAATGCCTTGCTGATCGCGGTGGGGAAGCTATGAGTGGGCTGTTCGCGGCGGGGCTGATCCTGTTCGCGGTCGCCGCGGCGGCCGGACTGATCCCTGCGTCGAGCGGGTGGGCGCGGGGACTGCCCTACGCGGTCGGCGCGGCCGGAGCAGCGTGCCTGGCGGTCGCGGGCGGGTTCGCGGTGGACGGCCAGACCGTCCGGCTCGACGTGGCCGGCTGGCTGGGTGATCCGGTGCCAGGTCAGCCGGCCCTCGGCCTGAGCGCGGACCGGTTGTCCGGGATGTTTCTCGTGATGGCGCTCGGTGCGGCGGTCCCCGTGTCGGTCGCTTTCGCGAGCTGGGCGGTCAGGCCGGGCCCGGTGGCCACCAGGATGCTCGCCGAGGGCTACGCCTTGGCGCTCGGCGCGACCGTCGTGATCATGACGGCGCGGGATGCCTTTACCTTCTTGTTCGGCTGGGAGGGGCTTACTGCCGCGTTCTTCCTGCTCGCGGGCGCCAGCAGGAAAGACAAAGACAGGGCGGGCGCCGCACGGATCGTGGTCGCGTTCGGGAAGGTCAGCGGCGCCGCGCTGCTGGTCGGTCTGCTGCTGCTCGCCGCGAAGTCCCATTCCATCGCCCTCGCGTCGTTCGCGCAGGTGCCTGGTGGCGCGGTCAAGACCACCGCGCTGACGCTGCTGCTGACGGGATTCGCGGTCAAGGCCGGCCTGGTGCCGTTCCAGGTCTGGATGCCGCGCGGCTACCCGGCCGCGCCAGGCCCGGCCCGCGCGATCATGGCCGGGGTGTGCGTCAACGTCGCGTTCTACGGCATGTGGCGCACGCTGGCGCTTGGCGGCAGGCCACCGGGCTGGCTGGCCGGCGTCCTGCTGCTGCTCGGCGGGTGCACCGCGCTGCTTGGCATCGCGCACGCCGCCGTGCAGAGCCGGCTGTCGAGGGTGATCGCCTACTCAAGCGTGGAGAACAGCGGGCTGATCATCACCGGATTCGGCGTCGCGCTGACCGGTGCGGCGACGGGGGACAAGCAGTTGATCGCCGTCGGGCTGCTGGCCGCGACGCTGCAGATGATCGCGCACACGGCGGCGAAGACGCTACTGTTCACCTCCGCCGTCGGCATCGAGGCGGAGGCCGGCGACGACGACCTGGAGGTGCTGCGCGGCATGGGGCGCCGGGCGCCGTGGAGCGGCGTCGGCCTGGCCGTGGGCTCCCTGACGCTGGCCGGGCTGCCGCTGACCGCGGGGTTCGTGTCGGAATGGTTCCTTCTCGAGTCGCTTATGCAGCAGTTCCGGGTCACCGCGCTCGGCAGCCGGCTCACGCTGGCGCTCGCCGGGGCCGCGGTAGCGCTGACCGCCGGGTTCGCCGGAGTAACGTTCGTCCGCATCGTCGGCATGGTGGTCCTGGGTCCCCCCCAGGGGGGAAATGGGGGGACGGGCAGTCCCCCCATGCGCAGGGGGGGTCTGGGGGGGATAGTTCCCCCCGGGGCAACAGCGATCGCTCCCCCCGGGGCAACAGCGATCGCTCCCCCCGGGGCAACAGCGATAGCGCTGCTCACGGCGTGCCCACTGGCGCTCGCGGCGGTCACGCCGTTGGAGATCCGGGTGATCGCCGCCGGCCTCTCGCCTGTCGTGCCGGGCGGGATCACCATGGGAGCGCTTAAGTCCCCCTGGGTGCTGCAGCCGGTGTTCGCCGGGTTTTCGATCTTGTCACCGTCCTGGCTGTGGATCGAGATGCCGGCGATGCTGCTCCTGGTCACGCTGCTCGCGCTGGGCCTGTCCGGGCGACGGCTGGTGCGGGTGCGCCGGGTTCCGGCGTGGCGTTCGGCGACCATCGGCGTCGAGGGCGCCGACTCCTACACCCCGTTCGGGTACGCCAACCCGACCCGGCGGGTGCTGGCGAGCGTGCTGCACACCCGGGCAGAAGTCGAGGAGGTCACGCCCGCGGGGACCGGCAGGTCTGAAGGCGGGGACTCGGTACCGCATCTGCGGTATGCCTCCGACGTAGTCGAAGTCGTCGAGTCGTGGCTGTACCGGCCCGCGACGCGGCTATTCGGTGCCGTAGTGGCGGCGGCGAAGCGGCTGCAGTCCGGCCGCCTGGACGCCTACCTGCTGTACATGCTGATCGCCCTCGTCGCCGTCATCGCGGTAGTCACGGCCATGGCCTGAGGGGTGGCTCTCAGGAGAACCACCCCACGCGGCTCGGCCGGTCCTAGATCGGACGGACCTGCTCGGCCTGCGGGCCCTTTGCCCCGCGAGTAGCGGTGTACTCGACCCGCTGGTTTTCCTGGAGGCTGCGGTAACCGTCAGTCTCGATCGCGGAATGGTGGACGAAGACGTCGGGCGTGCCGTCGTCCGGGGTGATAAAGCCGTAGCCCTTGTCCGACTTGAACCACTTCACTGTTCCCTGTGCCACTGCACTCTCCTACGAAGACGATCATCATGATCCGCGGGCGCGGATCCTGGGCTGCTGCGACCGCCTCTGCTCCCGAGGACCGGGCCTTCGGGATGGACGGCGCCCGCGGTCAGAACTTCGCAGGCGCTGTGACACGGACACGAACTTCGACTACAACCAGCTTCATTTAACCCCATGGTCCGGACGGATGCTCCGGTCATGCCTTAACTGTACGGCTGGGTCGAGCGGCAGCCCCGGCGATCGCGGCCCGTACGGGAGGGGGCCCGCTGGGTGCGATAGTGGGCGAGGAGGCACACATGTATGCGAAAGACGTTTGGATCGCCAACGATGAGGGTTCTGAGATCGTCCGCGCACGGGATGTCGCGAGCGCCACGCGCGACTACGACGGCAATGTGACGGTGCGGCTGACCGGAAGCGAGAGCGCGGTGGTGACCGTCTGCGGGCACCGGGCTCAGGGTGACGAGCAACGGCCCGACGACTTTCACCGCCAGCTGATCCGCGTTGTCACGGAGCTGTCGGACGCAGCGGGAGCCTTCCTGGTGCGGGCGGTCCACGATGAGAGGCAAGGCTGGCATTGGGTCAGCGAGCAACTGTAGTGGCCTGGGCCTGACCGCCTGGACGCGTTTTGCTTAATCGCGGCGAAGTACACTGATAACAGCGGACCGGGGCATTTCGAATGCCGGCGGTCAAGGCGGCATCGTCTTCGGTCCCGGCGACCCGGCACGCCACGTGCCAGGGGTTGGGATGGCCGGCATGTTCGGCTTCAAGATCATCACTCAGTTCGAGCGAGGCGTCGTCTTCCGCTGGGGCCGGGCCCTGCCCGGCGTCCGCGAGCCGGGGCTGACCTGGGTCAACCCGTTCAGCGACCGGCTGCGGAAGGTGAACATGCAGATCGTGGTGGC
>Ga0210395_10000848_pt1 | contig 23498 bp, 19 predicted proteins | sample IncBWH4OmetaG_FD_150861 | JGI IMG/M metagenome (GOLD analysis project Ga0210395, IMG submission 150861) | Forest soil microbial communities from Barre Woods Harvard Forest LTER site, Petersham, Massachusetts, United States - Inc-BW-H-4-O ... | reverse complement strand
TCCCGGCGACCGAGAGGGCCGCCGGGCCGGGTACGGTCATCAGCAGCGCGCCGGCCGGCACCCCGGCGATGGCGATCGCCAGCACACGGGAGGCCCCGGCCCGCTCGGCCACCGGTCCGAGCAGCGCACGCCCGGCGAACATCATCGCCCAGTAAGCCGACACGGCGACGCCGGCGACCGTCGCCGACACGCCTTGGCCGGACGTCAGGAACACGTACCCCCAGATCCCGGCCGCCGTCTCGATCCCGCTTTCTATCGCGATAAACGCGATCGCTACTCCTACGCTCCGCTCCCCCGCTCGCCGCCGGGCGCTCTGCTCCCCCGCTCGCCGCCGGGCGCTCTGCTCCCCCGCTCGCCGCCGGGCGCTCTGCTCCCCCGCTCGCCGCCGGGCGCTTTTCGCCCGCCGTCTTCCCTCGTCGCGCTGAAGCTTCGCTTCATCGCTCCTCAGTCCAGACGGCGGCGCGCCCTTTGGCTCGCGGGGAGGGACCTCCCAGCGGCGGCGGGTTACATATAGGACTAGGGCTACTGCGGCTAGGACGGCTGACATTGACGCGACTGCTGCGCGCCAGCCGGCGCCGCTGACCAGGAGGGCTGTTACTAGGAGGGGGCCTAGCGTGGCGCCTAGGCCGTACGTGGCGTGCATCCAGGTGATGTTGCGCGGGCCGAACCGCGCCGCGGCGTAGACGTTGAGCGCGGTATTGACGAAGCCGAAGCCCGCGCTGTACACGGCGCTGCCGACAACGAGCAGCCACAGCGCGGTGGCCGCCGACTCCATCGCCAGGGCGGCGGCCATGAGCGCCGCCCCCGCGGCGATGAGCGTCCCCTGACGGACCCGCGCCCTGACTCGCCCGGTGGCGGCGCTCGAGACGACCTGAGCGGCGACACCCGCGACGAGCAGGATCGCCAGCGCGCTGAGCGGCTCGCGGACGCTGATCCGCATCGATGGCCACAGCATGCCCAGGGTGGACCCTGGCAGCGCGGCGGCAAGGTAAGTAAAGCAGGAAAGGATGAACGGCGGCATGGCCACATCGCCCCTCGGCGGAAGCTAGGCGGAACCTAGGCGGAAGGGTGCTGCGATCGCGTGCAGCACGCAATGACAAAAGCTGACGTCAGAGCGTGCGTGGTTAGCCGGCCACCTCAACTCCTGGGATGTGTGTCGTGCCTGCCCACAGACTATCTCTCAGATTTTGCGCGAAAGGGACATCCAAACCAAACGCCGGAGCGTCTTTGGGACCGTACGATCGGCGGAGCGCTTCTCTGTAGCGAAAGGGTCGGGGGGTCATGGGTTTCTGCAGCAAGTGCGGGCGACAGCGCACCGGGACGGGGGAGTTCTGCACAGGATGCGGAGCGCAGTTCGGCGACGCCCCCGACTCCAGCACCACGGACCCGACGCCAGCCGACTCGAGCACGGCCGAACCGCCGCCAGCCCCGGAGACATTCGTCGAACCGGCACCGGCCTCAGAAACCACCGTCGAACCGGTGGCTCCGGCGCAGACGCCCGTCGCACCCGTGCCATCCGCCGGCGAACCGCCGGACTGGGCGGCGCCGCAAGCGGAACTGCCGACCATCGAGCCGACCCGGTGGGACACGCACTGGTACAAGCCGGGGCCGTCTCCGGCGCCGCAGCCGCTCGCCGGGCCGGCCGAAACGCCGCCGACCCCAGGTGGTCCGTCCGGCCCGTCTTACGGACCGCCATCCTACGGACAGGGCGGATACGGGCCGTCAGGACCGTCCGGGCCGGGCGGCTACGGCTACGGCCCCGCGTCGTACACGCAGGGATCACCTGGGCAGGCCCCGGCCGGTCAGGGACCGTATGGGCAGCCGCCGTACCAGTCGCCGCCGCACGTCCCTGGCACCATCGGCACGCCGCCGCTGCGCCGCAGTCAAACGGCCATCTTGACCATCCTGCTTGTCGTGGTCCTGCTCGCGGTCGGCGGCGGCGCCTACGCGCTGGTCTCGCACTTTACCGGCCACAAGACAGCCTCGCCGCCGTCAGGCAATCCGACGCTCTCCGCTCCGGCCACGCAAGCCGCCGGGACCACGACGCCGGCTTCGCCGCGTGCCACCGCGACCACATCACCGACTTCGTCGCCCACCAGCAGCCCGAAGGTCTCGCCGTCCGCTCGGGTAACCGTCGCGGCCGGCGCTACGGCCAACCCCGCCGAGCCGCGCATCACGGCTTTCCTCGACAGGTACTTCACGGCGATCAACAGCCACAACTACACCGCGTACAGCAGCCTGCTCGACGCGCGGGAGCAGAGCGTCAACACACCGTCGTCTTTCAATACCGGTTACGGCAGCACCACGGACTCCACGGAGACGCTAACCGGCATCACGGGCACCAGTGCCGGCGGGGAGGCCGCGACCGTGTCGTTCACCAGCCACCAGAGCCCCGCGGAAAGCCCCACGAAGACCTCGTGCACGTCCTGGACGATCACTCTGTACCTGCAACCGAACGCCGGCAGCTACCTGATCGGCCCCGCGCCGGCCGGGTATCACGCTTCGTATCAGGCCTGCTAGGGTAACGCGCCAGGAGGATCCATGGTGGTACCGCTCGCCGCCCGATGGGTCGCGGCGGTGTGCGGAGCGCTGCTCGTCCTTAGCACGTGGCATAGCGTCGTAGTAACCCTGATCGTGCCCAGATTGGTTGGCTCCTGGCTGACCAGGGGGGTCGACTGGGGTGTCAACGCCGTCTACCGTCTGGCGACCAGGTCCGTCGCGGGATACCGCAGGCGGGACGGGATCCTGGCCACGCAAGCGGCGGCGATCCTGTTGACGCAGCTTGTCGTCTGGCTAGGATTCGCGTTTATCGGCTTCATGCTATTGCTCTGGCCGTTCGCCAGCGGCGGCATTGGCGCCGCGGTCACCCACGCGGGATCGTCGCTGTTCACGCTCGGCTTCTCCGAACCGTCCGGCGCGATGCCAACCGCGATCGTGTTCATCGCGGCGGCCACCGGGCTGGTCGTGGTCGCGCTCCAGGTTGGCTACCTGCCCACGCTGTACGCGGCGTTCAACCGGCGGGAGACCGAGGTCGCGCTGCTCAACGCGCGGGCGGGGGTCCCAAGCTGGGGTCCTGAACTGCTCGCGCGTACCTACTACGCGCTCGGCTCCGGCGTGTCTACGCTCGACACGCTGCCCGACCTGTACTCGACATGGGAACGCTGGTGCGCGGACGTCGCGGAGAGCCACACTACGTACCTGCCGCTGGTCCGGTTCCGCTCGCCGCAAAGCATGTCGTCCTGGGTCACCTCGTTGCTCGCGGTGCTCGACTCGGCGGCGCTCATGCTCACGCTCGCGCCTGAGGAAGCACCGACCGTCCCGGCCAGGCTGTGTCTGCGCGCCGGATTCCAGTGCTTCAGCCGGATATCGAGGGCTCTCGGCGTGATGGTGCCGGAGGAGGCGGACCCCGACGCCGGGATCACGCTCACCTACGACGAGTTCCTTGACGCCATCAACCGCATGCGCAAGGTCGGATTCCCGATCACCCGTGACCCGGCCGACGCCTGGCCGGACTTCGTAGGCTGGCGGGTTAACTACGAGGAAGCGGCGTACGGGATCGCCGAAGCGGTGGACGCCGTGCCGGCCCTGTGGTCGGGACCCCGCCGCCACCCGACGACACCGATCCCGCCGTACCGTCCGCCCACCGGCCGACCCAAGGGTTCCCCCGAGCCTGAAACCCTCGAGGCCCCCGGCCGCCCCGACCTGCGCGAGTCCCCCAACGGTCCCGGGCGGTAAGCCAACCGCCCATATATGACTTGTCATTAATCCGCGCGCTATGCTGGAGATATGAGCGGCACCTGGCTCACCGCGGACGAACAGCGGGCGTGGCGTACCTACCTACGGATGAGCTCGCTGCTGCCTGCCCAGCTCAACCGGCAGCTACAGCGGGATTCCGGGCTCACCTTGCCGGAGTACGAGGTACTCGTCCAGCTCAGTGAGGCGCCTGACCGACGGCTGCGGCCGTTCCAGATCTGCGAAGCGCTGAACTGGGAGCAAAGTCGCCTTTCGCACCAGCTCACCCGCATGCAGCGGCGCGGGCTGATCGGCAGGCAGGAGTGCGAGGCCGACGGGAGAGGTGCCTTCGTCACCCTGACCGAGGCCGGGACCGAGTCCATCCGCACGGCCGCGCCCGGGCACGTAGCGGCAGTCCGTCAGCTGATCTTCGACCGGCTGACCGATGACCAGCTCGCGGCGTTCGAGCAGGCCTGCGCGGCGGTCGTCAAGGCGCTCACCGAGCAGCCCGGCTGACCGGCAACCGCGGTCAGCTGTTTACGGGAATCCCGTTCATCGTCCCCGGCCCGGGGCCGCCGTTGGCTGGGCCCTGCTGGTCGTTGCTCGTACCGTTCTGCGGCCCCGACAGCAAACCCTGCAGGTAACCAGGGATCGGCGGCAGACCGTGCGGGAACATGTCCCGGACGTACGGGCCGCAGTAACTGTTCACATCGAAAGGGGATGGATCGCCGGCCAGCCCGGCGATCTGCCTGAAGAGAGTCTGTTCTGCTGGCCAGGCGTGTGGCCGGGGGTGCGAGAAGTACGCGTAGAACTCGCGGCAGAGCTTACTAGCCTCGGACTGTGCCGACGAGGTGGGCGAGGGCGAAACAGTCTGGCGGGCGGCATGAGTAGCCGTCGCCTGGATAGAGGGCTCGGGCGACGCCGACCCTGCCTGCACGTTTTGAGACGGCGTAGTGCCCCCGGATGTGTGCCTCGCCGACGGTGCGCCGGCCGCGGATGAGCCACCGCCACGGTGCGCGGAGCCAGGCATGTTGACGGCGAGCGCGATGACCGCCACAGCCAGGGCGCCGCCCGCGGCAGCCATCAAGACCCCGCCCTTCCGGCCAAGCCGACGGCCGCGCGGGCGACGGCGATGCGGCCGGGTGGGACCCCCGGGGAGCCCACCGGGCCCGGCGCCCCGGACGCGCCGGATGCTTCGGTGCCGCGCGGGGGGCCGACCGGTTCCATCCAGCGCAAGCGCCGACAGCACCTCGGCGTACGGGTATCCGTCGGTGCGCGCCGCTTCGTCCGGCCCAAGTGCGAGGGAGTCGGCGAGCGCGCGGAACTCGGCGCGGGCCGCGGCCTCGCCGGTCAGCTCGGCCGGTGTCGGTGCCGCGCGCAGCGCGGCCAGTACGTCCGCGACCTGGCGCAACGCCTGCGGGGTATCGGCCAGGTGGCCGGACAGCAGAGCATCGAGGTTCCGCTCGTCGAACGGCGGACCCCACGTCGGTGGTGGGAAGCTGTCAGGCATGTCATCGTCTGGAACGCCGTAACCGGTCAAAGCGTTACACCCGCCCCCGACAGCAAAGTGGCCAGCTTCCGCAGGCCGCGGTGCGCGGCCACCCGGACCGCGCCGGGAGACCGGCCGAGCATGTCCGCGACCACCTCTGTGTCCAGCCCGGCGAGAACGCGAAGCATGATCACTTCCGCCTGCTGTTCTGGCAACCGCGACAGCAGCTCCATCGCCCACTCGGTCGCGAGGTTATCCATCGCGATCTCCTCCGCGGCCGCGGCACGCGGCTCTTCGGCCACGCTGATCTCGTCGAGCGGTTCGGCCGGGTGACGCTTGCGGAGCCGCACCTGATCGAGCAGGCGCCGCCGGGCCGTGGTGAACAGCCATGCCCGCCACGCGGACTCGTCACCGGAGAACCTGGGCAGTCCCCTGACTACCTGCACCCACGTCTCCGCCGCGATGTCTTCGGCGTGCTCAGAAGCGACAACCCGCAAGTAGCGCACCAAGGCGGGATTCGCATCTCGCCATAGGACCGCGAATGCGTCCTCGCTCCCCCCCTGCGCGGCCGCCAACTGAGCCGCGAACTCCTCGCCCACCACATGCCGAGTATCCGCACAGAAGGCACCTTCGCGCAGCAAAATCGGCATCAAGATCGGAACAGGCGGCACGCGTCCGCAGGCTCTCGACCTGCCCCGGGCAACGAGAGGTGCGGTCAGTCCGCCGCCGGCGTGACGACGAACTGCCGCAGCCATAGGTCGCGGAACGTCACCGGGCCCCGAGGCCCTGGCACCGCGTCGATGTTGATCCCGGTCTCCGGCAGTTCGAGCAGCTTGAAGCCGTCGAGCAGCCTGGTGGTCGCGTTCCAGAACGCACCCGTGCCCGCGTAATCGGCGAGGAACTCAGCCGCCGCGTCCGGGTCCGCGGCGACGATCCCCGCGGCGAGGCCGGAGGTCTCGTCGTTGGCGATCGCGGCCGCTTCGGCCGGGCTGCCGGCCGGTGCGATCGTGACGGTCGCCTCGTGCTCGGGGTCAAGGGCCCACTCGTAGCCGACGGGATGGTCGTGCGGCGGCAGGGAGGCCGTAATGCCGAGCCCGTCGAGGTGCGCCACCACTTCTGGTAGCCACGCGTCCCACAGTTCGTGGTCGATCAGCAGCAGGTTGAGCCTGTTACACACCCCGAGCCGGTCCAGGCTGGCGGTGATCAGGGCAGTCGCCACGGTCCGTTCAGCAGAAGAATGGAGATAAAGCACCCCGCCGCCGTCAGCATGGGCAAGGGTTCGCACCCCGTGCGCTGCCCCTTCAGCAGCCAGCGAGCGGGTGCTCGCACCGCTCCCGCGCAAGATCACAAGCGGTACCAGCTTCGGCTCGCGGACTAGGGCGTACGCGGCCGCCTGGCCAGGCACGCGGAGTAGCTGGATGGCCGCGGGGTCCAGCCCCGCCTTGGCCAGGGCCGGCGCGATCACCTCGTCCGCCAGCGCGATCGCCGAGCCGAGCGCCGCGCTTCCGGTGCGGAGCACACCCGCGTTGCGCGACTTGATCAGCTGCGAGGCGACATCCACGACGACGTTCGGCCTGGCCTCGAAGTTCGCCCCGATCACGCCGACGGGCCGGCGGCGCTCGGTGAGCACGAGGCCGCCAGGCAAGTCGCGGATCTTGCGGCTGGCAGGTTCGGCAGGCACGTCGGCCAGGATCTTGAGCTGGGCGGCCATCGCCGTCAGACGGCGCTCGTCGAGCCGCAGCCTGTCGCGCACCCCGTCCGGCAGCCCGCGCTCAGCCGCATCCCGCATGTCCTGCTCATTCGCAAGCAGGACGGCGGGTGCCGCGGCCTGCAGCGCGTCCGCCATCGCGGTGAGCGCGGCGTCGATCGCGCTGTCCGGGGCGGCGGCCAGCCCGGTCACGGTGCCGCGGGCCGCCTGCGCCGCCGCGCGCACGGCCTCGCCCGCCGCCAGCTCGGCGCCCGCGATGCTCGCGCTGTCAGCTGTCATGACCATCCCTCCAGCGTTATCTCCCTCTCCGCAGAGCGTATCCGGGCAGGCCCCACCCGGGGGCCAGCTGGGGCCCGCGCCTGCAGGGCTCCTCGGTCATCCGCCGCCGCCGCGCCCTTAGATGAATGTCCCATTCGTCTGGCTATCGGCAGCTCCATGGGCCATTCATCCGGTCAATCCGGGCGAATTGATGACACATACGTCATGGATTCGCCCGGATTGTGAAATATAGGAAGGGGGCTATACGGTTGCACGCGAATGGCGGCTCGGGAGGCCGCCAGACGAGCCGGACGGGCACCGTGGGAGCGGGTGCCCGCCGCGACCCGCCTGAAAAGGAAAGGGTTGCGCTGCACGTTACGCAGCGCGCGTGGAGGTGCTCAGTCATGAAGCTCAGTTCCCGGTTCCTGGTCGACAGCCTGTTCGTCGTCGCCGGCGCGTTCCTAGTGGTCGCGTCAATGGCGTGGTCGGCCGGAACGGCCGGCTGGACGGCGTTCGGCGTGTCGACAGGAATCACCGTCATCGCCGTGGCCAGCGCCCTGCTGGCTCGGCCGGTTTCGCACCGCGCCGGGCACGGCCTGATCGGCATCGTCGGCCTCTGGTCGCTGGTCGCCGCGCTGGCTTTCTCCGGAACGGCGCTCACCTGGCTCGTGTTCGCTGACGCCATCGCGGTCGGCGTGCTCGCCCTGGCCGACCTCGCCGTCCACGAGGCGACCACCGAGCGGATCGTCCACCAGCTGGAAGTTCGCGACCTCTCGCACGCCTGACGGCAGGCTTCCCGCTCACGGTGATGGGACGGACCCCAGGGCCCGTCCCATCACCGTTTACGGGTTCGATCCCGCGGCGGCAAGCGGGTAACCGGTTGGACGTGGTCCGCAGCGGCGGCGCGTCCAGTGCGCAGGTCGGGCTGTTGAGCGCTGTCTCGTCCTTGGCGGCGGCCGCCGGCTGTCCCTTGACGCGGGCCGGATTGCGGATGGTGGCCGCGGCGAGCACGCCCCCGGCGCCGGCGACCGCGGCGGATATCAGCATCGCCGTGTGGAACCCATGAAGCAGCGTCGCCGGGTGCAGATAGGCGTCCCCGCTGATGCCGGCCAGCCCGGGGAGCACGGCGACCGCGATCAGGCTCGCCACCCGGGCCACGTCGTTGTTCACCGCCGACGCGGTTCCCGCGAGCTCCGCGGGCGCCGCGGCCAGCGCGGTGGCCGTAAGCGGCGCCACGTTGATCGCCAGCCCGAAGCCGAATACCAGCAAGGCCGGCAGTACCTGCGTGAGGTAGTCGCCGCTGCTGTTCACACGGGTAAACAGCGTCATACCCACAGCGATCGTCAGCGGGCCGACGCTCATCTGCAGCCGGGGGCCGATCCGCGCGGCCAGCGCGGCCGACCTGGCCGACAGCAAGAGCATGATGACGGTCACCGGCAGCAGCGCCACGCCGGCCTCCAACGGGCTGTAACCGCAGACTTCCTGCAGCACCACAGGGAGCAGAAACAGCGCGCCGCCCAGCGCCCCGTAGACCACGAAGGTGACCGCGTTGGCGGCCGAAAACTGGCGGGACTTGAACACGGCGAGCGGGACCAGCGCGTGCGGGCTGCGCGCTTCCGTGATACAGAACGCCACAAACAAGACCACGCCGGCCAACAGGGTCGTCAGCACGCGCGGCGACGTCCAGCCGGCGTCGGACGCGGCGATCAGGCTGAACGTGATCGCCGCGAGAGCCAGGCTGATCATTATGGCGCCTGGCACGTCCACGGGGCGCCGCGGGCCGGGCGAGCGCGATTCCGGAATATGCCGCGCCGCGATCGCGATGACCGCGACGGCGACCGGGAGGTTGATGAAGAACACCAGCCGCCACGACACCGCGCTGATCAGCCAGCCGCCAAGGAACGGCCCGACCGCGGTGGCGACTCCGCCAAGGCCAGACCAGGCGCCGATGGCCTTCGGACGGTCGTCGGGACTGAACGACGCCTGCAAGATCGCCAGGCTGCCGGGCGTCAGCAGCGCTGCCCCCGCCCCTTGCAGCACACGAGCAAAGATAAGGAACCCTTCGGTGGGCGCCAGACCGCAGGCGAGGGAGGCGAGCGCGAACCATACCGTGCCGATCATGAAGACCTTCTTGCGCCCGTACGAATCGCCGAGCCCGCCACCGAGCAGCAGCAATCCGGCCAGCGCCAGCGTGTAGCCATCCACGACCCACTGGAGGCTGGCCACCGTCGCGTGAAAGTCTTTGCCAATCGCGGGCAGCGCGATGCCGACCACGGTCGCGTCGATCGCCGCGATACCTGAGCCAAGCACCGTGCCAGCGATCACCCAGCGTCCGCTGCGGCTGTTGTAAGTCAGGCCAGGAGACTCGCTAGTCACGGCCGGACGCACCTGACCGGCCGCGGCTAGTCACGGGGATCGGTCAGCGGCTGGCCGGGTATCTGCTCGGCTGTGATGACCGGATGGCGGCGGAGATCCGCCACGATGTCGCGGCCAAGCCTTCTGGTCTCCCTTCTGTTGAGCAGGACCCCGGCAACGGCTCCGGTGAACAGCGGGCTCAGCGAGAAGGTTGAACGACGCACTCGGGCGGTGAGCCGCCGCCGCAATTGCCTGGCCATCGGTGACCCAGCGACAATCAGCAGGCCGCCAGGGACCATGAAGAAGCCGCGCCGGTGCGCCCACGCCGCGATGTAGGCGCGCGCCCGGTCGCCGGGGCTGCCGGTCGCGGGCACCCCGTACGCCTCGTGCAACTCGGCGACCAGCTTGATCTCGATCCCCACGATCGCGAGCGTCTCTGCCGCTACTTCCGCGGGGAAAGCGGGCAGCACAGGCAGCGCGGCCCAAGCCCCCGTGGCGCCGCCTACCGCCGCCGCGGCGCGGGCCGCGCGCTCGATCAGCAGGGTCGCGATCTCATCCTCGGAACGGCCGGGGAACTGCGCGCGCAACGTCGCCTGATCCCTGATCGTCAGCCGCGGCCCCATGGCCACGACCTGCGCGGTGAGCCAGTTCCCGAACGAGCCGGCCCCGTGGCGGGCCGTCCAGGCTCCGCGCTGCACCGCCGCGGCGCTGCGCTTGGCCGCGCCACCGCCACGCTCCCTGGCCATACCGCTGCCGCGTCTGGCCAGGTCCGTGCCGCGCCGGGCGATGCCGCTCCCCTGGCCAGCGACCCTGCTCGCCGAGCGGGCGATGCCGTTCAGCGCGAGGGTCAGCCGGCGTCTGTCCTCAAGCTGATCGGTTTCTGTCAGCTCGACCGCGACTTCGGCTGCCTGCTGAGCGGCGGCATCGGCGTCTGTGACCTGCTCGTTTTCCGAACTGACCATGTAAGGCACCCACTCCTCGCCACTGCTCGACGCGGTGAAATCCCGGGCCGCGCGCGGACGGCGGCTGGGAACGCACAGCGAACGCTCGATCACAGATTATTCGAATTAGCACTACCCGTATAAATAAGATCGCCTATAGTGACGCTCAGCCCCACTGATCGCTAGTTTCTGCTGTTCCGAACAGGAGCGCACCATGGCCGAGACGGCTCTGAACGGGGCGAGGCAACACGGCCGCATGGCCGTTCCGCTCGCCGCGCAGCCGCCCGTGCTGGGTACTCCCCTTCCGCGCGTTGCATGGCCCAGCTCCACAGCCTCGACACCTAGGGTATTCGGCCCGCGCGACACGCGACCCGAGCACTGGCCCCCGCTTCCCCGCGGCGACGATCCGGTCAGCCAACTGGCCAGCGCGTGGCTGTCCGCGCTGCAGGTCAACGGCGACCTGCCCGCAGGCGGCCGAGAAGGCATCCCGATGGACCACGCGACCGCGAGCCGCGTTCTGACCGAGCAGTCAGCTGAGCTCATCTTCATCATTCTCGGCACTCCATTCGGCCCCGGCCGGGCGGCCGGCGTGGGACACGCGCTGGTCAAGGCCGACTTCGTCGGTGAGGACGTGCTCGGGCGCAGCCTGCGCGTGCTGCTCCTGCGGCTACCCGAGCTAATCGCCGATTATGCACGGCTGCCCTACGGCCTTGGCAACCTCGAGCAGCGCGTCGCGGCGGTCACCGAGGCGCTCGCCAACGGCTACGTCCGCGCGCTCCGCGACCGTACGCTCGCGGAACAAGAGTCAATCCGGCGCGCGGAGCTCGAGGCACAACGGATCATCAGCGAGCGGCTTCGGCATCAGGCGACGCATGACCCGCTGACCGGGCTGCCGAACCGGGTTGCCGTATTCGGCAGGCTGGCCACGGCCATCAAGAGCGGGGGCGGCAACCGGATCGGCCTGTGCTACCTGGACCTCGACGGTTTCAAGGCGGTCAACGACAGGTACGGGCACGACGCCGGAGACGAGCTTCTTGTCAGGGTGGCCGAGCGAATCGGACGGGTCGCGCTCCGCTACGGGGCGCTGGCCGCGCGGATGGGCGGCGACGAGTTCGTCGTGCTCGCCGAGTCCTCGCCTGGCGTATCCGGCATGATCGTGCTCGCCGAGGACATCCTGGCCGAGGTGAACCAGCCGGTGCCGCTGCGCTGCGGGCGCGTCGGCGTGTCCGCCTGCGTCGGCATAGCCGACCGCGCGGCGGCGTCGACAGGCGCCACGTCCATAGTCGCCGAGGCGGACGCCGCCCTGTACCGGGCTAAATCCCTCGGGCCTGGTCACTGGGCCGTGTGCGACCCGGCGCGGCGGCAGGCGAGCTTATCGGGTCCGCCCCTGGGCTAACCGGGCGCGGAGCGCGCGTCGCTAGCACCGAACCGGTCAGGATGAGGACGAAAGAGACGCCGATGGCGGGCGTCAGCCGCTCGCCGAGAACCGCTGCCCCGAGCGCGACCGCCACCGCGGGGTTGACGTAAGTGACCACCGTGGCGCGCGCCGCGCCGACCTCCGAGATCAGCCAGAAGTAGCCAACCAGGCCCGCGGCCGTGCAGACCGCGCCGAGTGCCGCGAGCGAGGCCAGCACCTGGGCGGACGGCACCGCGTGCGGCCAGGTGAGCGCCGCCGCGGGGGTGTAGACGATCGCCACGAGGACCAGGCAGACCGCGTTGGCGGCGATGCCAGGCACCTCGCCGAGCTTGCGGTTCGCGATGATCGGCCCCGCCGCGTAGCCCACCGCGGTCGCCAGCACCTCGGCATCGGCCAGCAGGTCGCCCCGGCCAGCACCGGGCCCGGCGAGCAGCGCGACACCGGCGAATCCCAGCGCCAGCCCGGCCACCCGGACCAGCGTAAGCCGGTCGGCCGCGGCCGGCCGGCGACCCGGCGCCGACCGGCCAAGCAACCAGGCGAGCAGCGCCCCGATGGCCGGGACCGACGCGACGAGCAGGCCGCTTGTAGAGCTTGAAAGGTGGCGTTCGGCGGTGGACAGCAGCGCCCACGGACCGGCGATCTCGATCACCGCGTACGCGACGAGCCACTGCCAGTGCCGCAGCAGCACAGCGCGCTGCTCAGCGCGCCAGGCTCCCTGAGCGAGCGCCATCGGCACCAGGATGAGCGCGCCGACGGTGACCCGCGACCAGACGAGCACCGGCACCGAGACACCGCCGTCCGCGACCTTGATCAACAGGTACGGGATGCCCCCAATGACACCCATCGCCGCGAACAGGGCCGCGCCACGCCTGCTCAATCGGGTCCCGCCGTCCTTGCCAGGAAATACTTGCCAGGGAATATCCCGACATGGCGAAGTTACCGTTGGCGGCGAATATTCCCTGGTACTCCCCGGCGGAGGGCGAGCGGAGGCTAGCGAAGGGCGGGCGGAGGGCGAGCGGAGGCGCTGGATTAACCTGAGCCGACCGAGATCACCGCCCCGTAGACATCAGCCCGCCTGTCAGGCAGGACGGGCCGCGACCACCGGGACCGCCCGGTCGCATGTTTGCCTGCCCGCCGCAGGGGCCGCCAGCACTTCCAGGCCGCGCGCAGCGCCGGATCCTCGCCAGTGGTCACGTCATCGGCCCGGCCGCCAGCCTGCCTGCAACCCGACGGGTGCTCGCCCGAACCAGAAGCGGCCGTCCGGTTCCCGTGTACGAGAACCGGCGGACGCGCGACGGCGGGCGCGCCACCGCCAGGAAGCAAACCGCCGGCGGGCGCTGACTGGGAGAACCACATCATCTTCGCGCCTACGGGAGCGAGCACGAACAGCGTCATCAAGGCAGCGGCGAGTGCGGCGGGCAGCAAGCTTCCCGCCGGGTGCAGCCTTACCACCGCCGCGGTATTCCTGACCCCGACGCGGAAGCGGTCCGCGGCTAGGGCCACCGCCAAATCGCGCCGACGCAATTCGGGGCCGAGGCCACGGCTCGCTTCCTGCCGGAGCCTGCGCAACGCCGCCTTTCGCTCTCGCCCGGTTAGCCCCGGCAGTAGGTACACCGTGATACCGCGGCCGGAACGCTCCGTCTTACCGTGTAAGCCGGGCGACAGCTCTTTATAACGGACATGGATCATGACTCAGTCCGATCACACGCATGCATGCTTAAACCTCGCATTTATACAGTCCAGCAGATATATGCATGCCCCCCCTACGAGGCATTGGCGGGTCCGAATATAACGCAATGGATTGCCATGTTCACGCTATATAGACAACATGCCCGCTTCGCGTCGCGCTCCGGCACGGGCTACGCTGCGTGGGTGATCCCCGTACAGGCGGATGCCACCACAACGTCGCAGCCCACGGAGCCGTCAGGCCCGCGGCTGCGGCTGCGCTGGGCGCTGGCAACCGCGGTCGCAGGCGGCCTGCTGCTGGCCGTCGCGTTCCCGCCGACGGGGATATGGCCACTGGCCGCGGCCGGTCCGGCGCTGCTGGCGGTAGCGCTTCTGGGCAGGTCGCTGCGCGCCTCGTTCTGCATCGGGCTGATCTTCGGCATCGCCTTCTTCCTCCCGCTCCTCGCCTGGGTGGACAACGTGGCCTGGTTCGCCTGGGTTGCCCTGGCCGTCGCCTCCGCGGTGATCCTCGGAGTGCTCGCCATCGGTCAGCGGGTGCTGCTCAGGCTGCCCTTCTGGCCGCTCTGGGTGGCCGGCTGGTGGGTCGCCGCCGAGGCGCTGCGCGATAGGTGGCCGTGGGGCGGCTTCCCGTGGGGCCGGCTGGCGATGAGCCAGGCCGGGGCGCCGACGCAGGGATGGGTCGCTATCGGCGGCGCGCCGCTGCTGTCCTTCGTAGTCGCGCTGGTCGGAGGAACGCTCGCCTGGATGTTCATCGCCCTCCCAACCCGCCCGTCCCTCCGGTCCGGTGAGCGGTGGCGGGCTGGCCGCGCCGCCGTGCCGTTCGCCGCCGCGGCCGGGCTCGCCGTCATCATCGCCGCCCTGCCGCTTGATCCGGTCCCGCACGGCAGCCCTACGGCTGAGGTCGCCGCGATCCAGGGCGATGTGCCGCGCGCGCGGACGCTGACCGGGGAGCTCAACAACATCGACTACACGGTCACGCTCAACCACGCGGCGGCCACGGACAAGCTGGCGCAGCAGGTCAAGAACGGTACGCAGCCCGCCCCCGACCTCGTGATCTGGCCGGAGAACTCCACCAGCATCGACCCCACCCTGGACCCGCAGGTCTACGCTCAGATCGCTGCCGCGGCCGCCACGATCGACCGGCCCATTCTCGTCGGCGCCGTGCTTCAGAATCCGCAGCGCAACGTCGGCTTGCTCTGGGAACCCGGCAAGGGACCTGTAGCCATGTACGTCAAGCGGCAGCTCGTGCCGTTCGGCGAGTACATCCCGTTGCGCGGCCTGATCAGCAAGGTCACCTCGCTGACCCAGCTGGTGCCGGTGGACGACGTTCCCGGGCACACGGCGGTGGTGTTCCACGTCGGCCAGATCAGGCTCGGCGACGTGATCTGCTACGAGATCGGCTTCGACGACCTGGTCCGCTCGGAGGTCGCCGCAGGCGCCAACCTGCTGACCGTGCAAACCAATGACGCCACGTACGAGCGGTTGGGTGAGATCACCGCGGAAACCGGCCAGCAACTCGCCATGGCAAGGATCCGCGCTGTCGAGCACGACCGCGCCGTCATCGTCGCGAGCACCACCGGCTACAGCGCGATCATCGCTCCGGACGGGCAGCTCATCATGAAAAGCGGCACCTGGCAGCAAGCCGAACTCGAGGCACGGGTCCCGCTGATCACCTACACGACCCTCGCCGACCGGGTCGGAGCCTGGCCGGAGTACGTCATCGTCACGCTGACCATCCTCGCGGCCGCCTATGCCGCCGCCCGCGCCTTCCAGGAGCGGCGGGCGCGATCCGCCAACACGCCGGCCAGCGCCGCACAGGACGGATAAACTGGGCTGCCCCCGAGGAGAGGATCCACCGTGTACGGCAACCACCGCACACCGTCGGGCCGCCCAACCCCCGTGACCGCACGTCGTGTCGCCGCCGTGGCGCTCGCCGCGGCGATTGGCCTGCTCGCTACGGCCTGCGCCAGCAGTCCGGTGGCCAGCCAGCTGAACGCGCAGGCGGTGGCGGGCAAAACGGCGGGGACGGTCGCCAAGTACCTGAGGATTACTCCCGCTCCCGGCACCAGAGACGCGAACCCGTCGGACGGCATCACGGTCGACGCGATCGACGGCGGCAAGATAGCCAAGGTCTCCGTCAGCACCAGCGGCGACCCGGTGAGCGGCACGATGAGCGGCGGCGGACAGACGTGGCACAGCAGCTGGGCGCTTGACACGGCCGAGTCGTACACGGTGACCGTCACCGGCTCAGACGGCAAGGGGCACCCGATCAAGGCGGTCAGCACGTTCCGCACGCTGACGCCGGCACGTAGCTTCCAGACCACGATCTACGAGGGGCAGGGCGCCACCTACGGCGTCGGCATGCCGATCATGCTGACGTTCGACCAGCCGATCACGAACAAGGCGGCGGTCGAGCGGTCGCTGCAGCTCACGACCTCAAAGCCGGTGATCGGCGCTTGGTACTGGGACGGCGATCAGCAACTCGACTTCCGCCCGCGCGACTACTGGCCCGCCGACACCGCGGTCAGCTTCGTTGGCCACCTGAACGGCGTCGAGGGCGGCAATGGGATGTTCGGCACCCACACCCTGACCCAGACGTTCAACATCGGCCAGTCGGTGATCGCCGTGGCGAGCACGACCGCGCATTACACGCTGATCTATGTCAACGGCAAGATGAAGTACGACTGGCCCATCAGCACGGGCCGGACGACGATGCCGACACCGGACGGCACCTACCTCACCGTGCAGAAGAACAACCCGGTCCGCATGATCGGCGGTGGGAAGAAGGGCAGCCCCGGCTACTACAACGAGCTTGTGTACTACGCGGTGCGGTTCACGTTCAGCGGCGACTACTACCACTCGGCACCCTGGTCGGTCGTCGACCAGGGCACCACGAACGTGAGCCACGGCTGCGTGAACCTGCCCCCAGCCGACGCGCAGACCTACTACCAGATGGCCATCCCCGGCGACCCCATCACGATCACCAACAGTTCCAAGGCCGGCAACTGGGACGACGGCTGGACCGAATGGTTCTTCGGCTGGAACCAGTACCTGCAGGGCAGCGCCCTGCACATGGCCGTCGAGGCGGGCCCGAACGGCAGCACGTTCGTCCGCCCGTCCTCGCTTCCCGCGGACTCGGCCACCGCCCCGGTAGGCACCTCGGTGCCAGACAATTACCTGGCGAGCTAACGGTCGTTCCGGCAAGCCCGCGAACGTCACGGGCGCGGCGTGCTCGTGCTCGTGCTTGTGGTGCCGGAATTCTGCTGGTTGACGTGCGCCGTGGGGGTGGCGGAAGACACCGCGAGGATCACGCCGAGGGTCAGCGCCAGCGCCAGCGGGATCAGCAGCGGCGCGGCTGCCCGTGCGGTCCGGCGGCGCCGTGCCCGCCGCCTCGCGCTCGCCCGGTCGCCGAAGCCCCCCTGGATCAGCGTCACGCTGGCCACCTCCACCGCCTTTGGGTCCCTCGGCGGCCAGACTAACTCTGATACCAAGCTGTTATCTAGCAGTTAGCGAAAACAGGCGGAAACCGTCACATCGCGCGCAGATGGGCGCTCTTGCCGCCAGGGCGCTTCCCGCAGCGTGGCGATGCCCTGGCCGACGCCGACGCACACGAACGCGGCGAGCCTGGACGCGCCGTCCCAAACGGGTCTTTCCCCACGATGAAGCGCGGCGCGGCGGTCCCAGGTGGCCTGGGTCCGCCGCGCCGCGCTTGTTGAGCGGGTTGTCCGGTCGGTCTGGCTTACATGCCCGAGGGGTTCTGCCAGAAGTTGCGGCGCGAGCCGTTCGCCTGCGTACCGGTCCCTTGGCCGGCCATCGGGTTCGGTGCCGCCGCGGTCGCGCCCGTCGCCGTCTGCTGGGTCAGGGTGTAGGCGACCGCGGTCGCGACGGCGTTCCCGTCGAGGGTGACGTTGACCGGGTTGGTCACGCCGTAGTTGCTGCAGCCCAGGTTGACGAAGGACATCGACAGCCGGTTGCCGAGGAACGTGGCCAGGTTGTCGCCGATCGCCGCGACCGGGGTGCCAAAGGCGGTGTCCTTCGCGAGGTCCAGGTTGTTCCTGGCCGGGGCGATGTTCACCATGTTCTGGCAGTAGTCGGCCGCTACCGTGGCCGCGTTGGTGTTGCCAGCCAGCAGAGGCTGGTCCACCAGCGACCGGTAGACGTTGGTCTTGGCGATGCTCATGTTGCCGCCGACCAGCGTCATCTCGTCGTTCGGCGGGACGACCGCGATAACGCCCTTCTGGTTCATCCGCGCGCTGAGCTCGTTCAGCGCCTGCGAGGGCGCCGTGCCGTTCGGGTTGGTCGGGTCGGTGGCCGTGAACGGAGCGCAGCCGTTGGCCGGGTCCACGAACTCGCTGAGCAGCGCGTCATCGCTGCCGTTGACGAGCACCGTCGCGCCGGTCAGGCTCGCCTTGTTCGCGGCGGTGTTCTGCGCGGTCTGGCCGTTGGCGTTGATCAGGTACTGGCTGACCACGTTGTCGCTCTGGTCCTGGTCGATCAGGGCGAAGTCGCGCACAGTCTGGCACGCCTGGCCATCGCTAGCGGTGCCGATCGCCGGGACCTGGAGGGTCCCGCGCGCGATGTCCGCGTTCGCGGTGCGGTAGAAGTTCACCGCGTTGCAGGCGGAAACCTGGCCAATGAGCGACTGGCCGAGCGCGTCGACGCAGTTGCCCTGCCGGGCGCCGGGGCCGTCGAGTACCAGGTTGGTCCCGTTGAAGCCGACGTCGATGATCACGGCGGAGCCCGCCGCGATCGTCGGCGCGGTCGGCGTCACCGCGGGCTGGGTGCCCGCCGTGACCACCAGCGGGTTGTAGACCGACAGCGAGCCGTTGGGCGCGAGGATGGTCGCCTCGACGAATGCGCCTTCTGTGCCCGCGTTGGCCATCGAGCAACCGTCACCGAGTTGCCACGGTGTCGCCAGACCCTGTGCGCTGAGCGGGTTGGCCGGGACCGCGATCGTGCAGTTCATGGACGTCGCGGCCTGCGCCGCCGTCTGGGTCAGGCTGATGGCGGCGCCTGTGCCGTCGACCGGTGCCGTCGCTACGTCACCGAGCGAGAAGGAGGCGATCTGGCCGTTGGCGAACTGGGCGGCCGGTGCCACTGTCGTGGCGCCGCTGGCCGAGGGGCTCGCCGAGCCGCTCGCCGTGGCGCTGGCGCTCGCCGAGGGGCTAGCGCTGGCCGAGGCGGTCGGGGTGCCGCCGTGATGGTGCCTTCCGAACGCCGACTGCTGCAGCGACGTCGAGTGCGATCCTTGCGAGACCGCGATGATGACCCCGAGAGTCACACCCAACGCCACTGGTATGGCGAGGGGGACCGCAATACGCGCCGCACGACTTCGACGCTTGCGCCGTCGCATTGCGGGCCGATGCCCGGTGAGCATTCAATCCACCTCCGTGTCCACTTCAGGGCTCCCGGTGGATTACGTTAGACCAGGTAGACGGGGCTGATGGCGAAACCGTGAAGATTTTTTCTGAACGGTCCCCACGACATTTCCTGAGAGACTTATTGCCAAGTTATAACGCGCCTGATAAGACCGTCAGAATCCGCCGAGATATAGCTGTTATACGTGCCGACGCGCTGTAGAGCGGACGCGCGTCGTAAGAACTTCTCACCGTCAGTGAGGGCCAGTAGCGGACGGTCGCAACACTTGTTGCAGGGCTCTTACGCGCTGATCAGGACGGCATTTCCCGCACGACCTCGTGGGGTTCCTTGTCGTCCCGCATGCCCTGGAACCTGGGGTGGCGGAGTTCGCCATCGTCGGTCCACTCGCTGAAGCCGACCTCGCCGACGAGCCGCGGTTCGACCCAGTGCACGCCGTGCCTGGGAGGCAGGGGGCCGCGGCTGAAGGGCGGGCTGTCCCGTTCGTCCCTGGCCAGCCGGTCGTGCAGGCGAAGCAGCGTCGCATTGTCGAATCCGGTGCCCACCTTCCCGGCGTACACCAGCTCACCGTCCTCGTAGTAACCGAGCAGGAGCGCGCCGAACCCGACCCGGGACCGCTGCGGGTCGGTGAAGCCGCCGATCACGAACTCCTGCGCATTCTCGCATTTGAACTTCAGCCAGTCCCGGGTACGCCTGCCCTGGTATGGCGCGTCGGCCCGCTTGGCGATCAGGCCCTCCCAGCCGTCACGGCAGGCCTGCACGGAGAAGGCTTCCCCGTCACGCTCGCGGTGCTCGGTGAACCGCAGCGGATCGCGGAAGGTGAACGCCGCGGCCAGCAGCCGCTTGCGTTCGAGTTCCGGCAGCGGCCGGGTGTCCCGGCCCTCGGCGTACATCACGTCGAACATGTAGTAGTAAACGGGGTACTCCTCGAGGAGCTGACTCGAGGGCCGGGCGACCCCGAGCCGCTGCTGCAACCGCTCGAATCGGGTCTGCGAGCCGTCGAACGCGACGATCTCCCCGTCCGCCACGACATCCCCATGCCGCAGCTCGGCGATGGCCGCGGCGATCTCCGGGAACGTGGAGGTGATCTCGTGCCTGTTCCTGCTCATCAGCCGGACGCCTTCAGGTCCGGCGAAGGCGAGGCACCGCTCACCGTCAAGTTTGCGCTCGAAGATCCACGCCGGATCGGAGAACCGCTCACGGGTGAGTGTGGCCAGCTGCGGGTCGACCCACGACGGCATCTCTGTTCCCATACCGCTCCCCTTTCCCACACCGCGACGCGGGTCAACATGACTACAGCATCGTTTATCACGCCGAGAGGCCGCGCAGCCTGCGCCACGTGTGCGGCGCACCGGCACCGATTGGACAGCGAGCCGGACGGGGCCCGACTGACGGCTCTGGGCAGCGGCGGGCGGCGGGCGGGCCTCCGGCCCCTGGGCCGGTACCCTTGCCGTGGCGGCACTGCCGTGGGCGGCAAATCGAAGGCAACTTTTCCGGGCATACCGGCGTCTTCTACGTAGAGATGCCGTGATCCGAAGTTTCCCATTTTGATAGGTACTGGCACTAACATGAGATGGCGCAGCGTAACGCGCAGCGATGTATCCACATCGATGTGATCCGCCTCTCATGCGCACTTGGGCCTGGCACTGAACCATTGGTCTGACGAATCGTCGAGGAGCTCGCACCGTGTCGTTCTTGGGGAGTGTGGGCCGGCAGAGCGCTGCGCTTTTCCGGCACAGGGGAATCGCGGCGACCGCTGGGGCGGCCGCCCTGGTTGTCATCGCTGGCGGCGCGTACGCCGCGGTCACCCATCCGGCAACGAACAACCAGAAGCTTGCCAGCGTCAGCGACAGTAAGCCACTCGCGAAGGTGAAGCCCAAGCCCAAGGCGCCGCCGAAACCGCTGCACATCGTCTCGGTCGCGCCACGCGGGTCGCACGATGTCAACGGCGCGGCGCCCATTACAGTGACGTTCTCGTCGGCGCTGTCGTCCGGCACCCCGCTGCCAACACTGTCACCCAAGGTGCCGGGCAGCTGGCAGGTCTCAGGCAGCACCGCGACCTTCACGCCGTCAGTCGGCTACCAACCGGGGACCACGGTCACCCTGAAGATCCCCGGCGGCAGCGCCGGCGTCCAGGGCGCCCCGGGCATCGCCACCTCACTGGCCGTGTCCCGTACGGTCAAGTTCACCACCGGCTCGTACTCGGTACTCCGGCTCCAGGAACTGCTCACCCAGCTCGGTTACCTGCCGCTGACCTGGACACCTGACAATTCAGCCGCCGCGCCGGTCCCGGACGGCGACGCTAACGCCCAGCTGTCCGCCGCTTATGACCCGCCCGCGGGCTCGTTCAGCTTCAAGCCTGGTTATCCGAGCGAGCTCACGAGCCAGTGGGAGACAGGCACAGACAACATGCTGGTCAACGGGGCGGTCCGGGCCTTTGAGTACAACCAGGGGCTCACCATGGACGGCATCGCCGGGCCGGAGGTCTGGTCCGACCTGCTCAAGGCCGTCGCCAAGGGGCAAGACAACCCGAACGGGTACACCTACGCGTGGGCCGACCAGAACTCACCCGAGTCGCTGCGGGTATGGCATGACGGCAAGATGATCCTTGACACGCCGGCCAACACCGGCATCCCGCAGTCGCCGACCGTGGACGGCACCTTCCCCGTCTACCTCAGGTACCAGGTCACCCAGATGAAGGGCCTCAACCCGGACGGCACCAAGTACGACGACACCGTGTACTGGGTGTCGTACTTCAATGGCGGCGACGCGGTGCACTACTTCCCCCGTGGCGGCTACGGGTACTACCAGAGCCTCGGCTGCGTGGAGATCCAGTACGATCCCGCCGAGTACGTCTGGCCTTACATGACCTACGGGTCGCTGGTCACGGTCAGCGGTCCGGTCGCGTAAGCCGCCCTGGCTGGCCGGCTAAGCCGCCCGGCTGGCCAAGGCGAGGCCGAAGGCCGCCGCGAAGGCCGAGCCGGGGACCTCGTCGGCGACCAGCTCCGCTTCCGCGGCCGTGTCCACGTCTGTCAGCTCGGGCATCATGGCAACTCGCAGGCCCCCCGCGGTGAGCCTGTCGAGTTGCCTGCGGCCGGTGTCCGCCTGCGACATCGGCACGCCGGCCAGCAGTGACCGGTCGGGCCTGCGCAGGCCGAGCAGCCAGAACCCGCCGTCGGCGGCGGGCCCGAAGACCGCGTCCGCTTCTCCGCGGTCCAGCATTCCCGCGGCGTCGGCGATCAGCCCGGGGGTGACCTGCGGCGTGTCCATGCCGATCAGCACCATCGGCTGCGGCAGCGCCGCGTGCGCTTCGGCGAAGGCGGCGGCGAGTCGCTCGTCAAGCCCGCCGCCGCACTGCGGGATCACGTCGAATCCGGGCGGCAGCCAGCTTCCCGCGCTGCCTTCAAGCGCGAGCACGCGCCGGGCCACCGGGGCGGCCGCGACCGCGGCCAGCGTGTCCGTCAGCGCCGCCTCCGCGAGCAGCGCGGCCTCGGCTGGGGTGAAAGGCGGCGTGAGACGCGTCTTGACCCGCCCCGGCACCGGCTCCTTGGCGATCACGATCGCCTGGGCCGCCAAGACGTTCGCGCTCATGCCGCGTACGTGGCGAGGATGCGGCGCATGTCGCGGACGGCCCTGACCGTGCCGCCGACCGTGCCGGTGACCTTGGACTTGCCGGTACGGGGGTAGTACCGCACGGGCGCCTCGTAGATCCGCCAGCCCGCGGCGGCGCCGCGCATCACCATCTCGAGCGGATAGCCGAACCTGCGGTCTCGCAGGTCCAGGTCGAGCAGCGGCAGTCGCCGGGCCGCCCGCATCGGGCCCAGGTCACGCAGCGGCAGGCGGGCACGGCGCCGCAGTTCGGCCGCGAGCACCATGTTGCCCAGCCGCGCGTGCGCTGGCCACGCCCCCTGGGCGGCCGGCGCGCGCCGGCCCAGCATCAGGTCGGCGCCGCCGGCCTCGACCGGCCTGGTGACGATGGAAAGGTCCGCCGGGTCGAACGACCCGTCAGCGTCCATGAAGCAGACGATGTCGCTGGTCGCGGCCAGCAGCCCCGCGTGACAGGCGGCCCCGAAACCGCGCTGCGGGACACGTACGACGATGGCACCGTATTCGCTGGCGATCGCCGCCGAGCCATCAGTAGAGCCGTTGTCGGCGACGATCGGCCGGTACCGCGCGGGCATCCTGGCGAGCAGCCAGGGCAGCGCCCCGGCCTCGTTGAGGCATGGTAGAACGACGTCGATCGGCGGGCCGCACGCGGCGTCCGCGGCGGCGTCCATGGCGGTTTCCATGGCGCCGACGCTAGTGGTGAGCAGCGGATCTGGGCGCGGAACGGCCCTTACGGAACTGTGACGGCTGACCTCGCGCGACCGTGGAATCGCCCGCCGGGTGCTTGGCTCCCAGCTATGCGCGTACTAGTGACAGGAGCGGCGGGGTTCATCGGATCCCATGTGATGGAGGCGCTGACGGAGGCCGGGCATGAGGTCCGCGGCCTGGACTCGCTCAGCCCCGCCGTACACGATGCAAAACCTTCTTATA
>Ga0210395_10000847_pt1 | contig 23503 bp, 21 predicted proteins | sample IncBWH4OmetaG_FD_150861 | JGI IMG/M metagenome (GOLD analysis project Ga0210395, IMG submission 150861) | Forest soil microbial communities from Barre Woods Harvard Forest LTER site, Petersham, Massachusetts, United States - Inc-BW-H-4-O ... | reverse complement strand
TTGAAAGCTGGGTAAAGCACCGACCGGCTTCAGTTTGGACGGGTACCAATGAAGAGCAGCCTCATAGCGTCGGACAAAGTCTGGCTGCAGCCAAGGAGGCGGACACATATATTCGGGTGGACATGGAAACGTTATGGAGCGCCCAAAGAATCCCCGAAGGGCTTTCCAAAGCAGAGGGAGGCGAGGTCTTCCCATCTTCGCAGCCCAGGCGTCTAGTTGATGACCGAGTCTAAAGAATCGTGCTCTCACTAGAAGATCTTGGAGTTCGGGGATGGGCGACGGGGTGTGGCCGCCAGTGGGGTCTTCTCCCGCTATTCCGGACAGTGTGACCCGATACTGGTGTGAATTCATGTAGAGTGCATATTGATCGAATAGTTCAGGCCAGACATTGCGTTCCGAGTTCGGGGTTGCCGCAAATCGATCACTTCCAAACGCAGGGATCCAAGATTGCTTTGGGTCGACTTCGCTCTTTTCTAATTGTTTGTTCGCGCCCAGATCGATGTGATACCCCGAGCGGCGCCGCGATTGTTCCACTTTAGCGACATATAGTCGTTCGTCCAAGCCTGGGGTGGAGTCGTCATAGTAGGAGATGGTATCGACGTGCGGGGTCTCGGCTTCTCCGCGGGCGATGATGATGTCCGCCATACACACTATGGAAGAGGAGTCCATGCCGCCGCTAAGTTCGGCGAGCACTGGGCGATCACAGCGGAGCCTGCGCCGGACGGCTGCAGCGAAGACCGTGCGGAAGTGTTCCTCGTATTCGGCGTTTGTGCGGTAACGGATTGCCTTGCCGGAATCGAAATCCCAGTATTTAGTAATTGTGTGCTTCCGGGCGCTGATGAGCACGAAACATGACGGCGGAACGGCAAGTATGTCAGCATAGGGCGTTAGGTGCGGGGCGGGATTGCCCGCGAGCCAGCCGCCGACATACTCTTCGCAGATTCTGAAAGTTTTTCCAGTAAACCGCACCACTGGCTCCAGGACGGTGCTCCAGGCGACATAATTGTTCTCGATTGAATAGTAGAGGTGACGGACTCCAATGAAATCCGTGGCCAGAATGAGGGAGTGGTTTAGAGGGCTCCAAATTGATAGCGCCCAATCTCCGACAAGGTTGGCAAAGCAATGCGTGCTCCACTTTTCATATGACGCTGCGACTATCTCAACGTCCGTGGACCTGACTGTCAAAGAGCCTCCCAACTCGATAAGGAGGTCGGCACGGTTGTCCAAGCGCCCATCCCAAGTGATGACCGCACCCGACCGTAAGGTATGAGGTTGCTTTTCGTCATGCGATTCCTTCGTGGTATGAAACGCACGATAGACAATGGTTGCCCCGCCGTCGGAATACAGCTCATTACTGTCGGGACCGTACGCAGCGAGCGTCGCACTGACGTTCTCAATGCAGTCGTGAGTGAGGGGCTGCCCTTCCCAATTCCATCTTCCAAACTGAACACTCATGATTCACTCCCGTCCATTTCGCCCGGCTTGAGGTCTTCTCGCAACCGCCGCATTAGGCTTGAATCTTGTTAAGATTATGCGGAGCCTTGGGATGTCATCTGAGGTCGCCCGTTAGCACCTGCATCGACGATCCCTAATGCGCGAATATGTCGAAGCCAACCTTCGAAAAGGGTCAGCCGAAGGATGCCGACAATTGGGACTACTTCCCCTCGCTTTCCCTTCTGCAATGCAGCCAGGAAGCGCTCGGAGTCCACCACTCCAAGTGAACTGCTAAGCATCTGCTGGGTCATGCACATGAGATTCGGCCAGTCGTTCCTGATCTGAACCAACGGCGCTCGCACACCCAGACACTTCCCTTTCCTGTTCAGAATCTCCTCTGGAACGAAACCTACGAGTGCGCGGCGCATTAGCGAGCGGCGCTGCGTTGGACGGACCGACTGTTCCCGCGGAATTGCGCACATGAATTCCAATAAGTCGCGGTCCAGATAGGGATAGCGCATCTCGTAGATGGGATTAGAGGGTGTCGCTTTGCACGCTAGCTGCCTTCGCAGGCAATTAAGCGACCTCATATCGTCTTGGAAGCTCGGCCAGGACCCTAATAATTTCACACGGGATGGATAACCGGTCAGCGCCGCCCAGTGGCACTTCACAAACTTGGACTGCAGCCATCGAGCTGGCCGCACGTATTCCGGAACGCCAACGAGCGCGGGAGGAAGAAATCCCCGCGCAGCTTCAAAGAACAAGTGAAACCAAGGTTGTCTTTTTTGCAGTGCCCACGCTTTTAGTTGGTGAGCGAGGGTGCCCAATCGTGCTCTGGCGATAAGATCCTGCAGTTCTGGAGTTGGTATTGGCACGCCACCCATAACCTCGTCGCCACCGGTGCCGGAAAGTACGACGCGATTTCCGTGCGAGATCAGCCAGTTCCCAAGTTCCGGAAGCCGGCGGCTGTAGCTGGGAGTTACGAGAGAGACGTGGCTATCAAACTCGCAGCTTGCTTCGGAGTCTGTCTTTTGCTTTGGGTTGATGTTGATGTGAAGGCCCGTCCGACCGCGCTTCCCTTCCACTTTGGTAAAATAGGGCCGCTCATTACCGTTGGGTTCGGAATCATCGTAGTAAGACACGGTGTCCAGGCGGGGAGTTTCGGCCGCAGCATTCCCGATAATCGCGTCTGCCATGCAGACAATAGAACAAGAGTCTCGGCCACCGCTCAACTCGGCGAGAATGGGAGTATCGGAGCGGAGTCTACGTTGGACGGCCTTCGCGAAAACGCTGCGGAAGTGTTCCTCGTATTCCGCGTCGCTCCGGTAACGGATTTTCTTTCCTGGATCAAAGTCCCAATACTTGCTGACAATGTGCTTTCCAAGGCGGAGGAGCACAAACGAGGACGGCGGAACGGCATGGATGCCGACGTAGGGCGTCAGATGCGGGGCTGGGAAGTGCGCGAGCCAGCCCGCGGCATATTCTTCGCAGATCGCGAAGCTCCTGCCCCCCAGCAGGACGAGTGGATCGAGGAGTGTACTCCAAGTGATCTGATTGTTTTCTACTGAGTAGTAGAGGTGGCGCGGGCCAATCACATCTTTGGCAAGGAGTAGTGAGCGGTCGTTGGGATTCCAAAGAGAGAGCGCCCAATCCCCAATGAACCTACCGAAGCAATCGGTGCCCCATTTTCCGTACGCCGCTGCAACAATGGCAACATCTGTGGAATCAGGAGTCAGAGTATCCGACAACTCGCTGATGAGGTCGGCGCGATTATCCAGACGGCCATCCCAGGTAATGACTGCCCCAAATGACGAAATGTGTGGCTGGATCTCACTACGGGATTGCTTCGTCGTGTGAAAGGCATGATACTGGATTCTTAGTCCATCTTTTGAATAGAAGCTGCTGCTATCCGGTCCGCACCGCGCAAGAATTGCGCTTACTTTCTGGATATACTCCTGGGGAGGCTGCTGCCCACCGAAATCCCATCTGCCGAATTGGGCACTCATAGGCTCGCTCCCTTGCCCGTCCTTTTTCAGTGAATCGTTAGCATCTGTCGAGTACCGAGTAGAGTTTCGATAGATACGGTTTGTCGTTGACTACGCGACCATCCACCTCGACCCAGGCGTGCGACTTGAACGGCATCTGTTGTGCCCCAATTACCATTTGGGCGAATATCCCGTGGCTCTTGAGGAGGCAACTCGTCGCTGCCGAGCGCTGCAAACAAAGCGCTTCTTTCCAGTACCAGATACAAGCCATGTCCACCGCCGAACAAATGCGTTTCACTGCATCAGGAGCAGGCGGCGTTCTTCCCACTGGATAATTGCGAACCTTGTCGTAGAGCGCGGCGAAATTACCTTGCGCCAAGAAGAGGTCGAAGTAAATCAGTTTTAAGTACGCTCTCAAAACAAGAAACGACATGGTGCACACCTTCATTCACTCCGTCAGCCGCAACTGGCCCAGAAACTCTTGGCAGTAGCTCAGACCGGTACGGCCGATTCGTGCTCTTCGACGAGATGACGCTTCTCCAAGTTGTGGAGAAAGTCCCGCACGTCTTTCTCCACAAGTTCCCGGCTGACGCCGAACTCGCGGCTAATCTGATCGACGATCGCTGATTCGGTGGACCCACTTTTGAGAAGTTCAAAGATTCGTGACCCAACGAAGTTAAGGTTGAACATCTGACCTTGCTGGACATCTAGGACGATTGCGCCGTCCTGGCTGTGTGTGCTGCGCACTGTTGCGGAAAGCCTATACATCGGAAGACACGCTTACTTGGACTGGCAGTTGGAATGTCCTGAATGCACTCTGACACTCCTGGGCCGTTGAAGCCAGAAAAAGGTGGAAACTTTCGGTAAAGCAACATAGCTGGGCGCATCTCGCGCTGGTTCAATGACATGCCTGTTCAATGTCTCGCGTCGGCGAAGTCAATGTGTCCGCCCATGGGTCATAATCGTTGTCGTTGGTACGCTTCACGACATATTTCCGGAAGAGCTAAAGGACGAGTCGGCTTGATTCGCATCGCTTGCCCGAATGTTTCATCTAATCGAACATGCGTAAAGAGCTACCAGTTTCGGTACTGGATCTCATGGGCATGAGAGCAGGGGAGTCCGCGGGCAGCGCAATCGCCCGGTCGGTGGACCTGGCGCAGCATGTGGAGCAGTTGGGGTACAAGCGCTACTGGCTTGCAGAACACCACTCAATTTCTGGACTCGCTTGCTCGGCCACGCCGGTGCTGATTGGCCATGTGGCGGCAGCGACCAAGGCGATTCGGGTAGGCAGCGGCGGAGTGATGCTTCCAAACCATGCACCGCTGGTGGTGGCGGAACAGTTCGGGACGCTGGAAGCCCTGTATCCGGGACGAATTGATCTTGGGCTGGGACGCGCTCCTGGTGGCGATTTTCAAACGATGCAAGCGCTGCGCAGGGATATGGGGCAGAATAGGGAGGATTTTCCGGCGCTGCTCGAAGAACTGCGCACATATCTTGGGCCGGAGAAGCCCGAACAAGCGGTTAAAGCGATCCCCGGACAGGGGAGCAATGTGCCGATTACACTGCTCGGCTCAAGCGTTTTCAGTGCACAGCTAGCAGGGATGCTGGGCTTGCCATTTGCATTCGCGGCTCACTTTGCTCCCGAGTATTTATATGCCGCGGCGCAACTGTACCGCGAGCAGTTCCAGCCGAGCGAGATCCTCCAGAAGCCGTACTTGATGGTGGCGGTGCAGGTGATTGCAACGGAGACGGATGCGTCCGCCCGGCGGTTATTTACGACGCCGCAGCAGCGCTTTCTGCGGCTGATCCGAAACCGGCCGGTGGAGTTACTACCGCCAGTGGATTCGATGGAGCCTTTATGGCAGGACGGGGAGCGCGCGGCAGTCGGGAACAGGCTGCGGGCGGCGATTGTGGGAGCGGATGCAACAGTGAAGGCAGGGCTGGAGAAGTTGGTAGCCGACACAGGCGCTAACGAGGTGATCGTAGTGACAGATACCTACGAGCATGCGGATCGCTTGCAGTCGTATCAGCGAGTCGGTAGCATTGCCGCCACGATCGAAGTGAAGCCGCTCGCGGCTGTGGGAGTCTGAATGCGTGTTCGCAGGGCTGAATCGACTCGATCTAATTCTTCCTGTGATATTTGTGGGTGAGTCCCAGTCAGATTGAGACTTGGGAAATCGGCGGTTGACAGTAATTAGCCTTCGCAAGCAAGAACGAGTCCGGGCCACCGTCGCGAATGATTCGGCCGCTCGAAAGAGTGAGAATCCGCGCAAATGTAGCAAACGTCGTAAGCCGATGGGAGACGACAATGAGCGTGGATTCACTAAGCTTGTGCCGAATGTTGTGGAGAACGAACTCCTCCGCACTCGGATCAAGGCACGAGGTTGCCTCGTCGAGGATCAGAACCCGCGGTTGTTGCACGAGCGCCCTTGCAATGGCAAGCCGTTGACGCTCGCCACCGGAGAGTTGGCAGCCGCCGGGCCCAATTCGTTGCCTGAGGCCATCGGGCAGCGTCGCGACAAAAGATGAGAGTCCGACGCTCTGAATCACTTCTCCCAATTCGTGCTCACTGGCCCCCATCTGCACAAAACGGAGGTTGGAGATGAGCGTCCCATCGAACAGAACCGGATCGCGGGGTAAGTAGCAGATGTGCCGGCGTACACTCTCCAGTTGAATGTTCCGGATGTCTTCGCCTCCAAGCCGGATCGAGCCACGAACCGGGTCATAGAGCCGCGCTATCAGCTTTGCCAGCGTGCTCTTGCCCGCCCCATTCTCGCCGGCCATGGCGACGTGTTCGCCGGGCAGGATTCGCAGAGCAGGAATGTGGAGCATGTCTTTCTGTCTCTGGTACTCAAACTCAACAGCAGCGAATTCGATCTGTGGCCGGTGGTGTTGTGAACAGCGTATGGCAACGGGGGCATTTGCCACGCTGGGACACAGCGCGAGAGCGGACTGCACCTGGCGGATACTGGCGAAGGTTTTCTGCGCTCTGGCGTAAAGATCAGCGGCACCGCTGAGGGGTTCGAAGAGTTGTGTGACGAACCCATAGAACGCTACCAAACTGCCAACGCTCAACCTGCCTGCGAGGACGCTCTCACCGCCGTAGCCGATGACTTCGCACATAGCCAAAACAACCGCCAAAGAACTGCATACGGCAAACCAAACACCAGTCGTGAATAGCTTCTGCTGCGATCGGACCGAACGGGCCAGGAATCGGAAGGCCCGCCGTTCCTGGCGCTTTTCTTGTCCCAATAGTTGTATGGGAATCACTGATGAGATGTGCTCCTCCAGGAAGCTGTTCCACGCGAGTCGATCTCCCTGCACCATGTCGGCGTTAGCTGCAAGACGGCTCCGGAAGTGCTGCCGTGTAATTAGAAAAATTGGAACAAGCGGAACAACCGCCAGCGTCAACACTGGACTGAGCACGACCATAGTCGCCAGCGTGAAACTGGTCATGAGGAACATGCGGAGGATCGCAGGCAAGAGATCAGATCCAAAATACGCAACTTCTTCGATCGGCTCCTTCAGGCGGTACATCACGCTCCCCACCGGCGTGTTCTCGTAGTAATCGGCTGAGAGCGTGTCAAGGTGCCGCAGCAGGCTCACCCGCAATGTGAGGCCCATTTTTTGGGAAGCGGTCAACATCAAGAAGTTGCCCACGCTGGTGAGTGCCATCCTGCCTTGATAGCCCAGGAAGATCAGCCCGACCGCCAGGAGAAGCAGTCCCATTTTTTTCTGTGGGAGGATCTGATCGATTAGCCACCTGAGTAACAGCGGTGTGAGAAGTGCCAGAAGACTCCCGACCGTGATGCACAGAAAACTGGCTAAGTGCCAGTACAGAAGGGGCCGGATCTGCTTTGACAGCCAGCGGAGTTCGCTCGGAAGCCAAGACGACCAGCGGCTTCGCTCGTGCGAGAGGACAGACAACAACTCCACCTTGAAGGCGAGAGTATGCAGGGGACGCCGGCTTGTCCAGAAAATGAGTGGGATGTTCGCCTTTGGATCAATGCTGCAGATTTTCCCAACAATTCGCGGGATCTTCGAGGAGAGCCATTGCTCGACTCGTCCGAAAACTCGACAAACTCACCCGACTTTTCTTGCGACCATGACGATTTGCCCAACGACTTCGACATCCTGGTGGTAACGAAGCTGTTCTGGACGATGGAACTGCTGGGAGTAAGGATGGATCACCAGTGTGCCGTTCTCCAGGCCGCAGCAAGCGCACAGATATGTGCCATCACGCTTGAGAAGGACATATAGTGGCTGTTGCCACAACGGTTTTGAAGTGAAGTAGGTGGGCCTCTTCCTGCGCCGGTTCACGAGCGCCAATAGCCCGTTTGTCAGGTAAGGATGGAGAACGTCGTACTTGCCGCCGACCCAGAAAAAGTCGTTTAGAGAGGCGTCTTCCTGGCCAGAAAGTGACCCGATGGATTCGCGCAGGAAGAACGGCACTTCCTCGCATCGTTCAAGGAATTGCTCGAGGAATTTTCCAACAGCGACCTTCGTGTCCAACTCTTCGGCAGCTTCCACCCGCGGTACCCTGGAAACGAAATGATCGGGCATCGGCTCAATACCAGATTCTTCGAGAGCAATCCCGATTGTCTTCAGAAATTTCTCGAATCGTAGGCCGTATAACGAACAGAGAGTAATAGCCTTTTGAAAGTGACGTGGCGCCGTGTTGAGAAGTTCGTAGTCACACAGGGAACTGGGAGAGATGAAGTATCTGTCATCCCCGAGAAGATCCGCGACCCTGCTGCTTATTCCCGAAGCTTCACGCAGTGATAAGTGCATTGTCATACGCGCTCTGCGCAGCATTGAGCCAACCTTGCCTTCTCGGGACAACGGACGCGGCTTCCACTGTTTCGCCAGATCCTTCGGAACTTCAGGATCGTTTGTCATGAGCAAAGGTCGGAGTTCGAGATCCACGATGCCCAGAAGGCTTGCCTCCTGCGGACGCCGCAGCTCGACCTGTGCGTAGGAAACCTTTGTACTGACCGGCACGATCACACGGTCTCCAATGGCACGCAGGCGGCAACAAAAGAGACCCTTGCTGTGCTCAATGAGGAATATTCGGCTGGATATGCCATTCGCCAGAAAGGCAAGTTTGTCTGGAATATCTGGGTTCACGCGCACAATGCTTCCCGGGAAAAGATCTGGAAAAGCCAATGCGTCTTGGTACCCGATCTTTGCGTATAGGAAACCCCGAGTGTTGCTTTCGGACAGGGAACCAATTCGTTTGGAGCCAGAGAACTCCAGCAACTGGCCGAGCGGCGCAATGGGAGGCGCAGGACTGTCCCCGATTCTGTTTCGGAACCATGGAATCCAAGCATAGGGGTCGGTGAGCGACGAATCCAGAAGAATCGTTCTGTGTGATGGCAGCGAGGTCTGCCACCGCGCAATGTTCTCGAGATCAGCCCCGAACAAGCGCACCCAATCCGACAGTCGATAGCCGGTAATGCGACTGAGGGCCTGGAACTGGTAAATGCTCGGGCTGAACGTTCCACCCCGGAGGTCGAAGTACAGATTGTGTGGGAGGAAATACGGGGACGAACGGCCGTACAATTCCTCCGACCACTGCGATACCTGGTAGAGGGTGAGGTCCTTAAGCGCGAGGATGGATTGGATTCTCTCTGGAAGGTTCGTTTCGGGTCGCGACTTCTCCCTTCGTGGTGCTGGCACGGTTTCTCGCTGCTTCCTTCCCGCGAGAATTTTCGGTTTGCGCCGATCATCGGACGCTCCGTGCTAATACCAGAAAAGCGGGCGCCTGGTTCTGGACCTTTTCCAAGGCGCCTTCTGGCAAGTCTGCTCGCAGAGATTCAATTTTCTATAGGCATGATGAAACGTAATTGCCACAACTATTTGTCGCTTGTCCGGAACTGCGACCAGGGCGAGACAATTCCCTTACATCAATCGATACAGACGACCTTCTGTGGTTGAGGAACGGCGGCGGGGCACTGGTCGCAAACCCGGACAGTGCCAAATCGCAACTATCTCAGCTTGTTCGGGTTTCCGTAAAAGATCATTTACTTTGCGGATAAAGGGCCCATTTGCGGTAACATAACCCAATTCTGTAAGGATCGGCAGTGCGATGTCGGCCTCGTCATCCAGCCTGGAGTTCGGTAAGCGGCTGAGAGCTGAACGGGAGCATTTGCGCTTGTCCCTCCGACAAGTGCAGGAGTTGAGTCGTGGCATAGCCGAACAGCGGAAGAATCACGAATACTATATTGCCCATTCTTCTCTTGCAGACATTGAGAGCGGCAAGCTAGCTACTAACATTTACAAGCTCTACAGCCTGAGTGTCATCTACGGGCGCCAATACGAGAAACTAGCAACCTTCTTCGATGTTCCTGTAAGTGAGGCCGAGAAAGACCACAAAGCGTTGGTTTTTCCGCAGACGTATTTAGTAGGAACTGCCTCGGAACTCGGCGATTCCTCGATCTCGTCGACTCTCGAACTCAGGGAGAGGCTGCGGGCGGAACGAACCAATCTCGTGTCGAAGATAGTCGAAAATTGGAAGGATGTTCCCCCGGCTCTCTTGCAGCAGATGGACTGGCCAGATTCTCTATATGGGTACATCGGGATGCAGGATCACACTCTTGACCCGATCATTCGTCCTGGATCTTTTGTGCAAATTGACTCCCGGCAGAGGACAGTTCCACCAGTGAATTGGCATGACGAGCATGACCGTCCCGTCTTTTTCTTCGAACTCCGCGACCGCTATGTTTGCAGTTGGTGCGAATTGCACGGCAGTCAATTGATTCTGGTTCCGACCCCACAGTCACGAGGCCAAGCCAAGCATATCCGCTATCCCGATGACGCCACCATCGTCGGACGAGTCACGGCCGTGGCGATGCGTATTGCGGAAGCGCGCGATAGCTCGGCAAAGGGACTTCCGCTAACTTGACGATCCCACGGCGAACCCCTCGTCAAGGGGTCAGGCTCTCCGACTTCTGCTGGGCAATTGGTGTGATGAAGGAACATCTCTGGGAATTTTGGCGCACCAGAGCTTCAAAACGCGGCCCGGTTGAAATTTACCTCGAGACGGAATTGCTGCGTCTGCTGGACCGGTTTCTTGATCCCGTTCTATGCTTTGCGACGGAGGGCTATGACCAGTACAGCCAGTTTTAGGATTGACCGGGCGCCGTAGCTGGATCGTGTATCGGCTACGCCAGAGCCACTTTATATAAGGCGACGAGTTTCGCCCAGGCACGCTCGGTTTCGGCCTTGTTATAGATGGGCACACCGTCGCGGATGGGCATATCGGACACGCACCAGCCATGCAAGGCTGAATACACTTCGATTTCGGCGGAAACCTTGGCGGCTGCAAAGGCCTCCTTCAGCTTATCTTTGCACCCGGCTGACGCTCGTCGTCGTTCGACGCGACCCCGAAATACTTTCGTGCTTTGATCTTCGGCGCGAGAAGATGCGGGCTATCGGGTTTATCAGTCACCAGACCTCCGCCGTGGAATGATGCGCCCGCACCAATGCGATCGGGCAAGGACGCGGCGGACCTCACAACCAGCGCCCCGCCCATGCAATAACCCTGGGTTCCGATTTTCTTTGCCTTGTTAACTTCTTTTTGCGCATCGAGGAAGGCGACGTAGGCGGTGGTATCTTTTTCGGCATTGCCGGCCGCGTTCACCGACGCCATCAGCGACCGGAGCTTCGCCATATCGTCGGCATTCTGAAAGTCGAAGGTGGAGGCATCCGTGAAAGGAGCTTTGGACACGCGGTAAAAAGGATTGGGCACGAGAACGGAATATCCGTTACCCTCAGAGGCAATACGCCTTGCAATGGCGCGCATAGAGGGTCGCAAGCCGAATGCGTCGGGCCAGATCAATACTCCCGGATGGGAACCAGTTTTCGGACGAATGAATGCGGCGTCGCAAGCTCCATCCAGAGTCTTGATCTCGACGTCAGTCTCCGCCACTTCAAGGCCCGCGGTCGCTGCCGACTGTAGCGTCGCAGCCAGGCCCGCGCCCATCAAGAGGGCTCCAAAGTCGCGCCGCGTGATGTCTCCGGAATGTGCGTTCTTGGTGGGTTGGTTTCTCTGATCGTCTGTCATGGATTTTCCTGTAACGAGTTTATCGCTTTTGGCTGCCCTACAGCATCCTCGCGACCAGAGCCACACGCAAAAGGAAGTAGGCGATTTCATCTTTGGTCATGCAAACGGATTATCCCACCCAGCAACTGCGGGTGGTCAACGGTGAGCGTGCCAGCTGATCCACACTTGTCGGGCGTAAAACGCCAGATTTGCGACGCAAACGATTACCCCGGCGAAGGTGAGCATATTGGCGGAAATGTTGGGGTACACAAGCTCGTCCAGATAGTGAAGCAGGAATCCGCCCTAGTAACGGCGCGATTCCGGCGCGGCCTTCGAGCCAATTTTCCAACAGCGTTAATGGATGGCCACGGAAGAACCTCCGTAAAGGATTCCCCAGACAAGCGATGCGATGTGCAGCCAGCGAAGGACCGGACGAAAGCGCGTCAGAAGGGCCCCGAGAACCACCTATAAAACGAACAGCGCATGCAGGAATAGGTCCACGGAGTGTCCAGTCCGAATGAGGAATTCGGCCACGAGCGGAAGTTCGGAGGTGTAGTCATTCCAGGATGGGTAGGCTGTGGACCAATTCTTCTTTATCGCGTTAACGTCAGACATACGCCGCATCAAGTGCAGGCGGATGCCAGCATTCTCCTTTTCGTCAAATTGCGCGGATAGGGACGAAAGAAGCTGATAGTTGACCGACTTAAATTCGTATGCTCGTGTATCTTCCTGCACTCGCTGGGGAGAGGCTGACGGACTGCTGAATGCGAGAGCGACCTTGGTAGCGTTGTTCGTTCCGTCGTACCTGACAGTTGGGGACGAGCGTTCTTCGAGCAATATCTGCTCAACGCCCTCAGCCCATGCCGCCATTTGACTAGAGTAGCAGGAACAACACCCGTCAGATCCGAGCAGCGTCCGGTACGCAAGCGCGAGTAAACCGCTCGCCACAGCTTGGGTACGAGCCTATCAGGACCACGGAACGGCATTACTCAAAGTGGATGAAGGGGCGGCAGGACCGGCGGGACAACCTCGTGACCGCAACTTGGGCCAAGAAATAGGAACCTACGACACCCCGAATTCTTCGTTTGTGCACGCTGCTATGTGCGGTAGTGGACATTCCGCGCTACAATAGAGTCGCCAATCAGGGACGCCGGAGGCACTATGGCTAAAGATCTGGTCTGGCTCGAAAACCACAGTTTCTCGGCTTGGGGCTGTTCAGGGTGCGCCTGGATCAGGCCGACTCGTCCGGCGCTCTCCGCCAAGAAATCCGTGCCAGCCCGTGCGGCCTTCGCGCGGCACGACTGCAAGGACTTTCCTCGGTACATCTCACCAAAGGACAAGCGTCCACCCGGACGCGAAACAGAAATTTAATTTAGTCTCCCGCCCCACCAAGAAAGCGGGCGGACGTGAAGGCCAAACGACGGGGACGCCGGACGCCTAGCCTATGACCGCCCATCATCGAAAAAACCAATCTAGCAGCTAAAGATTTTGCCCGTCTGTTCAATTTTGTACAGATGCGACTCCGCGGTTTGGGTTGAAATGCTACGGACGGGAGTTTGAATCCCATAATGCTGAACTGGATCGCTGCCCACATTCTCGCAATGTTCTGGTCTATGTTCACTCTCGCCGTAGTGGTTTGTACAGCGGCGGTGATTCTGAATTACCGGGTGCAGCGCGAGATGCGGGCTGGAAGCAGGATGACTGAAAGCAGACACGCTGATGCCGAGCGCGGAGCCAGCTCGCCAAGTAAGTTGCCCGACCGCGAAAAGGTCCCGAACCTTCTCCCCCTGAAGGCCATCGGGACCAGAGTCTATCGCTAGCGCCCGAAGTGTACTCCTGCCCTGGCTCCTGTGCAAGCAGGTCCCGCTGTTGTGCGGTTGCGTGGAGACAGGCAACCTGTGCCGGGCAGATAGGCAACCTAATTCCTGTCATACAAGGTGCGCCGTTAATGGCTACGCCATTCAACCACGAAGATTCCCTGACTCACGAAGAAATCCAACTTCGGTTCAAGAAAATCATGGGCCGGGAAATGACTCCCAAGGAGAAGAAAGACTTTTTTTTACCTCTTGAGGCTCCAACTGAATCCGGTGCCGACGAAGCCTAGCAACGGGCAGTTCAGACTCTACCGAGCTAGGTGTCCAAAATTGACCAGACCTGCAACGGAGTCCCGCGTTAGATTTCTACATCGCGTTTCCCCACAGGGGCGGTCATAGGTTAGGCGCTCAGACCGTTTGGCCTTCACGACCGCCCGCTTTTTCCCACAGCGTTTGCACGAGAGACTGTGCACGATTATTCTCGCTGCTATGACAAACTACCTGCTCGAACATCCCGCGGAAAGAATTGTTCTCTGCGATTTTATGGCGTGTGAAAACGTGGCAGACTACATCGATGTAGACGAGGACGGCCACGAACATTTTGAGTGTGCGGCTCACACAAATAGCACCGTGCACGCTTCCCGGCTTCCGAAGCGCGCCCCCGGAGCGGGATACCCGTATAGAAGCAAAGCAGCCGCGTGACTTTCTAAATCTTCGCTTTGTATTCGCTTGGCGCTTTATCACGTCCCCGATAGGCGCCCTCTTAAGAGGTCCACAACGCGATGATTTTAAAGCGCTTATAGGACATCGGTAACCACCGAGCAAACCACTCAGAACAAGCGAAAACTCAAAGCAGCCCCAGAAACACATAGCTCGTGCAATTGCCAATACAGAACGCGCCGCCAATCTCTTAGAGGAATCCGGCTTCGCGCCACAGGCGTATACCCTGGACGAAGCGGGGAATCAATGGAGGAGTTTGAGCGAAACCCTAGCCGCACTGTGAGTGTGGAAACGCCCTCCCCTTAAATCTTACTTATTTGGTGCGTTTCTTCGTGGCCGCTGCGTCCGTGCGAATAGCAGCCTCGATTCGCTGGACGTGGACTATTGGTAGAGAGATACCAGACACGGTTTCGCAGTGTTTGCCAGGTTTCGCGCCGCACAGGGGGCAGACCAAAGTCAAGGGACTGGTTGACAGCTTCGCCGGAAGCTTTGTCACGCAACTATCATGCCACAGGCACCGACACACTACCCTCGATCTTTGCAATGTACGACACCGCACATTGTTGTGTTATATTTTAACTACAAATGTACGCGTTCCGGGAACGGAGGTGCCGTATGGCCGGAGCCGCGCAAGCAACCTTCTACTGCTCTATCTGCCAGACGCCTGTTGACATCAACTCTGCGAAGACTGACGCTGCTGGCCGAGCTGTGCATGAGGAGTGTTATGTCCTCCAGCAAATGCTCAAGCCACTCCCCACCCCCGCCAACAGCCCGCGTCCGGCGTGAGATAAATACGAAACCCCGGCTCCGCATGGTCGGGCGATTCGGACTTAGGGGAAGGATCTTACCGGACGGATCATACCACGCGCATCTTTCCACTTCGTGGTAATATCCATCGCGCCATGCCAGCACAGACTCGAATCTCCTCCTCCGCGATGGCTGAAATCGACACGGCGTTCAAGGCGTACTGTAGCGTCGTGGAAAAGAGCGACCTTGCCCTTAGCTCCCAATCCACCTACCACGATATGACCAATAACTTCTTGCGGTGGTTGAGGTACGAGTTTGAACCGGCTCCCGAGTGGCCCCGTATAAGCCTAAGAAGGGCAAGAAAGACACCGCAGTTTAAGAAGAAAGAAGGACTCATGGCGGAAAACATCTTAGAGAAAATTGAAGAACTGTGCAGGCACAAACGATACGATGAAGTGAGAGAACTTGCCGCACGCAATGTCAGCGTCCTATCTCAAATTCTCCACGAGTACATCCAGCAAAACCCCAACGACGCTACCGACCCTGAACGACACAACCGGCTTAGGGGTGCGAAGAACATGCTGGAGCACGGCGGGCAGTAATTATCAGTTCAGGTCTTTTCGCTTCTTCCGCTGTCTGCATCTTGGGCTGCATGTAATTGAGTGTCCCCGCTTCGCTCCAGGGCCGACTGGGAAATATTTGTCGCACTCCGCGCATTGCTGTAACCGGTACGCAGCTGTTGTAGCGTGAGCGAATAGCATCCACATGCCGCGAGCGGAACACTTCGGGCGATATCGTCACGACAAATATTGGGACACCGACGGATGCTCTCTTCAGCGGCGAGCTAAGCGCCGCGCTTGTTCAAGGATCGAATCCAACCACCGACCATTTCTGGTTGCGCACTTGGCAAGTATTAGTGCCGTTCCCTCCACCATCGACGCTGTCGCAACTCACGTATCAGTTCGAAGTAGGCTCACTCTTCCGAGTGAATGGGGACGGGGCGGGCATAGTGTTGTCTTTTGTTTCGGTGGGCGAAACGGCTGATTTGACCGGGCCTGTCGCGATCACGGACTTCGCTGGCTGGCCTTTGATCTGGCCATATCACTCATTGACTCCTGCCAAGGGGTAGCGCCCCGATTGCAAGATCCGGGATCTTGGTTGCACAATCTTAGTCAAGCTCACTCCGTTGAGCATGCCATTTTGAGTTTTCTGCGCCAGCAACTGGGAGTCGTGTATGGGCTTCAGCGATCCCGAGATTCAAGAGAAAGTGTTTGGACCTCGATGGCAACACGAAGTTGAGAAGCCAAGTTGGCCACTGTGGAAACGACTCATCCATCATTTTCAACGCTGTACAGTTTGCAGACCGAAAATTCCCAAGCCAAAATCTGAATAAGTGTAAACGCCTGATACATTCAAGTTATTGATGGCGTGAATAACGCGATCTACAGCATCCTCCGAAGGTACATGAACTTCGAAAACTCCCAGTGACCGACGTTCGTAACCGCACCGCCTTCAGGGCTAGAGTCTATGATGATGGTAGGTTTCTGAGGTCCGGTAAACTCAATGGAAGGTAGCCCGGAAATCCAGACTGAAAGCCAGCTACACGTTCGCGTATGGGGTATGGACGCGGATGCTCGCCCCTTCTCTCAGAACGCCGTTGCCAGTAACATCAGCGGCGAAGGTGCGCAACTAGTCGGCATCACTCATCCCCTGAAGACCGGCGACATCCTCGGTATAAAGCACGGCGAAAAAAAGGCCCGCTTCAAAGTGGTGTGGGTAACCGACGGCGGAAGTCTGCGAAAGATTGAAGCCGGTGTGCAGATTGTGGAAGGCCAGGAGATGCCTTGGCAGCAAATAGCCAACCCGGAAGAGCTCACGTTTGCACCAGGGAAAATCACGCGGCGATTTGTCCGGCACAAAATCCAATTTCCGATCGAGATCGGATTGGCGGACAACCAGCGCGCACACATGAACACGAACGCAACCGACATTGGGGGTCGCGGCTGTTACGTTGAGACCATGCTTCCGCTGTCACTCGGCACCCAAGGTACCATCACGTTCTGGATGGAAGACGAGAAGGTACAGACCACTGCCGTGGTACGGTCGAGTGACCCTGGGGTCGGAATGGGCATCGAGTTCACCACGCTGAACCCACATGTTCAGAAGCGGTTACAGCAGTTTCTCGACAAAATGGATACCTCCCTGTCCGGGGAAGATCCTGTCAAAAGCACCACCAATGCAGCATCGTGATTCCGGTTAATTTCTCTTTCTTGTAACGCTGCTTCAGCCTGCCTTTTTGTTCCGGAGCGCGGACCGCTTTAGGTCAATGAGCGTAATGGCCTGATTGCGTCAGTACTCGTCTGTCACCTTCAGGTGAGTAAAAAGCGCGCCGATCACCTGCTGTGAGATTCGCGTTTACTGGCATGCACTGGAGCAACTGTTGTAGGCGTCCTCGCAGGCACTCTTCGCGCTATCCGCACTCTGCGAATCTGTGCCCGCAGCGCCGACCATTCCAGCGTTCCTCGAAAGCATCTCCACCAGCCCCTTCGCAACGGCGGCATCATGGTGGTTCTGGGCGTCACTCTTGCACGTGTTCAAGGTCGAGCTACACTGCTGAATGCAAGCCTCAACGTTTCGCGCCGTAGCGGCGTTGGACGTCGTCTGGCTGGCTGCATCCTGTGCTTGCTGCTGTTGTTGGGCGGCCGCTTCTCGCGCCGCTTCCTTCTTGTCTATCGCTTTAGCCGTATAGGGATCGTCCGGAAACTTGTCAATTAATAGCTGGTAGAGATTGGCGGCGAGGTCGTCGCGGCCCTCCGCCTGCAAATCACCCGCAAGAGAATAAATCTGTGCCGGGCGGCCTTTGGCCATCGCCTTGTCATACCGCTCCTGCTGGTCGGCCGCGGCGGCCGCGACCTTCGCCTGCTGTTCGGCTTGTGCGGCAGCGGCTTTCCTCTGCGCTTCGGCTTGCGCGGCAGCCTGCGCTTGAGCGCGGGCTAGTTCCTCCTTCGCAGCGCCCTGAACTTTCGCCACCAGCGCCGCCACGGGCGACACAAACTGCACCGTTGTGCCACTCGCGTCCAGGAAGTTGCCGGCGACGACGGTTCCATCGGCGGAGACCGCATCCAGCGAGGCGACTTTGCCGCCCATGTTCCCCAAGTCCTGGAAGCCGCCACCCTGCGTCCACAAAACCGCATGGCCGCTTCCGGTGCTGCCCACAATCGTCGCCCCTTCCACCGATGCTACGCTGCCGGAAAAAACAGCCGCGCCTGCGTTCAGCGTGCCCAAAATCTGGGCTCCACCAGCCTGGGTCCAGCGGATCACGTTCCCATCATTGATGCCGAGAATTGCGCTCCCATCGGCGGAAATGCCCAGCGGTTCCTCCATCGGGAGGAACACCTGCAACCCGCCTGCCTGGTTCCACCGAAAACCTTGTTTGTGCTTCGTGCCAACGGTATACCCAACAATCTCCGAGCCGTCGGCAGAAACACCCGTGACCCATAGGTCATTGTCTGTTTTTCCCAGATCTTTCACCCCTCCGCTCTTGCTCCACCGCATCAGATGGGGTTCATTGGCCCTTCCTTTGTATTCCGCCCATACCACTACAGAAGCATCGTTGGAGACGAAACGAACCTTCGGGTATCGCAACGAGTGAGTATTGGCAATCTCTCTGGTCCCGCCAGTTCGCGACCACACGAATATATGATTATCCATGAAACCCACACTGCCTGCGAGCACTTGGCCATCAGCCGACACAGCTTGCGGACGGCGATCTTTGCCTTTGATGCTAGACAGCTCATCCATACCGCCAGACTGGGACCAGCGATAGAACTCGTACCAATTGTCGATGAAACTACTCAGGGAGCCCACGACCGTCGATCCATCCCCAGACACGGCCAGGTACTGAATAGGGGCTGTTTGCGAGAAGCGCACGATCTCCTTATAGCTCTGCACCGTGGCGGACTGCTGTGCCGAAGCGGTTGTGATGAGGGCAAGGATTGTGCAGGCTACAAGAGTGGCTATAACCTGAAAACACGTCGACCGTCTAGGCGCGGTGGTGCACATGAAAGTTCTCCGTTGCACGGGGGCTACGCAGACAACGATATTTGTGTTGAGGCAGCCGGGACAAATTACATAGGTCACTGGTCTTCCGTCGCGTCGAAGGGTAAGACAGGTGCCGCGCTGGAAGCCTGTCTAGTGATGGTTGGCGAAAAATCGCGATTACACTCATCGGCCGGAATTCCGGTTCCCCGGGGGGCCAATGAGCAAGATTTAATCTATATTGTATAGATAATGTCGGGTCGCGATTACCTCGGCGAATTTGAGCATATTATCGTCCTGGCACTTCTTCGGTTGGAGGATCGAGCCTACGGAGTCACAGTGCGGCAGGAGATCGAATTCCGCATTAAGCGTGAGGTGTCAATCGGTGCAGTCTATGCCACGCTTGATCGTCTGGAGACAAAAGGGTACGTCAAGTCCCACCACGGCGATCCCACGCCCGAACGTGGCGGGCGTTCGAAGCGCTTCTTTCGTGTCACCGCCAAGGGAGTAGCGGCTGTGAACCGCTCACACCGTGCACTCCAGAGCATGACCGAGGGCCTCGACCTGATCCGGAGCCACTCATGACAGCCCAAGCAGATTTCGTTCAGCCGCCGCGCATTGCCGTCTGGCTCGTCAATCTGGAGCGCGAAGAAAATAGCATCCACGTAAAGGTGGAGGACCATGGAAATGGAATGTCCCCGGAACGACTGGCTGAGATTCAAGCCCAAGGCACGGGAGTGGGAATCAGAGGAATGCGCGAGCGCGTGCGCCATTTTCGCGGCGACCTGTAGTCGCCTGATTTCGTCAGTTATGATGGCTCCGTGCTTCCATGGCAAAGCTCACAACAGCTGGCAACTTGAAAAGTGCGGCAACCGCACTTTGCATCGTGATGGTCCTATTGGTCATCTGGATCGGCCTTCGATGGAACGCTCCGCCGTTACGATTGGTTCGGACCGGAACCGAGATCACCGTTGATGTGCAAACGCTAGGAGAATATCCCACCGCCGTGAATCACATCCGCTTGTCAGACGTGAATCAGTCCGCCGTCCTTTGGGAGGTTCAGGGCGATGCACAGATTCACAAATTCACCTTAAGAATGGGCGAGAACCCAGCCTCACTGTGGGCGGACCACGGGTTGTATCGGGTCGTTACTCCTGAAGGTGTCGAGCGATTCGTCCTCCGGCGAGGCACAACATACCGGATCGAGCTTTGGGGCGGCAAGGGTCTTTTCCCCAAGCGTCGTGCGACTTTCCTGTTCAACGGCTAGTGCCGGGGCGCTGGCTGTTGAAATATCCCCATTAGACTCATTGACCCCTTTGACTGCTATCACCCTAGTGTCAAATTCGCCTGTGGCGAGAATTCTGCGGGTCAGCCGATGGGTGCTCGCCTGAAATGGGCACGAATGGGAGAGACTTCGCAACGCTAAAACGTTCGCGCGGCTCCTGGTGTTCTCCGTGGTTAGTGATAAAATCCTCCCCGTCGCGAGGTTCCCATGCGAGTTTCTCTCAAGGCAACGGTCTTCGGGATCCGCGTTTCCCAGTGTAGGTTTCGCTTTGTGTTGCGAGCCGTTCAAATTGCCTGCTGTCTGCTGATCGCGTCGATTGCCCAAGCCAGTAACCCTATCTTCCAAACGTCCTTTCAGAATCGCGCACGCGATTGGACTGCCGAGCGCGGCACCGCGACGCTCGATACTTCAGTGATGCACGACAAAAGCCCGTCGCTTCGTGTGGAGCGGGACGCGGCCGCGCAGGATGCTTGCGTCCGACTGGCGCCGATCACGCTTGTTCTCGGCAAGCGTTATGAGTTGACCGGCTGGATTCGCACCGAGGGGCTGGAAGTGCGCGACCTCGATCGATCGCCGATCGCCGTCGGCGCAACTCTGACCATGGCGTCGATGCCTTTCGATGTGCACTCGGCTTCGCTGGGCGGAACTCAACCGTGGACCCGGGTGAAACTCGATTTCGTCGCCAGCCGCACGCAGGATGCGATATTGCTGACCGTCGGCAATGGCGGCGCGTTCAGCGGCAAGAGCTGGTTTGAAGGGATACGGATCGACGAGGCCGGATCTGATTCAGGTGCACCTGATTCGGAATGGCCGGTGCGCGAGGCGGTGCAGACCTTTGGTCCCGCCTATCGGTACCCGGCAGCGGGCTGGATCTATGTGCACATCGAGGGCAAGCCTTACGAGCGTGGATACCAGCACGGCCACCTGATGGCGCAGGAGATTCCACAGTACCTCGAGCGATGCGCCGCAGAACTGGGCGATAAAGAGCATTGGCACGACTATCGAACCACCGTGAATGCGCTGTTCCTCCGCGGCTTCGACCAGGAGATTCTGGAGGAGATGCGCGGCATCGCCGACGGCGCCTCCGATGCTGGAGCGAAGTGGGAAAACCGGCGCATCGATCTCATCGATGTGGCCGTGGCCAATACCACGGTGGAACTAGGTGAACTGGCCGGCGCAGTTGGGTCGACTGCTACGGGACTGGAGGGCCTGCCACTCGACAAACCTCCCTATGCGGACGGCGGACATGATTCAGTCCGTGATCCGGCGATCGACCATTGCAGTGCGTTCGCGGCCACCGGACCGGCGACACGCGACGGCAAAATGGTGATTGGACATGTGACCTGGTGGCCGCTGACGCTGGCCGAGCAGACGAATGTTCTGCTCGACATCCAGCCCACGTCCGGGCATCGCATGCTGATTCAAAGTTATCCGGGGGGCATTGAAAGCGGCACAGACTGGTACCAGAATGACGCCGGAGTCGTGCTTACAGAGACGACGATTCAGCAGACTCCGTTCAACGTCGAAGGTACGCCCGTGGCTTTCCGGGCGCGCCATGCGATCCAGTACAGCAGCAACATTGACGAAGTGGTGCAGCATCTCGGCACCCGCAATAACGGGCTCTACACCAATGAGTGGATCATTGGCGATGCGAAAACCAATGAAATCGCCATCTACGATCTGGGCACCAAGCACAGCCGACTGTGGCGCAGTTCGAAGAACGAATGGTTCGGCGACACCGCGGGATTCTACTGGGGCGACAACAACGCCAAGGATCTGGACGTTCGTGTGGAGGACTATCCCGATCCGCAGGAAGATGCCGGTTACATTCCGTATGTTCCCGGCCCTCGCGACTTGGCTTGGCAGAATCTGTATCGTAAGTATCGCGGCCAGATCGATGAGCAGTTTGGTTTCCTCGCGTTTCGCACCGCGCCCCTGGTCAGCAGTTCCACCATGGACGCGAAAGTGGTCACGTCAGATATGGCTTCGCACCTGATGGTGTGGGCCGCGATCGGCAAGCCCAATCAGCGGGAGTGGCTACCGAGAAAGTGGGATTCAGCCAAAGACGACGGGCTCTACCCGTCGGGATATCACCTGTTCACTCAGGAACCGTCGGCGAGCCTTCGCGCGGCGATCGAGCAAAATGAAAAAGATCGATTGGCATCGGCGAAGAGGCCGAAGAGTGGCTCTGCAGCAGATGCAAATCCACAATCGGGTGATCCTCCATCGTATGAGGGGCGGCTATGGAACGGTTGGCTGCTGCCCGCGACCGATGCCGACAGTTGGTTTGTCGCCGGTTCGGCAACCTACCGCGGCGTGCTGCAATCCGCGAAGATGGAAGAGGCGTTGGACAGCCAGCGAGCGACGTGGCGCCGGTTGGCATTAATCCCGGACAGTCCCGCGAACCATTTTCAACGAGAACGAGCCCGGGGCGTGTTGTTTCTGGATTCGCTGCGCCACAAGATGGGCGACGACGCGTTTCTCAGCCTCATGAACGACTATTTCGCAGCGAACACAACCAAAACCGTCACTGCGAAATCCTTTCTTGAAAAGGCGGGGACACAGATCGATGAGATCGATCCGCCGGATGGACCTGCCTATGTCGCGAGCGATCTGTGGAGGCAACTCTCGTCTTCCGTGATTGTCTACGGCACGATGCGCGACGCAGGCGCGAATCGTTACGTTGCCGAGCAGATGCAGAACCATTTTCTCGATTATTACGAAAGCCAGATTCCGATCTACAAGGATTTCGAGGTCACCGACGATCTGTTACGGCATCGCGATGTCGTCTTTGTCGGACGGCCGGAATCCAATTCAGCGTTGGCGCGCTGGGCTGAAAAGATTGGGCTGAACTATCCGGGGGGTGCATTCACGATCGAAGGTAAAGTGCACGCGTCGGAACGTGAGGGGCTGATTTTTACGGCAAAGAGTCCGCTCGATGCCACTCACATGGTCCTTGTGGTGGCGGGAAACGATGCCCTCAGCACGGTCAAGACGCAGAAGGTGGATTTTTCATCGCATCAGTACGTGATTTTCAGAGACGGTGGCGAGCCGGTGAGAGGATTCTTCCGCAGTGAAACGTCGGTGGCGCAAGGCACGGCCGGATCTCACTAAAGTCAGGAATCGTGGCGCTTTGTTGAAGTGACCCTGGTAGACCTCTGACGAGAGATGCGGCCAAATCAGGTCCTGCCGCATATTTGGCGGCTGGTGAATAACTGTTGAAACATCGCGATGGCACCGTCGCACTTAGCGCCGTCACACTCATTTGACCCGGATTCCCCCTCCTAGGGAATAATGAGTGTAACCGCCTTCCATGAGAAGGCCGGTCGGAGTCAAGTCGATTCTTGGCTGTTTTGTTCTCCCCGCCGAGTTAGCCACTGTCGCCATGCTTCCATCCGCACTCTCGAGAAGCGATTGTTTTCGCTCGGTGCAGGTT
>Ga0210395_10000841_pt1 | contig 23568 bp, 24 predicted proteins | sample IncBWH4OmetaG_FD_150861 | JGI IMG/M metagenome (GOLD analysis project Ga0210395, IMG submission 150861) | Forest soil microbial communities from Barre Woods Harvard Forest LTER site, Petersham, Massachusetts, United States - Inc-BW-H-4-O ... | reverse complement strand
TGGCAGCCCAAGCGTTCGCCACTCTGCAACTGACCCGCAATCGTAAACTCGTACTTACCCGCCCTTTTTTCCAGATCAACGCCAAGCAACGCCCTCTGCACATCTAGACCCGCAGCTCCGTGTTCTTTCTCTCGCTCCTGCCAGAACGGAACATCCCGCTCGTTCCATCTGCCGCTAACTTCACTCAGCGGTTTCGAGCTGCGTATCTGCGCCAGCAAGAGCGTGCCTTGCGCCGCGTCTGGCGCGCTCAGCCTCAGCTCCACTCCGTTTCCGCAATCTTCCGCATGAGCTGCGTCGGCAAGCGAGAACGCCCCAACCAAAACAACAGTTGCCCCAACAGCTAAGGAAAGCCTTCGCAATCTGCCCTCGCCAAACTTCATTGCTTCGGCCGCAATGCTTGAACCCGCGGTTCCACCTTCGCAAATTGCTCTCGTCCGAGCTTCGAGCCCATGATCACTTTTTCGATATTTAGAAATATGTCCGGATTTTTGGTCTTCTCTCTAAGCTCCTTCAAAAAGGGCCGGACCTTCGCGAAAATGAAAAACAATTCTCCGCAGAATGACGGTGTAAAAAACAGCTTCTCGCTGAGCACGCCATTTCCCACAAAAGACGTCGCTATCCCCCAATAGCTCTGCACTTGTCTCATCCAGTTGTTCTCTTCCGTCCCCAACGACATGGCCACTTTCACGTAGTCCTCCGCGTTGCTTGGCCAAAACGTCGTCAGCCACCATTGCCTCGCCTTCCGCATTTCCGGTTCGCGCTTCAAGTCGTACAGCTCGAGAATCAAGCGTGCATCTTCAAACGTCGGTCTCTTCGCCATCGTTTTTCTCCCGAATCTTGCCCGAAACTGATTCTACCTTCTGCCTTCGTCCTTTTGCTCCCGGATTCTTGATGCTTGTCGTCAACGTAAGATTCCGGCCCATCACAACTATTGCCCCAAGCGCTCCTCTCTCTTCCCGAACGCGTGAAATCCTCGCTATTTACTCGGGCGGCCGAGTCGGGGATGATGCATGCTCGAAATTGGCATCCGTACCTCAATTGAGGAGAGCCATCATGCGCAAAGAACTTGTCACCGCTTCCGCAATCGCGATCCTCACACTTTTCGGTTGCGCTGCGCTCCGCGCAGCACAAACATCCGGGCCGTCAGCAGCCACTTCCGCCGCGACCAAGCAGACCGAAACCGATGAATACACGCGTTACGAACTCCTCGCCCCCGAAACCGCGAGTTTCAAGATCTACTACGAAGTGACCGCTACTACGCCCGGCGCGAAGTCTTTCTACAACCCCATTCGAAAGGGCAGTGCCGCAAGCGATGAAGCTGTCTTCGATTCCATGACCGGTGAGCCGCTTCGCTTCGAAGTCGTCAGCGGCGCCGAAGCACGCAAAGATCCGCTCATGGCGGACGCGGATGCCGACACCAACTTCATCAAAATCTCCCTAGCTCGTCCCGTACCCCCAGAAGGCCAGGGCCGAGTCCTCATCCTCAAGACCTACAAAGACTCGAAGAGTTACTATCGCGAAGGCGACGCCATCGTTTTCAACCGCCCGCTAGGCATCAAGCGAAACAAAATCGTCCTGCCCACTGGCTACGAACTAGTCGGTTGCGATGTTCCGTCGCAAGTCTTACCGGAACCGGACGGCCGCATTGCCATCAGCTTCCTGAACCCGGGCTCAGGCGAGGCCCCGCTAATTCTCCGCGCCAAACTTGGCGCTCAAACAGGACCGTCCGCCGTGCCGCATCCCTCAACGCAAGCCCGGAGTTGGGAATCGCCTTTTCAAGGAGAGACCGAGAGAGCACGTCTCTCCGAACGCGCCCATCAAGACCGCGACATCGTCTACTTCCTGCAGCAGCCGGAAACGCACGCCTTCAGCCTCTACCACGACTACACCGAATCTCACGAAGGCGCGGACAAGTACCTAAATGTAGTCCGCGAAGGCAGTACCGTCTCCGACCCTTCAGCCTACATACTGGACACTGGCGAAAAACTCACCACCAAAATGATGACCGGCGCCGATCTCGCCGCCGCCAAAATCGATGCCGGTGAGCCCGTGGCTCCCGCGACGCAAGTCGTCCTCATCCCCTTCCCGCCGGTGAAAAAAGGCCAGTCCATCCGTCTCCGCATTTCCGAAACCTACACTGCGCCCGCCAGCTACCGCCTCGACGGCGACGAACTGATCTTCGACCGCAGCTTAGGCAGGCCTCGTAACGCCGTAGTCCTCCCCCCCGGCTGGTATCTCATGGCCAGTGCCATTCCCGCCACCATCACTCAACTTCCCGACGGCCGCATCCGCCTCGATTTCTGGAATGGCCGCCCCGATTCCGTCGACGTCCTAATCAAAGCAAAACGCCGCGCAACCGCTGCCACAAAATAATAAGCGCCCATTGCGAGCGCAAATCTAACCTCGCGGCCCTGCCTCAATCTTTTGCAGCTACCTTGGATGTAGCTTTGCCAACTCTCTTGCCCGCGCATTCAATTAACGTCTGGCATGCCTCCAGGCACACATCCTTAAATTCTTTGGCGATTCCCGCTTCAACTCCTTCTCCCAAAAGCAAAACTGCGGTCCCATGTACCTGCGCGATCAGTGCCCTCGCCGGCTTCGCATAATTTGAGGGCTCTCCTCCGAGATCCAACGCCAGCTTTTCCATTAAATATTCGTACGAGGGCATCTTTTCTCTGCGCGCAAGACGTTCCGCCCAATCCGAAGTCAGCAGCAAGTATTCGTTTCCGTTAGTCAGCGCGAACTCCAGCCTCAACCGGCAGGCCTCCACTGTCGACTTCGCCGGTTGCAATGCGTTAAACATCCTCTCCCTCGCTCGCACTCTCAAAAATGCGATCAGGTCGTGCTTGTCCCGAAACCTCTCATACAGCGTCGGCGTAGTCGTATTCGCCGCCAGCGCCACGGCCCGCATCGTCAATGCGCGCTCTCCCCCTTTGCTCCACAACTGATAGCCTGCGTCAACTATCCGGCCTTCCAACTGTTTGTCAGCTTTTCGCGGCATTCACCATTCCTCCCGACCCTCTCTGCCTCAAACTATATACTTGACGGCGTTAAAGAAACAACGTATAAGTATTCGTCGCCCCCGCCTGAGCGGTTGGCCAGTCCCAAGTCCAAATAAACCTCAGCAAGGAGAAGTTGGTAACACGTATGGCAAGATTCGAGTATTCCGTTGTCACCAAGGCCAGCCCCGCGCTTGCCTGGTTAGTCTTTTCCGATTTGCATCGTTGGAACAATTTCGCCAATGTCTACGGCGAATTGCGCTGGCGCGACGGCCACCCGTGGGAGCCCGGCAGCCGCCTCCAGATTGAACTCCTCCGCCCCGTGAACGCCGTCGTCGACCACGTCATTACCACTTGCGTCCCCGGAAAGAAAGTGGGCTGGATTGACCACTCCATCGGCGTCGCCTTAGCCCAATGGGTCACGTTTGAAGAACGGTCAGAAGGCACCCGGATCCAAACCTGGGGGGAAGTCATTCACTCCGGCATCAATATCGGCGGGCGTTCCGTTGAAGAACTCATTTCGAGCTTCACTCGAACCTGGTACGAAGCCTTTCGCGTCGCGTGCAACCAACTCGTTTTGCCCGGCGGCGCTGCCTCGGAGGACGCGTCGTTCGCAACACAGTAAGTCGCTATCGCAACCTAAGCGAGAACAATCCGGCGAACCGAGAGGTGTCGCTTGTGGGCCCCGCCGGCCCCTGCTACACCCTCACGGTTCGCCCTAAATTCTTCCGTGCCCTGGCGTAAAGGCAACGGCAGATGCAAAAATCCGAAACGCCTATTCCGAGCTTCTGCTCTTCTCAGCGCATTATCCTTGGTGCCGTTGCATCGTCTGTGGCAAAGTCCACTCGCCAACACTTACAAACAATTCCAAACCAATCGCAAACGAGTCTTTCCCCATGGGCTGGCAATAAACCACGCGCGCTCTCGACCTTAAGCTCCCCAAGAGCGATCTCACCTTTACGTGATCGTTGGGCTGCCACGGCTTGTTCGTCACCACGCGCGCACCTCGTGCGCTTACGTTTTCCGTAACTCCCTGCTGCGCCACGGTGTGAACATCCAAACTAGACAAGTCCACCGTTACGTGCACGGGAGAACGATTTTCCAATCGGCGCACCGCGCTATCCATAGGGCACCGCGCTACTTTCTGGGCTAGGTTGTGAATTTGAACGTGAACGTTGAGGTGGGTCAACGGCCAGCAAATCATACTCTGCTAACACTCTATATGGTCAAGAAGTTTCACTCCTGATATATGCTTCTTGTTGACTGTCCGGCAACGCGACATCTTCTTCCCACGACCGAACATCTGCCCCTTGTCCGGGGAACAGTCAAATTTTATAAGTGGTTTATTTTCTGCTAGTTACAAGAGTATCAAAAACCGCAAAATAGGTGATTCAATTGCCCATACTTTTCAGCTTGCGTCTCACTCGCGTCACTTGCTCGTCTTCAAGGAGCCGCCCATGAAAAAACATGAACGCATTCGAGAAAAGGTCACCATCCTACCAACCTCGATGTATCTCTCCAAGATGCACGACGCCGGCTGGACGCTCGTCGCCCTCGAATGGGAACGCGAAATCGAAACCTCCGCCCCACCCGAGGCTCCCGAAGAACCACTAGGCTCCGAGGAGATTCCCTTCGGCCTGCGTATCGCCGCGGACTGTCATCACCTGGAAGACGACCCCCTCGAAACGCAAACACTCAAATTCCTCGCCGAACTGATCGTCCAAGACGTCTCCTTCACCAGCATGGCCGACGCTCTCAACGTCCGCGACTATCGCACCCGCGACGGTCGCCCATGGACCTCCGCCGCCGTCTTCCGGCTCATTCCCCGCCTGATCGACGTGGCCCCGCGGATCCTCTCGGGCTCCGAGTGGGAATCCCGCAAGAAGCAACTAAGCAAAGTCGCGTGGAACTCCTAGCGCGCCTATCTCGAGTGATGCTCGAATCGAGGACTCACATCTAGCGATATATCTCTCTTCGATGCCCGATCCGGAGAACTAGAACCACAACACGCGCGTCTTCGATCTTGCAGATGAGCCGGTAATCTCCCACCCGGTATTTCCAGAATTCGCCGAAACGCGGTCCTTGTAGGGCATTACCAATGCTTCGTGGATTGTCGAGCTTGGCCACCCGCTCTTGCAGGAATTTCAGAATGCGCTTTATCACTAGCCCGTCGAGCTTGCTCAGTTCCCGGTCTGCCTCCGCCGAGAACTCAATCTTCCAGGGCATGACGCTTTATCACGTCCTCCAACGGGATGGTCTTCTCTTCGCCGCTGCGTATCCGTTCCAGACGCGACTCGGCCAAATACACGTCCTCAAGCTCCTCGATGTGCTGCAGAATCGCTTCGCGCGCATAAAACGTCTTGGTGCGCCCGGTGCGGCGCGCCAGCTTTTCCAGCCGCTTTTCGATGGACTCCGGAAGCCGTATAGCCAGCATATTTACCTCGATATACAAGTATAGCACACTCAAAGCTCGCCACCCCGCGGCTTACTTTCTCTCTCCTTGACATTCTACCTATCCCTGTCATATATAGGTAGAACATCTAGGAGACGCAATGCCCACTGAAAAATCGGATTTGCTCCAAGGCACTCTTGATATGCTCATTCTGAAAATTGTGGCCCTGGGTCCCGTCCACGGTTACGGCATCTCCCTTCGCATCCGCCAAATTTCCAAACAAGTCCTTCAAGTCCAACAAGGTTCGCTTTACCCCGCTCTGCATCGCCTCGAAAAGCGCGGCTGGCTCGAAGCCGAGTGGGGCGAATCCGAAAAAGGCCGCCAAGCCAAGTTCTACAAATTGTCCGCAAGGGGCCGCAAGCAGTTAGAAAACGAAGAATCGAACTGGAATCGCCTGGCCGGTGCAGTAGCCAACATCATGCAAACCGCGCAATAGGAGTTAATTATGTCCCGGTGGAAATTCCTCTTTCCCAAGCGCGCTTCCGACGCACAAATGAACTCCGAGCTTCGTTTCCATATCGACGAGCTCACCGACGAGAACATCGCCGCAGGCATGCCCCCCGACGAAGCCCGCCGCCGCGCCATTCTCGAATTCGGCGGCCACGAACAGCTCAAAGAAGATTTGCGCGATGTCTACCGCATCCGTCTCCTGGACGCCACGCTCACCAATTTAAGGTCCGCTTTCCGCTTTATCCGTAAATCCCCCACATTTTCCATCACCGTCATCCTCACGCTGGCTCTCGCCATCGGCGCGAACAGCGCTGTCTTCTCCGCCATCGACGCTATCCTCCTCCGTCCCCTGCCTTTCCCCGATGCCGATCAGCTCATGCGGCTGGAACAATACAATCCCAAAGTCGCCGGCCCGAAGCGTCCGGTCGCCCCCGTACGCCTCGCGGATTGGAACCGCCTCAATTCCACCTTTCAGGCGATCACCGGCTATTACACGGAAGACGAGTCCGAAACTTCAGGCGCTCTTCCCGAAAAAATTACCCGAGCCCTGGTGGCTCCTCGTTTCCTGCAGGTGTGGGGAATCTCGCCTGCCCTCGGCCGGGATTTCACTCCCGAAGAACACCACTTTGGTGGCCCGAACGCCGTGATGATCAGTGACCGACTCTGGCGACGCCGCTTCAACGCCTCCCCAAACGTCATTGGAGAAAAACTTCGCTTCGGCGACTACTCTTATTCCATCGTCGCCGTACTGCCCGCCTTTTTCTTATTTCCCGACCGTGACGTCGATCTGTGGTCTCCAGTCCCTTTCGATGCGCCTTACGCTCAGGCTAGAGATTCCACTTGGTTCATCGTATTAGGCCGCCTTAAACCCGGCGTCACTCTTGAGCAAGGGCGCGCAAACCTCGCCATTGTCCAGGCACAGCTCGGCCGCCAATTTCCGCAAACAGACGCCGACCTCGCCGTGGACATCCAGCCGCTGAAGGAAATCACCGTTGCCGGCCCGCGCCGCTCTCTCTGGTTGCTCTTCGGCTCGGTATCGCTGCTCCTTCTCATCGCCTGCACGAATATCGTCGCCCTGCTTCTGGCTCGCGCGACACAGCGAAAGCATGAAATCTCCGTCCGCTTTTCCCTGGGCGCACCTCGTGGCGCGCTCATTGCTCAACTGCTCACCGAAACCTTTCTCCTCACTCTCATCGGCTCGGCACTCGGCCTCTTTCTCGCGGCGTCAGCGTCTGACATTTTCCGATCTCTGGCCGCACAGCTTCCGCGCGTCGAAGAAATCCATCTCGATGCTCGCATCGTCCTCTATTCTTTGGCCTGCTCGGTGGTGGTCACTCTTCTCTGCGGATTGATTCCCGCCATTCGCGGCACGCGTCAAAGTCTCTCTGGCTCGCTTGCGCAATCCAGCCGCTCGCAAGTTTCCGGACGAAATCCGTTGCAGTGGCTGCTTGTCGGCATCCAGGTGGCCCTCGCCGTCACCCTGCTCGCCGGCGCCGGTTTGCTTCTCCGCAGCTTTCAGCAACTCGGCCGCGTCAGTCCCGGCTTTGACGCCGCCCACATCCTTACCTTCCAGCTCAGCATCAACTACGGCGAAACCGGCGATTTGAAAAAACTGCGCCAGTTCACGGACCGCATTCTCGAAACGCTGCGCGCCACGCCCGGCGTCGACGCCGCCGCCATCTCCGTCGGCGTTCCCGGAGCTCCCTTCCAGTATCAAAACGAACTCAAGCTAATCGAAGGCCGCTCCGAGAGCGAACCCAAGCTCATCGCCGAAAACCGTTTAGTCTCCGCCAGCTACTTTGCCACTATGCGTATCCCGATGCTCGCCGGCGAGCTTTGCCGCGAGACCGACGGGCCGCCCACTCTGGTCGTGAATCGCGCCTTCGCCGACGCCTATTTCCCCGGCTCTTCCGCTATCGGCCATCACGTGCAATCTCTGAATTTTGGCTACTTTGGCCCGGCCGCCATCGTTGGTATTTCCGCCGACGCCCGCGAAGTCGGCCTCGATCATCTTCCCGCTCCCACCGTCTACTGGTGCGCTCCCATCGCGGAACCCGGCACCTATTTCCTGGTCAGAACCCATAACGCTCCCATGACCATGGCCGAAACCCTCCGCCAACGAATTCACGAAATCGAACCCGCCCGCTCGGTCTATGATTTTGCGCCGCTCGAACAGCATTTCTCCGATGCCCTCGCGGAAAATCGCTTGCGCACCATCCTTCTTAGCCTTTTTGCCGCCACGGCTCTCTCGCTTGCCTGCGTGGGCCTGTATGGCACGCTCAGCTACAACGTCAACATCCGCCAGCGCGAAGTCGGCCTGCGCCTTGCTCTCGGCGCGCTGCGCGGCCAAATCGTCAAACAATTTCTCTGGCAGGGACTTGCCGTCTGCCTCCTCGGCTGCGCAGCCGGTTTCGCCCTGGCCGCCGCCTCGACCCGTGTCCTCGCCGGTCTCCTCTACGGGGTCTCTCCCTCCGACGTTCCCACTCTTTCGGGCGTCGTTCTGCTAGTCCTTGTCGTTGCCGCAGGCGCCTCTCTTCTTCCCTCGCTCCGCGCCTCCCGCGTCGACCCCATGCAAGTCCTCCGCGACGAGTGAAACGTCCTCCCTCTATCACCGTTAAGTAGAGAGGAGGCTTGCATGTCCCGAACGTGGCGAAAGACCACCTTGGCGACCATCGCGGCCTTGCTCATCCTTGTCGTGTTTCAATTGTCACGTTTAAGAGTGACTCCGCCCAGTGTAGACGGCGACGACATTTGGACCGCGACCGTGAAGAAAGGCTCCATGCTCTGGCAAGTTCGCGAAGTCGGAACGCTGGTTCCCTCCGGTCACTCCACGAACCCGATCGCAAGGGTGATGGTGCCTGACTCCTTCGTGGGCGACATCAGGCTCAATCAAAACGCCGAAGTGGACGTACGGAATCTGACGACCATGGGCCATGTCAGCTACATCAGTCCGTCGCCTTCAAACGCGACGCGCAGCGTGGACATTACACTTGACGATGCTTTACCGGCTGGCCTAGGCACAAATCTTCAGGTAGATGCGATCATCGAACTGGGAAAGCTCGAAAATATTCTGTATGTCGCACGCCCGGTCCACGCCAACCAATACAGCTTGATTGGCGTGTTTAAGGTCGTTGATGACGGCGGACATGCCGTTCGAGTCAACGCGAAGTTCGGTCGTGCCTCGGTCAACACGATCGAAGTCTTGGATGGCCTCAAAGAGGGCGACAAGATCATTCCTTCGGACATGACCACCTGGGACAACTTCGACCACATCCGTTTGAGGTGAACTGGTGAGACGTCTGGACACTCAAGACCACCGCCCCGAATAAGACTCCGACCAAGGTTCGACACCCTGTTGCAACGGAACTCCGAAAGCCCTACCCCAATTCAATTCTCACGAACGCCGCCCGCAGCCATCGAAACGAACCGGAGGAAGTTACTTTTTTCAAAAGCAAACCACCCGCCGCGGAATGCTGCGGGGGCCAGCCAGAAGTGCACGCCCGCCCTTCGCTGCGCCTTCTCCACAGGTTTTCCTCAGCCCGCCACTCTTCTAAATCCTTCCATTCCTTCTAATTCCAAGGCCTCCCCTGTCAATCGCCCCCGGCGATTCGAATGACGTGAATAAATATATTGACAGTTGGTAACTATCGTGCTACCATTCTACGTGACTTCGACAATTGATCTCCGTCTCAGTTCTCAATCCCTTGCACCGTGTTTCCTTCTCCGGGATCTCTGCGACTCAGCAAACTCTGCGTTAAGTCCTTTAGAATCCGCACTTCCACAATGAACACCCTTAACTCCTTTAGAATCCGCACTTCCAAAACACGGCACTTAAAGCCCTTTAGAATGAACACTTACGAAAAAACCGGAGGGGGGGCCAGCCGCTTGCCGCCAATCACCGCTCTCCGAAAACAAGCGACCTCTTCTGCTATCCTATTTCCTCGCTTCAAAGGAGCGCCATGCAGTCCCTGCGGCTGAATCCGATTCTTAACACGGACTCCTACAAGCTCACTCACTGGTGGCAGTACCCGCCCGACACGCGCCACATCTATTCCTACGTCGAATCGCGCGGCGGCATGTTTGACGAGACCATGCTGGCCATGCTCCAGTACATCGTCAAATCCAACTTTGCCGGCCAGGTTTTCACGCTTGACGACATCGAGGAGGCCCGCCGCTTCGCTCATGCCCACTTTGGCGGCCACCCCAAGTCCTTCAATTACCAGGGCTTCAAATCCCTTTACGCCAAGCACGGCGGCCGGCTTCCTCTGCGCATCCGCGCCGTCAAGGAAGGCACGGTCGTCAAGAGTCTGAATGCGCTCATCACCATTGAAAACACCGATCCCGAGTTCTATTGGCTCACCAACTGGGCGGAAACCGTCCTCCTGCAAGTTTGGTATCCCATTACAGTCGCAACGCTTTCCCGCGCCATTAAACAAGTCATCGGCAGAGCTCTTGTCCGTACCGGCGATCCCTCGCTTCTCCCTTTCAAGCTCCATGACTTCGGATTCCGTGGCGTCTCCTCGAAAGAGTCGGCGGCCATCGGCGGTGCGGCTCACCTGATCAATTTCCTGGGTACGGACACCATCGCTGCCATTCAGCTTCTCAATCAGTTTTATTCAGCCGATCTCACCGCAAAAGATCCGCTCAACTGCGCCGGTTACAGCATCCCCGCCTCCGAACATTCCACGATCACGGCTTGGGGCGAAGCCAATGAGGGACAGGCCTACGCCAACATGCTCGAGAACTGTCCAGAGGGCCTCGTCGCCTGCGTCAGCGATTCCTACGATATTTACAACGCCGTCCGCAACTTGTGGGGTGGCGCCCTCCGCGACAAAATTCTTCAACGCAAAGGAACTCTCGTCATTCGGCCGGACTCCGGCGATGCCGTCACCGTCCTCGAAGAACTCTTTAAAATCGTCGCGGAAGTTTTCGGATACGAAGTAAATAAAAAAGGCTGGAAGACCACTGTCCCCAACGTGCGCTTTATTCAGGGCGACGGCGTGAACTTCTACACCATCCAGAACATCACCGCCCAGCTCACGCGCAAAGGCTGGTCCCAGGATATTTGGAGTTACGGCATGGGCGGCGCGCTGCTCCAGCAAGTGAATCGCGACACGCTGAAATTTGCCCTAAAGTGTTCCGCAATCGACCGTGGCGGCAAATGGCACAACGTCTACAAAAATCCCAAAACCGATCCATCTAAAGCCAGCAAAGGCGGCCGCTTCAACCTAATTCACAACGGCAAGGAATTCGCCACCGTCGAAGTTCTCAACGATTCGCCCAATCCCGATAACTCTCCACTCGGCGCCAACGCCCTCGAAACCATCCTCGAAGACGGCAAAATCCTCCGCGACATGACCCTCCAGGAAGTCCGCGGCATCGCCGCAAAATACGACACTTACAATGAATCTGCGTAACTTTTGTCTCTCTTACGCATGCCTGCACGCGCATGCTGGCGGAGCCTCAAACGCGCGCTTTTCTGGCCTGTGTATGTGCGGGGCTTTAGACCCGCTCTTTTTCTTGGCTATTCGTTTTTCTCGCCGTCATGGGGGCGGGTCATTTCTTCACAAACAAAACGCAATAATCGCGGGTCGGCCAATCGTCGACAATTTTGTCCAATTGAAAACCCGCCTTGCCCAATTCATCGATCAGAATTTTCTGCTGGATGCCGTGGTCTTCGCGGTCCTTCGGCACTCCTTTCACTCGCCCATATTCAGGATGCGGGGGAAAGTCAATAATCGCCAGCTTCCCTCCGGGCTTCAAGGAACGAAGAATGCTCGCGTCAAATTCCAGCGGTTTCGTAAGATGGTGATACACACGCCGCAGAAAAATCGCGTCGCAACAAGAGGCCGGCAAATTCGTTTCCGCGTCGCCGCTCTCGACCGCGTCGACATTTCGCAAATTCCTTTTCGTGATTTCCTCGCGCAGCTTCGCAAGCTTTTCTTTGTCGATTTCCGTCGCAAAGACTCTTCCAGAAGTTCCCACGATGTCCGCGGCAGCGAATGCATAACTTCCGTCTCCCGCGCCGATATCCGCCACGACTGTCCCCTGCTTCCATTCCATGAGCGCCGCGAGCTTCGGAATTTCATCCGCGGCGGAGGCCCTCGCATGCAGCGTAAGCACAAGAGATGCTGCGACGGCACAGCTCAACGCAAACAGAAACCATTTCGTCCTGCTGATTTTTCGGTCCATGGAGAATTCACCTTTTCGCTGGAGGAAAATCGCGCTGCAAGAGAGCTCAACTCAGTCTTCGCCGATGTCTTCGTGCCACAGCGCCGGATTCTCCGCGATGAATTTAGCGAGCATCTGCACACAGTCTTTAGACGCAAGATCGATCACTTTGATTCCGTTTTCCTGAAGCCAGTCGATCCCGCCGCGAAAATTCACGGACTCCCCCACGACCACGACTCCAATTCCGAACTGGCGGATCAATCCGCTGCAATACCAGCACGGCGCGAGCGTCGTCACCATGATTTTGTCGCGATAACTTTTCTGGCGCCCCGCTTTGCGAAACGCATCGGTCTCCCCATGCGCGGAAGGATCGCCGTCCTGCACTCTGCGGTTGTGCCCACGCCCCAAAAGCTTCCCAGCGCTATCGAAAAGAGCCGCGCCGATCGGAATCCCGCCCTCCGCCAGCCCGCACCGCGCTTCTTCGATCGCGATTTTGAGCAATCCCACGTATTTCGCCTGGTCCATTTACGTATCCTCGATGGGCTCGCGTCGCCCATGCCGCGGCGCGATGTCATTGTTCGCCAACACTCAGCGCGGCCGCTTGGAGACGCCGGTCGCCTACTTCAGGGATGCTTCGACTTTTTTGCCGTATTCACGGGCTTTGGCGAGAACCTCGGGTTCGTTCAGCGTCAGAAGCTTCTTGTCGCGCATCACGATGTGGCCGCCGATCACGACGGTTTCGACATCGCTGCCTTTTAAGGCGTAAGCGAGCTGCGCGTAAATGTCATAGATAGGAACGGCGTTCGGCTCATCCAGCGAGATTAAAATGATATCTGCCTTCTTTCCAACTTCGAGCGAGCCGATTTCTTTTTCCATGTGCAGCGCCTTCGCGCCCTCGATGGTGGCCATCTCGACGACGGATTTTGCGCCGAGCGCGCGCGGATCCATTTTAGTAATTTTTTGGAGTTTGGCGGCGAGGTCCATCTCTTCCATCAAGTCGAGGTCGTTGTTGCTGCCCGCGGGACCATCGGTTCCGAGGCCGACGGCGATCCCCGCTGCGCGCTCCTCGATCACCGGCGCGACGCCGCTGGCGAGCATCATATTGCTCGAAGGATTGTGCACGCAGCCGACCCGGCGATCCGCAAGAATTTTCCGGTCCTTTTCGTCGACGAAAATGCAGTGCGCGGCGACGACGTCGGAACCAAGCACGCCCAGCTTCTCGAGATACTGCACCGGAGTCAGTCCGTTCTGCTTCAAACTGTCGTCCAGCTCTTTTTTCATCTCGGCGACATGGATGAGAATCGGCGCGTGGTATTTGCGCGCGAGCGCAGCGGAATCCTGCAGAGTTTTTTGCGAGCAAGTGTAAATAGAATGCGGAGCGACCGCGGCGTGGATCAGCGGATCACCCTGCCAGCGCTTCAGAAATTTCTCGGTGTATTCGAGCATGGCCGCGTTGGTCTTATTGTCCGGCGCGGGAAAATCGAGAAACGTTTCGCCGAGGACTCCGCGCATTCCGGCGGCTTTGGTTTCTTCGGCGACAGCGTCTTCGAAGTAATACATGTCCGCAAACGTCGTGACACCGGAGCGGATTTGTTCGGCGGCGGCGAGGCGCGTGCCCCAACGCACAAAATCTTCGGTCACGTTTTTCGCTTCGGCGGGAAAGATGTATTTGCGCAGCCAGTCGTCGAGCGTGACGTCATCGTGCAGCCCACGCAGCAGCGTCATCGGAACATGGGTATGGCCGTTAATGAAACCCGGCAGAACAAGCGCGCCCTTGGCTTCGATGGATTGCTTGGTGAAGATCGGACCATTTGGCATTTGCGGCAGACCCTCGCCGACGGCGACAATGCTGTCATCCTTGACGATCACGAATCCGTTCTCGATGATGCGGCGGTCCGCGTCCATCGTGACGACGGTTCCGCCCGTGATGAGGAGATCGACAAAATTGGCTGGCTTGCCCGGCACCGGCCCCTGCGCGAAAATTCTCAGCGCACCGGCAGAAACAATCGCCGCGCACGCAAAGACGATAGCCGTTTTCCTTTTTGCAATTCGCTTTGGATTCATTTTCTTTCTCTGGTTGTCACAAGTTGGAGGAATCGAACGGTTTCGGAAAGAGATCGCGCATCTGGAGCGTTTCGGTTTTGCCTTTCAAATTTGAAAGAATCACGGGGACATCTCCGCAGAACTCCCAAATCAACTGGCGGCATGCTCCGCAGGGGGGTTTCAGTTTATCGGTATCCGTGACCACCGCGATGGCGTCAAAGTTGCGCTCGCCTTCGCTCATGGCTTTGAAAATGGCGACGCGTTCGGCGCAAACCGTCAAGCCGTAGGTCGCGTTTTCCACGTTGCAGCCGCCGAAAATTCTGCCAGAGGTGGCGCGCAACGCGGCGCCGACGCGAAAATTCGAAAACGGCGCGTGCGCATTCTCGCGCGCTTGCCGCGCGGCTTCCACGACTGCGTCATGTTCTGTCACGCTGCGGCCTCCAAAAAGAAGTCAAACCCGAAGAGAGATTTCTCGCTCCGCTCGAAATGACAGTAGTTGGGTTTCGAGTGGTTGGGTTTCGAGTGGTCGAGCATTGCGTGGTTCATGAAACCTCGGCGGCGATGCGCAGAATCACAGTTCTCAGCAGCGTGATGAATTGGCTCTTGACGCGTTCCGCGGTCTCGAGGACCTCTTTGTGGTCGAGCGGCTGATCGAGGATGCCCGCGGCGGCGTTGGTCACGCAAGAGATGCCAAGAACGCGCATGCCGCAGTGGCGCGCGGCAATCACTTCCGGGACCGTGGACATGCCAACAAGATCCGCGCCGATGGTGCGCAGATATCGTATCTCAGCCGGAGTTTCGTAGCTTGGACCGGGCAGCGCAGCGTAGACGCCTTCATAGAGAGCGATGTGGTTGCGGTTTCCTTCGGCGACAGTCATTTCACGAAAGCCCCGGTCGTAGGCCGCGGTCATGTCCGGAAAGCGCGGGCCGAAGCGCTCGTCGTTGGGTCCAGTGAGCGGACTGACACCTTGAAGATTGATGTGATCTTTGATCACGACCAACTGGCCTTGTACGAATTCGCGCTTGATGCCGCCGGCGGCATTGGTAAGGATGACGGCTTTGATGCCCATGCGCGAAAAGACGCGGATGGGAAAGGCGACGTCTTTGGCGGAATATCCTTCGTATAAGTGGACGCGGCCTTGCATTCCTGCTACGGGGATTTTGCCGACTTTGCCGACGACGAGTTGGCCTGCGTGGCCGATGGCGGTGGAGCGCGGGAAATGCGGGATTTTGGCGTAGGGGATTTGGGTTGAGCCTTCGAATTCGCCGGCGAAGGCGCCGAGGCCTGAGCCGAGCACTAGCGCAATTTTGGGACGGAGATGGGTTTTGGTAGAGATGAATTTCGCCGCGGATTCGGCGCGTTCGAATTCGGATTCGGAGTTTGCTTTTCTCGCGGTTTTTCGTGGGGGGCTCATGCCGTCGTTGGGATTTTACCGTGAGTTCAGGCTAAAGGACCAACCACAAAGCACAACCAGGATTCATCGCGCCTAAACCGCGTGATGGGGCGGAGGTGGCTTGCCGCTTTGTGAATCCCTGGCACATGCGCAGAGCGGGCACGGCGTGCCGGCCCCCTACGAAAGAAAATCATGAAAGGATGCCGACGATTGAGGCGGACATCAGGTTGGCCATGGTGCCAGCTAGCATGGCGCGGATGCCGAATTTGGCGAGTTGGCCGCGTTGTTCCGGGGCTAGCGCGCCGATGCCGCCGATTTGAATGCCGATGGAGCTGAAGTTGGCGAAACCGCAGAGAGCGAACGTCGCGATGCGGGCGGAGCGCGGATCGAACTTGCTCGCGTTGATAAGTTCGCCGAGTTTTTGGAAGGCGACGACCTCGTTGATGACCATGCGCGTGCCCAGAAGATCGCCCATGGCCATGCAATCGTGGCGCGGGATGCCGATGATCCAGGCGACGGGAGCGAATATCCAGCCGAAGATTTGCTGAAGGCTGGAAGGGAACCAGGTCATGTGAAGGCGGGGGTGCGCGAAAAGCCAATTGTGTGCGCCGCCCATGAGAGCGTTGACGAGATAGAGCAGGGCGATGAAAGAGATGAGCATGGCGGCGACATTGAGGGCGAGATGAAGGCCGTCGACGGTGCCGCGAGAAATGGCGCCGAGAAAATTGGTTTCTTTTTCCATTTCGGGCATTTCGACGCGGCCCGCGGTGAGCGGTTGCTCCGTTTCCGGCACGAGCATTTTGGCCATGAGAAGCGTGCCTGGGGCGGTCATGATGACAGCGGTGAGAAGATGCTCGGCTTTGATGCCGAAGGCGATGTAGGCCGCCATGATGCCGCCGGAGACGTGGGCCATGCCGCTGGTCATCACGACCATCAGCTCGGACTTGGTGAGCTTGTTCAAAAAAGGGCGGATGGTGAGCGGGGCTTCCGTTTGGCCCATGAAGATGCTGGCAGCGACGTTAAGCGATTCTGCGCCGCTGGCGCCCATAACGCGGGTCATAAGCCAGGCGGCAACGCGGATGATGAGTTGCATCACACCGACGTGATAGAGGAGCGCAAAAAAAGCAGCGATGAAAATAATCGTGGGCAGAACCTGGAAGGCAAAAAGAAAGTGTTCTGGGGAAGCGGCGAAACCAGGGGTGGGAGCGGCGGGCAGGCCGAGTTCGCCGAAGACAAATTGCGAGCCGTAAAACGCATAGCTGAGCAGCAGATTGACGTAGTAGCCGGCTTTTTCAAAAAGGTAGCGGCCGATGGGGAAGCGCAGAACAAAAATGGCAAACGAGAGTTGCAGGCCGAGACCCCAGAGAACGGTTTTCAGCTTGATGGCCTTGCGATCGGTGGAAAAGAGAAACGCAAGGCCGAGCATGGTGAGCAGGCCGAGCACCCCGGTGAAACGTCCCATTCGTGGACCTCTTTCTGTTTCTGCCGAGCAAGTTTCTTCCGAGCATGTTAAGACGAAACCGCTGGCGCCAGCGCTACGCCCCGATGATGCGGCGAATGAGCGGTAGGCCTTCACTTGGCGCGACTTCGCCGATTTCGTAACTCTCTGTGATGAGACTCCGCGCTTCGGCCAACTTTGCGCCGCTATTGTAATGAATTGTGACGAGAGGCTCGCCTTTTTTTACGCGGTCGCCAATGCGTTTGTGAAATTCAAGGCCGACGGCGTGGTCGATGGCGTCTTCCTTTTTTTCGCGGCCGCCGCCGAGAGTGGCGAGGGCGGTGCCCAGTTGTTCGCAATTTGTTGCGGTAATGAATCCCGCCAAAGGGCTCGCGACATCGGCGTGAGAACGGGCTTGGGGGAGAAGTTGCGGATCATCGACGATGAGCTTGTTGCCCCCTTGAAGGCTTATCGCTTGCTTGAATTTTTCCTTGGCCTCGCCGGTGGAGATCATGGTTTCGGCGAGAAGGCGGCCGTCGTCGAGGGACTTGGTGCGATCGCCAAGAAAAAACATCCAAGCGGAAAGTTCGATGCTCAATTGCACGAGATCGGCCGGTCCGCCGCCGCCCAGAACGTCGATGCACTCGGCAACTTCATTTGAGTGTCCGGCCATGCGGCCGAGAGGCTGGTTCATATCGGTGATGAGGGCGATGACTTTTTTTCCCATGCGCTGGCCGGTTTCGACCATGAGTTCGGCGAGGAGCACGGAATCTTCTTCGCGCTTCATGAAAGCGCCAGAGCCGGTTTTGACGTCGAGGACGAGAGCGTCGATGCCTTCCGCAAGCTTCTTACTCATGATCGAGGCGCAGATGAGGCCGACATTTTCTACGGTGGAGGTAGCGTCGCGGAGCGCGTAGATTTTCTTGTCGGCGGGAGCGATCTCCGCAGTTTGGCCGATGAGGCCCATGCCGCAAGCGTGGAGAACGTTGCGAAATTCTTCGAGGGAGAGATTTACGTTAAAGCCGGGGATGGACTCGAGTTTATCGAGCGTGCCGCCGGTGTGGCCGAGGCCGCGGCCGCTAATCATCGGGACGGTGAGACCGCCCGCGGCGACGACGGGAGCGATGATGAGAGAAGTCTTATCGCCGACGCCGCCGGTGGAATGCTTGTCGACTTTTTTTCCGGGCAGGTCGGCGAGATTGAGCACTTCGCCGGAGTAAAGCATGGCTTCGGTGAGCGAGGCGGTCTCGGAGCGGTTCAGGCGGCGGAGCCACGCGGCCATGAGCCAAGCGGCCATCTGGTAATCGGGGATTTCGCCGCTGGTGTAACCGGAGATGAGGAAGTCGATCTCCTCGCGGGAGTGTTCACCGGAATCGCGTTTTTTGCGGATGAGGTCGACGGCGCGCATGCGTCAATGGGAACTGCGGCGCGAGCGTAACATTGGCGGATGGTGGCGTCAACGCAGTGCGATACGCGGCGTGACGGAACGATGCGGTTGGCCGACCAGGCCGGAGAGTAGTTCACCATGATGGTGGCGTCGACTTCGATAAGATCTCCGTTGAGGAGCGCATAGTCTGCGCTGGGCTTCAAAACAGTCGGTAACTCGACGCGCGCGCGATGCGTAGTACCATCGAGGGACAATGATGACGATAGGGAATGGTGTAGCTGTGCGCGCGGAGCGGGTCTCGCGGCATTATGAGATGGGCGCCGCGGTGATTCGGGCCGTGGATGATGTGACGCTTGAGATTCGCGCGGGAGAGTTCGTGGCGCTGCTGGGAAGTTCGGGATCGGGGAAGTCTACATTGCTGAATTTGATGGCGGGGCTGGACCGCCCGACGGGAGGCGCGATTTTCGCGAATGGCAGGAACTTGTCAGAGTTGAGTTCGCTTGAGCTGGCGCGGTACCGGAGCCGCACGGTGGGGATGGTTTTTCAATCGTTCAATCTGCTGCCGCGCATGACGCTGGAAGAAAATGTGGAGTTGCCGCTGCGGCTGGCCGAGGTGGATCGCGGAGAGCGGGCACCGCGCGTACAAGAAGCGCTGGAGCGGGTCCGGCTGGAAAAACGATTGAGCCACCGGCCGAGTGAATTGTCCGGGGGAGAACAGCAGCGAGCAGCGCTGGCGCGGGCTTTGGTGAACCGGCCGACTCTTCTCTTTGCCGATGAACCAACGGGAAATTTGGATAGCGCCACAGGAGAATCCATCATGCTTCTGTTGAAAGAAATTCAACAAAAGTTGGGCATGACGATTGTGATGGTGACCCACGAACGGCCGCTTGCGGAGCGTTTTGCGGATCGAATTGCCGCGCTCGCGGACGGAAAATTGTTGACCGACGGGGTGAAATCATGAAGGCGGGCGACCTCGGCGAACTTGCGTTGCGCAATTTGCGCGAAGCGGTGCTGCGAAACTCGCTGACGACGCTGGGCGTCGCGGTGGGTGTGGCGTCGCTGGTAGCGATGCTGTCTCTTGGTGTGGGTTTGCAGGAGTTGGCCTCGAAGCGGCTTTCGAATTCCGGGCTGTTTGATACGGTTATCGTGATGCCGCGAAGAAATATGCAAGCGATGCGGCGGCCGGCGGCGACTGCCGTGCCAGTGAAGGAAGCTCCGGCGCTGGATGATGACGCGCGAAAAACGATGGAGCGGCTGCCCAACGTAGTGGAAGTTTATCCGCAGATTCGCTTTCCGACGGAAGTGCGTTACAACGGAAATCCTTACTCGACCATTGTGGCGGGAGTGCCGGATTCTGCGCGCGGGAACGGCGCTTACGATGGAATACAGGGTAGCTTTTTTTCGGGACCGAACGCCGATGAAGCGATTCTGCAGATTGAATTCGCGAAGGATTTGTCGGAGCAAACGGCGGGGCTAATTGGCAAGGATCTGGTGGTGCGCTATGCGGAGAGGCAGGCGCTGCCGCCGCAGGGCGGAACAGGCGATGGCAGCGGCAATGATATGAGCGGCGCTGGCGGAGGGTTTTCCATCGTTCCGCGCGAGAAAAAATTGCGCATCGTTGGAATTATTGAGACGGAGCCGGCGGCGGGCTTTGGTGGATTCGGCAGCGGACGTTTGCTAATCCCGCTGGAGGTGGCATCCACGCTGCGTGCCGCGCAGGTGAACGATTTGCGCGACGCCGTACGCGCGACAAATGGAAAGCCTGCCTATGCGAGCTTGACGGTCCGCGCGACCAGCCCATCGCAAGTGGAACCCATCGAGACGGCGATTAAAAACATGGGTTTCGGAACGTTTTCCTTGCTAGATGCGACGCGCAACTTGCGATTGTTTTTCACGATCTTCGATCTACTGCTCGCGATTTTCGGGAGCCTGGCGCTGGCGGTAGCGACGCTCGGCATTATCAACACGTTGGTGATGGCCATTTTGGAGCGTCGGCGCGAGATTGGAATACTGAAAGCGCTGGGCGCGGCAGACCGCGACGTCAAGCAACTATTTTTTGTGGAAGCCGGCGTGATGGGACTTTTCGGCGGGATTCTCGGTGTGGGATTTGGCTGGTTCATCGGAAGAGCGCTGACGTGGGGCACAAATATTTATTTGCATCGGCAAAATTTGCCTTCGGCGCATGTTTTTTCCGTGCCGTGGTGGCTGGTTTTGAGTGCCATCCTGTTTGCTGTGGTTGTAAGCTTGGCCGCCGGCCTTTATCCGGCGACGCGGGCAGCGCGGCTCAACCCGGTCGAGGCCCTGCGATATGAATAGAATTCGGCGCGCTGCGTTGACGGCGCTGCTGATGGGCTGCATCGGCTCTATTCTATGGTCGCCCGCAGCGCGAGCGACTGGGCGTGCCGAATGCGTGTCTCTGCCAAGCAAGATCCTCGCGCGGGCTGTCCCGTACTGTGTGCTGCTCCCCCCTAGCTATGACACAGAGAAAACGCGTCGCTATCCCATCCTTTATTTACTGCACGGCTTGGGAGACAACGATCAATTCCTCATCCATTCTGGTGGCATGAATCTCGTCGAAGACTTGTGGGAGCAGCATGCGTTGGGAGAGCTTTTGATTGTCACGCCCGCCGCTGGCGCAAGCTTCTACATCAACTCCCACGATGGCGAGCGCCGCTACGAGGATTTTTTCTTGAAGGAATTCATGCCGGGGGTCGAGAAGCGGTATCGCGCGCAGCCCGGGCGGGGTTCGCGCGGAATTGCCGGGATTTCGATGGGCGGATACGGCGCGCTGCACATAGCGTTCCGGCATCCGCAGCTTTTCGCGGCGGTAGGCGCGCACAGCGCGGCGCTCATCGAGAAACTGCCCAACATCAGCGCGCAGAATTCACAGCAGATGAGCCAGTTGCGCGTCCTCGGTGATGCGTTCGGATCGCCATTTGATGCCGCATTCTGGAATGAAAACGATCCCATAACGATCGCGCGAACCGCAAATCTCTCAGGACTGAAGATTTATTTCGATTGCGGCTCGGAGGATGACTACGGCTTCGACGCAGGCGCGCCCGTCTTGGACAAACTGCTGGCCTCGCGTCATATCCCCCACGAGTTCCATCTCTATCCCGGCGGACACAACTGGGTCTATTTCGCGGAACATCTGCCGGCTTTGCTGGAATTTGAATATCACGCGTTCGAATTAGCCTCCACCCATCCGAATTCACGACATTGATCCGCGGTCTAGCCCCACGCTCATTTGGTTTTACATAGCTATTCACTTGTCAAATCGTGTTGACGGACGACCGCATCGCGGGTATTGTTGCGGAACTTGTTCCGGAATCCCGGATAATCAGGCCATGGATATGAATTCGGGAGGTGCTCATGAGAGCAAAGACGAAAAAGCAAACTATGCTGCACCCTCTAGCGGAGGCTCTTGCGCGAGACGCTCAAAGAAAGAGAGCACTCGACAAGCAGTTTTGGAGTTTCTATAAACAAATGAAGAAGGCTATTAGGTCCAACGCGGAGTTGAGGAATCTTGAGGTCCCGCTAGAAAAAGTCAAGGAATCTATCCAGCTGGCCGCCTACGGAATGTTTTTTGGCGTACCGATGGTTAGAGTGGCAAAGCCGAAAAATTGGGAGGGATGAACCTCGAACCCACGCCGCGCATGTCCGACAAGCGCATTGGTATGTTCACGTTTGGCCCCAGCCCGAAAAGATGGAGTTGTCCGCTTGCCACTTATCAAGCGTTCTGAATGTCTCGCCTTCTTTTTCCGAGAAGGAAAGCTCCATTGCAAAAACTACCTTACGGGTATCGAAGTGGCGACTGCGCCAATCATAGTCTCTGTGCTCCACGCGCTCGGACATTGGTGCCGATCAGAATCGGTGGAACGCCTCTTGACCGGATACTCACCCGCGTCGATTCGGCGCACGCTGGCAAAGCTACGTCGCCACACGCTGCTGCTGAATAAAGGGTCCGCACAAGCGAAGCAGGAATCTCAGCTCGGAGTGTGGAAGGTATGGGGAGAAGAAGCGCGCTTTTTTCATTTTGCAACAAAGCACGCGTTTCGCCTAGGCAGCGTGGTGGATGAGCGGAAGTTTACACGGGCGTCCCTCAAGAGACATCCCCAGCCTGCTCAACTTAAGCGATATCCCCATGCCAATCAAATCTCCTTGCCTAACTCGGCAGCAGGATTCCACGGCGAATTTGAACGCGTCTTGTTGGCACGGCGAACCCATCGGCGCTTTGCACCCGGCGGCATTTCGCTTGAGCAAGTTTCGAGGATTCTTGCTCTGACCTGGGGCATCAAGGGATACCTCCGATGGCCTGGATTGGGTTGGCTATTGCTAAAGACCAGTCCTTCGGGCGGCGCACGCCATCCCTTAGAAGTCTATTTGTTCGTGCTGCGGGTAGCCGGGCTGCCGCGCGGGGTCTACCACTACCGAGCCGATCGACATTCATTAGAGCTGCTAAGTCGCAAGGCCAGTGAAGACCGTCTAGTGAAGATGTGTGCTGGTCAGGATTGGATCCGCCACTGCTCTGTCTTGTTCGTAATGACGGCGGTCCTTCCGCGGGTGATGTGGCGCTATTGCTCCTCTCGAGCGTACCGCGTCGTGTTGCTCGAAGCCGGACATTTTTGCCAGACATTCTGTTTGGTTGCGACTTGGCTGGGCTTGGCTCCCTTTTGCACGGCAGCCTTGGTCGATGAACAAATGGAAAAAGATCTCGGTTTGAACGGTGCAAGCGAAACGGTGGTGTATGCTGCAGGCGTCGGACCCAATCTGTTGAAAGATCGAAGGCAGACCATGATTGCGCGATCTGTCAGGAGATGAGCGGATTCTGTTCCTCCAGTCTATTTTCGACTTCCCATTCTCGCCGCATTGATTCCAGGAAGGACTGAAACGCAGGATCTCCCCGGAGATTCGCAAAGAGTGGGTTCTGTGAAACAAAGGGATAGTTTTTGACACCGAGCTCGCGTGCCCTGCGGAGCCAGCGAAGCGCGGGCGACGGCTGCCGTGCCATGGCATAGACGGCAGCCACGTCAAAACAATAACCAGCGTCGGCCCAATAGACCTTCTCGTAGGGCAGTAGCCACGTGTCGATGGAAAATGGTGTTCCCCCCTCACGGACGCGAAGTAAAGCCTGAGCGTACTGAACCGTGGGGTCATTCGGCGCATGTTGCAGCAAAGTGCGATCGATTTGTCGTGCCCCCTCGATGTCATTAAGCCCCACCAGAACGCCTGCC
>Ga0210395_10000840_pt1 | contig 23591 bp, 18 predicted proteins | sample IncBWH4OmetaG_FD_150861 | JGI IMG/M metagenome (GOLD analysis project Ga0210395, IMG submission 150861) | Forest soil microbial communities from Barre Woods Harvard Forest LTER site, Petersham, Massachusetts, United States - Inc-BW-H-4-O ... | reverse complement strand
TTGCTGATGGAGCTGTCCGAAGTGACGGCCGTGGAGCCTTGCACTTCGAGGTGAGTGGAGTTCCAGAGTTCGGGCTCGTTGTCGAGGCTGATAAAAGTGGGATGGGTGGGACTGGCGCCGAAGATCCCCATGCCGAGGAATTTTTGGTCAAGCGCCCAGGCGAATTCATCCATATACACGTTGGCGTCCGTTGTGGGCGGTGTGATGGTGAAGGGAACATTCGAGACAGTGCTCTTTTTGTCGACGACCGTCTTGAAGCGCGTCAAATCGGGCGGATTGGCGACGCTCACCGGACCGTTCTCGTCCGCGGACACCAGGCCTTCGAGTTGGAAGGTTACCAGACTCGCTACACCCTCCAATTGATCATCAGCGATGAAAGTTCGCACGGCTTCGGCGGGGACGGTGCTGGAGCTGAGGTAGTCGTCGTTGTTGTACATGTAGTCGCTGCCGGCGTTCGAGGCGTTGGTCTCCCAATTGTAGGCCGTCCATCGGTTGCCGCCCGCGCGGTCGAAGGTCAAGAGTGGCGGAGCGCCGGTGATGCCGGAATAAAAATTGATGCCGTAGATGTATGGAGAGATCGGCTTAGAGATGGAAGGATTGATGGTGATCGTTATGCTGGCGGCGGCGATTGCCGGCGTTGCCGAGACCTCAGCGGAATTGGCGCTCTCACCGACAGCGTTCAAAGCGGAAACCACGTAGTAGTAGGTCGTGCCATTGGTGAGGCCCGTGTCGGTATCTCTGGTGGTGGTCGGTTGAGCGACCTGGGTGTACGGACCGCCGCTCGCTGTGCCGCGCTTGACGTTGTAGCTTGTTGCTCCCGCGCTGGCCGTCCAAGTGAGGCTCACTTCGGCATTCCCGGCGGTGGCTGCGAGTCCGGTTGGTGCGGGAGGTGGTGCGGCAGGGGCCGCCGGTGTGGCACTTGCCTGAGAAGAATTGGCGCTTTCGCCCGCAGAGTTTAGCGCGGAAACGACGTAGTAGTAGATCGTACCGTTGGTGAGGCCTGTATCTGTGAAGTTGGCCGCAGTCGGTGCCGAAACCTGCGTATACGGCCCGCCGTTCGTTGTGCTGCGCTTGACGTGATAGCTCGTGGCACCGGTCGTGGCGGTCCAAGCGAGGTTCACTTGCGTGTTTCCCGCTAGTGCTTCGAGACCGGCCGGGGCGGCAGGAGGAGGAGGCGCCACTGGTGTGGCGTTGACTTCGGCAGAATTCGCGCTTTGGCCGTAGGAGTTGTAAGCCGAGACGACGTAGTCGTATTTCGTCCCGTTGATCACGCTGTTGTCGGCATAGCTGGTCGCCGTGGGGGTGGCTATTTGGGTGTAAGGACCGCCGCTGGTTGTCGAGCGTTTCACATAGTAAGCCGTCGCAGCGGAGCTCGGATTCCAGGTCAGATTGACCTGAGCGTTGGCTGCCGAGGCCGTCAACCCCGTCGGAGCGGATGGCGCATTCGATCCACCTCCCCCGTTCGCGCCGCCATTCGAGTAGCCACCGCATCCCGCCTCGAGTATTGCCAGAAAAATGTAAACAAAATAGCGGGTGATCGACTTTGTTGTGTTCCAACGGGCCATCCTGGAAACCTCCAGAAACGCGAATCGGAGTAAGGTATGTTGAGAGAAACGCTGAAAAACGGGCCGCTTCGGACTGGAGAGCGTTCTGCCTTGAAGCAAGACTAGGGCCGACCGGGGACTGCATGCAAGCTGTTCAGAAGGACAGAATTAGGGCAAGGATCCGGCGCGGGATTGCTGGCGATGTCCCTCGAGGCCGCGGGTAGGCTAGACTAGCAGGAGCGATGCGCTTCGATCTGATTACCATTTTTCCAGAATTTTTTGCCGGGCCGCTGGATCACGGCATTTTGCGGCGGGCTCGCGAGACGGGCCTGGTCGAGGTCCATGTGCAGGATTTGCGCGTGTTCACCCAGGATCGCCACCGCAGCGTCGACGATCGGCCATTTGGCGGTGGCGAGGGGATGGTGCTCAAGCCTGAGCCGCTCTTCGAGGCGGCCGAAGCGATTCTCGGCCACGACTTGGGAAGCGCGGAGCAGCCGACTGTGCTCGCTCCGAAGACGGCCATTGTTTTGATGTCCGCAGCGGGGAAACTTTTTCGGCAGCAAACCGCGCAACGTTATGCGCAGATCGACCGCCTTGTTTTTCTTTGCGGACGATATGAGGGAGTCGACGAGCGCGTCGCCGATCATCTCGCTACGGAGGAAATTTCGGTCGGGGACTATGTGCTTAGTGGAGGGGAACTTCCAGCGATGCTGGTCATCGATGCCGTTACGCGCCTCATTCCGGGCGCGCTGGGTAATGAAGCGTCTGCAAAAAATGAGTCATTCAGCCAAGTGCGGCATTTCGAAGGACGAGCGGAGGGCGGGGTAAGCCAGGTCTCTACTGGCGATGGGTCGCGAATCGAGGCCCGCACCCTTTTGGATTTTCCGCATTACACGCGGCCAGCCGATTTTCGCGGCTGGAAGGTGCCCGAGGTTTTGATTGGCGGCAATCACGCGGAAGTTGCGAATTGGCGGCGCGCCGCCGCTTTGGAGAAGACCCAGCGTAACCGGCCGGATTTGTTGTTGCGCTGAAATTGGCCCGCGGTATACTGGGGTTTCTGTGAAAGAAGCGATCCCTACGGAGTCTTCGCGCGCCACGCAGGGCATTTGCGGCTGCGTGCGGGTCTCTGCTTGTCCATGCTGCGCTTGTATGTGTACACCGGGAAGCGGCAGGGGAGATCCTTCGGTCTAGCGCAAGTCTAAACCTACAAGGAATCCCGGGGCCGCTCGGAATAAGCGGCCCTTTTTTATTGTTAAGCGAATGAGGAGCACAGTGCCATGAGCAAGACGGCAAGCGGAAACGGACGGGAGCCCCTAGCGGGGAAACCGATCGCCATCTACTACGAGCAACAGCATTGGTTTCGTCCGCTGTTTGAGCAACTCGACGCGCGAGGCGTTCCCTGGGTCAAGGTGGACGCGCGGAATCATCAGTACGATGTCGCGGCAAAGGAGCGCGAGTATTCGCTGCTCTTCAATCGCATGAGCCCTTCGGCTTGGCAGCGCGGCGTGGGGTACGGGATCTTTTACACGCTCAACTACCTTTCGCATTTGGAAGAAAAAGGAGTTCGCGTGGTGAATGGCTCTCGGGCTTTCACTCACGAGATTTCCAAAGCTTTGCAGTTGACGGTGCTCGAAGCGCTCGGCTTCGAGTATCCCAAAGCGCGGGTTATCAATCACCCCTCCGAGGCTTTGAGCGCCGCCGAAGCCATTGGGTATCCGTTGATTATCAAGCCCAACATCGGCGGCAGTGGAGCTGGGATAAAGAGGTTCAGTTCGCCGGACGAATTGCGAGCCGCCGTCGAGCAGAATAGCTTGTCGTTTGGAATCGACAACACCGCGCTGGTGCAGGAGTTCTTCACCGCGCGCGACGGCGTGATCACGCGAGTGGAAGTTCTCGGCGGCGAATATCTTTACGCGATTCGGATTCACCTTACGGGCGATACTTTCGATCTGTGCCCGGCGGACATTTGCAAAAACACGAACGGTGAGGAACTCACACGATTGGCTTGTCCGATGGATGCGCCGAAGTCGGGGCTCACGGTGGAAGCTTACGAACCGCCGAGGCAAATCATTGACGACGTGGAGCGCATCATGGATGTGGCCGGCATCGAAGTCGGCGGCATCGAGTACGTCACAGATGACCGCACCGGGAGGCTTCTCTATTACGACGTTAACGCGCTTTCGAATTTTGTCTCCGATCCGGAGCGCATGATCGGCTTCAATCCGTATTCGCGGCTGGCAGACTATTTGATCAGCGAAGCGCGGATTCACGAGGCCAGCCGAGGCGAACGGCTCATCCCGACCGGGAGCACCCGATGAGATACGGCTACTGGCTCCCCGTTTTTGGCGGATGGCTGCGCAATGTTACGGACGAAAACATGGAAGCGAGCTGGCCTTACGTGAAAAAGCTCGCGCAGCGCAGCGAGCAAATCGGCTACGACCTCACGCTCATCGCCGAGTTGAATCTGAATGACATCAAAGGCGTCGAGGCGCCGTCGCTTGATGCCTGGTCGACGGCGGCTGCGCTGGCGGCGGTCACCGAGCGCATCGAGCTGATGGTCGCTGTGCGCCCGACGTTTCATCTCCCAGCCCTGCTTGCCAAGCAGGCCGCCAACATCGATCACATCAGCGCCGGGCGGCTTACGCTGAACGTGGTGTCATCCTGGTGGGCCGACGAAGCGAAGAAGTATGGCGTGGGGTTTGAGCAGCACGATGACCGCTACGCGCGCACCAGCGAATGGCTCGACGTGCTGCACGGCGTGTGGTCGCGAGATCATTTTTCCTACACAGGGAAGTATTACCGCGTCGAGGACAATATGCTTGAGCCAAAACCGGTGGCACAGCCGCATCCCACCTTGTATGCCGGAGGCGAATCGCCTGCGGCCAAGGATCTCATTGCCGAGAAATGTGACGCGTACCTGATGCACGGCGACGCGCCGGAGCGTGTCGGCGAAAAAATCGCAGATCTGCGGGCGCGTCGCGCCCGGCACAATTTGCCGCCCATGAAGTTCGGCGTCGCGGGCTACGCCATCGTTCGCGACACAGAGCAGGAGGCTCAGATGGAGCTGAAGCGGATCACCGACGTTCAACAGTCCGCCGCCGGGTATGCCAATTACCAACAGTGGCTTGCGGGTACGCAGCTCGAGCAGCGCGTTTCACTCGAAGACTATTCCGTGTCAAACCGTGGGCTGCGCTCAGGCTTGGTGGGGACGCCGGAACAGGTTAGAGAGCGGCTCGCCCAATTCGAGGCCGCCGGTGTCGACTTGGTCCTCCTGCAATTCAGCCCGCAACTCGAAGAAATGGAGCGCTTTGCAGAAAGCGTCATTCGCCGAAGCGTTTCCGCAGTGGCGCCGGCTTAGACCCACGGCAAATCGCCGCTCACTTGTGCTTTACTTCTCTCGCGTGACTTCCTGATGGATCGCAGCAGCGTTTTTTTTTCCTGATTTGTCCAGCCGCCCCGTTCCTGCTCGACCGGGCGGAGTCGACAGATCTTTTCGTTGACGGCCACCAGGTCCCGGCTGAGCTTCTGGAAGCGGTGAAACTCGCTGACCTCCTGCTGGGCTTTACGCAGGGCGGTGGGATTAGGAAAGGTTTCCGTCACGGTCTTGCCGGCCACGCGGCGAGTGAGGCGGAATTGCGGGTCATGTCCCGGGTCGTTGCGTTTGGCGCAGTGGCAGGACGGCTTGCCGCAGCGGCGCATGACCGCAGTAAGAGAGCCGGGTCGCAGATCACCCAAGCTGAGGAACTCCTCCAGGAGCTTGGATCTTTTGGTCTCCCAAGTAGCGACATCGTCAGGCATAAGGTTTCTTTTCCGTACCGCAGATTGTCTGTACGCATATAGACGTTCAGAAACATGCCACAAAAAAAGGAATCCCACAACATGGCACCTGCATGTCGCCCGCCCCGGGCGTTGAATGCGCTAGGTAAATTGTGAATATTTGGCTATAATTGGCGTTTGCCTTAGAAGAGCTGGCCCCGCCTGAGTGGGTCTCGAGGGATTACGAACATGAATCCGATTATAGCTAAACTGCATGAAGCGCAACTGCGCAAAGACCTCCCCGAATTTCGCCCTGGCGACACGGTGCGCGTCAACGTTCGTCTGAAGGAAGGGGAAGGCGAGAAGGAAAAAGAGCGTCTGCAGGCGTTCGAAGGGGTGGTGATATCGAAGAAGGGCCGTGCTTCGGGCGCAACGTTTACCGTGCGCCGCGTGAGCTTCGGCGTCGGCATTGAGCGCATTTTCCCGCTGCATTCGCCGTCGATCAGTTCTATCGAAGTGGTTGGTAAGGGCAAAGTTCGCCGCGCCCGACTCTACTATCTGCGCGACTTGCGCGGAAAGGCCGCTCGCATCAAGCGCGCCCCCCGCGAAGAAGTGGCTGCCGTGGCAACCGCTGGGTCGGAAACCAAGGCGTAAGCGCAACTCCCCGATTCGAAGCACCTTCCCCCGAGAGCTCCGGTGGCCTGGAGCTCTTTCTGCTCTCATCCCTCGAGGGGCTCGCTTCGCGAGGGGCGGGACCGTTTCTTTCCGTCCGCCATGGCCAGTCAGGGCTGCACGTTCGTCACGCCTTCTGCGCCGGGTTTTGGAAAGTGTTTTTCGTACCAGGCGATCGAGCGATCGGTCGAATCAATCACGTGCTTCGTTTCACGGATTCCGTGGCCTTCGCGCGGGTAGCGCACGAAGAGGGCCTCCGTGCCCACGTCTTTGAGCGCAATGAAGAACTGTTCGGCTTCGGCGATGGGCACATCGTTGTCGTTTTCGCCGTGCATCAGCATGGTGGGAGTATGGGCGGCGGCCACGTGTTTCAACGCCGAGCGTTCCCACGCTACATCCATCAAGTTGCCTTGGTGGAGGAATTGGCCGAACTCCATTTCCTCATACTGGTTGTAGTAAGTCATGTAGTTGTAGCTGACCAGGTTTGCGATGCCGGCAATCGGAATCGCGGCCTTGAATTCGTTGGTCTGGGTGATCAGCCAGTCTGTTAGCTGGCCGCCGTAACTGACGCCTTCAATGCCCATGCGCTCGCGGTCGATCCAAAGATAGCGGCGCGCCGCCGCGCTCACGCCATACAAAACATCCTGGCCTTCGTTGCCGTTCTGATCGCCGAAGACCGCGTCGGCAAACTTCTGCCCGTAGCCCGTTGAGCCGCGAAAATTCACGTTGAGAGTCGCCCAGCCGTGCGCGGCATACACCTGATTCTTAAAGTTGAACCCAGGGCCATTCTGCCCGTGCGGGCCTCCATGAATGTTCACGATGAGCGGGTGCTTCGAGGTCCCGGTCATTCCCGCCGGCTTGGTGAGAAACGCTTCCACATCAAATTTGTTGTCGTTGCTCAGGAAGGTAAAGGACTCGACCTCGGCAACTTGCTTTCCGTCGAGCACTTCTCGGTTCAAGTCCGTGAGTTTGCGCGCAGCCGCGCTGCCGGTCTTAACGTAAAGCTGTGCCATGTCGCGCGGGGACGTGAACGTGTAGGCCAGCGTGCCGTCCTTGCCAACGGAAAAGCCGCCAACGCCGCCGGTATCTTTCACCACATATTCCGGCGCGCCGCCCTTAACCGGCAGCCGCACCAGATGATTGCTTCCGCGCTCTTGAACCGTGAAGTACACCGCGCTGCCGTCGGGCGCCCACTTCGGCGGGCCCTGGCGGTTGTCAATGACCGCTCCGATCTCGCGGCGATCGCCGCCGTCAGCGTTCATCATCCAGACGTGCGTGTCTTCCATGGTCGTCTCGCGGTCGGTCAAGCCGCGCTTCGTACCGCGATAGACGATGTGCTTGCCGTCGGGCGACCACAACGGTTCGTACTCGTTGTACTCCGTGGCGGTCAGCCGGCGGATGGTGTTGTCCGCCACATTGAGGGCGAAGATGTCGTAATTGAAAAACTCGTCCTGATTCGGTTCCCGGTTCGATGCAAAGAGAATCTCCTTGCCGTCCGGAGACCAGTCAATGGAATGCTCGTCGTAGATCCCCTGGGTCAGTTGGCGCACCTGCTTGGTGGCCAGGTCCACGGCAAAAATGTGCAGACGCTGATTGTCGTTGAAGCGCGTCATGCCTTCGCCGGCGTCGGGCTTGTACAAGTAACGCGAAATCACCATGGGGTCGCCGCTGGCTTCGGCGGCTCTTTCATCCGGCGTTGAAGAAATGAACGCGACCTGTTTGCCGTCCGGAGACCACGTGACGTCCTCGCCGGCGCCCGGCAACGGGCTGTTGGTGCCCTCGATCTTCTCGACCAGCGTAGTGATATCGGATCCGTCCGGACGCGCCAGAAGCAATCCGTGTTTCTCCCCCACCCTGCCCTGAAACGCGAGCCACTTTCCGTCGGGCGACCAACGTGGATTCCCGGCAACATCTTTCTCGCCTCCGATGCGCATGGGTTTTTCGGTGGCGAGGTCCATGATCCAAAGTTGTGCAGCGGGCCGGCCGGGGCGATCGTACACAATCACCGTGTAGGCCATGCGGTGGCCGTCTGGCGACAGAACAGCGTCGCCTACAAACCGGAAACGGGAAAGGTCGCTGCTGGCCAAGCCTTGAGCTTTGCCGAACGGTGCCAGAGCGAGAAGCGCTGCCACACTCAAGAGGTAAGAGCTGGCGCGAAACCAAGCGGACGGCCTGCGTGGATGCATGGAATCCTCCTTAAAGCACATCGGTTGCTAGATTGGCCCGGCCATCCTAGGTCTCCCGGAGGCTCCGGTCAACGGGTCTGGTTAGGAATTTCACATACGGCGGGTTTTCTAGGTCAATTGCGACCATATCTTTGCACCCGCCGGGATTTTCCGGACTCACGAAACTTTTTAGAGGGTGTTTCGTCTATACCATCGGACGACCTGTTGACAATCAACAGGAGCAAGCGTAGCCTCCGGTTGATCGTCAAAAGGAGAATCGCGATGGCCGAAACGCGCGGCGAAGTTCTGCAAGGCACACTCGATCTGATCGTACTCAAGACCCTCGAGGCCCTCGGCCCGCTGCACGGGTACGGAATTGCCATGCGCATTCAACAGGTCTCCGCCGATCTGCTCAAACTCAACCAGGGCACGCTTTACCCAGCTCTATTACGGTTGGAGCAGCGCGGCTGGATCTCCTCGAAATGGGGCGTCTCGGACAACAATCGCAAGGCCAAGTACTACTCGCTCACACGCAGCGGGCGCAAGCAGCTTTTAGCGGAGACGGAAAACTGGGAGCGCATGGCCGCGCTCATGACGCGTCTGCTCGGACGCGCCGAAGGAGCTTGATATGGAGTGGCTGCGCATTTTAGCGTTGCGCTTACTGACGATTTTCCGTTGGCGCAAACTGGAAAATGATCTCGACATCGAACTGCGTAGCCACGTCGATGCGCTGGCAGAGGAAAACATGCGTCGCGGGATGAACGAAAAAGAAGCGCGTCAAGCCGCCGGCCGCGAGTTTGGCGGGGTGGAACAAACCAAAGAACTGTATCGCGAGCAACGCGGCCTGCCGATTCTTGAGACATTTCTAGAAGACATACGCTTCGGAACGCGCATGCTCGTGAAAAATCCCGGCTTTACCATCGTTGCCGTCCTCACGCTCGCTCTCGGCATTGGCGCGAACGCGGCGATTTTCAGCGTGGTAGACGCCGTATTGCTCCGGCCACTGGCCTACCAGGACGCGGACCGCCTCGTTACCATTCTTCACCGTGGTTACAATCCTGTAGCGGTCGCGAACTACATCGACTGGCGCGACCAGAGCAGCTCATTCGAGGCCATGGGTGCGGCAGACTATTGGTCTGCCAACTTGAGCGGTATCGATTCACCGGAACACATTCTGGGACTCCAGGTGACACAGAGTCTGCTCCCGCTGCTCGGCGTCGAACCGCTGCTGGGCCGGCTGTTCGTCGCCGGAGAAGACCAGAAAGGCGCCGAGCACGAAGTCATCCTGAGCTACGGTTTGTGGCAAAGACGATTTGCGGGCGACTCGAAAGTGGTCGGCAAGGTGATCACGCTCGATGGCCAGCCGTACACCGTGCTAGGCGTCATGCCGCGGACTTTCAAGTTTGCACCGTTCTGGGCTACCCGTGCGGAGATGTGGGTACCCAATGCATTTGGTGATCGCATTCACAGTCGTGAGGGCAACAGCCTGCGCATTTTTGCGAGGCTTAAGCGGGACGTGGCTCTCTCCGAGGCTCGCGCGGAAATCGCGACGATCACCGCGCGTCTTGAGCAAAAGTTCCCGGGCACAAACCGCGATGTGGTGGTGACTCCCCTCAAGCAAAACGTCGTCGGCCAGGTCAAAGCGCCGCTGCTGTTGTTGTTGGGCGCAGTGGGATTCGTTTTGCTTATCGCCTGCGCCAACGTGGCGCACATGCTGCTCGCGCGTTCAGCGACGCGTCAGAAGGAGATGGCTGTGCGTACGGCTCTGGGAGCTCCGCGCAAGCGCGTGATTCGACAGTTGCTCACCGAGAACTTGCTTCTGGCCGCCATGGGCGCCTCCGCGGGGTTGCTCCTGGCGGGCTGGGGGACGCCTGCGCTGGTGGCGCTCAGTCCGGCATCCATCCCGCGCGTGGACACCATAAGGATTGATGCCCGGGTGGTACTCTTTTTGATTGCTGTTACTGCACTGACCGGCGTGGTGTTTGGACTCGCTCCGGCAATGCACGCCTCGGCAGTCAATTTGACGGACACTTTGAAGGACGGAGGTCGCGGAGGCAGCGACGGCAATCGCCGCAACCGGCTGCGAAGTTTCCTGGTCGCCTCGGAATTTGCGCTAGCGCTTATCTTGCTTATCGGCGCGGGGCTGATGGTTCGCAGCTTTTTTGCTCTTCAATCGATCGATCCCGGATTCAATCCCCATGGTGTGCTTTCCATGGCGGTTTCCGTTGCTGGAACGCAGGAGTCGGAGCCCCATCGCCGTGCGATTTTCTACCGGCAACTCATCGAACGCGTGCGAACTCTGCCTGCCGTAGAAGCGGCTGGCGGCATCAATCATCTCCCGCTCGCTGGAGATCTGTGGGGCTGGCCGTTCGCGATTGAGGGCCGCGGAAAGCCGCTGCCCGGCGAATCGCCGATGGCCGTCTACCGGATCGTTATGCCTGGATATTTCGAGACCATGCGGCTGGCGGTGCTGCGCGGCCGCGATATCGCGGCGTCCGACGACCCCAGCGCGCCTGGCGTGGTCCTAATCAATGAGAAGGCTGCGCGCGAGTACTGGCCGGGCGAAAATCCGCTCGGCAAACACATCACCTTCGACGATGACCGGCGAGCCTCGCCAACGTGGCTCACCGTGATCGGCATTGTCCGCGATGCGAAGCAGGAGAATTGGGCGGAAGCCCCGTACCCGGAGGTCTACCTGGCGGCCTTGCAGAACGGAGGCTTTCTCGGAGAGCCGGAATCGCATGCGTCTTACATAACGCTGGTCGTGCGCACGAAGGGAAATCCCGCTACGCTTTCAGGCTCGATAAAAAATACCGTCTGGTCGTTCGACCGCAATTTGGCGATCTCCGAAGTATTGACGATGGATGATGTGGTTGCCGAGGCCAACGCCGAACCTCGCTTCGAGATGGCCCTGCTCGGGGTGTTCGCAGGGGTCGCGCTCATCCTGGCGGCGGTCGGAATCTACGGAGTGATGAGCTACTCGGTCGAGCGCCGGACCCAGGAAATTGGTATTCGCATCTCTCTCGGTGCTAGCCGGACCGACGTCTTGAGGCTGGTAGTGCGGCAGGGAATGGTGCTGGCGCTGGCGGGCTCGGCCGCAGGCATCGTGGGGGCACTGCTGTTGTCGCGGCTAATGACCAAGCTGCTGTACGGAGTTCAGCCAACCGACCCTCTCACATTCACCGGCGTAGCCGTTCTTCTGACGTCGGTAGCACTGGCGGCAAACTACCTCCCCGCGCGGCGCGCCACCAGGGTCGATCCCATCGTCGCACTGCGATGCGAGTGACCGTACGAGTTCCGGGCGCCGTGCTAAAATCTCCGCACAATGAGGCGCCTCTGCTCTTCCCGTTTCGAGCGAGCGGCGCGACACCTTGGCTGGATGCGCATCGCCGGTCTCGATGAAGCCGGCCGCGGCGCTCTCTTCGGCCCGGTGGTCGCTGCCGCGGTTATTCTCAATCCCAAGCGCCGCATTTTCGGCCTCGACGATTCGAAGAAACTTCCCGCTGAACGCCGCACCGAACTTGCCGCACGCGTTCACGAACACGCTCTCGCCTGGGCCGTTGCGGAAATCGATGCCCAGCGCATCGACGCGTGGAATATCTATCAAGCCAGCCGCCAGGCCATGACCGCCGCTCTCGAACAACTCTCTATCCAGCCGGATTATCTGCTCATCGACGCCCTGCAGCTGGACGTTCCGATCGAACAGAAGTCGCTCATCAAGGGCGACGCGCGCAGCGTTTCGATCGCCGCCGCCTCTATCCTCGCCAAAACTCATCGCGACGCGTGCATGGAAAAGTGGGACGTTGTCTACCCGCAATACGGCCTCGCGCGCCACAAGGGTTACGCCACTGCCGACCACCTCGAAGCCCTCCGACAGCACGGCCCTTCTCCGCTTCATCGATATTCCTTCGCGCCGGTGCGCGACGCGAATTGCTGGGCCGCCGGCGCCACGCAAACTCCTCTACCCCTTTTCTAGCGCGTCACATAAAATCTCCGCCAGCCACAGAGAGGTCCGCCCAATGCAAAGAAAAGGAATCACCGGCCGCATAGCGTTTCTTCTTCGAATGCTCTGCGCCGTTTTTTGTATCTGGACTCTCCCAGTGCAGCTCGCCTCCAGTTCTTGGGGTGCCCAGGCCGAAACTCCGCTCGCCGCTACGCCACCGATGGGCTGGAATAGCTGGGACTCCTATGGCGAAACCGTAAACGAGTCCGACATCAAAGCCAATGCGGCGTGGATGGCGGAGCACCTAAAATCCTACGGCTGGGAATACATAGTCGTTGATGAAGGCTGGTATGTGACGAATCATACCGCCGGAACGCCGGCGGCCGCTCGGCAATTCAGTCTCGACGCCTATGGTCGCTACATTCCCGCCGTCAACACCATTCCTTCGGCCGAAAACGGCGCCGGCTTCAAGCCGCTCGCGGATTACGTCCACTCCCTCGGCCTTAAATTCGGCATCCACATTTTGCGCGGCATTCCCAAAGAGGCGGTGGAGAGAAACCTGCCCATTGCAGGGACTTCTTTTCGTGCCAAGGCTGCTGCGGACGTCACCGATTCTTGCCCGTGGAATCCCTACAATTTCGGCCTGAACGCTCAGTCACCCGCCGCGCAGGCCTACTATGATTCGCTCGTCCGGCTGTACGCCGGCTGGGGCGTCGACTTCCTCAAGGTCGATTGCATTTCCAGCCACCCCTACAAAGCGGACGAAATTCGTATGCTCAGCGGAGCGCTCCGCAAAGTTCGCCGGCCCATCGTCCTCAGTCTCTCACCTGGTCCGGCTCCGCTCGATAAAGCCACCGAGCTCCGCCGCTACTCGCATATGTGGCGCATCTCGGACGATATTTGGGATGTGTGGTCGAGCGATAAGGACTTTCCGCAGGGCGTCGGAAATCAGTTTGCCCGCGCCGCGAAATGGGCCGCGTTCTCCGGCCCCGGACATTGGCCGGACGCGGACATGCTTCCGCTCGGCCGCCTGGAACCCGCCGCCGGCTGGGAGAAGCCGCGTGCCACGCGCCTCACCCACGACGAGCAGCGCACCCTTCTCACGCTCTGGTCCATCTTTCGTTCGCCGCTCATCATGGGCGGCAACCTCCCGCTGTGCGACGAGTGGACCCAATCCGCGCTCACCAATGCGGAGCTGATCGGCGTCGATCAACATTCCACTGGCAACCATGCCCTGGTCTCGACCGACAAGGCCGCCGTCTGGCTGGCCACTCCTCTGTCCGGCGACGGTGCTTTTATCGCCGTTTTCAACCTCGATGCGGCGCCCCAGTCGTTTCACTACACTTGGAAGGATTTGGGCCTCAAACGCCTGAACTACAGCCTCCGCGACCTTTGGGAACACCAAGACCTGGGTTCCCAGGAATTTGTCGATGTCAAGCTCCCGGCCCACGGGTCCGCAATCTACTGGGCCTCGGAGAAATGACCAGCTCTTTTGTTCTTCGCCGTCGCTTCATTCCTTTAGCAAATCCATCCCGATGCGTTTATCATCGTCACCGCCGCTCGCCGCCCGCGCCAGCTCATCCACGGCCGGCCGCAGCGGTTATCGCTGACGCCAGCCCATGCTCTTCAACAGCCTCGTCTTTCTTTTCCTATTCTTGCCGGTCGCGTACTTCGGTTTCTGGCGTCTACGCACAAAAAACCAGCGATACATTTGGCTTACCACCGCGAGCTATATTTTTTACGGCACGTGGAACTACAAATTCTGCGCCCTCATGGCCTTTTCGACCGCGGTCAGCTACTTTGCAGGCCTTGGCATGCTGGGCGCCTCGAGCCCCCGACGTAGGAAACTGTTCCTGATCGTTCCCGTCACCATCGATCTTCTTCTGCTCGGCTTTTTCAAGTATTTTAATTTCACCGTCTCCAGCTTTGCCCAACTCTCCGCGTGGCTTCACCTGCCCGTTCACCCGACCGCGCTCGATATTATTCTTCCCGTGGGCATTTCGTTCTATACGTTTCACACCATCAGCTACATGGTCGACGCCTACCGGGGCGTCATTACTCCGACGCGAAATTTTTGGGAATTTTCCTGTTACGTCTCCCTTTTTTCCCAGCTCGTCGCCGGGCCCATCGTCCGCTTCCGTCAGGTGGAGGCCGATCTGGACAACCTCGATCAGGCCGATCGCACCGGCTGGCTCGACATCGGCTGGTCCTTTCTGGCCATTGGCATGATGAAAAAGGTTCTTCTCGCGGACACCATCGCGGCCGTCATCCATCCTGCCTGGAAGGATGTGGCGCATCTTTCCACGCTCGGCGCGTGGCTCTCGGTCATCGGCTACAGCTATCAGATCTATTTCGATTTCTCGGGCTACAGCGATATGGCCGTCGGGCTCGGCTATCTTTTCGGCATCCGCCTACCGCAGAACTTCAACTCCCCCTACAAAGCCCTTAACATCTCCGATTTCTGGCGACGCTGGCACATTTCGCTCTCGACCTGTTTGCGCGACTATCTTTATATTCCCCTGGGAGGCAGCCGCGTCTCCCGGAACTGGCTCGTTTATCGCAATCTTATGATCACCATGCTTCTCGGCGGTCTCTGGCACGGCGCCAACTGGACCTTCGTCGTATGGGGCGGCTATCACGGCGTCCTGCTGTGCCTCTACAAACTCTTCGGCAGGTTTTGGGATCGTCTCCCGGTCGTCCTTCAGCGCGCGGGAACCTTTTTTCTCGTAAGCATTGGATGGGTTTTCTTTCGCTCGGACAGTTTTTCGGTGGCCGCGGGGATGCTCGCCCGCATGTTCCGATTTTCCACCGGCAATCTGTTTCCTGGGCTTATCGGTTTGCTGGTGGTCTTGGCCATCGCCGCCGCCATCGCGCACTTCGCGCCCAACACCTTCGAACTAAATCACCAATGGAATTCGTGGACCGTGGCAGGTCTCTCGCTCGGATACGCGGCGGCGCTTCTGACCATTGCATCTGGCCAGCAATCGCCATTTCTCTATTTTCAGTTTTAGCGAATCGGCGAGGAGCGGAAATAGCGCCAGTGAACGAGGTGACCGCCAATCCGGCAAGAACCTGGAGCATCGGACGTGTTTTGCCACGCCTAATGTTTCTCGCTCTCCTCGTGGACCTCATGCTGCGTTTTGTTCCGCTTGACCCTCTCACATTTCGCGCTTGGGAGGCGATGCTCCGCCGCTATCCGAATGCGGTCGGCCCGTTCATCCCCAACAAGCACTATCACCGCGATCATTCTTACGGCGGAGTCGCCGGGATCGGAAATCTTCCCGCCCTTCGCCACTATCACTCCGTCGATTTCACGACCGACGCTGATGGCTTCCACAATCCTCCCGCGCTGGCACAGGGCAACCCCATAGGCATTGTGATTGGAGATTCCTTCGCCGTCGGCAGCGAACTCCCCGAAGACGAGTCCCTCTCCGCTCAACTCACGCAACGCTTCGGCGCCTATTTCTACAACGCCGGCGGTCCGCAACCCCTTTCCTTGCGCAGTCTTCGGGCCGTAGCCGAGCGCCTCGATCTTCATCACGGCCTGGTCATTTTTGAGTTCCTGGAATCCCGCGCCTTAGAAAATCCTCCCGCGGCCACTCCCGATGGCGGCCGCGGCCGAGCCCAGGCATTTTTCTTTCGCGCCCTAGGCAGGAACTGGACGGACCGTCTCGGAACTCCGCTCAATGAGCTCCACGCTTCGCCGCTCCAAGCGCTTTCGGTCAAGCTCGAGAAGAAAATCCAGGACGATACGCTGCTCCCCAATTCTTTTGCTTCCTTCGTAATGCAAGAAAGGCTCCGCAACGGCGAACCCATCGTCTTTCTACCCGCGGAATGGAAATCCCCCAGCGATCCAAGGAAAGCCGCGAAGCGCTGGGCCGCATATTTCGCCTGGTATTCCGCGGAATTACACAAGGATGGCCTCGATCTGGCGGTCCTTCTGGTTCCGAACCGCTCCACCGTCTACGCGCCTCTTCTCGCCCAGCCGCCGGATGTCTCCCGATCTCGCGCCACTCTCGAGGACTTTGCCGACGCGTTCCGGAACGCGGGCGTCTCGACCGTTTCTCTTCGAAACCGCTATGTTCACGACGCTCGAATTCTTCTCGACGAGAGAAAGTATCTCTATTTTCTGGATGACACCCACTGGAACGGCGAAGGCACTGCTCGCGCCGCCGACGAAACCTTCAAGGCTCGCAACTAGCAGCCGTTTCTCCCTCTCCTCTCCCAGAAGCTTCCTGCTCTAAGCGAGCCGGCCTTCCCCATCGTGCCGGCGCAGAATAGGCCAAAAAACACTCTTACCCCGCTTCGCCCCGTCTTCGCCGTCTAGTTTCCCGGTCCTGACGGGGATAACTGGCTGCTCACACCCATCTCTGGCTTCGTTGACTTGCCTTTTCCCTGCCTGCTAGCGTTAGCTAGGACGGCTTGTGTCTGCCTGTCATCGCCCTTGGGCGGAGGAAAGGTCCTCTGGCAGACGTGTGCCGGGCATTGTCTGAGAACGCGAATGGCCTATACCAAAAGTAAATTCGTCGAATCCGCGCAGAAGCTGCTGAATCAAGGCAAGGTCCCTCAGGCCATCGCCGAATACCAGCAAATTCTCAAGTTTGAGCCGCGCGATCAAGTCACTCTCATGACTATCGGCGAGCTGTACATCCGGCAGGGTGAAACTTTTCAGGCCATCGATTATTTCGAGCGTCTCGCTCAGATTTTTGTGGGAGACGGTTTTCTCACCAAAGCCATCGCCGTTTACAAACGCATCGCCAAACTGGCCCCGGAAGAGATTCGCCCCCTCGAAAAGCTGGCCGACCTCTACGTCCAGCAGGGGGTTATGAGCGAAGCCCGCCCGCTCTTTCTGCAGCTTGCGGAAATCCATCTCAAGAACAACCGCCAGCCCGAAGCCGTCAGTCTCCTGAAAAAGCTACTCCTCGCCGAACCGGACAATCTTCGCATTCAGATTCGCCTGGCCGATCTTTATCAGGCCATGGGCCAGTCGCGCGAAGCCGTGGATACCTACGTCTCCGCCGCACAGCGCGCTCTTGCCCGCGGGGACCACGCTGAATCCGATAAGCTTGCCGACAAGGCTCTAAAGATCGATGCACATTGCCTGGCCGCCACCATCGTGAAAGCTCGTTCCTTTTCCTCCCAGGGTAATCTTACGCAAGCCGTGGGGATCCTCGAGCACGTCGCCGATCTTGAAAAGGGTGGCGAACAAACCGAACTGCTCCTCGATCTTTATCTACGAGACACAAATTGGGATAAAGCCAGCGCTCTCGCGCTCCGCGTATTGGGAGCCGACAGCAAGAACTTTGGCCCGGCGCAAAAGATCGTCGAAGCGCTTCTCGAGTCAGGTCAAAGCGACCGCGCCATGGCCATCATTGGCGAGATTCGCGTCCCCATGATCGACGGCGGCGAGCATGAAGTCATCGGGCGCCTGCAAAACGAACTCGCTGGGCGCATGCCGGGCCGCATCGAGCCTCTCGAATGGCTCGTCGATTTTTACGGCCGCACCAGCGATTCCTTCCGCCTTCCCGACGCCCTCGCCCAATTGGGCGATGCACTAGCCGCGGCCAATCAACTGGAGCGCGCGAAAACCATCTTTGAACAGCTGGTCGACCGCCAGCCCGATAGCGATTCCGCCAAACGCAAACTGGACGGGGTCCTCCGCCAAATGGGCTTGTTGGCCACCGAACCAGCGCCGCCCGCTCCCAAAGAAGATCTCCAGGCAGATCTACCCAAGGCTCCCGCGCCAAAGCTGCGTCCCGACTCAGAAACCACCTTTGCTCCCGTCGCTGGCGACAAACCCTCGGCTGTCTCCACACCCGCCGAGCCCCAGCTCGACGAGGAGACCCAGAAGTTCATCGCCCAGTCCCTCACCGACGTCGACCTTTTCGCCAGCTACGGTCTGACGCAAAAAGCGATCGGCCTTCTCGAAGCCATTTTGCGCCGCGCTCCTCGCCACACTCCGACCCTTGAAAAGCTTCTCGACTTTGTCCTCGGCGCCGGCGACGACCGCCGCACCGCTGAGCTTGCTGCCCAACTTGAGCAAATCCACATCGACCGCGCCGACTTGCGCGGCGCCGAGCGCTTCGGCGAGCTTCGCCGCAGATTCCAGCGCGCCGCCGGTCTTACCGACGCCGAATTGGCAGCCAGTACCGCGCCCGCTAAACAAGAAGCTCCTGCGGCAACCATCCCGGAAATCCCGACGATGAAAGTCGCCGCCGAGCCCGAGCCCATCGGCAAAGAACCTGTGCTTGAGTTTGAAGCACCGGTGGCTGCCGAACCTCTTCCCACCGAGGCATCACAGGCCTCCGGTGTTCAAGAAGAGGTCGACCTTTCCGATGAGTGGGCTTCGATGCTTGAAGACTCTCATCCTGCCGAGCCTGCTGTTAAGCCGCCTCCGGCAAAGCCCGACGCTCCTCCTGCTCCGCCTGAAGTGGCCGCGGAACCCGTCGGCGCCGAGGAATTTTCGATTACAGAAGAGCCGGTAGCGGCGGGAACCCCCGATTCCCACGGGGCCGGGGAATTCGAACTACCCGACCAAGCTCCAGCCCCAAATTCCTTTGCGGACATTTCCGCAGAGCTTCCTCCGGTTCATGAACCGGAACCCATCCCCGCACCTGTCGCAGAGAGGCACGCCCCCGCCGTCCCGGAAAAGCCCGTCGTTCCTGAAAAGCCGGCAGCTCCCGAAAAGCCTGCCATTCCTCCGTCCGCCGCGCCCGAACCCGAATTCGAGCTGGACCAGGATTTCGAGCTGATCCTCGAGCCCGAACCACTCGTTCCCGCCTACGAGCAGAAGCCGCCTGAGACTCCCATCGCCGTCCCAAAACCTGAATCCGATGCGGTGCTCTCTTCAGAGACCCCCCCGGCTGCTGCCAGTTTTGCCTCCGACCAGTTTCTCGCCGACCTTGCAAAAGAGATCGACGATCTTGGCCTCGACGCGCTCACGCCGTCCCACTCGCAAGCAGCGCCTCCAGCCGCTCCGCCTAAACAGGAGGAAAAACCGGCTGGGCCGGCAGAACACAGCCCGCTCAAGGAAGTCTTCGACGATTTTCGCGCGGAGCTCGGCGAGATGGGTGTCGAGGACGAAGACCTCGAGACCCACTACAATCTTGGCACGGCCTTCCGCGAAATGGGCCTCCTCGACGAAGCCATCAGCGAATTCCAAAAAGTCGCCAAAGCCACCGAGCGCGGCAAACCCTTCCGCTACGTCATGCAGTGCTGCACGCTTCTGGGTCTCGCGTTCATGGAAAAAGGCCTGCCAGGCATCGCCGCCATCTGGTACGAGCGCGCTTTGCTGACCCCGGGCATCGAACCGGAAAGCATTCTCGCGTTGCGGTATGATTTAGGTGTTGCCCAGGAATCCGCGGGTGAGCCGGAGGCAGCGCTTAAGAGTTATTCCCAGGTCTATGCGATGAACATCGACTATCGCGACGTTGCCGATCGCATCGCTGCTCTGCAGAAGCCCATCCGCTGATAGCCGGCACCCAACTGATGCCGGCGATTCCCTCTTTAACTATGAACCGTGTCTTACGTGCACTGCTGGTCGTCGTTTGCTTCGAAATGGGAGCCCTGCTCCTCTATCTCCCGTGGTCCGCCTTCTGGGAACACAATTTTTTCCTTAGCCATTTTCCTTCGCTCATTCACGTGGTGCTTCATCCTTCCTTCCGCGGCGCTGTCAGCGGTCTGGGCGTAGTGGATATCCTGTTGGCTCTCAGCTTTATCGGTTGGCGTCCTGGTCCTTCCAGTGTCCCCCCCAAATAGTTCGCCGCCCGATTCGAAGCCTCTCGGCAGAAAGCCCATCCTCTGCTACGTCACCGACCGCCGCAGCTTCCTAGCCGCGCCCCAGAAAGATTCACTCGAGGCGCTCCTGGAAAAGATCCAACAGGCGGCCGCGGCTGGCGTGGATTGGATTCAGCTTCGCGAGCGAGATTTGTCGAGCAAGCAATCCGCCTCGCTCACACGCGAAGCATTACACCGCATTTCGAAGCAAGCGGGCCACGCCGAGGGTGGGACGCGCATTCTCGTCAATGACCGTCTCGACGTGGCCCTCGCCGAGCAAGCCGGCGGCGTCCATCTAGGAGAGAACTCTCTGCCAGTCCAAGAAGCAAAACGCCTCGTAGCGGCATCCCCCGCCGTGAAATCGGTACCGCCCGATTTTCTCGCAGGCGTTTCTTGCCACTCTTTAGCAGCTGCCCAATCCGCCGCTATCGCTGGCGCAGACTACATTTTCTTCGGCCCGGTCTTCGCCACGCCGTCTAAAGCCGCGTATGGCGCGCCCCAAGGCCTCGAGCGTCTCGCCGAACTCTGTACCTCTGTAGCCATTCCGGTCTTGGCCATCGGCGGAATCACGCTCGGAAACGCACCCGCATGCTTCTCAGCCGGGGCATCCGGCATCGCCGCCATTCGCCTGTTTCAGGACTCGGCCGATCCCGCCGGTATCGTCGGAGCCATTCGCCCGCAAAGTTTCTAGTCCAAGACTGCTTGCCGGTGAATCTCAACGCGACATCAAACGGCGCAGCAGCCGAATTTGCCCCGCGTGATACACATCGTGCAAAGCCACTCCATAGATTTGTCGAAGGAACTTTGCCCCGCGCGGCGTGCCCAAAATCTTTTTGATGGTGGCCCGCAACGCTTGGTGCTCCCGTTCGAGCAACTCCCTATCCGCGCGCCAGACCGGCTCGTTGGCCCGGCCTTTCGCCGGGCGCGGAAAAAAATTACTCCCCTGCAAGGCAAACGAGCCTATCTTTCCACCTTCGATCCGTCTCCGCACCGCGTATTTCCAATACGCCACATGCAGTGTCTCTTCCCATATGTTGTGTCGCCGTGCTCCCGGCCGCCAGGCAGCCTGCTTGGCGCTCACCCCCCGGATCGCTTGGCTCAGATTGGGCCCGTGCCACGTTTTTTTCTTGTAAGCCTCGTCAAACAGCCGTAACACCAGTTCCTCGGTCTTCACGGTATACCCTCGTTGGCGTAGCTTTGGCGTCAGCTTCGCGATCATCCCCAAGCTTACCGCTTTCGCCCTTTTCGCCGGAGCCCCGCTAATACACATCAATCCCAGGCGCACGCCTCGGGGTGCGGAACTCCTTCGCCCTTTTCTCTTTGGAGGACGCCCTCATCCGGCTTCTCTACTGCGCCGCCCTCAGGGCATCGTTGAGAATCATCGCCAGCCGGACGCCGCCCTCGGCAATGCGCTTTTCTACCACTGGGGCCGCCCTTTGCTGGTAAGTTTCGCCCGCTGTGATGTTCTGGTGCAGCAGGCGCTCGCCGATGTTGTTGTCGTCCGAGCAACTGCGAACGGGAGTGTTTGGCTCGACGGCGATCTTCGGTGTCAGGGCTCCATACACCACGGTCTCTGCTAAATCGAAGCCTTCCCACACCCATCGATCGACGTGAATCCCCTCCTTCTGCCAACCCTCGATGTCCGCGGCGAATTGCGCGTCAAGCGTTTCGGCATACTCGGCTGCATCAGCGCCTTCCGCGTCCCGCTCCGGAATCGCCGTATCCCAAAGGCTGTGCAAGTTCGGCGAATACGAATGATTGTGTTCGTGGGCGCTGCGCCGGAAGTAATTTACGGGCACGCAATTTCCGCCTTCATCGGCGTTTGTCGTGGTGTGCAGTGGCTGGTGCAAATCTCCAACGAAATGGATGATGTAGCGCAACGCCTCGGCGCGCTTCACCCCGTCCGCTTTTGCGTCTTTCAGAATAACCAGTTGCTCGCTGATCGCTCTCGTGACGCATCCGTTCGATCCGCAATAGGGCTCGAGCGGCCCGTGCTCGGACCCTCGTGGCACATCGATGTAGTGCCACGGCCCGTTCTTTCGCTCGCCACGCACGTCATCCGCCCAGGTCGATGCATCCGCCATCAGATTGCGGCTTGCCCCACCGCAATAACGGTTCAATTTCGGATCGATGGGATTCTCCGCCAGCAATTTCTCGACGAATTGTTTCGCTTCCGTCGTTAAATGCTTCTCGGCGATCAAAGCCACGGTCTGGTGGCCCTTGCAACCCCACGCAAGCGTCGCCGAGGGCCAGAGCAGCAACATGAGTCCAGAAAGAGAACTCCAATAAACCCCAAACCGTTTCATGGATCGCTCCCCTTCAAAAGGCGCGAATCTTCAAACCTTCGTCTTGATTCCCAAAGTTTTTTCCGAGTAGCAAAACAAGAGTAGCTGAAAGATGGTTTCCACAACATAAAAAGCGCGACACTTTGCGGGGGACGACCGCCACTAGCTAGGCGAGCTAGCCGCCGGTCACGATTCAGCAGTCGGCGGCTTCAGGCGCTCAACCAGCGCCCTATCGGCCGCCAGGATTCTGTGTGCTCGCAAATCACGCGCAACGCCGCCGTAATGGGAATCGCCAGCAGCAATCCCATGCCGCCCCACACCCAACCCCAAAAAAGCAGCGCAATGGTAATGGCTACGGCGTTCAGACGCACGCGCCGCCCGACAATTTGCGGCGCAACCAAATTCAACGCCAGGACATGAATAGCCGTCAATCCCCCGGCGATCAGCGCGAACTGCCCGAAAGTCCTCCATTTGGCCAGCGCGATGATAAACGCTGGCAGCCAAGCCAGCACCGCCCCGATGTACGGCACCATATTGAGCAATCCCGACGCAATTCCGGTGATGAATGGAAAATCCAGGCCCAGGATCCAGAAGAACAGGCTGCTGGCCGCAATCACCAGTAAGGTCAACAGCGTCATTCCCGCCAGGTAGTCCCGCAGAACATCGCGCAAGTCCTCCAGCGTCTCCTTCACCCGCGTACGTTGCGACGCCGGAAACAGTTGCAGCGTTCCGTGCCATACCTCGTGTTTTCCCGCGAGCATGAAGAACACCAAGAACGGTACAAACGTTATTTCCAGAAACAGCGCGTACAGAGACCCAATCCCGCGGAATAAAAGAGTGCGCACAATCGCTGTTTCCGGCCGCTCCCCGCCCCCTTGTTGTGGAGCCGTTTCTGGCGCGATCTCGGAAACCTGCCCTTCGATTCCTTTGATCTTGGCTTCCACTGCGCCTGCCGCTTGTTTCAGCACCGCACCGTATTTCGGCCAGTTTGCCGCAAAATCCTCGGTTCGCGTTCCCAGCCCGTAGCCGACCGCGATGAGAACTGCGATCAGCAGCAGAACCATCACCATGGCGCCCACCGTCCGCGCCACGTGCATCCTCTCCAGCAACTCCACCGCGGGATCTAGAAAATACGCCAGCAAAATCGACAGCAGCACGGTGATGACCACGCCCGCTGCGTAGTAGAAGAACAGCAGGATGATCGCCGCGGCGAGTATGCGCAAACTGAAGGTTGATCCTGCTATTCGGACCGTGGATGTGGGCTCTTCTATCTCTGGCACGAGCGACTCCGTTCCCATCACGTTAACATACCGTGGCCCGCTTGGCGTATTTCGAATCGGCTAAGGCAATAAATCCTCTCGCCGGCTGTTCGCCTGCCGCCGGGCGGTGTTCCGTGTTTACAGCGGCGAACCTCCGTGCTACCCCTTCCAAGCGTCCTCTCGACCGTGTG
>Ga0210395_10000839_pt1 | contig 23610 bp, 23 predicted proteins | sample IncBWH4OmetaG_FD_150861 | JGI IMG/M metagenome (GOLD analysis project Ga0210395, IMG submission 150861) | Forest soil microbial communities from Barre Woods Harvard Forest LTER site, Petersham, Massachusetts, United States - Inc-BW-H-4-O ... | reverse complement strand
CCACTCTCGTTGCGACTTGGTATACACCGTCACCACTTGGTATCCGCCATGACAATTTCCCGCCCGTTATGTCCAAGTATGGGCAGGGGCGATGTGGTCGTCCTGTTTACCAAGCGGTCAGCTCGTTTACCAGGTGCCGGGTCAATTGACGCGTCCGGGGCCGGACGGCTGCCACGTTGTCTGGTCGTGGCGACGTGCGGGGGTTAGCGCGGCTCGTCGGACACGGGGATCCGGCTGATCAGCGCGATCAGGCCGGCCTCGTCTAGCAGGTCGGCGGGGCGGGCGGTGAGGTCGTGGCGAACGTAGTAGAAGGCGGCGCGTACCTTGTCCGGCGCGACCCCGGCGAGCGCGGCCCAGGCCAGCCGGTAGGCGGCAAGCTGGACGGCGACCGCTGCCCTGTCAGCTTCGGTACGTGGCGGCTGGCCGGTCTTCCAGTCCACGACGTCGAACCCGCCGTCCTGATCCGCGAACACCGCGTCGATCCGCCCGCGCACCTGACGGTCCCCGACCAGCATGTCGAACGGCACCTCAACCTCGCGCGGCCATCTGCCGCCCCACTCGCCCGCTTCGAAGCGTGCCCGCAGTTCGATCAGCCCTTCGTCGGACTCCTCCGGGTCTGCGAACAACTCGTCGTCACCGATCAGCCGCTGCTGCCCGAAGCGCTCCTCCAGCCAGCGGTGGAATGCCGTGCCCCGGCGCGCCTCCCGGGCGGGCGGGCGTGGCATCGGCCGGCGGACCTGCCTGGCCAGTTCGTCCGGGTCGCGGGCGAGCGTGACGAGCGCGGACACCGAGAGGCTCGCTGGCAGCGGCACCGGCACCGGCCCGTGACCCCGGTGCCGCTGCCGGTCGCGTTCCGCGAGCAGCAGCCCCGCGTCGAGTTCCCACGCCTCCACAAGCGCTCTGTCTTTCTCGCTTGTCTCCGGGGCGCCGGAGTCCTCTGGCTCGCTGACGGGCTCACGTGTTCGGGCTGCCTCTACTAGGCGGGCGGCCTCCCTCACGGCTTCGTGGTACTGGCCCGCGGGGGTGGCCGGCCAGTCTGCCTCGTCCATGTGGGCGAGCAGCGGATTTTCTTCGTCCTCGGCGGGCGGCTCAGCCCAGCCGCGCACGGTTCCCGCGCCGGCCTCGCACGCCGCGCGCACCTGCGTGAGGAACACCGAGGGACCCAACGGCGCGGTCCCCTCGCCCCACCAGTAGCCCGAGCAGCCAAGCAGGAACGCGGCGCGGGTCGCGGCCACATAGGCGAGCCGCCGTTCCTCCGCTAGGTCACGTGCGCCGCACGCGGCGGTGAACGCGGTCAGCGCGGCGGCGTCAAGCCCGCGCAAGTCCGGCAGGTCGGCGGCGTCACCTCGGAGGCTGTACGGGATGAGCCGCGGGTTATCGGTCCACTTCGTCGACACCCGCGGCCGCGCCGGGAACACCTGCGCCCGGTCGCCCGCCGCCAGCCCAGGAATGAAGACGGCGGGCCACTGCAGCCCCTTGGCCGCGTGCACCGTGAGCAGCTTGACCGAGTCCGCCTCGCCGACCCGCCCGGTCTCCAGGCCGAACTCCTCTTGCTGAGCCGCGGTCAGGTAAGCGAGAAACGCGCCGAGGGTAGGCTCCGGCTGCTCGCCCGCGAACGTCGCGGCCACGTCGGTGAACGCGTCGAGATCGGCGCGCGCCGTGGTCAGGTCGCCTCCGGCGCCTCCCTCCTGGGGCAAGCCCGGATGGTTTTCCGGGGGGTTGAAGGGGGGTCGTCCCCCCCGGGGCAAGTAGGGCCGGGCGGCGACTTCGATGTCGAGGTTGAGCGCGCGCTCGACTTCGGCGATGAGATCGGGCAACGGTCGCCCGGCATGCTCGCGAAGCCGCCGCGTCTCGGCGGCGAACGCGCGCATCCGCGCGTACCCGGCTGGCGAGTACCCGGCCGGGTCACCGAGGTCGTCGAGCGCCTCGACCAAAGATCCAGTCTCCGCCGTCAGGTCGGTGATCGCCTCCGCTAGCGCGTCCGCGGCCTCGGTCGCGGGGGCGGACGAATCGTTCCCGGTTTCTGTCGTTATGGCAACGGAAAACGGGGACGAGCCGGTTGTCCCGCCTTGCCCCGCCGGTCGCTGGCTGTCCGGGCCGCGGGCCAGGTCCCTGGCCCGGCGGCCTAGGGCCACCAGGTCGCGCGGGCCGATCCGCCAACGCGGCCCGGTCAGCAGCCGCGCGAGCGCGTCCGACGCCGCCGCGTCCTGCAGCACCCGCAGCGTCGCGACCACGTCCTGCACTTCGGGGATGCTCAGCAACCCGCCGAGCCCCACCACCTCGACCGGAATGCCGCGGGCCTCGAGGGCCCGGCGCACCGGCACGAACTGGGACCGCTTGCGGCACAGCACCGCGATGTCGCCCGGGCGCACTCCGACGGCCCGGCCGTCCGGCCACGGCCGGCCGTCCGGAGCGTATCCCGGGGGTAGCGCGAGCAGCGCCGCGGCCTGGCTCGCCACCCACTCGGCCTCATCGGTTATCGTCGGCAGCAGCGCGCAGCAGACGTCACCACGGTCACCACGGTCGGGAGCGGCCACAAGCACGGGCACGTCAGGAGCCTCGGCTCGCAACTCCACTTGCAGCACAGCGGCCGCGTCGAGCACCCGGCCCGCGTTGCGGAAGCTCGTGGATAGCAGCCGCACCGGCGCCTGCGCGCCCGAGCGGACGGGGAAGTCCGTCGCGAACCGGCGCAGGTTGCCCGCGCTCGCGCCGCGCCACCCGTAAATCGACTGGCACGGGTCGCCTACGGCGGTGACGGGATGTCCGCCGCCGAAGAGGGCGCGGAGCAGCACCAACTGGGCGTGGCTCGTGTCCTGGTACTCGTCGAGCAGCACCGCCTGGTATCGCCCGCGCTCCGCCGCCCCGACCTCGGGGTGCCTGACGGCGATCCGCGCCGCCAGCGCGACCTGATCGCCGTGGTCGATGACCTCGCGCGCCGCCTTGGCCGCGGTGTACCGGCTCACCAGGGGCAGCATCTGTTCCCGAGCCCGCTGCGAAGCGATGATCTTTCGCAGCCCGGCCGGCGGCCTGCCCGGCAGCGCCGCTTGCTGCGCGTCGAGCCAGTCGCCGACGGTCCGCACGTCCTCCGGCGCGCGCAGGTGCTCAGCGAGATCGCCCGCGAGCTGCAGGACCGCCGCGGTCACGGTCTGCGGGGTCCAGCCGATCTCGTCCATCGGCCCGTCGTAGGCGGCGACTATCGAGGCGGCGAGCTGCCATGACAGCGCCGGGGTGATCAGCCGCATCGACGGCTCGAGCCCCTCACGGAGCGCGTGATCGCTGACCAGCCGACCGGCATACGCATGGTACGTGCTGATCACCGGCTCGCCCGGCCACACCTCACCGGCACCGTCCGCCTCGCGGCTGCCGGTCCCGGCGTCCTCGAGTCCGGCGCGGCGCAGCCGGTCGAGCCGCGAGCGCACCCGGTCGGCGAGCTCGGCGGCCGCCTTCCTGGTGAACGTCAGGCCAAGCACGCGGTCGGGGCGTGCCAGCCCGTTGGCGACCAGCCACACCAACCGCGCCGCCATCGTCTCGCTCTTGCCGGACCCGGCGCCAGCGATCACCGCGAGCGGCCCCAGCGGTGCGCCGATGACGGCGGCTTGTTCCGCCGTTGGCTCTGGCATCCGCAGCAGCCGCGCCAACTGCGCGGGGGTGTACCGGATCCCGCGCCCTGGCCAGGCCCGTTCGTCCGCCTCAGTCACGCCACCATTCCAGCAGACGGCACTGACATTCGGGCCCGTTAAACGGGCAACCGGGCGGCCGTGGCGGCGATCGTCGTGTAGGACATGGTGAAAGTGCCGCCTGCCGCGTCGACGGCACGGCCCAGGCCGTCGAGGAGTTCCCGCTGGACCACCTCGGGATGCCGGGTGAAGCCGCCGGTGGTCGGCACCAGGTCCAGCCACTCGTCGCGGGTATAGGGACGGTTCCAGTGGGACAGCCATTCCTCAGGCTCTGCGAACGTCCCCGCCTGCCGTATCACGTCGGCCAGCTGCACGCATCCGGCCCGGTAGGCCTCGACGGCGGGCCTGTCCCAGAAGGCGCCGAACGGCGAGTCAGGCAGCACCCGGCGGAAGACCCAGGCGAACGCCTCGCGCACGTCCTTCGGCGGGTCGAAGGCGTTCCAGAACATCGCCAGACGGCCACCGGGGCGCAGCACCGCGGCGGCCTTCGCCACGCCGGCGACCGGGTCCACCCAGTGCCAGGCCTGCGCGGCGATGACCGCGTCGAACGTGCGGCCGGCGCTGTCCCAGTCCTCGAACTTCGCGACCTCCGTCTCGGTCCCGCCCTGCCTGGCCAGCTCGGCCATCCGCGGGTCGGGATCCACGCCGAGCACCCGGCAGCCGACCGCCTGGAACAGCCGGGCGGAGATGCCGGTACCGCACCCTACGTCGAGGACGTCGCGTCCCGGGCTGGCCGCGATGATGCGGTCTACCAGGTCGGCGGGATAGGTGGGCCTGGCCCGGTCGTAGCGGCCGGCGTAGGCGCCGAACCCCTCGGCCACCTGCCGCTGCCGATGCAATGCCTGCGCCCGGTCGTAGCCCCCGGTGCCGGTCCGCGAGGTTCCCGCAGGCTCTGACGGTAGAGTGGTCATGCGCCCACTATAAACGGGCACATGCCCACTCAGCGGTCGCGTTCGCGCACGGCGAAGGAAAGGACGGACGACCAGTGCCGACAGGAGTGGCCATCCGCGACCCGCGCGGGCAACTCTTCGACGCCGCCGAGCGCGTCCTGCTCAGAGCCGGTTCCGGCGGCCTGACCAGCCGCGCGGTCACGGTGGAAGCGGGGGTGGCCAAGGGAGTGCTGCACCGGCACTTCGCCGACTTCGACGCGTTCCTCGCCGAGTTCGCGCTCGACCGCGTCGCCCGCCTGAACGCCCAGGCGGCGGAACTGCGCGCCGTGGCGGGCAGCGGCACCGTCGCGGGCAACCTGGCCGCCGCCCTCCCGCACCTGTTCAGTCCCCCGGCCCTCGCGCTTATCCGCCTGGTCATCGCGCGTGATGAGCTGCGCGCCCGGCTGAGGGCCGCCACCGGCTCGCGCATCCCGCTGCTCTCCGAGTCCACCGCCTTGGTCGCCGGCTACCTCACCGCGGAGCGCGACCTAGGCCGGATCGCGTCCGACGCCGATATCGGCACGCTGGCCCCCACCCTGATCGGCGCCGCGCACCTGCTGTTTACCGACACCGACGGCACTCCGGACCGCGCCGCGGTCGCGCGGGTCGTCGACGGGGTCCTGGCCGTCGCCCAGTGACCACAGGATCTCGCCACGTCAGTTCAGCGCGATGGCGGCTACGGCCAGGGCGCACAGGCCAAGGCCGGCGCGCCGGGCCAGGCTGAACCGCTCGTGCAGCAGTACCCGGGCCAGCAGGACGGTGACCCCCGGGTACAAGGAGACGAGCACGGCGGCGATGGCCAGCATGCTGAAGTGCGTGGCGTAGAAGCAGGCGAGCGTGGCGGCCATGCCGCAGGCCGCGGCGAGCACGGGCAGGCCGGCGGCGCGGATCGGGATGCGCAGCGGCTCACGGGCCTTGACCGCCACGGCGAGTGTGACTAGTGGGGCATCGGTCTGCTCGGCGGCGACCGGCCACAGACCGGCGTGCCTGCCGGCTTGCGCGAGACCGGTTAACCTGGATCACTTTCCAGGTCAGGGCATGGAAAGTGATCCACCATAATCGATTTCGCGCGGCGGGGACCGCTCAGGGTGCCGACGTCGGAGACGGCAGGGCGTAAGTGACGACGCCTGCCGGGGTTGTGTGGCGGGCGAGCTGGCCGCGTAGGACCAGGACCTCCAGGTGGGCGGCGGTCTCGCCGATCGCGAGCAGCTGGTTCATCGGCTCGAGGTCGGCGAGCTTGCGCTGCCTGCGCGTCCACGGGATCGCGTTGGCCGCCTCGTAGGCGGTCACGGGGTCGCCGCTCGCCGCGTCGCGGGTCTGCTCGAGCCGCGTCTCGTGGTGGTCGAGCAGTTCGTTCACCCTGGCATAAGTGCTTTCGCAGACCGGGCCGTGTGCGGGCAACAACCTGGAATCTGGCAGGGTCAGCATGAGCCGCAGCGAACCCAGGTAATCGCGCAGCGCCATCTGGGTGATCGCCGGCTGGAACCCGATGGACGGGGTGATGTACGGGAGCACGTGGTCGCCGGCGAACAGCAGGCCACCCGCCTCGTCATGGAAGACGACGTGCCCCTGGGTGTGACCCGGGGTGTGGATCGCGCGCAGGGTACGGGACGGGAGGTCGAGCACGGCGCCGTCCGTCAGCCAGCGGTCGGGTTCCGACCATTGCAGGGACGCCAGCGGGCTGGCCAGCTGCGAGCGCATGAACTGACGAATCTGGTCCGCGAGACCCGCCGCCCCCATCGCGTCCAGCATCTCGATGAAGCCAGGCTCGTTCCGGCCCGCCGCGACGGCGCGGATCGCTTCCATGTTGATCCGTTCGCCTTCGCCCAGGTTGATCTGCCCGCGCAGGGTGGTCCGCAGCTCGGCGGCGAGCGTGTAGTGGTCCTGGTGAATATGCGTGATAAAGAAGTTCCTGATATCGCCGAGCCCGAACCCCAGCTGGCCGAGTGCCTGCGTCAGCCGTTCTCGCGCCTGGACCAGCGCCATGCCGGCGTCGATCAGGTCCACGCCGTCGTCGCCGACGATCGCGTAGACGTTGACCGCCGTCAGCGCGTCGCCCGGCAGCGGCAGCGGAATGCGATGCAGGCCGCCACCGAGGTCTTCGACCTCTGGCTGGGCCCATGCGTACCGGTCAGCCCCGGACGCTATCGGCCGACTGGTCACATGATCCACGGGGTGGCACTCCACTTTTCCTGTTGGCGGAAGGCTTTGCCCCGTTAATTTACCTGGCGGCAGGCGGTCCTACTCGCCGACCTGCGTGCCATCCGGGTGCACCGGGCAGCACGACGCGACCGGGCAGTTGCGGCAGCCCGGGTTCACCCGGGCTCGGAAGACCGGGCCGGCCATCCCCTCCGCGACCGCTTCTACCAGGTCCTTCGCCCAGCCAGGCTGCGGGTCGTCGGTCAGCGCGCCCTGTCGCTGGACCTTCGCCGTCGCCGTGAAGCCAGCCTTGCCGACCTGGACAAGCTCCGCGCCGCCCGGCTCGGTGACACCAAGCCGCTCGAACGCGCCAAGCAGCACGGCTAGCTGGTAGACCCCGAGCTGCGGATGCCGGCCAAGCTCTTCCTCTCGCGGGGCGGTCGCCCCCGTCTTGAGGTCGATGACGACACCTCTGCCCTGAGAGTCCCGCTCCAGCCGGTCCACCCGTCCGGTGATCTCCACCTGACCGATCGTGACCCGGAGCGCCTGTTCCGTCGCCAGCAGGTCGCGCGGGTTGGCCGCGTGCCAGTCCATGAACTTCCGCACCATGCGCTCGGCCAGTTCCCGCTGACGGGAGCTATACCACACGCTTCCGAAGTCGAGGTGGTGCCAGATCTCGTCGATGCGAGACGCCACCGCCCGTTCGGGCTCCCCTTCTGAAATGAGGACGGCGGCGGCGTGAATCACAGTGCCCAAGTGGCGCAGGACATCGGGCCTTCCGGCCCCAGCCGCCGCCTCGAGCAGCCAGCGCAGCCCGCACCTCGCGAACGATTCGACCTGCGACGGGGACAGCCGCACTCGTTCGCCGCCCGCGACCACCGGGCCATCGTCGGACAGCCGGGTCAGCGCGTACCACTCCCGCGGATCCGCGCCGCGCACGCCGGCGTCCGCGAGCCGGGCCAGCTGGCCCGCCGCGGCCTCGCGCAGCGGCTGTGGCCTGGACGGGTCGGCGGCCACCCGGCGCAGGTCCGCCACAAGCACCGGAAGCGAGAGCCAGCGGGTCGCCGCGCCGGCGCGCTGGATCTCCGTGTCGTCACCAGCCAGTTCGGTGAGGAACCGGGACGGACGCTGGTCGGCCTCGTCGCCGCCCGCCGCGGTGACGACGAGCAGCCGCCTGGCGCGGGTCACCGCCACGTAGAACAGCCTGCGCTCCTCGGCGAGCAGCTTCGCGGCGAGCGTGGCGGCCGCGACATCCCTATTCGCGGGCGCCTGGGCACCGGGGCCCGCCGCCTCGGCAAGCTCATCGGCGCCCAGCAGCGAGCCGCGCAGCCGCAGGTCCGGCCACACTTCTTCTTGTACCCCGGCCACGACCACGACGTCCCACTCCAGGCCCTTGGCCCGGTGCGCGGTGAGCACCCGGACACAGTCCTCCCGCACCGACTGGTCGGCGAGCGTGTCACCGGCGATCTCCTGGCCGGCCAGGCTGTCAAGGAACAGGCCAGGGTTCCCTGGCGGAAGGTCGTCAGTGAACCGCGCCGCCGCGTCGAACAGCGCGAGCACGGCGTCCAGGTCCCGGTCGGCCGCCGGGTCGTGCTCGGCTTGCCGCTCCCAGCGATCGGCGAGCCCGGAGGAGTCCCAGACCGCCCACAGCACGTCCTCGGCGCTGCCGCCGCTGGCAACGGCCTGTCTCGCGGTCCGCAGCAAGGTGGCGACGCGCCGGGCCGGCGCCGCGACGCGCTCTCGCACCGTGTGCAGGGTCTCGGGAGTGGTCAGCGCCACGGTGAGCGACGTGCCCGCCAGCGCGCGACGCAGCTTGCGCAGGCCAAGGGTGTCGCTCTGACCGAACGGGCCGGTCAGCAGCTCCGCGGCGGTCTCCTCGTCGAGCACCGCCGGGTGCAGGGCGCACCGCAGCAGCGTGAGCAGCGGGCGTACACCGGGCTCGTCGGGCAATGGCAGTTCGTCGCCCGCCACCGTCACGGGGACGCCCGCGGTGGCGAGGGCGCGCCGCAGTACCGGGAACTGCCGCTGCGCGGAGCGGACGAGGACCGCCATCCGCTGCCACGGCACTCCATCGGCTAGGTGCGCGCGGCGCAGCGTGTCCGCGACCAGGGCCGCCTCCTGGGTCTGGGTGTCCGCCACCAGGATGCGGACCTCGCCGGGCGGCGCGTCGCGGAGCGGCAGCAGGCTCCGGTGCGGCGACATCAGGGCGGTGGCCGATCCGAGGGTGCCTGGGGCCGTCGGCAGGCGGCGAGCGACCCTCCGGGACGCGGCAAGCAGCACCGGGCCGCTGCGACGGCAGGTACGCAGCGCAACCACCGGGGCCGGGGAACCGTCCGGGGTGCGAAACCTGTCAGGGAAGCCGGTCAGGGCACGGACATCGGCGCCGCGAAACGCGTAGATCGACTGGTCAGGGTCGCCGACGGCGACCAGGTCGCGGCCGTCACCGGCCAGCGCGAGCAGGAGGGATTCCTGTGCCGGGTCGCTGTCCTGGTATTCGTCGACAAACACGGCATCGTAGGAGTCGCGCTCACGCTGGCGGACCGCCTGCCTTGTGAGCAGGCCCGCAGCGATCCGGACGATCTCGGCGTAGTCGTAGGCGGGCACCGGCGCGAGGTCGAACCGGGCCGAATAACGGTCAAGGAAGCCGCCCGCCGACACCCAGTCGTCCCGATTGGCCCTCCTGCCGAGCTGACGCAAGGCCTTGCCATCCAGGCCACGCTCGGCGGCGCGCATCAGCACGTCGCGCAGTTCCTCGGCGAAACCGCGGGTGGCGAGCGCTGGACGCAGGCGCGCGGGCCAGCCCGGCGCTCCGTCCGCTCCTTCACCGCGCAGCATGCGGCGTATCTCCATGAGCTGCTCGGGGGCGGACAGCAGCCGGGGCGGCTGATCCCCCGCCAGCACGTATTCCCTCCTGACCAGGGCGTACGCGTAGCTGTGGAAGGTGAGCGCGAGCGGCTGCGAGGTGGTGCGGCGCAGCCGGGCCGTAATCCTGTCGCGCAGTTCGCCCGCGGCCTTCCTGCTGAACGTGAGGACGAGGATGCGCGCCGGATCGACGCCGCGTCGCTCGATCCGCTCCGCCACCGCCTCAACGATCGTCGTTGTCTTGCCGGTACCGGGTCCCGCCAGCACCAGGAGCGGTCCGCCCTTGTGGTCGACCACGCTCTGCTGCGCCGCGTCCAGGTGCGGCGTGTCGCCGCCCGGCGCCCCCGCGGGGCTGACCGAGGCGTGCCGGACGAGTCGGTAACCGTTCATCAGGATTGATTTCAGCACGGACCACTGACATTTCGGCGGCCGAATCAGCCGCTCCGGGCGACCCCGGTCCGCCGGGCGCTCCGGGTACGCCGGGCACGCCGGGCACGCCGGGCACGCCGGGCACGCCGGGCACGCCGGGCGCCGAAGTTAGCGACCGTGCCATCGGGCGCGGCGCATGTCGACACGGACCGGCGGCCGGGCCGAACGCAGCGGTGTGCCCTCGCTCTGGTAGTGCGACAGCGCCGCGGCGTCATGGCCGGGTGCCGGCGTCCCGTCGGCGTGGATCACGCGCCACCAGGCGACGCCGCCGCCGTAAGTGGCCAGCACCCGCCCTACCTGCCGGGGCCCGCCGCTCCCCAGGTACTCGGCGATGTCGCCGTAGGACATGACCTGTCCTGCCGGAATCGCGTCCACGACGTCAAGCACCCGGGTGGAGTACTCGTCGAGCGGACGCTCCGCCGTGCTCACCGGACCGCCCCGCCGCCGCCCGGGTACCCGTCTGAGCCTGGATCCCCGCCCCCGCCTGGATAGCCGCCGCCGGGCGGGTAGCGCGACCCGGACGGGCCTGGCGCCGCGTGCGCCCCCTTCCCTGGCCGGCCGAGCACAGCGAGCCAGAGTCCGCCCGCCGCCGCCAGCGCGAGCGACATGATCGCGAGAATCACGAACATGACAAGCTGGCTGATGCCGCGCGGCGACACTGGCGCGGCCGGCGCGGCTGCCGGGCCGCCGCCGAACTTCGCCGAAGCCGCCACCTGCGACCCGGCCGCGTGTGCCTTCTCGAGCTGGCCGGCCTCGTCCAGCGCGGCCATCGCGTTGACGATGCCGAAGCCGGTGCGCGCGTTGTAACCGGCCGGCGAGTTCTTCGCGGTGCTCGTCAGTGCCTTGATCACCAGGGCCGGCGAGATACCGCGATACGTCGACTCGATCAGCGCCGCGACGCCGGCGACGAGCGCGCACGCCGGGCTGGTGCCATCGACCGTCCAGTACTGCCCGTCCCTGCCCTGAGCCGGGACGCGCACGCCTGGCGCGGCGACCTGCACCGAGAGGTTATTGCTCGAGAAGCTAGCGGCGCCGTTGCCGTCAAGCGCCGCCACGCTGAGCACCCCGGGGTAATCCGCCGGGAACGACACCGGCGCGTAACCATGGTCGTGGCTCTCGTCGTCTTGACCGGAGTTGCCCGACGACGCGACGAGCACGGCGCCGCGGGAGTAGGCGTACTGCACCGCCTGGCGCACCCAGGAGCTTGGCGACGAGTAGCCGATCGACATGCTGATCACCCGCGCGCCCTTGTCGACCGCGTCGATGATGCCCGTGGCCAGCGACTTCTGGATGGTCGTCTCGTTCTCGGCTTCGTACTTGTGGTAGCCAGGGTCGTTATTGTCAGGTATCACGCGGATCGAGTAGATCTTCGCCTCGGGCGCCACCCCGATGATTCCGTCGCCATCGCCGTGACCGTGTCCGGCGATGATCGAGGCCATCCAGGTCCCGTGCTCGCCCCAGCGCAGGCTGCTCGGCTTGGTGGTCAGCCCGGTGAGGTCTTGCCCCTGGCTGACCACCCCGGTGAGGTCGCTGACGTTCCCGTCCACGCCGCTGTCGATCACGGCGACGATCACGCCCTCGCCCCGGCTGGTCCTCCATGCGCTGGGCACGTTGAGCTCGCTAAGCACCTGCATGTTGCTGTTCTGGACGGAATCGGCGGGCGCGGCGCCCGCGCTCACCGACAGCGGACCGGCGGCCGCGAACACAAAGGTGACCGCCGCCCCCGTCGCGAGCGTCACCTGGCGATGGCGAGCGGCTAGCATCCTTCTGTCCCCGGGCAGTGCGGCTGCGGCAGCGACGGGGCCAGCGCGGATTCGACTGCTCCGGTCACGCCCGCGCCCAGGCTGTACATCTCGTCGTACGCGTACGCGTCGGACGAGACCGGCAAGAACGGCCGGGCGCCGACGTACCCGATCGCGTAGAAGATCACGTACGTGGCCGCGCGCTGCTGCACAGAAAGCTGCCGCCGCCCGTTGCTGAACGCCCCCGCCGGCGTGTTCTTGAACTCGACCGTCCGCACTCCTACGGGCGCGCCGCCCGCACCGGTCAGCGTGGACGGCCCTAGCTGCAGGCTCGCGGCGACCGCCTGAGCCGTCCCGGGAAACGCCGCGACGCCGACGGTGACCACGAAGCTATCCGTCCGGTCTACGTAGGTCGCCCGCAGCATCGCCTGGCACCCGTTGCGGGTCAGCACCGCGGCGACCGCGGGGTCGGTGGCGGCCCGGCACGAGGCCTGCCTGGCGATGCCGACCCGGCTCGCGCTCAGCGACAGCCCGTCACCACTGATCATCGCTGGCGGCTGGTACTGGACAACGGCGGGGAAGATCGCCCCTGCGGGCAGCACGCGCCAGAGCCGGGCTGCCTCCCAGTCCAGGATCTGCTGCTGCTGGTGAAGGGTGAAATGCCGCGGCAGCATCTGCATGGCAACTCCCGTGAGCGACACGGCTAGCCCGGCGATACCGAGGACGAGCACGGTGGCAGCGGTCGCGCGCCCCGTACGGGCCCTGCGACGCCGCCGCCGACTACCCGTCCCCGGCTGAGCGCCGTATGCCGCTTCGCCGTAGTCGATTGCCACATGCAAATGTTAGGGCTTGCGTCGACCATGATGCCCGTTGCGAATCCTATTAGTTATTACCCGAAGCTATCGGTAACGGCCGGCTTGTCCGGTCGGCGCGCCAGCACCATGACCGCATCGGCATCTGGATCACCTGGTCGCTATCGGCTCGCTCGAGCAGTGCGGCACGGCACCGGTCGAGTCCGGCGGCCTGGTCCGCGGCGGACGCGGTGATGAACGCGCTGTTCGTGGCCAGCCAGGAGACCGTGTCATCGACTGTGACCGACCGTGTGAACCAGAACGAGGCGGCCTCGACGTTCGTGAACTCAGCCCCGGCCGGCAGCGTCACGGAGTGCTGGCTGTCCAGCTTTGCCCGCGCCTCCGCCACGGTGCGCGGCGCGTCGGCGTCCACGTCCGGGCCGCTGACGCCGGGAAGTCGCAGCAAGTCGAGTTCGGCCACCCAGTCATCGGCACGGTCCCGGCTGGTCCAGATGACCCCGAGCCGACCGCCCGACCTGAGCACGCGCCCGATCTCAGGAACCGCCCGCGCCGGGTCTAGCCAGTGCCAGGCCGTCGACACGAACACCGCGGCCGCGCAGCCGTCCGGCAGCGGGATGGCCTCACCCCGGCCCTCGACCACGCGCACCCCCGGCGACCGGTGCGCCAGCACCTCCCGCATCCGCCGATCGGGCTCGACGGCGATCACCTCCGCCGCCCGTCCGCATAGCGCACGGGTGAACAGCCCGGTCCCCGCGCCGAGGTCGACCGCGACCTGGCACCCGGGCGGCACCAGCCAGTCAAGCGCGGCGGCTGGCGGCTGTGGACGGACCCGATCGTAACTGTCCGCTACATTCCCGAATGAAGTTGCTTGCTCATCGTTAAGTGTCACAAATCATTATTCTGTCAAGTCGTTCCGCATAGCAGTCAGCGGACCCCAGGTCAAGCTTGAGCATTCTCGCAGGTCACAGACCTGGCGCTGTGAAGCGCCGATACATCTCGCAAACCTCGGTAACGCATCACATGCTGACTTCCTGCTGACCTGACCGGCTGACTGACGTGCTGTTTCCCCGAAAATTCCGACCCCTTACGTACTGTCACCCATGGCGCGTCAAGCGCCGCAACGAGCAGCGAAGGGGGGTAAGGGCGATGGCTGACAGGATGCTCAGCGTCGATGAGACAGCCGAGATGATCGGCCTGTCTAGGTCCAGGGTTTATCAGGCGTGGGGTCAGCTAGGGCTCACGGGTTACAAGATCGGCTCGCGTCTCCGCTTCCGCGAATCGGAAGTGGAAGCGTGGATTGATTCCCGGAAGATGACAGGAAGGGCAGCGTTACCTGGATGTGGCGACCAGGTGACTATCACTCTGGTCGGGTGATGCGCGAGTTAGCTGAACTGCCTAGCCTCTGGCCATGTTCATAACACAGCCGCTCGCCGATGTCCTAGAACGGGCCAGACTAGATCCGGATACTTATGTAGAAGACATCAAGATCGGTTCCCAGCAGGTAGTCCTGATCATCACCCGCGAAAATCAGCTCGCGGCGTCCTTGGAAGTGGACGACATTTTCACCATGCTCCGCGTTTCCGGAACAAGACTGGAGAGCGCGCGAGTCCCAGACAACAAGCAATGGGTCATATGGGAGATGCACGACCACCCCCTAACCTCGTTAGGCTCTCTTTGCTGTGCTACTCCCTGACCACGGACACAGTTAAGGGCACCCGGTTAGGGGTGCCCTTAAGCTATGTTTAGCGGATTGAGTTAGCTGCTTTCCTCTTGCCACGGTATTCCCAGGAATCGAGTGCGCCACCGATTGCAGTAGCGACATCCGGGTCACCGAAGATCTTCCGGCCTCTTCGGCCCTCGATAGTAACGCCCACCATGGGGGGAATGCCGCGAGCGGCGCCGTTCATGGATTCCACCTGGTTGATAGTGACGGTCGTAATACCGTCGCTGATCAGGTCAGTGAGCCGCTTTAGCAGGTCGGTAGTCGATTCGCTGGCCATGTTCCGTCCCTCCGCATCGCGCCCTCCCGGGCGCTCCAGGGCCGACTATAGCCCCTTCCCCGTGGCTTACGGCAAGCCCCTATCCGGAAACGGGTACGGGCTTGCATTGGCCGTGAGACGAGCTTGCATTTAAGGCTGCTGGCAGGAGCCTGTTAGCTCCGAATCGATGAGATTGGCTTGCTTTAGCTGCCGTGTCGAACATGACGCGTCATGTCGAAACTTCACACCCTCTCGCTAGAATGTGTGCCGCAATCGGCGCCCCATGGCGCCGGGATTTACGAGGAAAGGACCGGCCCGGGGGATGACACTATCAATTAAGCTCCGCACCCTAGCGGAGATACAGGCCGAGACGGACGGAGAGGAACTGTTCCTCGTACCGGGGCTTGTTTCCAGTGAGATCACGATGCTAGTCGGCGAGCAGTATGCGGGTAAGACTCACTATGTCTTGGACTTGATCAAGTCTGCAACAGATGGAACCCCCCTCCTTGGCGTCGATCCGCTACGGCGGATCCCTAAGGTGGCATACCTTACGACGGATGCCTACCGCGCCGTAGGCGCCAACGCGGAAAAGGCCGGTATCCGGCCAGGGGTAATGCTGCTGGCACCGGTCTACGCGGAAGACCTTAAGGAGCGTTCCGCGTGGCTGGAGCTGCGAGACATGCTGAAAATGGAGGGTGTCGGCATGACCGTCATCGACTCCACTACCGACCTAGCGGAGGATGTCAACTCGCCAGCGTCGGCAAGGCTTGTCACCGATGGACTCAGGACGCTAGCCGAGTCGGGTTGTGTGGTGCTTAACGTGCATCACCGCAACAAGTCGGGCGGCATCATGGGTTCCAACCAGTTCGATAAGGTTGCCCGGCTAAAGGTGGAGCTTAACCGCAAGGCCAACGCGTCCACGGGGACACTCGTAACGACAAGCAATGACACTGGCGGGCTGACGATCCCGGTTGCCTACAACCCTGACGGGGCACCGTTTTTCACCCCTGCGGGTGCCGCTAAGGCCCGCACCCGTGATCGTGCCCCGGAGACGCTTGACCGCAACGCGGAGATTGCCGCTTTCGTGGCCGAAGGCCACAGCCAGCGTGAAGCTGCACTGAGGTTCGGCATGGGGGTTTCCACGGTCAATGGCATCCTCAAGCGTGTTCGGGCTGACCGAACAGAGCAGGGAACAGCCCAGGTATAACCACAGGTCAGATGAGGTGTTCAGCGTTCGTGTTCACCCTTAAGAATCCCGCTAAACGAACTATCAGACGGGCGCCCTTCGGGGCGCCCTAGCCATGGACAGAGAAGTTAGGGAGGGGACGGACTAACCGGCCCCGACCCTCGGGGGGCCGTGGCCTTAAGGGCAGTAGACGTTAAGTTGGCCAGCCTTAAAGGCTGGCCCAAGTCAACCTTAGTCGGTAATAGCGGCCCCCCACGGGGCCGCATACAGGGGGATAAGTGAGATGTCAATGGAAAGACCTTGATACCGGCGCCAGGTGCGCCGATGATGCTAAACCCCGTAAGGGTAACCGCGGCCCAAGGCCGCGGCACTGTGAGGAACACACTGCCGCGCGCAAGCGGCAGCTAAATCATCATCCCCTTAACCCCCGGTCTAGTAGACCGGTCTGCTGTCAGGCTGGTGTCTGTGATCAGCATCTGGACAATGCTGCCGTAAAGGCAGCATGGAGAGCAGAGGACTACCACGCTCGCGTAAACGAGCGTGCCGAGAACAGATGGTTTCTGGAACTGCTCGACAACGGTTATCACGTTGAATGCCAGCTACCGGCCACGGATCGCGGACCCGATGAAGGCCGCACGCGGCCGGGGGTATTCCATCCAAGTCCGTTTCGGGACGCTAAGGCGTCCGCGTGGTTTGAGGTTAACCATGGATGGATCAGCGAAAAGATTCCCGTACTAACGGAGGTATAAAGCTGTGAATCTTGAGTCTATCCTGAGGGATATCAGTCCCGAGTCACTTGCGAACATGGCTGACGCGCTTAGCGACCGTTCGGCAACGCTGCTGGCGTCCGGTGATCCAGCAGCCCGGCCATGGGGCAGGTTGTACGGCTATCTTTCGGTTGAGATGGACTGCGCCGCTCTTGAGCGGCGTACCGGAATCAGGGTTTAGGACTCCCGCTCGCGAGCCTTGGACGCGGCGAGCGGTAGAGCGTCAGCGGCAAACGATATTGCCGAAAGCAGGCAACAGGGAGGTTCGCATCCTTTATCCCTGTCCGGTCTGCCATGGGCGCCCGTCGTGGGGGCGCCCCTCTGACATCGGGGGTCATAGTTAGCGAGTTAAGGACTCAGGCATTGAGTGACCAGGTAATCAAAGTAACTGATAACAGCGGAACCGAGAGCATTATCGCTTTCGGTTCCGAAGAGGAAGTAGCGGCGTTTGTCGTCACTACCGGATTCATCAAGGCCATTGAAGATCAGGCTGGCCGCTGGCGCTGGCTGGCGTCTGAAACGTCAGATCGCGAACTCTCTGGCTACTACCAGGACAAGGCTGCTAAGTCGGAAGCGTGTGCCGGGCGGTACCGCCAGCTAGCCGCTGACGGCATCACCCCGGAGCAAGCCGGGAACGTGTCAAAGCAGATTGACCAGCTGTACGGTAATGCCCGGAGGGGGAACCGGGAAAGGCTGGTCAAGTCCGCCATTCCGGCCGCTAAGCCTGACGAGCCTCAGATCTCGGCAGAGGACGAGCGTGACCTGGCGCTCATTGCTGACTTGGAACGGATGGCGACTGGCCTAGAGGCGGAAGCCGAAAAGTGGCGGGCTAAGTCCGTTCCCGACATGGAAATGCAGAGGTTCTACACCACTCGCGGCAACGAAGCCGCGAGGCGGGCAAGGGATATCCGCGAGGACGTTAAGACCCGTAAGGCTAACCTGCTGTCCAAGCACGAGGATGAACGACAGCGCGTCGCAGAGCGCAAGGCGCGCGACGCCAAGAGGGTCCGCATTGGTCTGGCTGACTAACCATGGACGGAACGCTTCGCGTTACGTCACGACACCGGACATCGGAAGATGTCCAGTGCCCGTGGGCCGCCCTCACGGCGGCCATGGAGGCGGCTACAGCCGCCATGGAAGCACTGAGCCGGGGACTAGTTCCCGATCGCTCACAGAGCGATCCTGAGGCTCTTGCGGCCCAGTCTGGGATGGCCGTGGGAATGGGGTCGAGCCCGACCGTAGCGTTACAGCAGTCACGCTAGCCTTACCATCCCGATAGTTGTGCTATAGCAACTATTTTGGCGGGGGAGTCGCAGACTCCTGAGACAACAGAAACGGCCGGGCGTTAACCCGGCCGCCTGTTAAGCCTGAGAACCCACTCTCAGCGCTGTTAGCGCTGGTGAGAAATACTCTCCAGCTCTAACCACCCCTGATCCCGTACACGTTAACGTGCCGGTAAAGGGTTGCACGAGAGACACCCACCATGCGGGCTACCTCGCTCGCACTGAAATCGGTAGTCTCCAGTAGTTTCTCTGCTTTGGCGCGTTGCGCCGTAGTGAATGACGGGCCACGGGGCGGCAGTTTGCCGCCGTGGCGTTCCCTGGCAGCCTCCAGGCCATCCCTTACCCGGGAACGGGTAAGCTCAGCCTCGTACTCGGCCAGGGCAGCCATGATCGCGAGGATTAGCTTCCCGTGAATGCTCGTGGTATCCAGCTCTGGCTGGTCCACGAAACGGATGCCAACGCCACGGGAGCCTAGGTCGTTTACGATGCTGACGACGTTCACCATTGACCGTCCGATGCGGGTAAGGCTAACCGCCGTGATCGTGTCACCAGCCTTCACTGTGGCTAGCAGCCTGTCCCATTCGGGACGGCTGGCCTTAGTGCCCGACACGCCGTCATCGGCAAAGATGTGCTCGGGATGGATCCCCTTAACCTTAAGGGTCTCCACCTGATTGTCCACATGCTGAGCTTTCCGGCCTTTGGCTGCCTTAGTGCTCACACGGGCGTATCCGTAGTCGGTCACGGTTCCCCCTTTCCTTAAGGTCCGGTCTTAACCGCTAAGCCGCTCTCCACACGGTCACTCGATCGCGAGTGCCGTAGGTGATCTTGTCGGGCCGCATGTAGGACTTGAGTTCGCAGGCAACCCCGTCCGCCCCGCGCCATTCGGCGACGTACAGGACGGTGCGCTCCCACGGGTGAGCGGACTTGTCATAGCCCGCACAGATGACTCGTGCGATGCCATAGCGGCCATGCGCGTTGGTGTCCGTGAAGTCCCAGAACACGACACGATCCCCGTGGCGGACGTTCATGGCAGCCACTTCGCGCTTGTGGTAGGTCTGGCCATTCCAGCCGTCGATGGTGGCCGGTAGGTGCGCATCGCGCACGGTGACGTAAGTAGGCTTGGTGCTTGCCATCTGCCGTGTCTCCTCACGGTCGGTGGAAGTCATCCAGCCCTAGGTGGCACTGGGGCTGGATGGCGCGCCCTAGTCGGGCATGGCCAGGGCGGGTCCGCAGACCCGCCCGACCAAACTCGGCTAGTGGCGAGCTGGCAGCCACGTCCAGACTTCCGACACCGTGTCGTACACGGGCTGCCCGAAATCGTGATAGCCCTGATCGGTAAGCAGCTTCACCACTTCGGCCCATTCCCCGGCCAGGGGGTCAGGCTCGCCCGGCTCGGGGAGCCGGTCATCCTGCGCTACCCAGCAAATCGAGAACGCCGCGTCGATTACGACGTCAAAGTGCGTGAAGGTGTGCCGCTCTCCCGCCGCGCGCATTGCCTTAAGGGCATCCAGTCGCGCTTGGGTGTTTGAGGGGCAGGTGATGGTGGTCATGATCGGTGTCTCCTCACCATGGTCACTTCCGCGCGGCCGGTGGCACGGCGTTGCGCGGGGAACTGTCTCAACTGACCCCCATTCAAGCATGAGACGGTGAGACACGCAAGTGAGACGAGAAAGATTCCTCAAAAGAATCTGTTTCCCCTTGTCAGTCTGCCATCTGTCAGATGAGACAGTGATTCCTGGCCGTCATTGGCCTGTACTCGATCGAGGGCATATCTCGGCATGGCCGTGTCGCGTGGCCGGTAGCTGGCCTCGCCAGCACCCCTTAAGGCTTAGCGCTAACGCTAAGCCAGGTAGGGCTGGCGCTTAGGTGTACCTGGTAAAGAGGCAGTTGCCGACTCGCTCCGAGTCGACCCCCGGGAGCCGCGGAGCGGTCTTGCGTATTTCATTTCTCACCCCACATATCCGGCCTTTACTCTCCGTGTTCAGGATGAACACGTTACGGGTTGCCAGATTTTTTCCACTCGGGATCGCCCTTACTGGCGATTCGCCTTGATGGGCCGCATAGGCGGCGATGGGCTCAACTAACTATCCACCGGAGGCAATCGAGTTGCCTAGACGTAAGAAGAACGCCGCCAACCGCGGCAACAAGAGTATGCACCGCCGTGGTCATATCGCGGATGTAAAGGCGAAGCCTGGCAGGGACCTTGACTACCTGACCGCTTTGCTCAGGCGAGAGGGGGAGTCCGCCGATGGCGAGCCCCGATGACAAGGATATGGCTCTTTTCGCCCTGATTCCCGAGGAGACCCGGCGCCACATGGCGCCGCTCGAGCTTGCCGTCAGGGTCCAGGCCGGGCGTCAGTTGCTCGCCGATGGGGAGCTTAAGGGCACAGAGAAGTCCCGCACCATGCGGGACGTTGAAAAGCTAATGAAGAGTCCGTCTTGGCAGGCGTTCTTCACCGTCGCCGCGTTCGTCACAAAAGTGTCCGCGGAGTCTACCGCCAACGTGCGGGATGACCTGTCCAGGGAAATGGACGACCTGCTCAGGGCCAACCCCGCAGCACAGCTCTTTTTCCAGCTTCCGCAGGATGTCCAGATGTCGATACTGCGAGAGCTATCCGGTAATTCTACTGGCGACGCCCCGGAGCGTCGCCCTCGCAAACTTAACTTCGGAAAGAAGAGATGATGACTGTTAAGAAGACTGCCGAGCCGAGTCGGGTTATCAACCCTGATGGCTCCCTGGCTCCAAGGCCAGGGGCAGGCATTGACCCCCTGGCGCCCTCCGGGCTGCCGCCGCAAGGCGGTGTTGACCTTAACGGCATTCCGGTTAAGGCACGACAGGATTACCGGACCGTTCCTGTTGGTGATGTGCTGCCGTCCGTACACGTCAGCCGCCAGCGGGTAGGGCGGCGTATAACTGAACTGCGGGAAACGCTAACCCACATTGACCGCGAACTCGCGGTCAGCTCCCCTATCGGGGTTACCGGCCAGTGGAATCAGTACCAGGCTGACCGGATTAACGGTCTCAGGGAGCACGCTGCGACCATGCGTGCCGAAATCGATCACCTGAACAGCCTGTCCGACCAGGACGCTCAGCTCTGGGCGAGGGGGCACGGCGCTCGGTGAGCCGGGAAGCTCAGGAGCCAGCCTTAACCGGCTGGCTTTTTCTATGCCATCGATAGGGCCAAGGCCCATGTCATGTGCTGGCACGGTACAGCCCTAAGCTCTATCGAGAGGATAAGATTTTGGCCGAACCCGAGACGCAAGCCCAGGCTATTACCTGGGATGCGGTCAAGGCCAAGTACGTTTCCGATGGCTTGTGTCATACATGCGCGGCTCAAGCCGCGTGGGGCCATCAGCTCGGCTGGCATTACAGGAGTAGCCGTCCGTGGCCCGGAGGTGGCCGGAGTATAAAGCCCCCGTGTGAGCAATGCGCGTCGACCGTGGCGACGTTCCCGGTCGAGATTCCGGGTAGCGCGTGGCGACGGTGGCCGAAAGGCGACAGGCGCCCCGCAGACAGCCCCACCGCCGCCATTGATGTTGGCCACAGCCTTACCGGGTCTCCTGGCAAGACTGTCCTTCCCGCCAAGTTCTAGGGGTGTTCTTGCCCATGAGGGATTGGACCAAATGCCCGTGTGGGCCGTGCCGTGAGGCACGCAGACGCGACAGGGCACAGGCTAAGGCGGAACGCCTTGCCGCACAGGCATCACGCCGCTCTGCTCGAGCTAAGCCGCGCGCCTGTGCGTGCGGATGCGGCGGCATCATTCCCGGCATCGAGCCGGGGAGGCGCGGCAGGCCGCGCGTGTGGATTGAGGGTCATCGTCCTTCCGTTAAGAGAACAGCCGCTTAGCGGCTGTCAGGGGGTCATTGATTGCAGGCTTATGGCATGACCGGATTCGAGGACTTCACGACCACGGCGCCCTGCGCCGCCGCCAACGGGGATCGTTACGAGTGCTGCCGCCAGTGGGCGGCAGACCATCCGGGCGAGAATTACTGCCCCGGGCACGTCGACAATCGCCTGGCTGATCTAACTTCCCGCGAGTACGCGTGGACATGGGAAGGTTACCACCGCGTCCGTCAGCGTATCGCCCGTATTGGCCGGTAGTACCGGCATTTTAAGTTCACTCAAGCTACCTGGCTTGCTCGAAAATTCTCAGCGCGGAGCTGTCCGCGCTCTTAGTCATGCCCTCTTGAGGGCAAGAGGATGTGGTTAAGATCGCTGTTGGCGCTTTCCTGCCACCGGTATTGACCCGGTTGACAATGAATATTGATGATTTCGTCAGTGGCGTGGCGAAGGCCAAGGCTGTCCTTAACGCCCTGCCGGATTCGCTCAACATCGACGTGAACATTGACACCACCTCCGCACAGGCGAAGGTGGCAACGTTCAATAGCTCGGTACAGGATCTCGTTAGCTCACAGCGGGATCTCGCTGGCGCAGTGCGAGACACCAACACAGCCCTGTGGGACCAGGCAGCCGCGCTGAGCGCGGCCAATCCCGGTATCACGAGCATGAGCCGTCGCCTCGGGACGGCGACGGCATGGCAGGGACGGTTTAACGCTGCCGTCAAGGACACTAACGGCGCCCTGTACCGGCAGCAGGCCGCTTTGGGTGCTGCCGCTCTGGCTATGCCCGCGGGCGCTTTGGGTGGCGCTGGCGCGGCAGCAGGCCGCGGTTTCGGGTTCTGGGGTCTTACCGCTACCAGCCTGCACTGGATCATCAGTGGTTCGTCGGAGCTGCTGGCCGTTACCGTTCCAGCGGTTATCGCCCTGGGGGGTGCAGCCGCAGACGCGGCCGAGGGTTTCGGCTGGATGTATGAGCACATGCAAGCCGTTTACACGGCTTCCGAGGCCACTAACACGATGTTCGGTAAGACCGCAGGGAACCTTATCGGTCTTAAGTCTTACCTCCAGCAAGCACAGACGGCCATGGATCCAGCGACTTTCGGCGTCCTCGGATCCGGGCTTCTGATCGCCTCCCAGAATGCCGGGATGCTCACCCAGGCAGGCGAGCAGGTAATCAGGACGTTCCAGACCTTCTCTGCCAGAGTGTCGACTGAGTTCGGTCCTGGCGGCAGCATGAGCCGGGACACAGACGGCCTGCTAGCGCACATGACTAGCGACCTCACGGGAATCGGGCAGCTATTCGGGAACCTTGGCCACGGCATACTTTCAATTGCTAACCAGATGCCGGGGCTTGCGGAAGTACTGCTGAGGGTTTTCGGCGGCATCGCCGGAGGTATTTCCTATGTCGCACAGCTTAGCGATAGGTTCCGCCTCGCGGGCATCTCGGTTCTCGGGCTTGCCATGGGTGCGGAAGAATTCGTCCGCTGGGGCGGACTGCTTACCACCGTGTTCGTGAAGCTCGGGATAGCCCAGGCGGGGGCTAACGCGTGGACGACTAAGAGTGCTTTCACCTTCGCCCGCCTGGACGAAGTGATGCGAGGGCTGTGGGGTATCCTGCCCCGCGCGATAGCGGGGCTGGCGACAGTGACAGGCGCCGCTGGGCTTAAGGGACTCAGCGGCGGCCTGGACAACATGGCCGATGACATCGGCATGGGTATCTCAAGCCTTAGTACCTGGCAGCTAGCCCTTGTTACCGCTGGCGCAGTTGGCCTTGGGTTCGTTATCGACAAGCTGGTTACCGCCCGGGACGCAACCCGGCAGTTCACTGACGCTCTACACCCTCTCTGCCAAGCTGTCGTGAGGCACCCGCCCCTCAGTAACCACTGACTCCCCGAGGGCGGGGATGGAGATATCCCTGAAATGACAGTGACCGAGCTCGTCCGCGCATCTGTTGCCGGCGATGCT
>Ga0210395_10000838_pt1 | contig 23616 bp, 31 predicted proteins | sample IncBWH4OmetaG_FD_150861 | JGI IMG/M metagenome (GOLD analysis project Ga0210395, IMG submission 150861) | Forest soil microbial communities from Barre Woods Harvard Forest LTER site, Petersham, Massachusetts, United States - Inc-BW-H-4-O ... | reverse complement strand
CGGGTGGCCCAGGCTTCTGATTTTGATTGTCACCAACAAATACGGAGGGTGCCCCATCCTTTCGCGTTCTTTGCGAAAGGGTGGGAACCACGGGCCCATGCGCCTACGGTTTCACCCCCAACTGCCAAAACAAAAACGAATAAATATCCGTAAATTCTTCGATCTGCTTGGTTACAGGTTTGCCTGCGCCGTGTCCGGCTTTGCTTTCGATTCTTAGTAAGATCGGGCGCGTCCTACTCGCTCCATTCCGAGCCTCCGCCTGCATCAACGCCGCCATTTTTTTCGCGTGCATGGGGTCGACTCTCGTGTCGGTGTCGGCGGTCATGAATAGGATTGCGGGATACTCTGTGCCCGCTTTCACGTGGTGATAAGGGGAGTAGGCGTAGAGCCATTTGAATTGCTCCGCATTTTCTGACGTGCCGTATTCGGGAATCCACAATTTTGCGATCTGGAAATCCTGGTAGTGGAGCATGTCGAGCAGCGGGACCTGGCACACGACGGCGCGGAACAGGTCGGGACGCTGCGTCATCATGGCGCCCATGAGCAAGCCTCCGTTGGAGCCGCCCTGGATGGCGAGGTGATTCTTGTCAGTATATTTTTCTGCGATGAGGTGCTCGGCGGCGGCGATCATATCGTCAAAAACATTTTGCTTCTTATCGAGCATGCCGGCGCGGTGCCAGTCTTCGCCGAATTCTGCCCCGCCGCGCAGGTTGGCTACGGCATAGATGCCGCCGTGCTCCATCCAGAGGTAGGCGGTGCGGCTGAAGGTGGGCGTGAGGCTTACGTTGAAGCCTCCGTAGGCGGTGAGCAGAGTGGGATTCTTGCCGTTCTTCGGGATACCTTTTTTGTGCACGACGAACATGGGCACGCGCGTGCCGTCTTTCGATTTGAACCATTCCTGCGCCACTTCGTAGGCGGCGGGATCGATGGACGGGGCCTCGACCTTGGTCCATAGCGACGTGGAACCGTCTTTCAGATCGTAGCGATAAATCGACGGGGCAAAAGTGAAGGACTGGAAGCCGTAGAACATTTCATCGCGATTCCAGCGGCCGCCGGTGCCGAAGACGGCGCCGATGGCGGGGAGCGCAACGTCGCTGAGCTTCTTGCCCTCGAGATCGAAAAGCTTGAGTTGCGACGTTGCATTCTGCTCGTACTGTGTGAAGAGCTTTCCGCCATAAACTGCTGCGCCCTGCAGCACGGCGTCGGTCTGCGGGATCAGCTCTTTCCAGGACTCGCGATCATAGTTGCCGGCGTCGGCCACGAAGACTCGATAACGTGGCGCGTCTTCGTTGGTCGTGATGTAGAGCTTGTCTTTGTAAACGTCGGCGCCGTAGAGAAAGTTTTTTCCGGTGGTGATGGCGGTGGGCGGAGTGCCCTTCTTCACGTCCATCAGGTAGAGTTCAGACTTGGTCCAGCCTTCCGAAACGCTGATCAGCAGCCAGCGGCCGTCGTTGGAAAGCGAAACGCTGGGCCAGTCTTCGGGGTCGCGGCCTTCGCCGAATATCGGCTTGTCGTCGTTGATGGGATCGTCCCCCAGTTGGTGATAGAAAACGTGGCGGTTGTACATCTCCTGGCCGGCTGGGACTTCGCCTTTTTGCGGATAGCGCGTGTAATAGAAACCGGTGTTGTCGAGCTTCCATGCGACCGATGCGGCGCGGGTGCGTTCGATGGTATCGGGCAGCACGGTACCGGTTTTGGTTTCGATGATGTGCAGCGTGCTCATTTCAGAGCCGCTGGGCGAAGTTCCATAGGCGACATATTTTCCGTTTTCGCTGGGCTGAAACCAGTCGAGCGCGATGGTGCCGTCGGCGGCGAGTGTGTTGGCATCGACCAGAACGCGGTCTTCTCCGTTCACCCCGTCCCGCACATTGTCTCGCACATAAAGAATCGGCTGGTTCTGCATACCTTCGCGCTTGGTGTAGAAGTAATGGCGGCCGGCGATCATGGGAGGCGTGACGCTGCCGATGGAGAGCAGGTCGGTCAAACGTTTGTGAATGGCCGTGCGCCCGGCGAGGCGGTCCAGCATGCCGCGGGTGTAGGCCATTTCCTCTTCCACCCATTTCTTGGTCTCGGGGCTGTCGCCGTCTTCGAGCCAGCGATAGTTGTCGAGGACTTTCGTGCCGTGAAAAATGTCGATGATCGGCTTCACCTCGGCAACCGGGGGCGCAGACGGCGGAACTGATTGAGACTTGGAATCATCGCCCGCATAAGCAGTGGCGGCCAAAAGAAACAGGGAAGAAAAAGACCAGAACAAACGAAAACCTCCTGTCATACGCACCTCTGCGAAGCCAATTCGATGGTCGAATATCGATGTTCGAGATCGATGGTCGGCGAGCGCTGAGCGGCGCCCAGGGAAGGCGACCAAAGGGCTAGGTTAGCAGAATAGAGTGAGGGGTGTTGGTGGATGGGCCGGCGATAGAACACGATCCGCGCTCAACTGTTTTCAGACCGCAGATGGAATGCTATGATAAAGACGACCGCGAAGATCGCGCCCCCAAGGCCCGATCATCCACACTCCTCAGTAGCTCAATGGCAGAGCATCCGGCTGTTAACCGGAGGGTTGTAGGTTCGAATCCTACCTGAGGAGCCATTCTTTCAATGGCTTACCGAAGCTTGCAATCAGTGGCGCAATCAGTTAAGCGGGGCGGTTAAGAGCCAGCCCAACAACCTTGGAGTGGGCCACTCCCATCTCATTCGTCACCACGTCGCCATAGATGTTCATCGTCGTTCTGATGTCGCTGTGCCGCATCAGCTTCTGTTGAACAGCGATCGGCGTTCCAACGGCATCCAGCCAGCTTCGGTAGGTGTGCCGAAAGGCGTGGGTGCCCAGATGCCCGATTCCCGATTTCTTGGATGCCCGCTCCAATTCGCGCCAAAACCCTGTATACGAATAGGGAAGCCGACCCAGCTTTAACGGGCTGGCGAAAATCCAATCTTCCTCGGCTGAGAATTGGCTAGTCCGCCTCCAGACACGCAATATCTCCAGCAGGTCCGGGTCGATCACCAAGGACCTACGAGAGGAATCGGTTTTTACATCATCCACAATTTGCTTAACGATGCCCCGCTCAATTCTGACCCTACTTTCCAGCCAATCGATATCGTTCCACTTCAGGGCGAGTAGCTCTGAGACCCGCAATCCCAGACAGACTGACACCAGGGCCATTGTGCTGAATGGTGTCTTGAGGAATGCAGACAGTCTCCGGAACTGTTCGACGGTGAGACTTCGGGGTTTTCGAATACGCTTTGTAACACCCTTCACGACCACAAGGTCGATGGGGTTACGTGCGATGTCCAGGACGCCGCACCACATCGCGAACTCGATCAAGGCCCGAAGCAGGTTGCGAACGTGAGACCGGCTCTTTGGTGACAGATCAAGCTGGCAAAGCCAGAGTTCAACAGCTCTGGGCTGTATGTCAGTGATAGACTTGTCGCCCCATTGAGGCAAAATATGGTTACACAGCCATGAGCGGCACACACGAGAGGTCTCTGAACGCGAAGGCATTCTTTCGGATTGGTAACGCTGAGCCAATTCTCTTATCGTATGCGTCGTGTGCGTTTGGGTGATTGGTTCATTGACAGCCATCTGGCGAAACGATTCTGCCGCTTGCCATGCGGCTGCCTTAGTAGGAAAGTCTCGCAACGAACCAATCAACTTGGTTCGACGGACTCCGTTTTCGCAGAATAGGTAATTCCACACCCTGCGACGTTTATCGCAAACAACAGATCCTTGCTTGTGCCGTGCCCGTTTCATAATCTCCTCTCTTTCGCGAGCACGGACGGCTGAACCGAGCTTACCACAGGCTTCTTGTGTATGACAGCCGCGTCGAGGTCCACCTGAAGAAAGCGCCAAACGCGGCGTTGCGTCCCTGTGAGCGCATAGGCCTTCACTTTACCCTGTCGAGCCCACAGCAGAACGGTTCGCACTCTTAATTTCAGATATTGTGCGGCTTCCCTCGCGGTCAGCCATGTTGAAGTTGGTACTTCTCGAGGTTGAGTAGAAGAATGATCGAAATCGGCTGCTGGGATTGCGCACATACACAACTCCTTTTGGCTTGTTTCATTTCGCAGTTACAAGGTGCCACATGATGAACATCCAGCCAGTTCTGATCCAGATCCTTTGCGGGTCGCCACCACCATGCCGCCTGCATTTCCGCCGGAGGTATGCCGGAGCATAGAGAGTCTTTTCATTTTCCTTGTAGGCGAAACTGCTTTTTCCGTCAAAGTTTGAAGATCAGGCGGATCTCGACCGAGACTGTCGCTGGCCGCACATTCTGTGCGCGCATCTCGAACGAAGAATCAATGAGAAAGGAGCTTGTTGTGCTTTCGCGACTTGAGGGAGCAGGAAAATACTCTGCTCGCTGCGTACTGTTATGGCGAAGCGGTGTTCAGTGCGGCAAAGCTACAGAAGTCGCTGCCGTCAGCTAGGTTACAAGCTGGCCACGGAAAAACTCAGTTACGCGGGGAGTGAATGCCTGGAGAGAAGAACTTCCGAGGGGGCTAGATGCGGAATAATGCAAGGAAAAGTTGTTGGATTTTCGTGCATTTGATAATCGTGTAATCTGCTTTCGCATTACCGTGACCTTCGGGACACCGCACATTGCCGCCGTCAGCGCGGCGATTTCGTTGTTGGGTAGCGGTGGAGGCTTGATAACGTAGTGCGACGGATCTCAGTCACATTCAGAATTTGCCTGCAATCTTCTATTTATTTCGGATGACCCGATAGACTCCGATGTGTATGCCTGCGACGAAGTTCTTTTAGTTCGTCGAAACAGGGAGCACACTGTCTGATGTGTGCCAATGTAGAGGCAGATTGGGCGGCCTCAGGTTCGGCTGCTAGTCTCTTGAGTACGGAGTACCCGGGGCAGTCGGTTCGCTCTGGGTTGGGATAGTCTTGATGCAAAACCATGTCGAAGGCATGGAATAGGTCGTTCTCCAGATTCATCTGATTCCAACTATCCTCTCTGAATCGACTAAGTCCACAACTATTTGGTGCTCCCCGGCGATGCTATCCTACAACTCTTCTGGGCAAAACTGAGGCCGTTTCCCCGAACCAGAAAATAAATCTGGGCAAGACCGACTTGGAAAGTTCTCGTTGGGCCCCACGGGCACTCTCGACGCAGGTTGAGACGGGCGCTCACGCCCCTCAAGTTCAGTATAAGAATTCCGCATTACAGATGAGATATATTTCCGTTTCGCTGTCATGTATAGATAGAAGGGACTGTGGGCCTGGATTCCAGATCGTGACCCGATATGTTGGACGGTAGCCAGTCGAGGACGCGCCGGGTCTTCCGTTGGTCGGGGACAGCAAGAGAGACCGCCAGGGCCTACCTGAATGCCAGAAAGCGCTCGGAAGAGTCCCGACTGGGCGTTCCAACCGATTTGAAGACCCTCATCACAAGATTGGTTGAAGTCTCCGGAAACCCCAGGGACGCTTGTCGAAGGTTCGCGCGGCAGGTCGGTATTCGAGAGAGGCAATCTTATCGGCAGTGGACCAACAAGGAGCAACAGAAGCTGCTCGACTTGATCGCGTCTCATCCCGTGCATGAAGTGGCACTCCTGCTCCGTCGCTCACCAGCATCAATACGCTCCATGCTGCGGCGGCTGGGTGCGAACGGCCGCATGGGACAGGATTGGTTCACGAAGTACACGTTGGCGGAGGCACTTCATATCCGTGCCGAAGAGGTACAAAAATGGATTGACCGGGGATGGCTCAAATGCCGGATCGCCCAGACCGGGAGACTCAAGAAGGAAATCGTTGACGCGGCTGATTTCTGTGAGTTCTGCAAGCGCCATCGCGCCGAGATCGTTGGACGAAGGTTGAACTCGGACCGCCTGAACTTTGTCCAGACGTTTGTATTTCCTCCCAGTCACATGGAACTGCTACCCGTGCGAGAAGCTAAAAAAGAACAAGCGGAGTACGAAGCACAGATGAAAAAGGAAAACCGTTCTGCGGCGCAGGAGTTTGAGCCGGAAGACGACTTGGGCATCACAGCCTGATATTGAGAGTCGATACTGATGCTGTCGCAGCGGCGTCAAGCCGCGTCCGACTGGGCTGGTTTCGAATGTTTCGGGGAGAGGCGATGGTCGATCCGATCTCTCCGTTTCTCATCAACTAGGAGCTTCCGTCTTACATTTCTGATTTCGCGCCAGAAGCTGTTGCGAACCGTCGCGACTGATGTTCCGAGTGCCTCGGCGACTTCCTCCCAGTCATAGCCGGCCCCTCTGAGAGCCAAAACCACGCTGTTTCTTTCGCTGAGTTTTCGAACGATGTTCTCCAAATCCAGTCGCGCGTCGGCTTGGCGGCTCCAGCGATCGTCTCCCACCCAAGTCGACAGTTCAACCGCTCCACCCGCCGGTTCCAGGCGACGAGACTTGGCGGCGAGTCGCCGAAGCGCCCGCGAGAAAGCCAACAGGAGCAGTCCCTTTTTCGGTGACGACGACGGGGCGCCCATCCGGTCCAAGTAGCGAGAAACTTGCGCAACGGAGTCTTCCATCACATCGGCGGCTTGTGCAGGGTCGACAAGAAGTGATTGCATCCGACGGCAGGCTTCTTCCCAGACCTCGTGTGCTGCAGATCGCACATCAGCCCGAATTTGCCTTCCCTTACGATCGACTTCCCGATCCCACCAAAAAACAAGTCTCTCCGGCTTTCCCATACAGCACCCTGTGAGTGAAGACGAAGGGTAAGAGGAACCACATAATCCGGGCCAGGCGGAGGCGGTAAACTCCGAGCATGACGACAACAGGAGGCGGTGACGGGATATCATCGCGCGGCAGAGGCGGTTGGCTCGCACTCCGATTTGACGGTACAGTGCTGGCGTTTGTCCCAGGTAGTAATGGCCGTAGAGTCGGTTCCAAAGCGGTCGGGAAACCGGACAGAGCGACGTTCTTCAACACAATTTGAGGATTTCTGTGCGCGCCAACAAAGATTACGCGGAACCCCCACCACCGTCTGCAGTCCGTCTTGCTGCGGCTCAATAGTCCAAACATCGCGAAGCTCCCAGCCCAATACAGCGTTTGCCTTAAAATAAAATGGTGCATTTGTAAAGGCTTGCCAACGATGCAAGTCATCGCCTTCAATTGGGGCCGTCGCCAGCGCGCACTCTTTTTGTTTCCCATATCATCATCCGACGCGTAGAGATGAGAACTATCGTGGCGCACATCCGTCCTCGAGTGATTATTTTTCTTTTCCACGGTCGGAATTCCGGACAGCAGAAACGCAAAGGGAAGGAAAGGTCAAGGTGCGCAGTCGGCTAGTTGGGTGCGAATCGGGGGACGCAGACTGCGCTTGCACAACGTTCAGTTGTTCGAGCGTTGCGCTGAGTCAGGCAGTTCTTCCGAGACCGCCAAAATGCAGGATTGGCCGTCGAACTCGATTTTGTCCGCCGAATAAGTTGTCGTCTTGATTTGGCCGGATTTTGTCCGAAGCCGGGCGATGAAATCACGAATCGGGCCGCGTTGGAGCTGCGCGATCATCAGCGCGCGGTCTGACAGATCTTCCCAGATTCTCAGCTCATGGACCGTCCGGTCGAGTACTTCTGCCCGGGAATAGCCATATCGACATTCGAATGCGGCGTTTACATCCACGAACCGCCCATCTGCAATGGTTGTGATGGAGAATGGGACCGGACTCGCACGAAAGACTTTCTGGAACCTGTCCTCCGAGAGTCGGCGCACCTCCTCCGACTGCACCAGCGCGGCTTGCGCTCGTCGGAGATCTTCTATCCGCTTTTCAAGTTCCTCCCCATAAATCGCAGCACGTTCGTACAGACGGGAATTCTGGATTGCCGCCGCGGCGGGGATTGCCAACAATTCTGCCCGCCGGAGATGGTGTTCCGTGAAGCGGTTGGGTTCAGAATGACCAACGGAGAGAAATCCGAGGTACTGTCCGGACGCGACCAGAGGAACGCTCAGCCAGGACCGCAGATGTTCATGTGCTTCGAACGTGCGCCACGATTGCTCTTCTCCGGTATCGGAGATTAAGACACTGTTCTGTCCAGCTAAAAGCCGCTGCAGGAACGGCGAGTCGTTGGCATTCAGAGTGAGAGGGAATGCCGAACACGGCTTCGGAGTCTTGGGGCAGATCTTCTCGCCTAGCGACAGCACGTGGGGACCGCCCTCCGCGATTAGGACCCGAGCGCAGGTGTACGGTATTAGGTCCGCCAGCGATTGGAGAAGGGCCTCGAGAACGAAGTCCATCCGGAGATCCTGCGTCAGCCCAAAGGTCGCTTTGCGCAGCGCTTCGGCTTCAACCCATGAGGATTGGGCGAGGGCAAGATTGGTTGCGACTTGTTCTTCTGCTGCCTTTTGGGCAGTAATCTCGACCACAGTACCGACGAGACGGCGAATCTTGCCTTCAGAGTCGCGCACCGGGAAACCGCGCGCCCAGACCCAGCGCACTTCTCCGCCTGGCCTTACGATCCGGAACGTCTCATTAAACTGCCCGTTCTGGGCGGCGTCTTCGAGCTTCCCGAGCACGTGGACGCGGTCATCGGGGTGGACGATGTCTTTATGAGACGACGGACTCTCAATTAAGGACTGGCACGAGCGTCCCGTGATGGCCTCATAGGCCTGGTTAACGTAAAGAGCCTTCTTGCTATGGGCATCGATCATCCAGAAGATTTCCTGGATATTGCCCGCCATCTGCTGGAATTCATGTTCTGCCGTTTGGAGGACGCTGGCCGCACTCCGTTGGTCGCGCCGCAGTTGGAGAAAAACCCTAGCCAAAAGAAGACTGAATATGCAAAAAGCGGCAGTCATGCCGCCCAAGAGCACCACTGAGAGCCTTGGCCTTTGGAGGTTGGAGACCAACACGGCAACAAAAAGAGCAACGGAGAGGACCATCAGGGTGATCGAAGCGATCTGCCAGACACGCCGTCGAGCCCATTTAGCAAATGATTCGCTGCGGGGTGGTTGAACCTGATCCATGGCTCTACCAAGGATGAACTTCTGGTCTCGTGACTATTGGGCGTCCGGCAATCAGATCATATTGGTCGCGGAACGGTCGACTTTGCCACGTTTTTGAGCCAATGCTACCACACCAGTAGCCGTAGGTTGGGCCGACCTGGCTTGATGTGACGCAGACAGATGGGAAGCTCAATACGATGGCGAAAGCCGCCGGATAATCGATTTTGCCAGAATAATCGGCGCCGGCGTCGGCGCACTATGCCGCTGAGCCTGGATCTACGGGGACGTCCCACTCCTTGAGCAGCCATTCTGAGACAAGCAGCGATTCCTATTTCGCTGGCACCAGGCACGGAGTTCACCTGACGATATGTACATCCTAGCGGTGAGCTGCAGTTGGTTGACGCGCAATTCGAATTCAGTAGCGACGGCGGGACCAACCGAATTGAATGCCCCCAATTGCGATTTCCAAGTTCGGGGCCGGAAGCGAGCCGTATCGCCACAGGCCCCGATCGTACTCCGCCCGAGATGGCTCTGCCGAAGAAAATTCAGGGTGACATTTTCGGGCAGCATGGTCGAATTTTCAGTGGAAATGCAGCATCGAGCCGACGGTCACGAACGCTGACGCCCTTGGCAGCCGTAGCGTGCCAAATCGCACTTCACTTTCGTAAACCTATCCCCTCCTAACGTGAAGCCATTTGTACCGACGCACAATAGATTCGGTCCCCGCCGGGTGCTACTTTCCCGAGATGACCTCTCGAAAGTTGGGCGTGGGAGACAAACTGATTGTCCGCTTGGACGGAAGCCGCCCGAACCCCCGAAGTATAGCTGGACCGCAAAGATACTTAGGACATTACCCATGGCAGGAAAGTTGTAGTTGTTCGCTTTTCGTAACACGACAAGGATGGCGTGGAGGACACACTGGATTCTGTGCGGGGGCCTTGTGAATACCGATGTGATTCTGATTATTGATGACAGCAAGTTTATTGCACAAGCATATTCCAAAGTTCTGATGGGGTTGGGTTATCGAGTTCTGATTGCCTGCGACGGTAAAACCGGGATTTTTGCTGCTGAGAGTTGCAATCCGAGCCTAGTCCTTCTCGACATGCTCATGCCCGATATGGACGGCGCAGAGGTGCTGCGAGCGTTGAAGCGAACACCGTCTACAGCCAATATTCCGGTGTTGGCAATCAGCAGCTTGTCCGAAAAGAATGCCAAAAAACTCATCGAGGAGGGGGCGGCAGGATACTTCGAAAAGGGCAGTATGACTCACGAGAAACTGGAGAACGCCATTGCGGGAATCTTAAAGAAACGCTTATTGGTACCTGATCGAGAAGAAAAACTTACCACCGAACTCTAGGCCGTGCCCGTCAAACCCCGAGAGTTCTCCTTTAGATGTTTAGGACACTACCAAATTGCCAGGAAACTCGAAGATGTTCGGTTTTCGTAACACGAGAAGGATGGCGAGAAGGACAAACTGGATTCTGTGTGAAGCTGTTTTGAGGGAAATACTCTCGATGAAGAAGGAGACGCATGGAAGGGAAGACGTCGAAAGAAGCAGCAAAAACTAAGGAACCTTACGTTAAACCCACTGCCACAAAACTTACGGACGAACAAGCCAAACTCAAACTCCTCGGCCATGCCAGCACGGGCGACCAAGGAGCGAAGGACCTTCTGGAATTGATGTTCCCTGAAGTGCCCGAGAAAGACTCCAAAGCGAAGAAAAAATCAGCGTGACCTTCGTCATGCGCAGAATTGGATTACTGAACAAATGTCCCTATTGCGGCAAGGCTGAAGAACTACGCACTTCCCGACCGCAAACCTGGCACGACGAAGTGTGTTTGTTCTTCTTTCTGCAAGTCGTGAGGTGCCATTCATGTATGCGCCGCCACTACCGTCCGCTCTTTCTGCTGCCCGTTCCCGTCGAGTCTGAGGAGAAACCTGTCAACCTCCATGCTAACGACGAAGAACGGAAGCCTCCTTCCTTCACACAATAAACGAACCCTGTACCTCGGATGGGCCATTTACGCCAACGGAATTGGTCCTATGCTTGGTTTCAACAGATGTCCTCGAGAGCCAGTTCGCTCTTCTAGCCTCGATCGAAGGAATGCCTCCGTCGTTAAAGCGCGCCTTTGCCGGAGATGACGGGCGAGAGCAGCCTGCACTTGCAAACCTGGGCAAAAAGATCAGTTAGCTGTGGTTGTCGAGCCTGAATTGTCATCCTAGGCGCCTCGGGTTCACCGGTGTGAGCGGAAAGAAGCGGGTTCGTTTCTCTAGGAATGCGGAGGCATCGGACACTCTAACTCTAATGGAGTCATAATCTTTGCGATCCTGCCAAATCGACAATTAGCGAAAGTGTACGGTTTTGAACAGACACAGGTAGACGACTCCAGCGAAAATCCTCATAAAATCTGATAAATGGATGGGACGCTTTGCTTCACAAAAATGCATGATGCTTATAAAGGTGACAATGAGTGATCTTCGACAGCCCGCAGAACCCAAGCGCGAGGTTGTGGAATGCGCTATCGTCGAATTGTTGGAAATAGCCCAACGCCAGGGCATCACTCCCGCTGATTTTATTCAATTGCTGGACTCCGGAATGCATATATCAGATTTCTTAGCAGCGATGACCGCACATTACTGCTGGATCTGCGGCCATGATGTTTCATTAGAAACCTGCAAGGTCGATGAACACGGCAGCGCTGTTCACGAAGCCTGCTTGTTAGCTCGGATGAAGATGGAAACTGCATCATCGCGCTTCGGAATCTAATGCCCTTTCGGGCAAACACGACAGGTATTGGACTCGGCGACCCAATGAAACTACAAACCAGGAAAGTAAAGCTGAAGGCGCGATCTGACCTGAACTCCTAATAAGAAGTGGTTGCCTCCGAAGTCTTGGCTCTGAATCCAAAATCGCGGAACCCAGTGATATTTCAGCTCCAGTGTGCGCCGAGAAGCTTACCGCTGCAAAATCTCATTCAACGCCCACTCAATCCTCTCTACCTCTTCGCGGATGACTCGGATCGACTGCTGGTTTTTCGCGGGGTGGGCCAACGGAGTAAGTCCTTCCAAAGCGCCGCGGATTTGGTGATTTCGAGCACAAATGAAATTAAGCCTCGCGCTCCTTTGCTTCCGATTCCGGTAGGCATCCCCCACGAACTTGGTGGCGAGCCAGGCAAAAACTAAACCAAACAAAGCCTCGATCGGAATGCGATCGGTGGCACCGTCAAACTCTGAAAACAAAAGTCGGTAGACCGCCTCGCCCATGCCAAACGAGGCAAACAATACAGTGGTCCCAAACAAGTAAACCTTTAGTCGCTCCATGGGTTGAAAGCGAAGGGAGTCGTCGCTTCCGCTACGTGTCACAACGTTGTTCGCCATAATCCCCCGAAACAATCGGTGACCATTCTCGAAATTTAAGTCAGCGGTAGGGTACCGATTTTTCTGACATGATACCCTGAAATGCAAGCGACGCACCGCCACTTTTTGAACAGGCTGAGGTTCCGTCGGAGTTCCTTCCACTCTCAACTTGGCGTTTGTAGGAAAAAACCTGTTTTGACAAAACAGGAGTTTTTCAACAGCCAGGCTCGATTGCAACGGGCATGAGCGGCCACGAAAAAAGGGCCTGCCCATTCGAGAGCGTCAGGATGTTGGCTGTGGCTTTTTGCGAAGTGCGGCATTCACAAGTCTTACAAGGTTCGTACCGCCCGTCGTCAGGTCTAGTTTCGATTTCTCGATGTAGGCGATTGCACCTTCTCGCTGCAGCCGCTCTGCGTTGCTCTGGGGAAGACTGCTGACAACGATGACCGGGATGCCCGCCGTCGCGGAGTCCTGCTTGAGGGCTCGGAGCAGTACTTCGCCACCCATCTTTGGCAGCAGCAGATCCAGAATTATGAGATCCGGCTTGCTATCGCACGCCGACTGCAGAGCCGCTTCCCCATCGCCAACATCGATCACGTCGAAGCCTGCTTCAACAAACATCCGCTTCATCATGACCCGCAAGGGCCTGCTGTCTTCAACTACAAGGAGTGTGGCCATATTGATGGAACACGATTCCTCCCACCCCAAAACTGCACCCAAGGAGAACGAGGACTTTCTGATTTTCGCAGGTTCGCACACCTGGGCTCAATCTGGAGCAGCGTTACGAAAGTCATCGACGGCATTGCGTGAGCAGCCACAGTTCGGTTGTATCAAAGCAAGTCAACCGGTGAAACATCTCTCTATCGCTCAACGACCAGCGCTCAAAATGTGGAACGCCCTGATTGCAATACTCGCAATCTTGGCTGCACAATTAGCCAAACCACTTTGCTGAGAACGCCATTTGAGTCTTTTTGCGCCAGCAACTGGGAGTCCTGGTATGGGTGTCAGTGATCCCGAGATTCAAAAGAAAGTGTTTGGGCTTCGATGGCAACACGAAATTGAAAAGCAAGGCTGGCCACTATGGAAACGACTCGTCCATCGTTTCCAACGCTGTCCAGTATGCAGACCGAAAAGTCCTGGCCGAAAAGTTCAATGAGTGTTGAGGCCTGGTTACAGCAGTGATCGCTAAACAGAAAGCGACAGGACCGCACTTTTCCAGCTATGGCAGCTTCTGTACTCGGCTTTGGTTTGCTTCAAGGGGCGGCCCCGTTTTTTCAGGCCGCCGCCCCATTCTGAACGGCTGTGGATTCTATTTGTTGATGAAGGCCATTCCGTGCGGGCTGACCATCCCGGTTACCACGTCCGTGAGGATGCCGGTCGATGGATTGAGCTCCGCGACTGAGGTGGGAGTCGCACTGTACGCGGAGCCGGGGGCAAAGATGTTACGCGAAATCGCGTAAACGGTCTCTCCATCGCGATCCGAGACTAGAATCACGCCATGGGTGGATGTGGCGAAAACCGTGTCATCGATCTGGACCGGAGCCCCGTTCTCGGTGATCGGCAGGTGGTATACGCTCTGGTCTGCAAGGCCGGCGTGGTGCAGAACGATTAATTCGGCATCTGCCTGGCTGTCGAGCACCAGGTCTCCGAACGGATTGAAAATCATCGAGTCCGGATTCCTGAGGTTCAAAGCGGTTGGGTTGTTGGTCGGGATATCGGTAGACATCGCGGTGCCACTCAGCACCGAAGTCACACGCACCGTTCCTCCCTTGAGTTCAGCCTTCACGATAGCGGGCGCGGAGTTTGGGTTATTCGCCGGATTGGAGGCGCTGAGAAATACGTCGTCCCCACGGAACGCGATATCGTCGTAACCGCCGCCGTGGGGAGTGGGGCCGAACGTGTACAACTTCTGAGTGTGATTTTTCGTATCGATGATCACCAGATTCGGATTCCCGTCCTCGTTCTGCATGGCCCATAGTCGGTTGGTCTTGGGATTCACGCGAAGACCGTCATTGTGCCCCGGCACGGTATAGGTCCAGGCCATGTCGCCGTTGGCCGTGTACTCCACGATCGTGCTGCTCTTGCCGTCGGAGCCGTCGGGCGCAGCACCATCGCCGTATCCGACGAACACGTTGCCGCTTAACACGGCAATGGAGTCGGGGGCGAAGTCAACGCCGGGAACGCTGGTAGTGAAAACGGAAATCGTGTAGGGAGCCAAGGCTACAGCCTGCCCCGACGCGGCCAGGGTGGTCAGCAGAGTGCCACAAACCACCATCCATCTCAAAATGCTTGGGGATTTCATAAGATTCCTCCTAACGCACCAAAATCAGTTGCACCTTGGGCAGGGTATGCCTGCAAGACTGCGGGCAGGTTAAGCGCTGATGAAATTCCCGTGAAAACGTCTTCAGGAGGCGGGTCGAGGCTCGGATCCCCCAGCCCGGCTTGTCGGCAAGCGGGAACCAAGTCCGAGAGGCCAACTGGTAGGCCATCGCCCCAATTGTTACAAAATCTCCATCACACTGAATGACCAGATCGTCGTTCCGCGGCCTCACGGTAGATTCGCAACAGACCATCGCCCTCGTGAGCAAGAGTGAAGCGATCGAGAATCGTGTCGCGGGCCGCGATCGAGATGTTGCGCCGGCGCGTTTCATCTTTCAAGAGCATAGCGATGGCCAATGCTAATTCCTTGTCGTTGTCAGGCCCCACCAGGAAACCGTTCGAGCCGTGCTGAATGACTTCCGCGATGCCCTGCCCCCGGCAACCGATCGTGGCCTTGCCCGTGGACATGGCTTCCAGGTAAACACAGCTCAGCCCCTCGTGACGGCTGGGCAGCGCAAACAGTGTGCAGCGCTGCATGGCGGCACCGACCTGTTGGCGCGACTGCCTTCCCAGGAACCGAACCTTTTCCGTGATCTGCAGTTGAGCGCATAGGCCTTGCAGATGGGCACGTTCCGGACCATCGCCGATGATCTCCCAACGCAAGTCAGGAAATTCGGCAGCCAGCGCGGCGGCCGCGCGGATGAGGGTGGCATGTCCCATAATCGGAATCAAGTCGCCGACGCTGAGTACCACAGGCGCAGTGGAAGTTGGACCGTTCCACGGAGCAAACAACTCGGGATCGACGCCGTTATGAACTACCGAGGTTCGGCAACTCCCTCCGGAACCCTCCAGCACCGCCTCACGCACGTGCTCGCTGATGCAGATGGCACGCCGCGAAGAACGATACAGGCGCTGAGAAATACGCCTGCACCACTTGCCCGCTCGCCCCCCGACCTGCCCCGTGCAGAAAGCATCGAGACTGTGTACTGAAACAACGTACGGAATACTGAGCTCGGCGTTTAGCAGCATGGCGGCGTGACCGCAAGGCAATGGCCCGTGGGCGTGAATCAGGTCGATGTGCTGCGAAGCATGTAGCTTGCGAAATTGGCTGAGGATGCGCGCGAACAAAAAAGCTCCAGCGCTGGGTAACCCGAAGCCCCCCGGGAAAGACAAATAGCGCAGCCAACGCGCAGGAATAGCAGACTCGCTCACGCGCACGGCTGGTCGGTAGACCGGTTGCACGGCGAAGACTGTGTTGTGAACTCCCGCTTTTGCCAGCCACGCCAGCGTCTCCGAGATAAAGCAGCCCGCGGCATCGTCTAGTGCCGTTGGATAGAAAGGCGTCAGCGTCAGAACGTGGAGTGCTTTCGCACTGAGCGGCATGTTCTCCCCTGGTGAACCCATCATTCATTCGACAATGGGAAGAGATATTTCTAAGGTGTGCATCGCGTTGAATTGTCTATTTCGATTGGTGAAATATTCCCCATATCACTCATTGACTCATCTAGTAGCGTAAGATTGCCTTTTTCAAAGGCCGGGAATAGCATCGCCGGGTGAGGCTATTTCCTATGACTGATGTCATCTTATTTCCACCGAACGATCCGTCAGAAGAATTTTCGAATGTGACGGATGTGCAGATCAACGGTACCAATGGAATTTTAACGTTTTACTGGGCCGAGCCCGACGGAAAGTCGCTCAAGTTTCAGACCAGTGTCCCCTTCACGGTCAGGGAAGAGATTGCCGGTTCCGGCCATATCGCGTGAAAGGGAAACTGGTGACGTATTCGGGCTCGCTAGTTTATCTACGCAAAAGGGTCGCGGGCCGTCGTCAAAGGTATGTGCAATGAGCTTATCGGCTGAAAAAGCAGCCCCGACGTTCAACAACAGAAATGTGTAGACAGCGAACACCTTGTTGGATGACATTGTTTCTCCAATGATGCCTTTCGCGATGCTTCGTCAATTATTGGCTCCGATTCCCCCCGCGGCTAATTACCTTTATGGATGGCACCGCTGACGCCGAGTTGTGGCGGGACGGAATAGCGATGATCGAGCACGTCCTCTCGGACCGTCCCGGAGACTGGCAGGTTGTCATCCTTGGCTCGCAAGCCAACGACTGCTGGGAGATGAAGATTACGGGCCCCAACGCGTTCGAGCGCTCCTATACGCTTGAGGGCATGCTCGGACAGCATGAGCCGAGCACAGTGGCCGCTATTATCGCGAGGATGTTACCGAGTAGAGTCGGATCTGACGAACCTCAATGAAGTTGTAAGCGCCCGGATCAGGCGAATTGCGGTCACCACGGAAGAAAGTCGGGAGGAGCACCCAGCATTGAAAGATCCCCGGAGTCGGCATGACGATTTGGAACCTCAAGAAAACCGATGTCAACTCTCGCGATCTAATTGACGAGGAAGTCGATGGCTCGCAGCTAATGGGTATGCTCGTATCGAGGGGACTCACTGAGGTGCAAGCGCGCGACATCCTTTTCTCGTTAGACCTCAGAGAGATCGGACACAGCACGAACATCGCCTTCAACCATAATTAGCAACACCCTTATTCAATCCCACCTCGACCCTAGCCATCCACCATTTCAATGCCGCGGGATCTGCCGCGCGGGGCTCTGCGTTCTGAGCCAAGGAAAACCGCGACTACCCTCTGCAATTCTTTCGTCCCACGGGAGTAACACTATGAAACTTCGTCGTAATGAATTCTGCCCAATCCACCGATCAGTCTTTTGCTGTGGCCGTGAACAAGTTCGGAAGGAACGTAACCTACAGCTTGGAGTACGGCGCATTGAGGATCCACATCACCCAAGAGGGTATCGGGAACTCAGGTCGCCGGCAGAAATGCGGAAACTGCTGAAGCGAAAGACTGTCGAGCAGGGAAGGAAATGTGCAATCTGCCACGAAGAGTTCACGGACTACAACGATGTCGTGCCAGACCACGAGGATCCCAAGGGTATGGGAGGGGCGTGGAGAGACGACCACCCAGACAATGTCCGAGCAGCGCATTGGTGGTGCAACGGGGATAAAGGATCGACCAGAGTCGGCGACTGATGGCCGGTGCCCCTGAATGCCGCCGGTGGGAATCTACCCCCTCGACCTGCAACCGCTTCATTCCGCACGAACGCCGCCCCGCGATCATCGGTCCGGGGATCTCAAATGACACAGATATCGGTTTTGACTTTTGTTCTGTCTTTCTCCTACGCGGCTTCCGCCACTGTCGTTCGGCTTGCCCTTGCCCACTACCCTGTACAACTTCACCGAGAACGCCATATTTCCCCCCTACCGACTTAGGAGGAAATACCTTGAAATCCGTAAGCAGAGCCTTTTTAGCTCGGAATTACGCTGCAAGTGGTTGGAAATAAAAGCGTAGGGAATCTGGCGGAGAGGGACGGATTTCTATCACTCCCATTTCTAGCAAGGGCCGACGAATCCTACAGTTAGCGATTCTAGCCTGTGTTTATGCGGGTGTCGAGCACATTCGTAACTTAGGCTGCTGTTTCCACAGTTTCCCTTATTGCCACTGATTTCCACGAAAACCGTATCATTGGTATCAGTGGAGACGGGTCAGAATGGTGAACCCTGGGGGTCGAGACCCAGGCCCGTTGTCTTAAGTCTGAAGCGGGCTGAGACGATGCCAACTTTCCAGAAGCCCGTTTCTGGATAGCTTCCGCGTTGCCGACAACAAGAAACTTAAGCCTGATTTACGCCATTTCTCGACTGACTGATTCAAATACCTCAAAAGCGTGAGGAGGACGGTTGGAGCACAAACCGAATGCGCCCTGTCATCCCGGCGAGAGCGTGCGCAGGCTTTCCGCGGCGCTCGTATCCGCAGGGTCGATCGCCAGCGACTTCTTGAAGGTCTGGATGGCGTTCTCGTGGTCACCAACTGCCAGGTAAGCGTCGCCCAAGCTGTCGCCAATTTCCGCCATATTCGGAAACAACTCCGCGTTCATCTTGAGGATCTCCAGCGCCTCCTTGTTCTTGCCATGTTGCAGAAGCCGTCGGCCAACGAGGTTGAGCTGTCCGGGGGTGAAAGCGTAGGTGTCGGGCTGCCCTTGTTTCAGTGTCTTGTATTGTTGAATGGCGGCCTGAAGCCCGTCTTTCTCGATAGTGTCATACACGACAGCGCCGACCGGCTTCTTGCCTTCAGGCGAAGGAAAACCCCACAGGTCAAAATTGGGAATTTCCGCCGAGATGCGCAACTCGATCTCTACCTCGTTGCTGATGGCGTTGTTCCAGAACACCGGACCCGCAACACCATAGTCTTTGCGCTGCAATGTGAGCCGGCCCTCGAAGCCGATCCGCGCGTTCTTCCACAGATCCGGTCCCTTGTGCAGCTGCCAGGCCACGGGAATGTCAACATCGCGCGTGACGTCGCGGATGGTAAGAACGCCGGTCATGATGAAGGTATTCCCCCGTTTCTCCATGGACTTGCTTTGAAACCGAATCGTCGGATAATTATCGGCGTCGAAGAAACCTGCGCCCTTAAGATCCTTGTCACGATCCGCATCGCCCGTGTTGATGCTGGCTGTCTTAATAGTCGCCGTCACCGACGACTTGGTCAGATCGGCTTCGTTGTAGGTGATCGTCCCGTCGAAGTCGCTGAACCGGCCATCCACGTCGGCAACCTTAGCCAGCGTGACCCGGAACCCGATCTTCGAATGGCCCGAATCAACCGCAAATTTTTCGGACGCCATGCTCAGGGGAGCGAGTACCGACACCAGCAAAGCAATGATTAGGTAGCGAATCATCTAGAACCTCCGTCCAGGGCAGCCGCAGAGAGGACAGCGCGCAGGGCCAAACGTCCCGCAGGCCGAGCAGGCATAATCACTCTCCGCGAATCTTGCAAGGTGTGTTCAACCGCCAGGCCTACAAAGGTGCCATGCGGCCGGGGAAAGACTCTTGAACAGGATTAACCACTGCAGGACTCATGCGGCCTTCTCTGATCAGACGCCGGTATTCGCCTGGGGAAACGCCAAAACGCCGCCGGAAAACCCGGTTCAGGTGGCTTTGATCGGCAAAACCTGAATGACTTGCCACCCCGGCGATACTTGCGTGCCCCAGCCCTATGAGCTGCCAGGCGCGGAGCGTCCGAAGCTCACGGATGTACTCCCCGAGGGTACAGTGGAAGTGCTCGGAAAATGCGCGACACAGGTAAACGGGATGAACACACATCTCCCGGGCAATGGTTTCAAGAGACCAATCATCTTGGAAGGTGTCATCCAGGTATTCCAGCAGCCAGTCTATCCAGGGCGGACGGTGCGACGATCTCTCAATCCTGACATTCGCATAGCGGCTGATGAGATCAAGCAGAAGCGCCTCAGTGACCAAAGCGGACTGCTCATTGCGAAACGCGAATTCGCGGTGAAGTGCAACCGAGAAGTGCGCACTGACAAGCAGCGGGATTTCCGTCGGGAAGGCCGGAGTTGAGAATGTCCGTACCAGCGTCTCTTCGACCTCAGACGGAATGACGATATGCAGGCATTTTGAACCCGGTGCATACAGGTCCTCGTGTTCTTCGTTAGTCGGCAAAAATGAAACCGCACCCGGACCATAGGTCTTGAAGGCCGATCCCAATTTCCTGCCGTAATACCCCTTTTGCACCACGCTCAAGTGCAACCAGGAATGCGCGTGCCCGTCTTTCTTCGCCGCTTGAGGGTAACTATGCTGGACAAACTTGAAAGCCCCGATACGGCTGTACTGCAAAACCGTTCCCACCGGCTTGTCAGGCTCCGTACCGCGCATGTCGAAGAGCCTATCACTAACCAAAGACCTTGGCTTGTGGAACCGTGCGCATTATCGATCAGGTCAAAACATACAGAGTGGGGCATCTTGTCACGGCGAATGATTTCCGGGCCCTCTTGCGAGTCCTTGAAGAAGACAAGGCATCCAAAGGTTTTCTAACCGCAACCTCAGATTTCGCATCGAGACTGGCGGACGACCTTCTGTTGAGGCCGTTCATGCCCGCGCGCCTAAAACGAATCAACGGAAAGGTCCCCTCGCGCGACGAACGGGGTTGGCAATCAGGAGGCGTATAACCCGAGTTTTCAGCTTTTCCCGCGACATCGCGCCCTGCAGACATGGCGGCTGACGAGCCAACCGGAAGTTAGTTTCGCGTTTTCAGGAGACTCCGACGACGTTGTCCCGAAGTCGGCTTCGAGGAAATCGGATGAGGCGTCGCCGGTTGCTACATCCTTGACGTGTTCAGACCAAAGTCACTTGGCCACACCACCGTGGTGGGAACACGTGCCACGCCGGCTCTTGCTGAAGCTGTAAGTCACGAGGCGTTCTTTGACGGGACTCGGCATGTCGATAGGCTACCACCTCAGGATATTTCTAAAAGGAGTGGCCAGTCATACCAAACCCCCTTCGGAGATCACAACTCGCTAAGTTCGCTCGAAATTCAACCTGAGAAAAACGGCATCCCCTCGTGCCAAGGCTTCATGAGTTCTCTGTGCCGTGGGCCTCTGATAGTTGTACGCCTTCGCCATCCGATAGATCGTCGTTCTCCCAATGCCCAATGATCGCGCCGCGAGAAGATAGTTACCGCGGCACTGGTCGATGGCATCTACAACCGCCCGACGCTTCACTTCGTCCCAACGACAAATCCTTTCTGGATGTCTCTCGTAGTTCTTGGAATTGGAAAAGGTATCCATAGCTTATCCTCCAAAGATATCTGGTTAAGTATCTGTGCCCGGTGCGTCATCCATCAAGGGCCACAAACAATCCGCCGGCCACTGGAACGCGGCTTTGAATCTGTAATCCGGGACTTGTAACTTCTTCTGCTCAGAGTCGGGAAGCTTATCTAAACCGCGAGATGGTATGTCGATCATCATGTGTGGCCCGCGCTCTCCCACCCAAATGCCGTGGTCCGGGAGCAAAAATGAGACCACCCAAGTGAAGCCGAAGGGGGCTGGGCGGCCTCTTTTGAGAGAGATACGCGCCCAGAGTCGCATGTTCCTAGAACGGCTGTCTGTGACGGATGAACATTTGCCCTGTGGAAATCTCGGTCATTGCGCACGTTGCTCCCATTCTGGGCCTTTCCACCATGACTTGGCGATGTTTGTGACGTCGATCACAGACTTCCACAGCTAACGTGAAATAGGGTCGGCGGAATGGACACTGAAACCGAAATTTCCATCTGCTACGAGGCGGAATTGGCTGAAATTGCGGAGCTAGATCGCCATTACTATCAGCGAGCAACGGCCAGTCGCGCTGACCGCGCCGACTATTACAGACGGCAGGACCAGTTGGAGCGAGCTCGCGCCCGGCTTTACGTAGAGTTGAGCGCCGAGAGAAAAAAGAACCGAAACCACTAAAGTCGCCCACACTTACGGTCGAAGAACCTTCATAGGAGGATTTCTTCTATGACCGCCGTTCTGCCTATCCCAGCCGCGCAGTATTTGCGCATGTCCACGGAACACCAGCAATATTCCACCGAAAACCAAGCGCACTGCAACGAGCAATACGCCCAATCTCACGGTTTTACAATCACTCGCACCTATCGAGATTCTGCGAAAAGCGGCCTATGGCTCAAGGGACGACCCGGTCTTCGGGAACTCTTGAGGGCTGTCACGGAGGGCAAGACCGATTACAAAGCCATTCTGGTATACGACGTGAGCCGATGGGGAAGATTCCAAGACACTGACGAGGCCGCTCACTATGAATTTGTGTGCAAATCGGCTGGCATTCCGGTTCACTATTGCGCGGAGACTTTCGCCAATGACGGAAGCTTGCCAAGTTCGATCATGAAGACGCTGAAGAGAGTGATGGCCGGAGAGTATAGCCGGGAGCTGGGCGTCAAGGTTATCGACGGTCAGAAGCGGTTGGCTCAGCTTGGTTTTAAACAGGGTGGTATTCCCGGATACGGCCTACGTCGTTTGTTGGTTTCCGAGAACCGAACGCCAAAGCAACTATTGGCACACGGCGAGAGAAAGAGTATCGCCACGGATCGGGTGATTTTCGTTCCTGGACCTGTTCACGAAATGGAAGAAGTGCGTGAGATGTTTCGGAAATTCACTGCCGAGAGAATGACTCTCAAAGCCATCGCTAACGATCTTAATCGACGTGGAGTACCAAGCATCAAGAACAAGCGGTGGACTCATTCGGTCGTTGGAAGTCTGCTCTCGAATCCGAAGTACGTCGGCTGCAATATATTCAACCGTACGACGATGAGACTCGGAACCGCCGCTGTAGCCGTACCGACATCGAATTGGGTGATCTGTCCAGGGGCTCATGAGGCGATTGTAGATGCCAAGACTTTTGCACTAGCTCAGGAGATTCGTGCTGGCCGAACCGTCCGAAAAACCAACGAGCAACTCTTACAAGAGCTGCGTTCTTTATTGGCGGTAAAGGGTAAGCTCAACAACAAGATCATCGACGAGAGCAGCGAGATGCCCAGCTCCCGTACTTTTTGGTACAGATTCGGGGGCTTACGTTCTGCTTGCGAACGAATCGGCTACGACTGGAGGAAAAATGGGCGAAAAGCGGATGAGGAAATGTTGCAGCATCTGCGTTCTTTGTTAGCCTTACATGGCCGACTCAGTAAGCCAATCATTGACACTTCACCCAGGCTGGTGTCTTCGCACAAATTGAGGCGGCGGTTCGGAAGGCTCGACCGAGCGTATGAGCTGATCGGATATGACTGGAGAAAAGATCTGTCGAGAGCGCAACGGAAGCATTACGACAAGACGACAGCGCCGATCTCACCCAATTGCGCGGCTGAAAAAAGATCTCGTGATTGAGAGTCGCGTCAAGCGATCACGCCAAGCGCCTTGAGAGGTTACATCGTTCTGAGGCAGTGTCGCCGGTGAGCTCTGAGATCTCTTTGGTTTGCAAACTGGACCACTCACTTGTTCGGGTTCCGGAAAATGCTAAGGCCGCGCATTGATTGGTGAACAATGGTGACTCCGTACGAAAATTACGTCGCGACAGGGACATGCAGCCGAAAAAAGCAAAAGCTCGCTCGATCCACACACCCGGCAAATCTGTTCGTCAATTTGGGCGTCGTTACACGAACACTGATTTCGCTG
>Ga0210395_10000837_pt1 | contig 23638 bp, 43 predicted proteins | sample IncBWH4OmetaG_FD_150861 | JGI IMG/M metagenome (GOLD analysis project Ga0210395, IMG submission 150861) | Forest soil microbial communities from Barre Woods Harvard Forest LTER site, Petersham, Massachusetts, United States - Inc-BW-H-4-O ... | reverse complement strand
TCGAATCCCTCGCCGAGCGCGTGGACGTGATTCATGTACTGCCGATAGATCCCTTGGAGCTGCACACGAATGACCATGCGCGCGAGCACCGCGGGCGTGTCGCCGAGCCACTCTTGCGCGCTTTTGAATCCCATGCTGCGACACACCGCGGCCGTCGAGCCGTTGAGCCCGCCCGCAAAGAACGGCGTCCACGGATCGGTGCACGGCGATCCGTGCGTGCCGAGCCGGTAGCAGTTACACGCCGCATCGAACGTGCAATCAAGGCGCGTTGACGGGTTCAATTGCTGCGAAGCGCTGTTACCGGTCTCGCTCGCCCACACGTACATGAGCGACTTGGGATCGCTCACGCCAAGATCGGACGCCATGACAATCACGGCCTTCAAGTCCTCATCTTGCCATCCGTTCGGGAGCGTCGTCGACGGCGGAAGCGTGCCCGCCTCGAACCGTGAGCCGCCCGCGCTCGACGCGCCCGGCATCGTCGCAAGGTGCATTTTGGGATCGGCTGGCCAGTGGAGCGGGAGCCAAAGCTTTTCTCCGTCCGCCAAGTAATCGAAACCGCCGAACCGCGAGCGCGTCTTGTGGGGATTGACCGCTACAAGCTCGCGCCAACGGCGCTCATCGCCCACGATGCGCCGCGCAATGTCACTCGCGTTCTTGTCGACCGGGAGCACGATCGCTTGACGCTCATTCAACCGAGCACCGATATGACAGACAATGTCGTGACCGCGGGCGCGAGCACGATCGGATTGGTCGACACGGACCACGCGTAACCGATCGTGTACCTCGGATCACCGACTTCGGGTGTGTAGTCGAAGGCGAGATCAAAAAAGCCGCCGATCGGAACGAATCGCGAAAATAGTGGCGCCATACCAGCGACGGGCGCCACACTGGTGTTGAATGTCTGAAACCACGCGCCCGGATTCCCTGCACCGTCCGCGTAGCTCACGCTCACGCTAAGGAGCGTCGTATCCCATGGCGTTGCGACGCGTCCGCCGCCGAGCCCCGACGCGTGCGCGAAGTCGCGCGGACGCGGGCGAGCCATCGTGATACCGGGCACGCCGTTTCCGACGCCTTCGCCGCTGATCATTTCGAAGTACGCACGTTGGCCCTTTGGCCCGCGCACGGACGCAACCCAGCCGCGAGCGCCTGGACAGCACCCGATCGCGATCACGCGGCTATTCGGCTCGGTTGTCCCGTTCGGTGGGTTCGTGAGCACACGACCGAGCCGCGCGAAACCTTGCTTGCCCTGTGCACCTAGCTCAACGATCCACTGATTCTGCGCTTGCGGCACGCCGCCTTCGTTCGGAACGAATTGATCCGACAGAAGAAGCGCGCACCCTTCACGTCCACCTTGCTGCGGATCGAATTCGATCGTGCGCGCCGGCTGTAAAATCCCTTGCCCAACGATCAACGTGGCCGACATGAAAACAGTCTACCCCCTAGGCCGTCGGGTACCCAAGAAATTGAAGCGCAGCGATGAGCCACGTGCTGTAGGTCGCATAGCCCGCGTTCGTGGGGTGATAACCGTCCACGTTCAGCTCGGCAAGCGTCACGGGCGGCGCCCCCATGATCGTCAGGGACGCGTCGACGAACGACACGAACGTAGGATTTGCCGCGGCGACGATGGCCATTTGCGCGCGCAGATCGGGAAGCGTGTAACCGCTCGCATTGGGTACGCTTTCATTCATGGCAACGATCGCGCCCTGGAGCACGATGCGCACGGTTCCGTCGAGCGCATGAATCGCAGCGACCAACGTCGCGAGATCCGCGCCCCAATCGGCAGCCGACGCGTACGTGGAGGCAACGAAATCATTGAGGCTGATTTGCACCCACACGAGTTTGATGCCGCCCGGCGCAACCTCATGCGCGAGCGCAACAATCGCCGTCGACGTATCGGCGAAAGTCGCATCAAAGCTGCGATCGGTGAAGAGCTGCCTCCCGATCGTCGCGAAAAATGACACCCGACCGAGCCAGCTATGGCCGGGGAGATAGCGCAGCTCCTGAAATGCGCCATTCGCAGGGATCGAAGCGCCGCACGCCAAGCTGATCGAATCCCCGTAGACTACCATGCGATTTTCGGGGATCACGGCGGGCAGCATCGACGTCGATCCCGTCGGATCCTGCACACCGATGAGGACCGCGCAAACGGGCACAACGGGCGAGGCTTGCTCAGCCGGCCCATCCCAAATCTCAACAATGTGCGGGTGACCGTCGAGCGCTAGCACGGTCGTATTGGGCGGAAACGGCGTGATGCTCGTCGGCACCGTGTACGTAGCGAACAGCGCACCGTCCACGAAGATCGTGAGCATGGGCAAGTTCGTCACACCGGGGCCAGCCGTCGTATTTTGTTGCACGAGAAGAGTGACGCTCGTGGCCGTCGTATAGAAGCGCGTCGCAGCATAGATACTCTTGACAAGCTCTTGACCCGCGAGACCCAAGAACGCGACGACGGCCGAGTCGCTCACGTAGCCGTTTACACCGACAAGCCCGAGCTTCGCCGCCTGATTTGTCTCAAGCGACTTGAGATCCGCCGCGTCAAGTATGCGTGCGTAACCGTGAACCTCCTCTTCATAGCCGTGCCAAAAAAGCAACGGATCGTCGTCGCGATTGCCGATCTGGATCCCGGACGCGCCCGCATCAATGGCCGGAGTACCAGCGGGCGCCGCCATCGCATACGGGTAAACAACGCTCCAACCATTCAGGCGGAGCGCCATCGTGCCCGTGCCCGGCGTGATCATGTAGACGAGCACGAAGGGCGCGCCCGTGTACATCTGTGGGTTCGTGATGTTCGTGATGCTGTCGCTGTAGCAAAACGTCGTATTGCCAATGAAATCGCGTGTGAGACCTACGCCACTTCCAACGCGAAAGGCTGTCGAGATTGCGCCGCCCGCGTCCGTGAGGAGCCCGGACACGGCCATCGTACAAGCCTCGCCCGCCGTAAAAAGCGTCGTCGCCACGTTGGATAGCTCATTCGTCGCGAGCGACCAAAGCTGCCCGTCGAATGCCTGAAACTTCGTTGGCGTGACCGCGGGGCCCGTGAAGCCCGCGGGCGGCGTAAAAATGATCGCGTGCGCGACGTCTTCCCATTGCGTGAGCACGCCGCCCAAAACAGTTCGCCCACTGTCGATGAAAAGATCAAGTGCGCTACCCGCTGGAAGAGCAGGGATCGGCGGCGGCGGCGGCACGAACGGAGCGAACCGAAGGATCGGCGGGCGCGCATGGCGCATTACTGCACCTGCTGGACTTCCAATACGTTAGACCAATCGATGACGGTCGCAGGCACTCCAGTGACTTGCACGGCGATGCTATTGCCGACGATCACGAGCGTCGCCGCAGCCGTCGCGATGGCTCCCGTCGCTAGAGGATTCTGGCCAAGAATGACGCCTGCACCAAGCAGCACGGGCGGCGTTCCGTTTCGCTCGTAACGCGCGCGATAGTCCTGGCAAAACACGTCCGCGCCACTTCTCGCGAGCACCGTAACGATGACATCAATCGCCGTTCCGTCGGGCACCGAAAACACGATCGGAAAATTCGTCGGCGCCGCGGCGGGCGTCGACACAAAATCTTCGGTCTGCGTAAGACCTGATCGCGGCAGAAGCCCGCCCGAGCTTGGGGGCGCTCGTCGCGGGTAAGCGAAACGGTTCCCGATGCCGCCTCGCTCGTCGCGCAAAAGGCGACCCAAAAAACCTAGCCTCATGTGAGACGCCTAAAAATGAACCCGTAGCCTCGCCCGTGACGTAGCGGGTACACCACGTACGTTCCAGCGGGCTGAATGCGCTTACCATACGGGAGCGTAGGATGCCCGTATGCCGTGGCCGTGACCGTGTACGGCGCGGGCGGCGCGGGGTACGTCTTTCCGATCGCATGATTGAAAAAATTCCAGCCAGCCATTAGCCGCCTCCCGCGATGAGCTGAAACCCGTAACGCTTACCAAAGCGCAACGGAATGAGCGACGCGACAGCGCCGTGGAAAATGCTTTTGGCGTAAGCAGCCTTCGCGCCCGTGAAGCCGTACAGCGCCGCGGACGTCGAATATTTCAACGGCGGAACGTAGCCGTGCGGAACCTTTGGGATCGTCCAAGCCATCGATCACCGCATCATCTGCGCGGACGTTTGCGATGGGACGTTGACGCCCATCATGCCCGTGATGTCACGGATGTACATTGCGACCTTGATCACGCTGTCTTGAAACGGCGTCGCGATGCCAAGCGTCCACTGAAACGTGAACCCGATTTGCGGGCGCGCGCTCGTGAGCCTGAGCGACTGAATGCGCGGCGCCTGAATGTCGAGCGCCGACAGAGTCACCATGTTCGAGTTGTTTGGTCCGCCCGGAGTTGAGACCCCCTCCGCGAACGTCACGAATTCGCTCTTGTCTAGATCGAGCTGACAATCGACGACGTCGGTACCGAGCCCCGTAACTGAACCGGGATCGATGCCTGCGCCACCCGGAATGGGCGCGACAACCGACCGAAACCCCAAGATTTCCACGGGGTGTGGAAAGTCGAACGGGATCCGATCGGACGTGAGCTGCGTGCCCGGAAGGATCGTGCGAACCTCCCACGTGAGCGGAGCCACGGGCGCGTTGAGCGCGAAAAACGCACCGTCGAGCGAGTTGAACGCGTCCGCCTCCAAGGTTCCCAGCCATTCGGGTGACGAACCGTTGGCGGGCGAGCGCCGAACGGCGTCGATGTAGCTGAGGACTCTAGAGGCAAGCGACATGGATCGGCTCCGAAAAAGATGACGGTGCCGGCCGGGCCCACACGCGGGCTATTCTTTCCGGCACCGTCCCTTGGTTAGACGTTGCGGCCCACGCCGTCGATTGCGATGCCGTGCAAGCGGAACGTGAGATCCACGAAGATCGATTGCGGAACCTCGATCGTTGCGCCGCCGTCGGTTGCGACGAGGCTGATCGGCACGATCACCGTATCCTCGATTTCGCCAATCACGACGAAGTCGCAGTCTTTGATACCCTGCTTGCGCCACGTGTACCCTTCCGGAACCTTGTAGCGGTTGTCGGTGCGCGGATCGCCCGACGCGCGAAGGAACGACTTTGCGCCGCCTTCGGGGATTTCGTCGAGCGTGCCGATCGGTAGCACCGACTTCGAATCCCACAGGAATTGGATCGAGCAGTTGCCGCGAATCGCGTCCAGCAAGCTATCCTCCAGGTTGAACGGCGATTGGACTTGCGGCGGCGCGAACAGCGCGGCCGGATCCATCGTCGCGAGGTTTCCAATGAACATGTTCTGCACGTCGACGTCGGTCGACACGGTCGTGCCGCTCGCGTAAGCGACGCGCGTCGCCTTGTGCGTCGCGCTCATCGCCTCGATCACGAAGTCCTCTACGCCGTTCGTCTGACGACCTCGGGAGAGGTTCGTGTCGGCGTCGGTCGCGATCTTCGTCGGGTTGACGGTGCCCGGTGCCCACGGCATCGCGTCGCCCACACCGTAATCGAACCACAAGACCCGCTGACCCTTGAGGAGCTTCGCGTAGGCCATCGTCACGGCGCCCACGGGGAGCGGCGACACGACGGTGAACGTGAACACCTGCGTGCTCTTGTAGGGGCGCGTCGTCGCGTAGTACGGCTGACCGCTTGCGTCGTACGCCGCGAGCAATTCGTTTCGCGCGCGCATCCAAAGAGAATTGGGATCCATTTGCTTTCTTTCTTGCCCCATTCCCTATGGGTGTAGGAGCGGTTCGTTTCGAAACGTGATCAGTCGGAGGTAAGCCCCGCGGCATCGCCGTCGGAGTAGTGACCCGCGCCGCCGCGACGCCACGGTGCGAGATGGGAAGCCATCGCAGGCCCGTGCATGAGCGCGCCCGCGCCACGCGACCGATTGTAGTCTTGCACGTGACCGACGTTCGGGGATCGATTCCACCTTGGGATGTGCGACGCCATGGGCGGACCGTGCATGAGCGCGCCTGCGCTGTAGCCGCTCGAACCCGCGGCGCTCGTGCCCGTCGAGCCATCCGAAACCGACGAGCCCGCGCCTGTGTCGGTCGACGAGCCCGTAGAGTTGCCCGTGCCACCTGGACTCGTGCCCGTGCTGTTTGCGGCGCCCGTCGCAGCGTTCGCAGCGGTCTGCGCGAGCTGCGTTGCGGTCGACTGAGACGAGCCGTTCGTGGCTGGCGTCGTCGATGCCGTGCTCGTCGATGCCGGGAGCGCGCTCGGCTGCGTGGTCGACGTGGTCGACGCCGTGCCTGCTGTCGTCTGTCCAGTCGCCGCCGCGTACTGGAAGTACCCGAGCGCGCCGCCCGCCGCCGCCATGCCAAGCCCGACGGGCATCGACTTGGTTGCGACGAAAAGCCCGCCCGCGATCAGCGCGCCAGGAAAGGCGTACCAATTCGTTTGGAAGAACGGGATCGACTTCGAGATTTGTTGCCCTGCAACGTACGCGGCGACTCCGACGCCGGCCGCGATTCCGATGGGTGCGAGAGGCAGCTTCATTTTCGTCGACTCCTAGAAAGGCTTGGGACGGATCAAAAAGTAAACGAACCCTAGGACGATAGCAAGCGTCACGGCGCCTTGCACAATCGAGGTCGGCGAGGGGTTATCCCCGTTCCACACGGAAAGGCCCGGAACCAGCGTCGCCTTGAACCCCTGCATGGCAGCGTCTTGGAGCTGTCCAAGTCGGGCCATGATCTGCAATTCAGGCGTCGTGAACGGGATCGCGTGCCCGGCTTGCTTTTCCGCGGCTGCGTGATTTTGCAGCATCGTTTGGCAGTCAGCGTGCGCTTGCATCAACTCTTGCGCTTGCGCCTTTCGAGCAAGCTCGCGATCGATCACCGTGTGCACGTTCCACACGACGAACGCGATGATCCCCGCGAGCGCGAGGATCCCGACGACGATCGCCACGATCGCGATCGCGTTCGCTTGCGTTTGCTGCGTCGTCGTGAGCGGACGACCCGTCGTCGCAGAAAGCTGCGCAGGCGTTTGCATGTTCCAACCGAGCGCGCGCGCGTACACCTCCCACGTCTTCAAGAGGATCACTTGCGCGTTGACATGATCGACGTCGGGCGCCGTCCCTTGCACGACGGAAAGCGTGAGCGTCGCACCGATCGGCGCGAGCTGAGAGAGGAGCGACGGATCGCCCGCGTCGATGATCTCTTGACGAACGATCAGCGATTCGACGATGAGCGCTAGAAAATCATCCGAGCGACCGCCCGACGACTGCCCGATCGAATCTACGGCCCACGCGCCGAGCTGACAACGCGCCGTCGCGTCTACCGACGCCTGCGCGATCCCTCGTGCGTCTTGGTGCGTCCACTGAAACACGCTTCACGCTCCACGGCCAGCGACCCGCGTACAGTACTGATTCAAGCGCGGAAGATCCGCGCAGTCGCACCCGGCATTGTACACGTTCACGTCGTAATCCAAAGGCACGCCACCAAACCCCCACGGAAAGGCGCGGTTGCCATGTGGGCCGTGCCCGCCGTGCCCACTACCCATGTGGCCTGCGCTGAACCCCGCCGCCATCGTGGTTGGCGCGCTGATCGAGCTTGTCGAGAAATACACGAGTCCCGCTCCCGTGCCTTGCATCGCGAAACCGACCCACGAGCCGTTGGGATCGACCGACATAATCGTGCGCATGCCGCCCGGAAACGTTCCGACGTTTTGCGTGAGCCCCTGATCGGAGAACATCGCGGCGTTCTGCGCGATGGTCACGGACTGGCCAACCTGGAATTGCGGCGGCGGCGTGCCGCCCGCGGGCGTATTACCGTTGAGCGACGGCGCCGCAACCGTCGTCTGCGCGCTCGGCTGCGCGAAGTACCAGAGTGCGCCCACGCCAGCCGCGATCCAAAGCCATGTGGGGATGCCCGCCACGATCACCCGAAACGGCGAAAGCCGTGAGCTTGGTTCGTGTACTGAGAGGGGATGCCGGGAAGCTGGTTCGTTGCCGCGAGCATCGACGTTGGAATCGTCGACGTCGCGCCGTTCTGATCTTGCACGGTCGAATTCGTGCCGCTCGTGCCCGTGAGCGTGAACACGGTCCCTGCCGCGTACGAGCCGTAGGCACTGTTCAGGATGACGGCGTTACCGATCGCAGTCGGCGCGGGCGTCGTCGCTGTTTGCTGCGTGTAGAGGTAGTAGCCTGCCGCTCCCGCGAGGAGCAAAAGGATCCAATACTCGGTTTTCATCCGGCCCGATGGGTTGGGTAGCGCTGCATGAGCGAGCGCCCCGGAATGCCGCCCGGCGCGCGACCGCCCGCGGGAATGTATGGCGTGACTTGGAGCGCGTACCCGTGACCGCGCTGCATGAGCGCGCCCGCCGAGTAACCTTGCGCCTGGAGCGATCCGCCCGTGCCCGCGCCCTGGAGCTGCGTGACGGTGTTCTGCGTCGTCGCAGAATTGGGCGTCACGCCCCATGCGGTTTGTTGCGCTTGCGTCGGCTGCGTCGGCGTCACAGCGGCAAGAGCGACCGTGCCCGTGTTCTGCATGGGATCGGTCACCTGAATCATGCCGTTCGTGACGGTACCCGACACGACCGTGAGCGGCGTGCCTCCCGTTTCGTTCTGCGAAATGCCGGCCTGCGTCGTGAGGTTCGTCGACGCCATGTTGACGTAGACGATCGAGCCCGCGGGATAGCCCGATGGCGACGTCGAGCCGAGCGCGGCGGCGGTCGCGGCCGTGTTTTGCTGCGCGACGTACGCGGCGTACGCGAGGTACCCGACGCCGAGCGTGGTCAGTCCCAACAAAACGAATTCCGGTTTCATTATCCGATCCTCCGAACGGGACCAAAGGCGCCCGCACCAAATCCGCTCGACATGCTCCCGCCCGTTCCGATCGACGCGGGCGCCGCCGCCGACGCTTGAAGCGACGTCGAAGGAATGTTCCACGACGCGCCGCTCGAATCTTGAACCGTGACCGTGCCCGCGGGCGCGGACGTGGACTGCGCCGCAACCCAGTACGTGGTGCCGACCGGGTAGCCGTTGAAAGCCTGCGTGAGCGTCACGGGAGTCCCGACCGCGAGATTGGTGCCCGACGTCCCGGTCGCGGTGCTAGCCGCCGCCGACTTCGTATAGAGGTAGTAGCCTCCCGCCGCGGCGATCGCCAAAAGGATCCAATACTCCGTTTTCATCCTACGAGCCTTCCGTGTGAAACGATTTGCTGCGTGAGCGCGAAACGTTGCTGCGAAATGTGCATGGGGTGACGCATGAGCGCGCCCGCGGCTGAGCCCGCGGCGTACCCCGACGTATATCCGCTCGCATAGCCGCTGGCTAGCTGCGTCCCGCCTTGAATGAGCTGCGTGTAGAGCGTCTGACACGACGCCGCGGCGATCGAAAAGCCTTCGCTCTTGAGCAAGGCGACGAAATTCGCAATATCTTGCGTCGGATTGACGCTGTTTTGCATCGTGCCGCCGATGCCAAAGAAGGCGCGGATCTGCGCAGTCGCCGCGGCACTGATCCCGCTCTCCACCTGGATCACATGCGTTTGATTGTCGTACGTCGTGATCGTGAGACCCGTCGGAGTGTTCGCGGGCGTGTAGACCAAAAAATAGTAGGCCGCCGCCGCCGCCGCGAGCCCGCCCCACAGCATCATGTCGGAGTCTTTCATGCTGTCCCCATCGTGAGCGCGGGCGCACTCATGCTCGACGACGAGCCCGACGACGTCGCCGCTGGCGCCGCTTGCTGCGTGACCGGGTTGATGCTCGTCGCGTTCGCGGGTTGCGAAACGGACGTGTTCGCCATGGTCCACGTCGGGATCACCGACTGAGGAGGCGGCGACGTGAGCGTCGGTTGTGACATCAACTGTTGCTGCTGCGTGGGCGTCAAGCTCGTGTAGGCCTGCTGAGGGTTTGCTTGACCGAGCGCAAACGCGTTCGGAACGACGATGTAATTATACACGTAGTACGCGACGCCGCCGCCCACGGCCGCTCCGATCAAAAGCTCTGCCCACGAGATTTTCATGGCGACTTCACTTGAACATGTACCAAAGAACGACCACGCCGCCAACCATGAGCCCCGCCGTCATCAGATCGGACGACGACGCGCCGAGCGGTCCAAGGATCGAAGGCGTCGAGCTTGCTACCTGCGTGTAGGACGCGTCGACGACGTAGGCCGAATAGACCCAGCCCGTGACGCCGCTCGGATCTTGCACGTTGAGCCATCCGTTTTGTTGCTTGCCGACAACGGTGAGCACCGTGCCGTTTTGCTCAACGGCGAGAACGCTGTTCGTGAGACCCGCGGACGATCGGAGGTTGACATACGTTCCCGCGCCCGTCGCGACTTGAACGGCCGTCGCCGCGTACACGGACGTGTTCGGCTGCGCGGTCGCAGCGTTCGCGTCGGCTTGCGTCTCTCCCGCAACCGATGTGACCGCTCCCGCGCCCATTCGCCACGCCTGCGCGCGCTGTTCGGGATAGGTGAGCGAAGGACGGTGCTCGCGCTCTAGCGCGTACTCGATCGCTTGACCGCGCGAGCGCGCGACCTGCCTTTGTTGCGGGAGCACGTGCCTCACCTGATCGTAGGCGATGCGCTGCGACATGAGCGAGCGCCCTGGAATCGGGCGGTTCAGTTGTGACAGGTTCGTCGTCACGAGATCCGCCGAACGGGACCGAACGCGCCCGCACCGAACCCCGACGAGCCAAGCGATCCGCCCGTGCCCGCGGCGGCGCCGCCTTGAAGCTGCGTTGTTTGATCTTGCAAGTAGGTGCTGTTCGCCCAGCCGGAAAGCGTGCCGTTCGTGACGCCCCACCACACCGAACCATCGGCCGCGGTCTGCGTTTGACCCGTTGCCGACACGGTCGCGCCCTGCGCGAGCGCAAATACCATCGTCGTTCCGGGAATGCCGGGCGTCCCAGCGCCTGGCGCGTTTCGCACGATGAGCTGACCGGCCGCACCCGCGCTCTGCGTCGTGACCAAAAGCTGATCGCCTGCGTTCGGAGAAGTCTGGCCCGCGGTCGACGGCGTCGTCGTGCCGCCTCCCGCGACAGTCATTCCCGTCGATGCGCTCGCGGTCGACGGCCACAGCCACCAAAGGATCAAGCCCGCGGCTCCAAAACCGAGAACAAGCTTTTCGTTAGTGGTCAGCCGCATGATCTAGCTCCAGGTCTTCACAGTTGCATCGGTCGTCGCCCTTTTTGCGATACCACGTCCGCAAATACTTTTCCGCCGCTCTCATCGCGGGCGCGAGCGCGCGAAACCGCCCAAGATCCTCATGACGATGATCGTCGAACACCTCCGACGCCTCACTCACGCCATTGCGCGTCTCCACTGCGACGACGGACCATTCGTCAGCGACGTTGAGCAACTGAATCACAAGGAGCCGACCCTTGGACTCTGCCGTCGCCGCGAGCGCGCCCGCCACGACCCATTTCATAGGATCCCCTTGAGCAGTCCCGCCGCCCACGCAGCCGCGAGCGCCGCGCCGCCGAGCACGAGCGGCGTCGTCATGTCGGAAGCCGCCGCAAGATTGAAGTTCGGGCCCAGCGGGGGCTGAGGACCGAGCGCGCGAAGCGCCGCGATGCGCGCTTCATTCATACCCGCGAGCGATTGTTGCGTGTGCTCGTAGCTCGCTTCCATTCGCGCAGCGATGCTACCGGCTACAGCTTGCGGCGGAATGTAGTTGAACGCGGTCGAGAAATTCGACGCAAACCGCGCGAGCGTGTCTGTCATCGCCGCGACAGCGTATTGCGCATCCAAAAGCGGGAGCTGCGACGCGATTGCGAGATCCGCGCTCGACGCAATGTCGCCGCGCGTGTCGTTCGCGTAATAGAGGAGCGCGCGAGGCACGTTGCCTGCCGCAGTGCCGAGCGTCGAAAGATAGTCGTACGTCATGCCGCCGCTCGGCGCGGTGCCGACGGGCGCCGACGGCGAGAGCCCGATGAGCGCAGCCGCAAACCCGCGCAGACCCGCACCCACGGAAGGATCGTTCACGCGAGAGGCGGCGTCGGCCAGCATCTTGTCGCCGTACGCTACTAGCGCGCCCTGCGAAAGATGCTGCGCCATCGCAGCGTCGGCGAGCTTCGCGGCGATCGCGATCGCAACACCGCACGTCGGACAGTAGATCGAAGCGACCGTACCGATCGCCGTAGCAAGCGCGTTGAACGCCGACACGAGCCCCGCAAACATCACGAGCAAGCCTTGCTCGGCGTCCCAGCCGGGCGGACCTTGGCGCACTTGACCGGGCGTGTAATTTCCGTTTCCGTCCACGCTCGCGCCGTCGACTTCCCATTGCCACGCGGCGTTATTGCCAACCGATTCGAGCAAGCTCGCGCCGCCCGCCGATCCGACAGTCGAAAGCAAATTCAAATCCCACATGCACACTTTCATGCGCGGGTGATTCGAATCCGAGCAGTCCCAATAATAGATGACGACCGAGCCCTGATCGCCCGACTGAAAGCCCGTCGGCGCGGGCGTGTGCCACTTCCACTGCTGCGCGATATACTGAACGAAGCTTGGCCCCGAACCGGGACCGGTCCAGTTGATGAGCGGAAGCTGGACGTTCGTTTTGTTCGGTCCGACGACGACGGGCGGCGGGAGCCAACCGAGCGTCGCCGCAAGTTGCTGCAACTCGCCCCACCACTGCGCCTGCGATTGCGGGCTGCGTCCGCCAAGGGTCTTTCCGCTCGGAAGCGTGGTCGACTGATTCCACGCCATGCACCCTTGCGCGATCTGATCGATCGTTCCCATCGACACGGGCGACGTCGCGCCCGTGATGAGCGGGTGTGTCCAATTTAGAACGTTGATTTCTTCCGGAAGCGGTTGCGCGTTCGTGGACCATGTGCGGCGCGTACACGGATAGATGTCCGACAGAACGATCGTCGAAAGATCGGGGATCGGCGGAACCTCGAACCCCTGCGCGCCGAACGCTCGACGCGAAAGCGCGCGCGACTTCGGGCGACCGGGACGATATGCGCGATCGTCAACGCGTCCGCGCGTCATGCTCACGGGAATGTAGCCCGCTGCTTGCTCGCGCGACGGCTCAGGGGTGAGCGACGGGCGGCGCCCGTGTCCGACGTCCGCGATCGCCTCGTCGAACGAACGACCTGCGACCTGGACAAACGCGCCCGCGTAGTCGTGCACCATCTTACCGATCGCGCGCTCTGCGTCGCGGCGCGAACATCCAAAACGGCGCGCGATCACGTCCGACGGGAGCGACCTTAGAGCGGGATCGCGCGCTATCGCCTGCGCTACGCGATCCGAACCCCCGTAGGGGATCGCCCGCTCAAATACATCGGCGGAAAGCGGACGGTTCACTTCGAAAGATTCGCACGCGGCGCCGTCCGTGTAAACTGTCCTCATGGTGCCGCGGAAATACGTGTGCTGCGCGTGCGGGCGCGGGTTCGCGCTGCGATTCGATCAGTGCTCGAAGTGTGGATCGTGGGGCTCGTGCGAGGCGCTCCAAGGTCGCGCGTCGAAAGCGACGACGCCCGACGATCGTTTCTTGCTCCTCTCATCGGCGCGCGCACACAGCCCAGCGCGCCTCCTCATCTCGCCAGAGTGGAACAAGGCTTTTGGAGGCGACGCCACACCGGGACTTGCTGAAGGCTCCACGAACATCCTTTGGGGGAAGCCGGGCGCAGGCAAGACGACGGAGCTGCTACGCATCCTCTCGATCGCGGGAGGCTTGCATATCTTCACAGAGGATCTCGATCCCCAAGCCGGCATGCTGCGACTCACGGCAGACAATGCCGGGATCGACTGCTCGCAAATCTCTGTCACGACCGCGGCGACGCCCGCGGAAGCGATCAAGGCGATGCGCTCGCGCACGTGGCCGATCATTGCGGTCGACTCGCTCCAAGGGTTCGATCACGACGGGGCGGGCGGACCGCGCATGCTCAAGCGCACGGCGCGCGATGCGGTCGATGCCGCGCAGTCGATCGGCGCGACGCTCCTCATGGTCGTTCATTCAACACGCGACGGAGACATGAGCGGCCCGCAATGGCTCGCACACCTCGTCGACGGGATCTTTTGTCTTTCGTCAATCCAGATCCGCGTCGTCAAGAACCGTTTCGGTCCAATGCCGATCAAGGTGAAGCGAACGAAGCCACGCTTACGACTCGTCGGATGACTCGCCCCAGCGCTCGGCGCACCTAAGATCGACGCCGCTGAATCGCTCGCTCAAGAGTGCTGCCTTCAGAACATCGTCGTACTGCGAGTGCATGAGCAAGCGCGCACGGCACTGCTCACGCGTGAGCCCGTAGAACACGTGCACGAGAAACGGCGCCGCGAGCGGTACGATCGAATCCCCTAGAGACGAATCGACGAAAATCTCGTGCGTGAGCGTGATCACGTGAACCGCCAGAGAAGATAGACGAGCCCGCAACCCACCGCTAGCTGCCCTGACGGCGCTTCCGTCACCCAATGCGTGAGCGCTTCGACCGGCCCGCGGTTCGGATCGATCTTGTCGCGATGCGCTACGAGCACGCCGCCCGTAAATTCGTGCAAGTGGATGCGTGAGCCGTCCGTTACGGGGATCACCCAATCGCGAAGCTGTCCGCACGGTTCCGCGATCGACTCTTGTCGAAAGCCCGCGAGCGTCGGGTGCGGCAACTCGAAGGGCACGGCGACGCGACGGCCCGCGACAAGGTGCCGCCACGCATGATCGCGCCACGCTCGCCACGCCGAATGATTCACCGACGGGCCCCGATCTTTTCGCTGGCTTCTTCTACGGCGCCCTGCAATTCCGACAATGGCACGCCGCGCGCGAGCGCCGCGCCCGCTCCCCACCCCAGTACCACGCCGATCGCTTCACACAGTGGCACACCATCGGCAGTAGCATCGTTCACGACCCGTTCGATGGCTGCGCGCAATGTTGCGACCTGCACATACGTCACAGTCATTTCCCCAAAGGCAAGACGCGGATCAGCTCGACGACGCAAAGCAGAATGAGCGGAACCCACACGGGACACTTGCCAATCGCGGACGCGATCGCCGTACCGAACGCCGCGACGATGAGAACGAATAACACCGTGAGCATGAAACCTCCTACGTGAGCACGCGCGCGCCCGTCGACGACTGCGACATGGTCGCGGGCGCCTGCCCAAGCTCGCAATTTTTCAGAATCAGTTCGCACAAAATCCACCCGTTCGGCTGCGCTTGCGCCGCGGCATTGCGACCACGGAAGCGCGCGGAACCGGGCCACTTAGCCTCAGCTTGCACGTGATAAAAATACCCCTCGTCGTCGAAAATCGGACGGATGCGCGAATCGATCCCGACAGAACGACAGAGCGCCACGAAGAGGCGCGCCTTGTCATCGCAATCGCCGTAGCCGTTTTCCAGAATCGTTTGCGAATCCGAGATTTCCTCATACGAGGGATCGGGAATGTAGCGGACGGAGTCGCGCACGAACCTGTGCAAGTCACGCACGACGCCTTCAATGTCGTTCGGATCGCGCGAGCGAGCGAAACGCGTCCCAAGCTCGCGCACGAGCGGAAGCTTTGCGTCCGTGTACGCCATGCCGTCGATCCACTGGCTCTTTTGCGTGGCGTCGTCCCAAACGATCCGTCGGCGAATGGGCGTCGACAGATCCTGATTCGGCGCCCGCGTGAGCCATCCGTTTCCGTCGGGAGTCCAACCGTACGGCACGCGTCACCCGTGGGTCTGGCCGTTCGGGGGCGGTTGCGGCGCGTCGATGATCTGCACGGGTTGCTGAGGGATCGGTTGACCGGGCACATGACCGGGCGGCACGGCCATTGGATTCATTCCAGCTTGCGCCATTTGCTGAGCGCCGACGACGCCGCCCAAGAATTGCGAGACGAGTTGCTGCCAAGAATTTTCATCGCCGCCCGGCTGGAGTTTCTTTGCGACGCTCAAGAGATCTGCGATCGCTTTGACGTCGAGCTGAGGCGGCGGAGGACGATCCATCGCCTTCGTGACGACGTTCGCGAGCATGTTATTCATGCCGGCCGCGCCCTGCGCACCCTGCCCCATCGCCGCGACGAGCACCTGCTGATTGTTGCTCATCATGGCGAGCATCATTTGGAGCATTTCGCGCGACGCCTGCATTTGCGCGTTCGCGTTCCGATCCATCATCTGAAGCATGAGCGCGAACATCCCCTGCACGTCGCCGCCGCCACCCGTCGGAGCGACGCCCACGAGCGGCGTCATGGTTGGCACTTGCGGACGCGCGGCGGGCTCACCGTCGAGCGGCGGGAGCTTGATCTTTTCCTTCCGATACACGGCGCCGTCGCGCGAGCGCGCCTCTAGCTCGTAGTACCCGCCGCCGAACGAGCGCCGAATCTGCTCCTCGTCGCGAAGCTCCTCGCCCGCGACCTTCATCAGCAATTCGCCGCGCTCGCCCAGGTGCGAGGAGCGAAAGACCTTGATCATGCGAATGGGTTGCGGCCGAAAGTCCTCGGGGCTTTCGCCGTCGCGCGGAAGAAACAGCGGGTGATAACCGCCGTTCTCTAGTTCTTGCTCGTCGCTCATGATGCTTTCTCCGATGCTACCACGACGGCGCCCGCGTACTGCCTCGCGACGCGCTCTGCCTCTTCTTTCGAACCGAACGCTTGCGCTTCGACCCGTTCAGCCGTCCACGACGGCTCAAGATACGCGCTCGCGCCGCTCCCGCTCGTCTTCAAGGAAAACCAACGCGGGATCTTCGGCCAATTCATGTAGACGTGGAAACGAAGGCGCGCGCTCATGACTCCGCCTCGCCTTCGGGCACGTCGCGACCCGTGTCGATGCGTCCGACCGCGATCAGAAGATCGTCGCTCATCTTGTGAGCGAGCACGCGATCGACGCGGTACGAAAAGATCCGACCGTCGGCAAGCTCGACGCGCATGCGGAGCGCACCGCGCTCTAGTGTGCCGTCGTAACGGATCACCGTGTCGCGCAAGAGCGTCTCGCCCGCGCTCCGACGACTACGAAGCCAGTGCCACGCGACGAGCGCGAGCACGAGCGTTGCGAAAAATACTTCCACTACAGTTTCGAGTCTCATGGGTTCGTCTTTTCTTGCGTTCTGAGAAAGTGACCGCCCGGCGTTGCTCTCAACGCCGCAAGAGCATCGCGACGACGCACGGCCGCTTTTGCTTTTTGCGCTCGAATCATTGCGTCCGTGTCATCGGGAACGAAGCGCGAGCGCGGCGAAATGGGACACGTGCAATGCAGACACACGGGATCGCCGACGCCGCTTTCGCGCGGCACGCAGTCACGACCCGGATAACGGTAACAGCCGGTCATTCGGGAACGTAGTCGTTACGAGGTTCGCCGTTTGGCTTCACGAGGCGATGCGCTTTGCAGTCGCCCCAGTGCCCGACCTTGCGCGTGCACGCGTGAACCTCGCTCGGCTCATACACTCCACGCGCAGAGCGCACGAGCACGGGCGAGACTTCGCAGACCTTACCGCACATGGCGACGCCGTTCCACTTGAACGTCCCGCACATTGCGCAGGCAAGAAACGGCATCGTCGATGCTCGCGCGTGACCGTTCGGGCACGCTTCTGGATTACGCGTTGCCCCTTCCCGAATCGTTCCGGGAAGGGGAGCGTGGGGCATCGGGGCTCGACGCCGCGACCCGGTTCCGAATCCTTCGCTCATGGCGAATCGAGCCATCCAAGGATTTTGCGAAGCGTATCGGTGTGGACGAACACGGTCCCAACCTGCATGACGCCGCCTTGCTCTAGCTGCAACTCGGCGAAACCGTCATTGAGAGCGCGCACGTGGATGCGCTGCGCAGGTTGCCCCGCAGTGAAGATCCGATCGTTCACGACGCCGCGTGCTCCGGGAGTTTTCATGGGCGCACCGTTGTAGTGTGACACTCGCCCGCGGACAACGTGTCCGCGACAAGATTGTGATGAAGCTCGACAGAGCAACGCGTCACGTAAAGCGAGCCATCCGTGCGAAAGGAAACCTCGCGCACGAACGGCCCGACCGTGTCCACGCAACCCATGCAGAGCAAAAGGCACGGGATCGCGATTTTCATTTGTCCGCCTCGCGATCGAACGCCGCCGCAATCGCATCGGCCTGATCATGTGACGCAGCATCGCGAAGCACCTGCGCTTGACCCTCCAAAAGATCGGCCAGCATCCTGGCCTCGTCAGCATCGAGTCCCTTCGACATTTTCTGCACAGCGAGACCTAGCACCATGCAAACGCCACGAGCGATGCCGGGATCTAGCCCGCTCATCGGCGGCGGCTCGCGGTCGGAGGTTCCTTGACGGCGGCGGCGTCCTTCTCATCCTTCGCGATCGTCCGCATGACGTCGGAGGCGAGATCCGAAAGCTCCGCATCCTTGAGCGTGTCGCGCAGCTCGAACGTCGCACCCGCGGTACGGATCTCGACCTTGAGACGCTGGCGACCCTGCCACGTGTCGAAAAAAATCTCGACGTCAATCTCGTTCTTGTCGATGCCGTCGAGCACACGAATGTCCGTACCCGTCCAGCCGCACGCGCGAAGGCGCTCGATCGAATAGCGCTGCGCGTTCGGATGAAAGGACAGCGGCACGGTCGCCTTGAAACCGTCGAGCGACGGGATCACCACGTCGATCGCAACCTGCGCGCTTCGCGAACCGCTCGACGCGTCCCCTGCTAGTCCGTACTGAGCTGAGCCCGCGACGGCGCGGCCCTTGTAGATCCCTGCTTTGATGTCAGCCATGGTGGTACCCGTTCCCTTTGAAAGCGAGCGAACCGCGCTCGCGCGGCATTTGAGAGCACCGCAAAATGCACGCATGCATCTTCCGGGGTTCCCCAACGTTCTATTTGCTCGACCGTGATCAGGTCGAGATTCCACGCGAGCACTTGCGCGAGCATCGCGCGCAGGCCTTCCGCGCCATTCGTCTTGTAGTCATTTACGTTCTCGCTCATGGGCGGGAGCGTGTGACCATTCACGGCTGCCGTGGAGAGCGCGCAACCGAGCGTTTGCGACGTCGAGCACCCGCCGCGCACACGCACGCGCTTGATCGGCTCGCCCGCCCTGACGCGGCCTTCGCGCAAGACACGCCACAGCGGCGATTCGGGGCAACGCGTGAGACGTTGCGGTCGACCGTCACGCGTTCGCACCTGATCGACGTGGCGCACCCAACGGAGACACGATCCCCACACGCGCGCGAGGTAGCTCTCATCGAGCGGAACAAGCTCGCCCGTCTCGTAGTCGATTGCCTCGTCTAGCGAGATAATCCCAAGCTCGCGCAGCGCCACGGTGCGCAACTGAAACTCCACGCGCGTCACGGGCGCTTTGCCATCCCAGCCGCCCGACGTCCAGCGCGCCTCTTCCGCTTGGAGCTTGTCGGGCGAGCACGTCGCAAGCTCTTCTCGCTTGTCATAGAGACGGCACATGACGTCACCCTTGCCGATGGTGATGCCCGTGAGCTTTCGAGTCTCATGGGCCGTTGCAAGAGCCGCAAGATCCTCGTCGCTAACGTGACGGGCAGGTCCGCGAATGTCGTTCCCAATCGGGCGCGGAGGATCGAGCCGGGTACGCACGCGTGAACGTCGCACAAAAAGCCGCCGGTCGCGATCGCGCAGTGCCCGTCCCGCGAGATCCTTAGCAGGATCAATTCGTCTGACTCGATTCTCATGTACTTCTCCCAACGCGCAAGCGATCCGTTTGCATTCCGTACGAAGCTCATCGAACGTACGATCGGCGCAGCACGCGCCAGAAAAATCGACCGCAAGCGACCATCCTGATTCTTGCTCGTGCCGCACGGTGCCGTCGATCGGGTCGAGCGTTTGCACGAGCGGACCTTTTGCGTTCACGTCGATCACGAGCGAAGCATGCGACTCGCGCACGAGTCGGAATTTCGACGACGACGCCATGGCGTGAAGCGCCCAACGATCACCCGCAATCCCGACGTCAGAGACGCCGTGCGTGCGCGCGACTTCTCCCGCCCGGATCAACTCGCGCCGCACGTCGTCCGCAAGCGTCACGCGAAAAGCTGCCGTCAACCAATCGATGCGCTCGTGAACGAGTGTAGGGATCATCGGCGAGCGCGCTCGGAAGCAAAGCACGCCTTCGCCCACGTGATCCCCATGCACGACATGAGATACTCGATCTGCGCTTCCGTGTACCCGTGCGTGCGCGCCCCGCGCACGAGGTGATCGAGTTGAGCCCAATCGGGACGACGTTGGCCGACTTCATCGGGAAACGTGTCCACGGTACGCGACTCGGCAGGAGCTCTCACGAACAGGCCCCGCACGTCGGGAGCGGGCGCTGCGCGCCCCACACGAATCGACGCCCGCAGGCCGGACACGACACCCACGGATAAGCCGGCTCACGCTTTTTCTTGCGTCCTGCCTTTTTCGTCGCTATTTTTCGCATCGTTCGAAGCTCTGACCCTTCGTTCTGACCCGCGGCGTCACCCACGCACGCGGGTCTTTTTTTGGCGACGATCGGTTTTCGGGGATCTTGCCCGGCGTGTCAAGACGCTTCGTCATCGCTCCACGTCACACTGCCTTGAAAGTGACCATCGGCCGCATGATGGATCGGTTTCTCGCATCGGAACGGCGCGACGCTCCCGCCCACTTCGAAACGCGCCTTGCATTGTGGGATATGGGAGACGTCCGACTCCACGAACCGAGCGCCTGAGCACACGCGGCACGTTTCGCGGCGTTCTTTTTCGTCGCTGTTCCACGCGCGGCATGTCTTGCACACCCATCCAGCCATGACGATTGACTCGTCGGGCTTGCGCGCTGCGCGCTCAGTCGCCCATGCGTCTGCGAAGTCAGCCGCTTGCACCATGCCGTCACGCCACAAAGGCGGATCGTCGCCCACGTCAACGCTTCTAGGTACTTTTGCGAGATTTCTCAAGTGTCGCGCGAGCCCGCGGAGCACCTTATGGACGTCGGAGTCGTCCGATTCGATCGTACGTTCGAGCGCGGGCGGCGCCGTCACGAGCACGAGACTTCGGGCCATGCACTTGGCGCAGGCGATGACGGTTCGGGTCTGGCCTGCGGCGTCGACGTAGAGCACTCGCCCGCCCGTTCCCGAGCGTTTCGGATTCCCGCAGACCGTACAGCGGGCGCTCACGATTCTTTCTCCACAGCCGAGTAGCAGGGATCGCCCTCGTCGCGCGTCTGCGTGCAGAATTGCGACGCCGCTTCCCACCCCGACGTGAAAGAAGCCAACGCGACAGCCTTGCAAATCGCGCGAAGCTCTTCTCTCGACTTCGGAAGGCGCTTCAAATCGCTCGCGATAAGATTCGCGGCGCTCGTAGCCGTGCGTTCTGCGATGGTTTCGATGTCTTTTTCGCTAATCATTATGTGCCTTTCCGTTCCCGGTTTGGTTTTTTGCGATGATTGACCTGTACGATGAGAACCCTGGACCGCGCAACGGGCCTGCAGCCCTGCTTTTTCCCTCCTAGCGCTCCCGTTTTTGGTTTCATGCGGGGGGTGATACTCACCCCTGCCGGCGCCTTGTCGGCAGATGTGCTGAAGCGTCATACACTGTAGTTTCGCCCGCATTTCACTCGTAGAACGCTCCAAGTCCACAGGCGATTCTGACTTGGAGCGCTTTTTCGTGCGCGCGCGCCTGCCATGGCTCGAAAGTCGCGCCGTTCGGCGGCGGATGGCGCTTCGCGCGGAAAGCTCCCGCGGGCCGGTCACGGTCTGGACTGTTCGGGGTTTTCGGGCACGGATGAGCCGCGACGTTGGGAGTTGAATGCGATCAGGAAGTCGAGCGTTCTATGGGCATGAACAAGCAACGCGAACGAGCCACCGGGCAGTACGCGCACGCGCTCGACCGTCAATGCGTGTGCGGGCACACCAAAGGCGCGCACATCGCAGGCGGGATCGCCGCCTCGGCGGCACTCCTGTACCTGTCATCGGGCATGGTCGTTCTCCTCTGCAAAACGTGCTAAGGGAAAGACCGGGGCGAGAATCGAACTCGCTGGACCAGAGATTGCGAGGCCGTGGTTGCCTACCAAGGCGCCCGGTCAAAAAAGGGCTTGACGGTGTCAACTACCGCCAGGCCCTTTTCCTTAGCGCTTCGCCACATTGAATGTGTACCGCGTCCACACAGAAAGCGTGATTTCGCCGACGCCGTGACAGAGCGGGCATTCACCGATCGGCCCGTCGTCATCCCAAAGCGCGCCACCCACGCAGCGTGGGAGCGGACACGTTTTGACTAGGGCAGTCGCCGCATGTTTCGAATTTGAGCGGCGGCGGGCATCGTCTGCCAAGGGGCAAGGTTACGACGGATTTCATTTATGCGCCGCGAGCGCAGCACGTTTGCGAAGTACGCAAGCTCATTCGACGTCGCCATGTAATTGTCGAAATCGACCCCGTCGATCCACTCGTCGGGTTGCATGAGCGGATCGGCCTCCACGCAGAACAAATGCGCCAGCTCCGCGCACAAGTCTTCCCCGAGATCAAGAGGCGTCGATTGCTTTGGGTGACGTACGGGATTTTGCGGATCGTGCCTCATGACTCGGCCGCGAGGAGGAGGCGCGAGGCGCCATCGAAGTTTTCCGCCGTCTGCGCGAGCAATCGACGATGCCGATCCGTGAACGTGTGCGTTTGGCGCGCGCGCGAAAGCTGGAGCACGACGCGCGACACGGCCACGGTCGCGTCAAGCAAGCTCTGCTCTTGTTCGTGTGTCATCCGCTCTAGTCCGGGACCGTTACCGGCCCGCGGGAGCTTCCGGGAAACATCACTGACCCGGACTGGAGCGGACGAAAAGCGCACGCGTCGGGCCGCGAAAGACTCCGACGCGTGCGCGCGTGATACGGGGAACGGATCACGCGTTCGATGTTACCGGGCCGCACGTGCCTTGCGCAAGTTGCGGAGGGACGCGGCGCGAGCGCGGCGCGATTGTTTGTGGTGCCGATGCCCCTTGCGTCGACGGCGGCGTTTTGGGCCGCACCCGCACTGAGTTTTTTCGGCTTTCTTGACGAGCTTCTTGAACGCGGAAACCGTCATGCAGATTTTTCGACGTCGAGCCATGCCGCAAGGTTACGCGGAGCCACGTTTGCGCGTCAAGAGCGACGACGCTTGCGTTTCCACACGCGACAGTGGACGTCGCACTGACGGTACTGCGTTCCCTTGATCGCGACGCGATGACAATTGCGCTCGACGCAGATGAAGACCATGCGCGGCATTTTTCGCTTTTTCATCTTCGGATGTACCCATGGGCGTAGAGAAGAATGAACCCAGCAAAAAGCAGCGCGCCCGTCGCTTGCCAATATTGCTCGGCGGACCACGTGTCCGGGCCTTCGCGCTTCAACCCGAGATCCTTGCGATCGCGTGCCGCGTCCGACAGAACGGACGGCGGCAGTTGATGCACGCCATTGCCCGTGTACTGGCTCCAAAGTTGGTTGATCGAGTCCCAAATGCTCGCGCCCGTCGGGCCGAGCGCCGTCATGGTCGCCGCGTCTTGATGCAAAGCGTCGAGCCGTGCCGTCAGCGCGTACACGGGCCAACCCGCTGGCCAACGGTTCGGAGCCGTGAGTTTCTCGAAGTCGCGCAGACTGATGTATCCCTTGCGCGTCGTGTCTAGGACAACGTTCCCATCGTAGAACGGCGATCCCGCGCTCACGATGGCCTGCGTCGCGCTCGTGATGCCGGGCGCGTACGCCGGTAGGAAGTTGAACAAGTAGATCAGCGCGGCAGTCGTCGTATTGAGCTTCCACGCGCGCTTGTCGAATCCCTCGCCGAGCGCGTGGACGTGATTCATGTACTGCCGATAGATCCCTTGGAGCTGCACACGAATGACCATGCGCGCGAGCACCGCGGGCGTGTCGCCGAGCCACTCTTGCGCGCTTTTGA
>Ga0210395_10000836_pt1 | contig 23648 bp, 24 predicted proteins | sample IncBWH4OmetaG_FD_150861 | JGI IMG/M metagenome (GOLD analysis project Ga0210395, IMG submission 150861) | Forest soil microbial communities from Barre Woods Harvard Forest LTER site, Petersham, Massachusetts, United States - Inc-BW-H-4-O ... | reverse complement strand
CTGGAAGGTCTCGGGAGCAACCGCGAACTGCACGGGCAATGGAACCTTCACCATGAACCCGGTCTTAACCCCCGCGCAGCACTAGGAGCCGAGTAAGAACATGAACCACGACAAGTCGCGTCAAAAAGTGCGGATTGCCTAAGGGTTTGTCCGCGTTATTGGGCCGATCTGTAAGCCAGACGATCGGTAAGCCAGCAGATTCAAGCCCCAGGGCCGCAACCCCAGCGAGATGCCTTTGGCCGGTCCGGGATCGGAGTTTTCATCCCAGCCCGATCCCCGCTTACATCCATTGACGGGCATGCCCGCATCTCTTTATTCTCATAGGGACCCTAATTCAAGGACGGTAAATGAAGAAGCTTGCAATTCTGCTGGTGCTGGCCCTGGAACTCGCGGTTTGTGGCTGTGGCACCACCCCGCCGAACCCAGTCGTCACCACGTCGATCAACGGGCTTTGGGAAGCGAGGCTGCTCGGAGGAACGGGCGAGGCGGCCGAACTAGGGTTCACGACAACGTTGATCCCGGAAAATAGCGGTCCGCTCAACATTTCCACTTTCGCGTTCTTCAATCAGGGGACATGCTTTGACAACGGCTTGAATGAAGAACGCGTAGCGGGCTCAGCCGATTTCACCACCAATCCGGGGACCGATCAAGTCACGGGCAGTCTGAAGCTCACCGTGACCTCGGTAAATCCGTCCGGCAATACCCTCACGCTGATCAGCCCCGAAGGCGGCCTTACCGGCATCTCGAATGGAACCATCACGACTACCGGCACACTGACCAATGGAGTTGCGGTGGGAACGTGGACGTTGACGGGACCCTGCACCAACGGCGCCAATCCTGCGCCGAGTGGCAATTTCATCATGTGCCAGGGCACCGCGACCTGTACCGCTCCGTAGCTGGGTTCCACGGTGGGTGCGGCAGAATGTGTGAGCAGGCATCCGCGTCACGAAGCCCTCCTCAGAGATCTGAATTTTCTTGTTCCATCTGCCTTCCTTCCTCTGACCCCGCTGCTATACAGTGGGAGCGGTGAGCTCTCTGCAGCAGATTGCCGACGCCGTCGGTGCCCGCCTGATTGGCGACGGCCGCGTGGAACTGCGCGCCGTGGCCAGCATAGATTCGGCGACGCCGGATGATCTCGTCTTCGTCGACGATGAGAAACATCTGGCGGCGGCCTTGAAGTCTCGGGCGGGCGCGGTTATCGCGGGAGCATTCGCAGAAACGCTCGCGGAAACCCTCGCAGCCACTCTCGCCGGGACGCGCCCCCTCCTGATCACCGATCATCCCAAACTGGCGTTTGCCCGTGCCGCACGCTTGCTTCAGGTGGGATTGCCGGGGGATGACTTGAAGCGGCAAGCCGCAATCGTACACCCGTCGGCGGCCGTACATCCGTCCGTAGAACTTGGCTCCAGAGTACTCGTGGAAGAACTAGCGGTGGTTGCCGAGCGGGCGCACATCGGACCGGGCACGCGGATCGGCGCGGGCTGCTCGATTGGCCACGGCGTGAAAATCGGGAACGACTGCGAAATTTATCCGCATGTGACCATGTATCCCGGGACCACGCTGGGCGATCGCGTGATCGTGCATGCGGGCGCGGTGCTGGGCAGCGACGGCTTCGGATACGTGCGCGACCGCAAGACCGGGCGCTATGAAAAATTTCCGCAGGTGGGCCGTTTGGTGATTGACGACGACGTTGAGATCGGAGCCAACGCCACCATCGATCGCGGCGCGCTCGACGAAACCCGGATCGGGCGCGGCACGAAGATCGACAACCTGGTGCACATCGGACACAACTGCCAGATCGGCGAAGACGTCGTGATTGCCGCGCAGACCGGGCTTTCGGGAAGCATCGTGATCGAGAACGGCGTGGTGCTGGGCGGGCAGGTCGGGATTGGCGAACACGCTCGCATTGAAGCCGGAGTCATGCTGGGCGGTCAGGGCGGCGTGCTGCCCAACAAAGTCTTGCGCGGCAAAGGCGTCGCCTTCTGGGGAACTCCGGCGCAACCGGTGCGGGAATATTTGAAACAACTGGCGGCTCTGGCGCGGCTGGCGAAAAAGTAAAAAAGCCGGCTTCCGCCTTCCGGCTGCCGGCTTCCGGATTTTTCCACCAGCACCCGGCAGCCGGATAGCGGAAGCCGGAAGCCGATTTTTATGGCTATAGTCATCATTGGCGGGCATTCGCGGAGCGTGGGCAAGACCAGCGTCGTCGCAGGATTGATCTCGGCGCTGCCCGAGTTCGATTGGACCGCGGTGAAGATTACGCAGCACGGCCATAGCATTTGTTCTGCCAACGGCGAGGCCTGCGACTGCGCCACCGCTGACCATTCATGGGCGATTTCTGAAGAGCGAGACCGGTCCGGCGAGTCGGATACTTCGCGATTCCTAGTGGCGGGAGCGGTGCGCGTGTTGTGGGCACGAACCGAACAGGGACGGCTGGCCGAGGCGATGCCCGCCTTGCGGAAGCGCCTGGAGGGCGCGGGCAATATCATCATCGAATCGAATAGCGTATTGAAATTTCTGCGGCCAGACTTGTACCTAACCGTGCTCGACCCCTCCACCGCTGACTTCAAAAACTCTGCCCGCGAATTCCTCGACCGCGCCAGCGCGGTGATCCTGCACGAGGTTTCCGGCAGCCCGGCATGGCAAGCCGTTTCGTTGAAGCCGGTAGCGGAGCGCCCAGTCTTCCGCATCACGCCGCCGGAATACATTACTCCGGAAATTGTGAATTTCGTTCGCCTGGCTCTCACTGCACACATGGTCGACGAACAGAGCTAAGAGCTAAGAGCTGTTTTTGTTATCCTTTCTGGTGCGGCAAATTCATTTCAGCGCCTGGCTGTTGGTCGTTCTATCGGCCATTCTTCAGGTCATCACCTTTCCTCTTCCCGGGGTTTATGTTCTGTCGTGGTTCGCGCTGGCTCCGCTGCTGGTGGCGCTGCTGCGGGCGCGTCCGGCGGACGGCCTCGAGGTTGCCGGTTCCGCCCGACTCCGCCCCGCCACTCCCTGGCAGGGATTTCTGCTGGGCTACGTGTGCGGAATCATCTGGTACGCCGGCACGTGCTATTGGATTTACGACACCATGCGGCAGTACGGCGGCCTCAGCGCACCCGAGGCACTGGGCGCGCTATTTCTCTTCTCCTGCTATCTCGGGCTGTATCACGGGCTGTTCGGACTGCTGGTCAGCCTGCTGGCCGGGTCGGGCCGCGACTTCCGCCGGCCGCTGGTGATCGCTCCATTCCTGTGGGTTGCAGTGGAATTGGCGCGCACCCGGGTGACGGGATATCCGTGGAACCTGCTGGGAATCGCCCAGGTCGACAACCTTGCGCTGTGCCGCATTGCGGCGTCGACGGGGGTGTACGGCATCTCATTCGAGATTGCGCTGGTGAACGTCGCGCTGGCGGCGGCGTTTCTGGTTCCGCGGGGAAAGCGCTTCGCCCTGCTGGCGGCGGCTCTGGCGGCGGCTGCCGTCCTGCAGGCAGGGAGACTGGTCGACGCTCCGCCGGCCAAAGCGGATCACGCCGCGCTTCTGGTGCAGCAGAATATTCCCGTCTCGGTCGACTGGACTCCGGCTTATCTGCGCCAGACGTTGAATGAATTAACCGAAATCACCGGGAAGTCGGCGGCCGGCAGTGCGGGCGTGAAAGTCGATCTGGTGGTCTGGCCAGAGTCGCCAGCGCCATTTCTTACCAATGACGCAGCCTTTCGCGACACAGTGAGCGCGATGGCTCGCGACACTAACTCCTGGACCGTGGTCGGAGTCATTGGAACATCGCCCGCTGCGAGCTCGGGTCGACAGACCGGGCCCCTGTTCAACTCCGCAGCGTTGATCAGTCCGCGGGGCGAGTGGACGGCGCGCTATGACAAGATTCATCTCGTGCCGTTCGGAGAGTATCTGCCTTTTCCCAGCGTATTTTCCTTCGCCGGAGGCTTGACGAAAGAAGTGGGCGAGTTTCAGCGAGGCGCGTCGCGCCAGCCGCTGGACGCGGGCGATCAGCGGCTTGGTTTGTTCATCTGCTACGAATCCATCTTTCCCGATGAAGTGCGCCAGTTTGCCGATCAGGGCGCGCAAGTGTTCGTCAACATTTCCAATGACGGATGGTACGGCGACAGCGGCGCCTATGCGCAGCATTTGAATCAAACCCGCATGCGCGCCATCGAGAACAATCGCTGGCTGCTGAGTGCGACCGACACCGGCGTCACCGCCTCCATCGATCCCTGGGGACGAGTGGTGGCGCAAATCCCGCGCAAGCAACGGACGACGCTGCTTGCGCCCTATGCACTCACTTCCGTAACCACCTTCTACGCGCGCCACGGCGACTGGTTCGCGTTTGGGTGTGCGATAATTTCACTGGGAGCGCTGCTCGCGCGCTTTACATTTTTGAACAAACCAAAGGCCGATGCGTCCTCATGAATCAAGAGCTTGTCCTCGAATACGAAAAACTCAGTAAGAAGGTCCACGAACTTCGGGAGTATCTTTGACGCGGAGAAGGTCCGTCCGCAACTAGCCGAAATTGAAAAGCAGTCCGCCGACCCGAATCTGTGGTCGAATCCACAGCGCTCGCAGCAGGTAATGCGCGAAAAGAAGCGCCTGGAGCGGGTGCTCACCGCCGACTCCGATCTGGCGCGCCGTAGCGAAGATATCACCGCCTACTTCGACTTATCCAAAGAAGGCGAGAATGTCGACGCTGACTTGCAGCGGGAAATCGGCGCACTGCGCGACGTGCTCGACCGCCTCGAAACCGAAACCCTGCTCTCCGGCGAGAACGATGCGCGCAACGCCATCGTCACCATTCATCCCGGAGCCGGGGGCACCGAATCGCAGGACTGGGCTGACATGCTTCTCCGCATGTACCTGAGATGGGCCGAGCGGCGCGGGTTTGAGACTGTGCTCTACGACTACCAGCCCGGTGAAGAAGCGGGCCTGAAGTCGGCGACGTTCGCCGTGAATGGCGAATACGCTTTCGGACTTCTGCAGAGCGAGATCGGAGTGCACCGCCTGGTGCGCATCTCGCCCTTCGATCAGGCCAAGCGGCGGCATACTTCATTCGCCAGCGTTTACGTTTCTCCTGAAATCGACGAAAGCATCGAAATCGTCATTAAGCCGGAAGACATCCGCATCGATACCTACCGTTCCAGCGGCAAGGGTGGACAGCACGTGAACACTACAGACTCCGCCGTGCGCATCACGCACATCGCCACCGGTCTGGTGGCCAACTGCCAGAATGAGCGTTCCCAACACAAGAATAAAGAACGCGCCATGAGCATGCTGCGCTCGAAGCTCTACGAATTCGAGATGGAGAAGAAGCGCGCCGCCACCAAGAAGATTGAAGACTCCAAGCTCGACATTGAATTCGGATCGCAGATTCGCTCGTACGTGCTGCAACCCTACCGCATGATCAAGGATCACCGCACCAAGACCGAGGTCGGCGACGTCGACCGCGTGCTCGACGGCGATCTGCAGCCGTTCATTCGCGCGTATCTCCTGGCGCGGCGTGGGGAGAAGCAGTAGCGTTCGTGAACCTTTGTCATCCTGAGGCCCGCGCTTTTTGCGAGCCGAAGGACCTATGCAACTCGCGGAAAGCTCCGATGCCGCAGGCAGATTGCATAGATCCTTCGGGACGCAAAGGGCGCGCCCCTCAGGATGACAAGAATGGTGGCGAGGTTTTGAGTCTCTACATGCGTAAATCTTCACATCTGTCGAAGAAGTCGGTAATGCTTGGCCCGCGCTTCTTGCGCGCCTTCGCGTTCGCCGCGGAGAAGCATGCAAAGCAAACACGTAAGGCGTCGACCATTCCCTACATCGCGCACCTGATGGGGGTTGCCTCATTGGTGCTCGAAGCTGGAGGCGATGAAGACCTGGCCATTGCAGCGCTGCTGCACGACGTGGTCGAGGACTGCGGCGGAGCGCCCATGTTGAAAGAAGTCCGGCGCCGGTTTGGCAGTCGCGTCGCCAAAGTCGTAGACGGCTGCACCGACGCCGACACTGATCCCAAGCCGCCGTGGCGCGAACGCAAGGAAAAATATATCTTGCACCTGCAGTCTGCCGACGCCGATACGCGGCTGGTTTCAGCCGCCGACAAGCTGAACAACGTCCGCTCCATCCTCAGCGATTACCGTTCAATCGGCGCATCTGTCTGGTCAAGATTCACCGGTGGACGCGAGGGCACTCTTTGGTACTATCGGACTTTGGTGGAGGTATTTCTCCAGCAACCGCGGAACCGCATCACCCGGGAACTGGAACTGGCCGTGACGGGACTGGACTCATTGGCCCGGGGGAATGCGATCTCCGATGGCCGATGAGCATCACTCACCGTCAAGGCACGAAGGCATGGCGCGCACCATCGATCAAATTCGCGCTTCGAAGCTACCCTCCAATCTGATGCAGTTTGCCGCGCGCGGAGCGCTGCAGGTCTCGGCCTCCGAGAACCTCGAGATCCTGGTCTATCTCGCCCGCCACAACCCGGTGTTTGGCGCCACCGCTCGCATGACCCTGGCCGGATGGGACGAAAAGGCGTCGCGGGCCGCCGCCGCCGATCCTCAAACCTCGCGCGAAGTGCTGGACTATTTGATCTCTCCCGACAATTTGCGACCCAAGTTACTGCCGACTCTGTTGGAGAATCCTTCCATCGCAGAGGCGCAGCTGGCGAAACTTGCCATCGGCGTGGCGCTGGAATCGATCGATATGATGCTGAAGAGTCCGCGCGTGCGGTTGCTGCCCGGCGTCCTGAAGACCCTCCAGGCAAACCCCTACCTGCCGAAGGAAAGAGCCGAAGAATTGCGAACTCTTGTGTCCAGCCTTCAAGAAACTCCCGCTGCGGTCGCAGAGGGCGCACCCGCCGGTGAGCCCCAACCAGCCGCGGCCGACGCTCCGGCGGCAGCGGCGACTGAAACGCCCACGGACGAGTGGGCCGACGACGAGGTCCTCACCGCCTACCTCAAGGAGCACGCCGTCGACATTGCCGCCGAGGGCGACAAGCCGTTCCAGGCCATCGGAGGAATTCTGGAATTGCTGGGTGAGGATTATTTCCCGGTTATCGAAACCGCGGAAGCCCCCGCGCCCGCCGAACCGGTGGCCTCGACATCGGCGCCCTCGACACCAGGCAACGCGCCCGCGCCAAAGACGGGCGCCTTCAAGAAAGCTCCAGTCCCCGTTGTGCGCGAAAATGCCCTGCAGAAGATCAACCGCCTCGACGTAAAGGGGCGCATCCAACTGGCGCTGAAAGGCAACAAGGAGGAGCGCTCGCTTCTGATTCGCGACGGCACTAAGGTGGTGGCGCTGGCTGTCCTGGAAGCGCCCAAGCTCTCCGACGGCGAGGTGGAAAAATTCGCCAGCCAGAAGAACGTGCTCGAGTCCGTGCTGCGCCAGATTCCCCTCAAGCGCCGCTTTATGAAGAACTACAAGGTGGTCCGGAATCTGGTGTCCAACCCGCGCACCCCGCTCGACCTGGGCCTGGGCTTGATGAAACACCTGCTAAGCGTGGATTTGAAGAACATTTCGGGCAATAAGGAAGTCTCCGAGACGGTCCGCAAACTGGCGCTGAAAATGTACAAACAGAAAGAAGATCAAGCCAATAAAAAGTAAGCCGCTAAATCTAAATCTAAATCTAATTAAAGCTCGACCGCTTCGATGACGCCCTCGGATCCTATCGCCGATCTGCTGAAAACCGCCAAGACCATCGCCGTGGTCGGCCTGTCCTGTAATCCCATGCGCCCCAGCCACGGCGTCAGCGCCTACATGCAGAGCCACGGATATCGCATCATCCCGGTGAATCCCATGATCGATGAGTGCCTCGGGGAGCCGGCTTACCGATCGCTGCTCGAGGTGAAGGAGAAAATGCCTGAGAAGATCGACATTGTGAACATCTTCCGCCGCCCGGAATTTGTGGAAGCGATCGTCGACCAGGCCATCCAACTCCGAGTCCCGGCTATCTGGATGCAGGAAGATGTGATCCACGAAAAAGCAGCGGAAAAGGCCCGCCAGGCTGGAATCTTCGTCGTGATGGATCGCTGCATCCTCAAGGAACACCGGGCGCGATTCCGCTGATCCGACCCACACTGACTAGCGCCCGACGCCTACAAACACCGCCGTGGCATCGTCGCGAAGGTTTGCTCCGTTGGAAAAAGAACGCACGTCGTCCACAATGGTGACCGCCGACGCGCCCGTTTTCACCGCATGTTCGGCGAGGCGGCACAGACCGTACTCTTCTTCGGCGGTGTTCTCAGCTTCCGTGATGCCATCACTGTAAAAGATGAGCCTCGATCCCTCGGACAATGCAACCTGCGTTTCGGAATAATCTCCGCAGCCGAGTCCCAGCGGCAGGCCGCGTTCCGTGTCGAGGAAGTGCTCGCCCTGACTGTCGATGAATAACGGCCGCAAATGTCCGGCGTTGGCAAAGATTACGGTGCGCGCCGCGGGGTCAAGAACGGCGTACACCATCGTCACAAATTTTCCGGCGGGAAAATCGTCCACCAGAACTTGATTCAACCGGGTCAACACTTCGCCCGGGGTGCGGCAGGCTTCGGCCAGCGAGCGCATGACGCCTCGCGTAGCGGACATCAACAGCGCGGCAGCCGTGCCTTTGCCCGAGACATCGGCCAGAACCAGCCCCCAGCGCCCGTCAGGAAAGGGAATGAAGTCGTACCAGTCGCCGCCCACGGCGCGCGCAGGCACGCTCAAACCGGACACCACAAACCCCGGAATGTAAGGAGAACACTTGGGCAACAGCGCCTGCTGCATGGCGCGCGCCTCCTGAGCCTCCCGGTCCATGACCGCGCGTTCGGCACGTTCCGACTGGAAGCGTCGCGCGTTGTGAATAGCGATGGCAACGTGATCGCACAGCGCCTGCAGAATCCTCAATTGCTGGCGCGGGAACGCGTCCAGTTCTGGATGCGACGCCGTGAACACGCCCACCAGATGTTTGTCGACGCGCAGCGGAATGGCCACCTCAGAGAGCGTCGCCGCCTCGCATCCGATGTAGTACTGGTCCTCGCGGACGTCGGGCGCATAGCGTAGCTGACCGGTGGACGCCACGTATCCGACCATGCCCTCGTGGCCGATCTTCAGGCGATGCCCTTTGCCAGGCTCGCAGCATTCACTGCATCCGAGAATCCCTGCAAGCACCATCTCGGCGCGATCCTCGTCGTGCAGATAGATGCTGGCTTCCAGACAGCCAAAGGAATGCGCGACTTCGTTGACCACACTGTCGATGAGTTCGTCGAGGTCGAGAATCGAGGTGATTCTCTGCGCAGCTTTTTGTACCCGCTGCAGGTCATCGACGAAATCGGCGGGCACAGCGCGAACGGGAACAACTTGGTTGCTGGCGGCGTTGGGAATTGTAGCCATGAGCGCAAATCCTGCTTGCTGAAGTAGCTAACTACACTCCTGCTGTTGTCACATAAGATGTCCCGCGAGGCTGTTACGACTCTTTCTTTGCTTCCGCAGAACGGCCCTCTGAGCTCCGCGAACGCTGACGTTTTGTTTCTTCCATGCGCTCCCGGATGCGCTTCTCGATGCCCTCGTTCGTAGGCCGGTAATACACGCGATCGCGCAGATTGTCGGGCAGGCATTGCATGTCGGCGACTTTGGCTTCCAGGTCGTGAGCGTATTGATATCCGTGACCGTAGCCGAGTCCTTTCATCAAATTGGTGGGCGCGTTGCGCAGATGTAGCGGGACCGAATCGGCCGCGGTCTGCTCCACATCCTGCTGCACTTCGCCGTAAGCGGTGTACAGCGCGTTTGATTTAGGAGCGACCGAGAGATAAACCACGGCCTGAGCCAGCGCGAGATTGCCCTCCGGCATGCCGATGAAGTCCACCGCGTCGCGTGCTGCCATGCACAACGAAAGCGCATTAGGATCGGCCAGGCCAATATCTTCGACAGCCATGCGCACGACCCTCCGCGCAACATAAAGCGGATCTTCTCCGGCCTCCAGCATGCGTCCCAGCCAGTAAAGAGCCGCATCCGGATCGCTGTTGCGCACCGATTTGTGCAGCGCAGAAATCAGGTTGTAGTGTTCTTCCCCCGACTTGTCGTAAAGCAGAATCCGCTTCTGCAGCGCGTCGCGAACAATGTCGTCAGTAATCTCCGCCGAATCGTTCACCGCGGGTGCACCATTTCTCGCGTCCTTTGCGAGAAGTGGGGGTTGTGCCAGTCCCGCCGCCACTTCCAAAACGTTGTAAGCGCTCCGCGCATCCCCGCTGGTATAGCTGGCGATTTTCTTCAGCACGGCGTCGGAGGCCGTCAGATTCATCTCGCCGAGACCGCGCTCATGATCCCCGAGAGCGCGCCGCAGCAACAACACGATCTGTTCCTCCGTCAGGGGTTTCAGCACATACACGCGACACCGCGACAGCAAGGCCGAATTAATTTCAAACGAAGGATTCTCGGTAGTCGCGCCAATCAGCCGGATGTTGCCCTTTTCCACGTGCGGCAGAAACGCGTCCTGCTGGGCTTTGTTGAAGCGGTGAATCTCATCGATGAAAACAATCGTGCGCGTGCCGTACTGGCGGGCCCGCTCAGCATCGGCCATGACCTGCTTGATCTCTTTGATTCCGGCCAGCACCGCGGAAAACTCAATGAACTCCGCTTTGGTCATGTGCGCGATGATCTTGGCCAGCGTGGTTTTGCCCGTCCCCGGAGGTCCCCAGAAAATCATCGACCCGGTATCGTCGCGGTCCACCTGCGTGCGCAGCGGTTTGCCGGGACCGATCAGATGCTCTTGCCCGACGTACTCATCGAGGGTGCGTGGCCGCATGCGGTCCGCCAGCGGCCGCGCAGCCTCGGCGGCACCGCCGGCATTCGGGATGGGTTGGAAGAGGTTCACGACCTCAATTGAACGCGACCGCCTTCGTCGCTTCCACAAACTGGAGTTCCGGCGCGGCTGGAAGTGCGCCAATTTCCGCCGCGTACTGGTAGAACAATCGCAAGCCTTCCAGACAGCCGGCATCGAGTTGGTAATGAATATTCTGGGTCAGATAACTTCGCACATCGCCTTCACTCATCTCCAGCCGCATGGCCCACTCGCGCACAATCTGATTGAGATTCGCCGGCTCCAGTCCGTGATCGCGCGAGTTCTGAAACACCGCGGGCAGATCCAGCGACGGGTTAGTCTCGCGCAATGCCGCGCTGCGCACCGCCCAGAAGGCGAAGACAAAGGGCTTGCCGGTGTAGCGGATCCATTCCTCCGCAAGATCGAGAGTCTCATAGCGCGCCCGGTCAATCTTCAACGCCGGATCGCCGATCAGCAATCCCGCATCGTGCCCGGCCAGCATCGCTTCGACATCGGGCGCCATCGGGGTGAAAGTCCTGCCGCCGCCCAGCCACTTCTCGAACAGAATTTTCGTCAGTGCCACCGATGTCAGCGACGACGTATCGAGCGCGACGCTGCGCACTTTCTTGATCGCAACCTTGCTGACCAACAGAATCGAGCGCACCGCCCGCCGCGAAGCGATGGCCACCTCGGGAAGCACCATTAACTCAGGATTCGCCGCATAGGCAGCTGCCGGAATAATGCCGATGTCGGCCGAGCCCTCCGCCAGAGCCTGAGCGCAAGCCGAGGGCAGAGTATAGGAAATATCAAACTCGCTGCCGGGGTCATGATCCGCCCCGCGGTGCTCGAAATCCCACATGAGGGGGGCTGTATTCAGGTAAGAAATGGCGGAAATGCGTAAACGTCTCATTTTCCACAATTTTAACAAACCTCGTGTGACGGATGTCCTTGACTCCGCTGTCGGCCCATGATTACAGTCCGCTCGGAGCCCAAAGTGTCCAATGCCGTAGTATCTCCCGCCGAAACTCATCTGTTAGAGTGGCTGGCCATTTCGCTGACGCCCGGCCTGGGGCCGACGAAGGCCCGAAAACTGGTCGAACATTTCGGATCGGCGGAAGCCGTGTTCCGCGCTTCCCTGACTGAACTCGAAGCCACCGGCATTCAGGCCGTATCGGCCCAATCGATCGCCACGGGAAAGTCGGCGGAACTGGCGCGCGAAGAAATTGCTCGGGCGGCCGCGGCCGATATCGCCATGGTTTCGCTCGACGATCCTTCCTACCCGCCACGCCTGAAAGAAATTTATGATCCTCCGCCGATTCTTCGAGTTCGCGGCAATCCCGACGTGCTCACCCGCCCCGGCATCGCGATGGTAGGAACGCGCCATCCCACGCCCTATGGTTCCGGGATGGCCGAACGCCTGGCCTGCGATCTCGCGGCGCAAGGCCTGGTCATTATTAGTGGCATGGCGCGCGGCGTCGATACCGCCAGCCATCGCGGCGCGATCTCGGCCAAAGGCAAGACCGTCGCCGTGTTTGGCACGGGCGTCGACGTAATCTATCCCAAGGAAAATTCACGTCTCGCGGAACAGATTCTGGCTTTAGGAGGCGCGCTGATCTCTGAATTTCCTCTCGGAACCTTTGCCGCACCGCAAAATTTCCCCATTCGCAACCGGATCATCAGCGGCATGTCGGTTGGAGTACTCGTTCTCGAAGCTGCTGAATACTCCGGCACGCGCATCACCGCGCGCTGCGCCCTCGAGCAGAATCGCGACGTCTTCGCCGTCCCCGGCAACGTCACCAACAAGAATTCCTGGGGACCGAACACCCTCATCAAACAGGGCGCCAAACTGGTTGCGACCTGGGAAGACGTGTGGGAGGATCTCCCGCCAGAAGTGCGACTTGCACTGACTCCGCCCGCCTCGCCTGAATCCCCAGGCTCTTCCTCCGCATCTCTATTCCCGGACGAAGGGCTCCCTCCTCACGAAAAGCGAATCCTCCGCCTGCTGAAAGCCGACGAGGCCACGCACATCGACGAAATTGTCGAGAAGCTGGAAAACGACTTGTCCTCGTCGGAAATCTTCGCCGCACTCTTCGAACTCGAGTTGGCCGGCAAGATCAGGCAGATGCCGGGGAAGAACTTTGTGAAAAGCTTCTAGAGAGCTGTCAGCTATCAGCCGTCAGCTCTCAGCTTGTTCGCCGTGAAGGAGGCTGATGTGCAGGACTTCCGAAATCTTAAGGTCTGGGAGAAGGCGCATGCGCTGACCCTCGATGTCTACCAGGTCAGCAGATCGTTTCCGCGGGAAGAGATGTATGGTTTGACCAGCCAGATGCGGAGAGCTTCTGCCTCGATCGGCGCTAACATCGCTGAGGGAGTTTGCCGGCGAGGCGACGTAGATTTCGCGCGTTTCCTGCAAATCGCCGCAGGTTCGGCCAGCGAAGTACAGTATCACCTGCTATTGGCCAGGGACCTGGAGTTATTGAAAAGCCAGGGTTATCAGCGCCTTTCGGACGAGGCAGTTGAGGTAAAACGGATGCTCGCATCGCTCATGCAAAAGCTGAGAGCTGATAGCTGAGAGCTAGCAGCTTTCTCCCAGTAACTTGTTGCGAACTTGACATTCGTGCTAGCTTCAAAACGAACTCCAACGAAATTGAGGATAAATTGTCAAAAGGTTTAGTCATTGTCGAATCGCCGGCCAAGGCGAAGACCATCCAGAAATATCTGGGTAAGGGCTTCACGGTTGAGGCTTCACTCGGTCACGTGAAAGATCTGCCCAAGAGCACTCTGGGGGTGGATACCACGAACGGCTTCGAGACGGATTATGTCGTCATCCCCGGCAAAGAGAAAGTTGTGGCCAAGCTGAAGAAGTTGGCCCTCGCTGCAGATTTTATCTTCCTGGCGCCTGACCCGGACCGCGAAGGCGAAGCCATTGCCGCCCATCTCGCGTTCGAACTCGGCGACAACGGCAAAGGGAAAAAACCGAAGAAGCTCAAATTAAAGAAGGGCGAGGAAGCGCCTCCGCCGCGCATTCAGCGCGTTACTTTCAACGAAATTACCAAGCGTGCAGTGCAGGCGGCGTTTGAGCATCCTCGCGCCATCGATCAGAATCTGGTCGACGCACAGCAGGCCCGCCGTGTGCTTGACCGGCTCGTGGGATATCAGGTTTCTCCGCTTCTCTGGGACAAAGTTCGCCGGGGTATTTCAGCCGGTCGTGTGCAGACGGTCGCTCTGCGCCTGATCGTCGAACGTGAACGCGAGATCAAAGCGTTCCAAAAAGTCGAATACTGGACGATCGACGCGCACCTCGCCGCCAGCAAGCCGCCCGCCTTCGACGCGCGTTTCATCGGCAAGGGCGAGGAAAAAGTTGAGGTCACCAACGGTGAAGACGCGGAAAAAATCCGCGCCGCGCTCGAAACCGCCGATTGGGTCGTGCGGACGGTCGACAAGAAAGAGCGCCGGCGCAATGCAGCGCCTCCATTCACCACCAGCAAGCTGCAACAGGATTCCTCGCGCAAGCTGCGGTTCAGCGTGAAGCGCACCATGATGATCGCGCAGCGCCTGTATGAAGGCGTGGAACTCGGCGAAGAAGGCTCGGTCGGCCTCATCACCTACATGCGTACCGATTCGACCCGCGTCGCGCCAGAGGCGATCCAGGAAGTCCGCGAATATGTGGGCAAGGAATATGGTCCGCAATATTTGCCCGAGCAGCCCAATACCTTCAAAGAGAAAAAAGATTCGCAGGGAGCGCACGAGGCGATTCGTCCGACTTCGGCGATGCGTCATCCCGACCAGATCAAACAGTATTTAAAAGAAGATGAATTCAAGGTCTACAAGCTGATCTGGCAACGCTTCGTGGCTTCGCAGATCAATCCCGCTGTCTTTGACCAAACCACGGTTGACATCGACGCAAAAGCCAAAGCTGGCAACGATGTCTTCTGGTTCCGCGTGACTGGATCGGTGCTCAAGTTCGACGGATTCCTCAAAGTTTACGAAGAATCAAAAGAAGGCAAGGACGAGGAAGATGAAGAACTCAAACACAAACTGCCCGCGCTCGAAGCCGGACAGAAACTCACGCTCAAGGAACTGAAGCCGGAACAGCACTTCACCGAGCCTCCACCGCGCTTCAATGAAGCCTCGCTGGTGAAAGAACTGGAAGAACGCGGCATCGGCCGTCCGTCGACGTACGCGGCGATTCTGACCACGATTCAAGAGCGCCAATACGTACAGAAAATCGGCGGCAAATTCTCGCCCACGGAAATCGGCCTGGTGGTCACCGATCTGCTCGTCGAAAACTTCCGCGACATTTTCGATCTGCAATACACCGCACGCCTCGAAGAAGAACTCGACGAGATCGAAGAAGGCAAAGAGAAATGGCAGGACGCGCTCGCCGACTTCTATAAAAAATTTCAGAAGGATCTCAAATATGCCGAAAAGCATATGGAGAACATCAAGCGGATGGCCAAGCCCACAGACGAGAAATGCGAACTGTGCGGCGCTCCGCTGGTGATCAAGTGGGGCAAGCACGGCTCCTTCTACGCCTGCAGCACGTTCGACAAGGAAGATCCGAACACCTGCAAGTTCACCAAAGAGAATCCCATTAACCTGCCCGACCTCGATTCCGCCGACGTGCAGGAGACGACGCAGGAAGAATATTGCGAAAATTGCGGCCGCCTGATGGTGCTGAAACGCGGGCGCTTCGGCCAGTTCATGGCCTGCACCGGATATCCCGACTGCAAGACCACACGCCGTTTGGACCAGGGCAAGAAGGTTCCTGACATTCCGCTCGACGAACTGTGCCCCAAGTGCGGCCGAAACATGATGATCCGCCACGGACGCTACGGCGAGTTCACCACTTGCAGCGGGTATCCCGAATGCAAGTACGTGAAGCAGAATTTCATCGGCGTAAAGTGCCCCGAGTGCAAAGACGGTGAGTTGGTCGAAAAGCGTGCAAGAAAAGGGAACACGTTCTACGGCTGCGGGAATTATCCCAACTGCAAATTTACCTCGGCGCACAAGCCGCTTCCGGAGAAGTGTCCGAGTTGTGGCAGCGAATATCTGGTAGAGAAGAATCTGAAAGCCGGCCCGGTCATCGCCTGCCCCAACAAAGAATGCGATTATGAGCGCCCCGCTCCGCCGCCCGAAGCGGCAGCGACCACGGCCTGATAGAGTGAGTAATTGAGGAATTGAGTTATTGGCAAATTTGAGACCGATTACTCGATTTGCAATTACGCAATTACTAAATTTCCCAATTACCAAATCCAGCTTTGAGGTTCTCTCATGTCCAAGAAGCCAACCACCGCCGATGCTCAACTGATTCTGCAGCTCTACGACCTTCGCCGCGAAGCCGAAATGCGCAAAGCCCGCAACTGGTGGTCTGGTGAATTCTTCCCCCAGAGCGTAGACGAGCTGATGACGGTTGCATTCGCCATGGGATCGCAGGAAAACAACTGGTTCCGGCAAGTCGCCGGATATTGGAACATGGCGGCGTCGTTTGTTCTGCTGGGCGCGTTGAATGAAGACATATTTCTGCAGCCGGCTTGCAGCGGCGAAATGTTCCTCATCTTCGCCAAGGTCCATCCTTTCCTGAAAGAGTGGCGTGAGAAGGTGGGCGACCCCCACCTGTTCCTCAACATCGAGAAGGTCGTTACGCGGACCAAGTGGGGACGCGACCGCCTGCAATTCATGCTCAAGCGCGTAGAGATTCTTCGCCAGAGGCGCGCCGAACGTAAGGCGAGCTAGAAAAATCGAATGCCCTGTCCGTGTCCCGCCGGTCTTTGGATGCACAAGACGGGGATACTTCTGCTGCGCGACTCAAGTCTCCACCCTGCCTCCAAGAGCCGCAGGCACTAAGGATCAGGTGCACCTGCGCTCTCCTCTTCTGTTATCCTAATCGGCTGTGCGGATGATCTGGTGGTTTCTGATCTTGGGCGTTAGCACGCTGGTCGTAGTGTGCGTGGCCATCGCCCTGTATGTGCGCCTGCGGCGGCACCTGCAGAAAGCGCACGCCTCACATGACGGCAGCAGCGCTGACCTGAGACGGTGAAGGAGAGGATGTTTGGCGCGCGAATCGCGAGGTTCGTGGAAGGGCACGACTTCAGTCGTGCCGTAGGGCGCCAAGAAATTGTACTGGGCTTGAAGCCCCTGAGGGTTTCGCGGGGCACCATCGAACGCTCAGATTTTGATTTTCGTTTTTTGGAGATCGATCATGGCAAAGTCGGCAAGTCAAGCTTTAAGCACTCCTCAGGAGCGGGCCATTGAGGCCTCGCGGCAAGTCGCTCTCGTCGTCGGCGCGAGCCTGGTGGTAGCGTTGTGCGCGCGCATCGCGATTCCTCTGCTGCCTCTGACTCCGGTTCCGCTTACCGTGCAGAACCTTGGGGTCCTACTGGTTGGTTTGCTGCTGGGCAGCCGCCGCGGCTTCGCGGCGCTGGCCCTCTACCTGGTGGAGGGCGCCGCTGGATTGCCGGTCTTCAGTCCCGGTCCCGGCGGGATCGCGCAGTTAATCGGCCCAACCGGGGGATTCCTGATGGCGTACCCGTTCGTCGCATTCCTCGCGGGATATATCTTCGAGCGCGGAACGAAAAGCTTTCTGCGCGCCGCCGTCGCCGGACTCCTGGCCGAGATCTTGCTCTTCGCCGGTGGATTGACGGGGCTTTATCTATACACCCATTCACTGGCCAAGGCCGCCTATTTCGGTCTCTACTGGTTCATCGCGGCTGAGATAATCAAGGTGATGTTGGCCGCGGCCGTAGCCTCGCGCTTCCGGCGAGGCGCAGTCCAACAATAGATTTCCTGGAGTTCATCAATGACCGCAGTAACCGAAACCACCAAAGCGCCGGGCACCAGTTCCTCCGGGCAAGTGCGCGAAATTACCGTGGCCCACAGCCCCGATTCCGACGACGCCTTTATGTTCTATGGCCTCGCCACGAATAAAGTTCGCACCCCGGGCCTGCGCTTCACCCACACGCTGTGCGACATCGAGACGCTGAACCAGAAAGCTCGCGAGGGTGTATATGACGTCAGTGCGATTTCGTTTCACGCCTATCCGTACGTACAGGATAAATACGCGCTGATGACCTGCGGCGGCAGCGTCGGCGAGGGCTACGGCCCCATGATCGTCTCGCCGCGTCCGTTCACCGCCAGCGAAATCAAGACCAAGCGCATCGCCGTTCCAGGCACGCTCACCACGGCTTATCTGGCGCTGCAGTTGTTCGCCCCCGGAGTGGAGACCGAAGTCGTGCCCTTCGACCAGATCATCCCGCAAGTGCTCGAAGGAAAATTCGAAGCCGGCCTGATCATTCACGAAGGCCAGTTGACCTACGACAAATCAGGCCTGCACCGCATCGTGGATCTCGGCCGCTGGTGGCAGAAGGTGACCGGTCTGCCTTTGCCCTTAGGTGGTAACGCGATCCGCCGCGCCCTCGGCCCAGAGTTGATGCCGCTGGTCTCGACCGCCTTGCGCGAAAGCATTCAGTACGGACTTGATCATCGCGAAGAGGCTCTCTCGTACGCTATGCAGTTCGCTCGCGATCTCGACACGTCATCCGCCGACAAATTCATCGGCATGTACGTGAACGAGCGCACCCTCGATTACGGCCCCGACGGCCGCGAAGCCGTCCGCCGCCTGCTCGACATGGGCCACAAGGCGGGCATCATCGGCCCGGAAGCGAAAGTGGATTGGGTGTAGCTGCGAGCCTCGAGTTGCGAGCTTTGAGCTAAGAGCCCTATCTCTCGATATCCACCGAGGCTTCGCTGCGAGTCGTGAACAACCCGGAGCATCTGCTCTTTCTTGCTCGCAGCTCAAAGCTCGCAGCTTGCGGAACGAATCGTCGTCATGCCCACTACACTAGTGCCCCAAACCCTCCTGATCGACGCCGACGATACGCTCTGGGAGAACAATATCTACTTCGAACGCGCCATCGCGCGCTTCATTTCGTTTCTGAATCACCACGAGTTTTCGCCCGAGCAGGTGCGCGAGGTGCTCAATGACGTCGAGCGCGAATGCATTGTGAAGCATGGATACGGCTTGCGCAGTTTCGCTCACGCACTCGTCTATACCTTTGAACGACTCAGCGTACAGCCGGTCACGCCTGAGTTGCACGCTCAGATCCACAGCTTCGCGCATAGCATCGCCGATCATCCGGTCGAGTTGCTGCCCCAGGTGCCGGAGACTCTCCAATATTTGTCCGAGCGACATCGCGTGATTCTTATGACCAAGGGCGCACTCGCCGAGCAGTCCGGCAAAGTCGAACGCTCCGGAGTGAAACAATATTTCGCCGCGGTCGAAATCGTGGCCGAGAAGGACGCCGCAGCCTACACCCGCATCGTCGAAAAATATGAGCTCGCGAACGACACAACCTGGATGGTCGGCAACAGTCCGAAGTCCGACATCAATCCCGCCCTCGCCGCCGGACTGAACGCCGTTTTCGTGCCCCACGGCGATACCTGGATTCTGGAGCATGAAGAAGTCAACCCTGCTCCTCCGCGGCAAAAACTCCTGATCGTCGGCCGCTTCGCCGAACTGCGCGACCATTTCTAGGTCTGGCAGAAAATCTTTAACCACAGAGGACACAAGGGGAACACGGAGGAAGCAAAACCTCTGTGAAAAACTCTGTGTCCCCGTGATTAAGCCTTTACGCCGTTAAAGTAATCCAGAGTCGTCAGCGTGTGCGCCTGCCATGGCCCGCCAGTGGCGGAATCCGACTCGTCACCCTGTTTCCGCATTCGTCACTACCGCATCAAACTAACCAACACGCGCCCTCGCGTTGAGGATTTCCCGCATGTTACCCTCATGTTGCTCTGCGATCTGGCTCCCACTTCGTCCGTGGCGATTCAGACCCAAAATTTAAGGCGGTTGCTGCACACAGTTGAGGCGCTTTCCGAGCTCGGTCCCGCTCTCACGGCGGAGCGCGAGTTCTCGGAAACTTCGCGGCTGATGCTGTCGGCCATCATGGAAGCGGCGGGCGCGCGCGAAGGTGCGCTCCTGCTGTTCAATGACAAGCCCGCCATGCTGACCTCCGCGTCGGCTCAAGGGTTCGCGCTCATGCCCGACCCTGCCTTCATTCCTCTCCTGCCCAAACATGTGCACGCACTGACCGCGGCGCGCGGACCGATTGTTCTGAACTCGTCAACCTATTCTGTCTTTCTCAGCTCCAACGGGAACGTCGCGCCGGAATTATTCAAGTGCCTCGCCCCGCTGAAAGCCGCAGGCCGCCTCGCCGGTGTGGTCGCCCTGGGCCGCCGTCCCGGCGATGCCCAGTATGAAGACAGCGAACTTGATGCGCTGAATCTTCTGTGCAGCTACGTCGCGCTGGCGGTTCAGAATCATGCCTTGACCCAGAGCATCGCCCAGCGCGTTTCCGAAAATCTGCGCCTGATGGCCTCGCTGCACGGTTTCTACGACAACGCGCTCGAAGCCTTCGCCACCGCCATCGACGTGAAGCACGTCAACATTCACGGCCACTCTCTGCGCGTTGGCCGTTACGCCGCCGCCATCGGTGAAGCCATGGGCATGGAGTCCAGCGAGATCGCCGCCCTGCGCAGCGCGGGATATCTCCACGACATCGGAAAAGTTGCGGTCGATCGCCGCCTGTTCAGCAAGCCCGGCGCGCTCGACGCCGACGAGATTCGCGAGATGGCCGACCACACCACCGTCGGCCACCAGATCGTCAGCAGCGTGCAGTTTCCCTGGCCGAAAATTCCTGAGGCGGTGCGCTGGCACCACGAGCGCAGCGACGGCTCCGGCTATCCCGACAAACTCGGTCAGGACGACTTGCCCATGGCGGTGCGCATCATCGGTTTAGCCGATTCGTTCGACGCCATGACCAGCGCGCGCCCCTACCGCGCTCCGCTCTCGGTGGGCAGCGCGCTCAGCGATCTGGTTCGCATGGCCCCGGACAAATATGATCCCAACGTGGTGCAGGGCCTGCTGATTCAAGTGCGCCGCGACGCCGTCGGTAGCAACCGCACTCCGCTGCTCGACAGCATGACGGTGAACATAGCGGCCGCCGACATCGATCAACTCGCCGCCACCCTGCAGCACAAAGTTTCCCGTGGGAGAATGTATCTCACCAAGGAAAGCGGCCACTAGTCTCGCACTGTGGTGCTGGATTGCTTTGAACGAGGCGCGCAGCCTCTTACCTGCTAACCACGGCGTAGTCACCCGCAGTGATGCGTCGGAGCACGATGCCGAGGGACTCGTGGTGAATGATGCAACCGCTTTGTGTCACAACTTCATCAGTCGAGTCGCGTAAGGGACCAGAGACTTGTTTGAAGCGGCTGGGATCAAGTGCGCGGATTCCTACGAGCGCATAGGACTTGCCCTGCGGATTTCCGACCGCGAACAACTTCTCGAAATCCGCCTCAGCCGATGGGCGAGACAGAATGAGTCGATAGTCTGTTTCTCCCTTTGAAGTTACTCCCGCAAAGCCGGTTCCCCCAAAAGCGAACCGGTCGACCTTGGCAAGGCGATCTAAGACCGAATCGACGGAGTCTCCGCCGTAGGCGAGGCTCACGAGAATTAGCGAAACCGCCAGAATCCAAGTCCTCATCTTGTACCTAACGGGAGAACGCACGCGACCCAGAGTCTTGCGCTCAGAAAGAATTAAAGAAATGTGACCTCTAGGCCGCCCAATTCTGCATCTTCAGTCCGCGCACGCGGCGGAATTCTCTTTCGTCATTGGTTACCAGGGTTAGTCCTAAAGCTAAGGCGTGAGCCGCGATCCAGAGGTCATTGGGCCCGACCATCTCGCCCCGGCTTTCGCGTTCCGCGCGGATAAACCCGTACGCCTCGGCTGCTTCCTCGGGCAAGGGCAATGGAGGCACGATTCGGACGAACTCTTGCACAGTCGCCAGCGAACGCGCACGCTGCGCGCTCTTATTGGCTCCGTAGAGCAATTCTCCATAAGTAATGACCGAAATAGCCACTTCTCCCGAACCCACTTTGTGGAAGCGCTCCGAGACTCGTTCCGGCTTCTTCTTGCGAATGTAAATGCAGATGTTCGTGTCGAGCAGGTAGCGGAAATCAACGGCCATCACAGTCCCTTGCGCTTCTGGAGCTTTTCGTTCTCACGACCAGGCAGATCAAAGTCGTCCGGCAAGGAGGCGAGCAGGTCGAAGGCGCGCGCGAGATTGGCGGGCTTTTCCCGCAAGACCACTTCATCGCCACGGCGTAACACTTCGACCTCCTTTGCCTTGAAGCGGAACTCTTTGGGTAGCCGGACTGCCTGGCTGTTGCCGGAGCGGAATACTTTGGCGGTGGTCATCGGAATACCTCGTATATACATGTAGTATATACATCGATAGGGCTTTCGACAAGATGAGATTTTGCAGGGCAGCCCGGTCAGTCGTATTGATAACTGTGCTCGACAGCGACGAATGGGAGACCGTTCTTGCTATATTGGGCTTGCTTACTTGAGGAGACTGCGACTATGGCCATCGCAACCATTAATCCCGCTACCGGCGAAGTCATCAAGACATTTCAGCCACTGACCGAAGCTGAGATCGAGAAGAAGCTGCAATTGGCAGTGAGCACGTTCAAGGCGGAGCGCACGACGCCGTTCACCGTGCGCGCGAAGCGCATGCTGAAGGCGGCGGAAATTCTGGAGCGCGACAAGGACAAGTTCGCCCACTTGATGACACTCGAAATGGGCAAGCCTTACAAGGCCGCCGTGGCCGAGGCGGTGAAGTGTACGACCGCTTGCCGCTACTATGCCGAGAACACCGAGCGCTTTATGGCCGACGAACCGGGCGAGACGGGGGCGAAGAAGAGTTTCATTCGTTATCTGCCGATTGGACCGATTCTGGCGGTGATGCCGTGGAATTTTCCGTTCTGGCAGGTGATCCGGTTTGCGGCCCCGGCGCTGATGGCGGGGAATGTTGGGCTGCTGAAGCATGCTTCGAACGTGCCGCAGTGCGCGCTCGCGATTGAGGAACTTTTTCTGGAGGCGGGATTTCCCGCGGGAGCGTTTCAGACTCTGCTGATCGGCTCTGGTCAAGTGGACGCGCTGTTGAACGATCCGCGGGTGGTGGCGGCGACGTTGACGGGCAGCGAGCAGGCGGGAATTCAAGTCGGCATTGGAGCGGCGAAACGCATTAAGAAAGTTGTGCTGGAACTGGGCGGGAGCGATCCGTTTATCGTAATGCCGTCGGCCGATCTCGACCTGGCGGTGAAGACGGCAGTCGAGGCGCGCATCCTGAACAACGGGCAGTCGTGCATTGCGGCGAAACGCTTCATCGTCGCCGAGTCGATTGCGTCCGAGTTTGAAAAGAAATTTGTGGCGCGCATGGAAAGTCTGCGCATTGGGGATCCGTTTGACGAGCAGACTGAATTGGGGCCGCTGGCGACGGCCGACGCAGTAACTACGCTCGATGCCGATGTGCAGAAATCGGTGAACGCGGGGGCGACGCTGCTGACGGGCGGGCATCCGATCAAGGGGAAGGGAAATTATTATGAGCCGACGGTGTTGACCAACATTCCGAAAGGTTCACCGGCGTATGGCGAGGAATTTTTTGGGCCGGTGGCGTCGATCTTTCGGGTGAAGGATCAGGGTGAAGCGATCCGCATTGCCAACGACGTCCGCTTCGGGCTGGGCGCTAGCGCCTGGACGAACGATGACAAAGAGCGTGAGCGCTTCATCAACGAACTGGAAGCGGGGATGGTGTTCATCAACAAGATGGTGGCGTCGGATCCGCGGATTCCGTTTGGCGGGGTGAAGCAGTCGGGGCACGGGCGAGAACTAGGCGCGGTGGGGATTCGGGAGTTCCTCAACGCTAAGACAGTGTGGGTGGCGTAAAGCAGTTGCCAGCTGCCGGTTGCCAGTGCTTGGGGGACAGCGTTCGATTGCGCCCACTCAATCCAAAATCGGGATTGAATGGGGCGACCCATCACCC
>Ga0210395_10000835_pt1 | contig 23731 bp, 19 predicted proteins | sample IncBWH4OmetaG_FD_150861 | JGI IMG/M metagenome (GOLD analysis project Ga0210395, IMG submission 150861) | Forest soil microbial communities from Barre Woods Harvard Forest LTER site, Petersham, Massachusetts, United States - Inc-BW-H-4-O ... | reverse complement strand
CGTGCTCTTCGATCAGCGCCGGGCCGGCGATGCGCGCGCCTGCGCCCAAATCCGGGCGCTGGTAGATCGGGCAGGACACCGGCTTGTTCGGATCGCCGAGATAGACGTCGCGGCGTTTCGGTTTCGCGGCGGTCTTTGCAGAAAGCTTGGGGAAGGTCAGCTTCGCGCGTTTGCCGATGGCCGCGAGGCGGATATTGACCATCTCGACCGGCTCGTCGGGCGAGTGGTGCGAATAGCGGTGCTTGTACAGCGCATCGAACGCGGCGCGGATTTTCTGCCGGTCGCCGCGCTTGATAAGGTCGCGCGACACCGGCACCGACAGCGTGAATTCCTGGCCGACATAGCGCAGGTCGAATTCGGTCTGGAATTCGGCCTTGGCGGCATGGCGCAAGCTTTTCTTCGCCTCGCCGGCCATCTCGTCATGCACCTTGGCGAGCGTGGCAAAGTCCAAGCTGGCGAGGTCGCAATAGAAGGTGCGGGTGAAATCGTGGCGCTCGTCTGCAAGCAGCATGCCGAGCGCGGAAAAATGCGACGGAAACAGCGGCACGATCACTTTTGGGATGTGCAGTTCGCGCGCGATGGCGCAGACGTGCAGCGGGCCTGCGCCGCCGGAAGCCACCAGCGCAAAATCGCGTGGGTCGTAGCCTTTTTCCACCGAGACTTCGCGCACCGCCAGCGACATTTTGGAGATCGCGATCTCGACAATGGCCTGCGCCGCTTCGATCGTGCCCATCTTGAGAGGTTTTGCGACTTTCTGCTCGATGCCGGCGCGCGCGCCGTCGGCGTCGAGCACCATCTGGCCGCCGAGGAAATTGTGCGGGTCGAGCCGGCCGAGCACCACATTGGCGTCGGTGATGGTCGGTTCGGTGCCGCCGCCGCGATAGCAGATCGGGCCGGGATCGGCGCCGGCGCTTTGCGGGCCGACTTTGAGCGCGCCGACGTCGTCGGTCCAGGCGATGCTGCCACCGCCGGCACCGACTTCGACCACGTCGATCATCGGCAGCATCACCGGATCGCCGCTGGCATAGCCGCCGACATAATAGCCTGGCGCCAAGGTCGGTTCGCCGTCGCGAACGAGACTCGTCTTCGCCGTGGTGCCGCCCATGTCGAAGGAGATCACATTGGCGAAGCCGAGCGCTCCGCCGACGCGCGCCGAAGCGATGATGCCGCCGACCGGGCCCGATTCCATCATCGCCACCGGCCGCTCGGTCGCGACCTCAGGCGTCATCACGCCGCCATTCGAGCGCATGATCGAGAGATTGCCGCGAAAGCCGACGCCGCCGAGGTCTTGGCCCAAGCTTTTGACATAGCCGCCGACTTTCGGGCCGATATAGGCGTTGACCACCGTCGTCGACATGCGCTCGAACTCGCGATATTCGCGCAGGATGTCGTGCGACAGCGACAGATAGGATTTCGGCAGCGCTTCGCGCACCATGGCGCCCACGATGCGCTCATGCTCGGGATTGGCATAGGCGTGCAGGAGACACACCGCGACCGCTTCGACGCCTTCGGCGGCGAGCGCGCGGCAGGCTTCGGTGACGCTGGCTTTGTTGAGCGGATGGTGCACGTCGCCGGAGTTCATGACGCGCTCGTCGATCTCGCGGGTCAGGTGCCGCGGCACCAGCGGCCGGTGGCGATGAAAAAACAGATTATAGGCTTCCGGGCGGTTGCCGCGGCCGATGATGTAGACGTCGCGGGTGCCGCGGGTGACGATCAATCCGGTCTTGGCGCCCTTGCGCTCGATCAGCGTGTTGATGGCGATGGTCGAGCCGTGGATCAGCTCCTCGATCGCGGCAGCCGCGAGCCCGCTTTTGCGGATGCAGTCGAGGATGCCCTGGGTCAGCTCGTGCGGCGTCGTCAGGCTTTTGGCCTCGACGAATTTGCCCGCCTTGTCGTCAAAGCCGACGAGGTCGGTAAAGGTACCGCCGATGTCGATGGCAACGGTGATCATCGCCGCGTCCCGAGGTGGTGCGGCTTAAACACGCCTGCACAAATTGAGAGAAGTCCCGTCACGGCGCCGCACACTATTCATTTTGCCAAGGAACACAACTAATGCTTCTTGTTAATGTTTCTTGCGCATCTCGTGCGATGAATTGACGGTGGCGTGCAGGTTGCGGGCGAATTCGACGGCGCCGAACACCGCCATATCGGGCGCGGTCTTGACGTATTCCTTGACGCCGAGGATCGCCGGCCGCGGCGCCTTGAGGATCGCGGCGCACAGCGTCGCCACCGCGTCGTCGAGCTTTGCCGCCGGCACCACGTCGCTGACGATGCCGAAGCTGAGCGCGCGCTCCGGCGTGATCTCGGCTTGCGAATAGACCAGATAGCTCATCGCCTTGCGCGGCACCCTGTCGACGAACGACGACATCACCATGGTCGGCAGGATGTTGTGCGCCATCTCGGGCACCTGGAACACCGCCTTGTCGCTGGCGAGCGTGATGTCGCAGGCGGCGGCGATGGCGCAGCCGAAGCCGAGCGCGCGGCCTTGCACCGCGGCGACGATCGGGATTTTGGCGTTGCGCATGGCGCCGTAACAGTTGAACACCACGTCGCTGAAATTGCGGCGCTCGAGCGCGTCGGGATCTTGCTTCGGGGTCGAGCCCATCACGGCGCGGCCGACGCAGAAATCAGCTCCTGCCCCGCGCAGCACGACGACGCTCGAGGTTTTCTCGGCACCCTCGATGATGCCGGTCAATTGCGCGACCATGTCGTCGGACACCGCATTGCCGCGCTCCGGCTGGTTCAAGGTGATGCGCAGGATCGCTCCGTCTTGCTGAGTCAGAATGTCGGACATGGTTGCTCCCTTGCGCGTTACGCTTTGGCTGATTGGATGGCGCGCCAGATGCGTTCCGGCGTCACCGGCATTTCGATGTGCGTCACGCCGAATTCGGCGAGCGCGTCGACTACGGCATTGACCACGGCGCCGAGCGCGCCGGTGGTGCCGCCTTCGCCGGCGCCGCGCACGCCGAGCCGGTTGGTCGGCGTCAACACCTGGCTGATATCGGTGGTGAAGGAGGGCAGATAATCGGCCCGCGGCATGGCGTAGTCCATGAACGACGCCGAGAGTAGCTGCCCCTGTGCGTCGTAGGTGCAGCATTCCCACAGCGCCTGGCCGATGCCTTGCGCGGCGCCGCCGTGGGTTTGGCCGTCGACCACCATCGGATTGATGGCGCGGCCGACATCGTCGACCGCGGTATAGCGCACCAGGTCGAGCTTGCCCGTTTCCGGATCGATCTCGACCTCGCAAACATGCGCGCCGTAGGGAAAGCCGAGTTGTTTGATGGTCTCGTCGGCGGTCGCGGCGAGCGGCCCGCGCAAATCCTCCGGCACGGTGCCGCCGTCCGCCGCCGCGGCCGCAACGTCGAAAATTCCAACCGAGCGGTCGGTGCCTTTGACGGTGAAGCGGCCGCCGGCAAAGCCGATGTCGTCCTCGGCGGTTTCGAGCATGTGGGCGGCGATCTTCTTGCCCTTCTCGATGACCAGGTCGGAAGCGTTGCCCATGACGATGCCGGCAAGCCGCATCGAGCGCGCCGAGTGCGAGCCGCCGCCTTCCTTGACGATGTCGGTGTCGCTCTCGTTGACATAAACGTCGTCGAACGGCACGCCGAGCCACTCCGCCACGCATTGCGCAAAGGTGGTCTCGTGGCTTTGTCCGCTGGAGAGCGTGCCGACCACGACGTCGACGCGGCCTTGCGGATGCACGGTGATGTCGGCGCGCTCGCGCGGATAGCCGCCGGTGGTCTCCAGATAACTGCACAGCCCGATGCCGCGCAGGCGCTTCCTTCTGCGCGCCTCGGCGCGGCGGCGCTTAAAACCCGACCAGTCGCCGAGCTCCATGGCGCGATCCATCACCACGCGATAGGTGCCGTTGTCGTAAACGATGCCTTGCGGGTTCTTATAGGGAAACGCCGACGGCGGAATGAGATTCTTGCGGCGCAGCGCGACGCGATCGAAGCCGTGCTCCTGCGCCGCTTTGTCGACCAGCCGCTCGATGACGTAGATGACCTCAGGCCGGCCGGCGCTGCGATACGGCGTCGTGCACATGGTGGTCGACAGCACCGCGCGCGCGCGGACATGCGCGTTCGGGATGCGGTAGCCGGAGGTGGCAAGGCCGACGCCCTTGACCAGCGGCACATAGGAGCCGCTGTGGGCGCCGACATTGCTGAGATTGTCGGTGCGTAGCGCCAGGAAGCGGCCGTCGGCATCGAGCGCCAGCTCCGCCGACACGGTCAGATCGCGGCCCATATAGTCGCTGGTGAACGCTTCGTTGCGCTCCGCCGTCCATTTCACCGGCCGGCCGACCTTGCGCGAGCCCCAGACCACCAGCGCGAATTCGGGAAAGAAGCTGTTGCGCGTGCCGAAATTGCCGCCGATCTCGTGGGCGACAACGCGCACGGACTCGAACGGCACACCGAGGATTCCGGCGATCTCCTTTTTCTGGCGCACGATGCCGCCTGAGCCGGCATAGAGCGTGTAGCGTTGCGTCGCCGGATCGTAGACGCCGACGGCGGCGCGCGGCTCCATCGGCACGCCGGTGACGCGATTGACCCAGGTGTCGAGCCGCGTGACGTGGGCGGCGCGGGCGAAGGCTGCATTGGTCGCCTTGGCGTCGCCGACCTCGGCGTCGATCATGATGTTCGGCAAATCGTCGTAGAGCCGCGGCGCATCCTTGGCGACGGCGGCGGTCGCATCGATCACGGCGGGCAGCGGCTCGTAGTCGACGACCACCATTTCGGCGGCGTCTTTGGCCTGGGCGATCGTCTCGGCGATGACGAAGGCGATCGCCGTGCCGACGTGGCGCACGCGATCGGCGGGCAGCACGAAATGCGGCGCCACCGGCACCGGCGAGCCGTCGCGATTATGCAGCACGATGTCGGGCGGCGTGCCGGCTGCGGCGAGGTGCGGGATGCGCGTGAGGCCGTCGGCGAGCGCGTCCTGGCCGGTCAGTACCGCCAGCACGCCGGGCATGGCGCGCGCCGCCGTCGTGTCGATCGAGCGGATCAACGCATGGGCATGGGGCGAGCGCACCGCGGCGCCGTAGGCCTGGCCCGGCAGATTGAAATCGTCGCTGTAATTGCCGCGGCCGGTGACGAGGCGTGCGTCTTCCTTGCGGCGTACCGTTTGTCCGATGCCTGCATTCATGATGGCGAAAGTACAAGACTTGGCGGGATGGTGGATGGCGATAGTCTCACAGCGAAGCGGACCCGGCTACCCACTATTCCCTTTGTTTCTGCCGCATATGCATGGCTCTGACACCGGCGCATGCGGCCGAGAGCTTGCCGCGCGGGCAAAACGTTAATGAGCGGTAAATGCCGAAAACCGGCGGAACCTTGCTCGTCGAACGCGAATATGTGCGTGTTTAACCAAATTCGAACCCGGTTCGTGGCATTAACGCACTGAAATATCCTGCTAAAACGGCGGCCGGTCGCTTGTCCCATTATCTTCGCGCCTTGTTGCAGCCCGCGCCGCTCTTCGGCTTGGCGATCATTGCCGTTTTCTGGGTCGGCCTCGTCTTCGTCCTGCCTGACGCGCATGGAACGCTCTCCGGCTTCGAGCGCCATCGGACGGTCTATTTCGCCGCCGCCGCGGTGCTCACGCTGCTCGAGCTGATCACCGTCGCCGCCGGCATCCGCCGGCAATTGTCGCTGGAAAAAACCAATCTGCGTTTCACCACGGCGCTGGAGAACATGACGCACGGCCTGTGCATGTTCGACGGCAATAAGCGCCTCGTCATCTGCAACGAACGTTATGCGAGCCTCTATCGCCTGCCGCCGGAGCTCTTGAAACCCGGTACGTCGCACGAGGCGATCATCGCCAATCGCGTCATGAACGGCCTGCTCAAAGGCGAGAAGAGCGCCGGCGCGGTGGACAAGAAACTCGGCGCCTTGGGCAAGCATTCGGCCGAAAAAGTATCGAGCCGGATCGACGAGCTTGCCGACGGCCGTCTGATCCGCGTCGTCCGTCAGCCGATGCCGGACGGCGGCTGGGTCGCGACCCATGAGGACATCACCGAGCGGCAACGGCTCGAAGCGCAGCGCGACACCATGCTGGCGCAGGAAAACCGCAGGCTGGCGACCGAGAGCGCGATCGCGTCGTTCCGCAGGCGGGTCGAGGAGGTGCTCGGCACCGTCAGCAATTCCACCGATGCGATGAAATCGACCGCCAACGCGCTGATCGGCTCCTCGCACGAGACGACGCAGCACGCCGAAGGGGCGTTGCGCGAATCCAACGACGCGGCGGACAATGTGACCTTGGTGGCGGGTTCGGCCGAGGAACTGTCGGCCTCGATCGCGGAGATCAATCAGCAACTGGCCCAGACCACCGAATTGGTCGGCAATGCCGTGCGCAACGCCAAGGCGACCAACGGCCAGTATGCCGGGCTGCAACAGGCGGCGCAGAAGATCGGTGACGTCGTCGCGCTGATCCGCAACATCGCCGGGCAGACCAACCTGCTGGCGCTCAACGCCACCATCGAGGCGGCGCGCGCCGGCGAAGCCGGCCGCGGGTTCGCCGTCGTCGCGTCGGAGGTCAAATCGCTGGCGGTGGAAACCGCCAAGGCGACCGAAGAGATCGCGCGTCACATCCTGGCGGTGCAGCAATCGACCGGCGGCGCGGTCGCTGCGGTGCACGGCATCGAAGAGAGCATGAACGAGATTTCCACGCGCGCCGCCAGTGCTGCCGCGTCGATCCTGCAGCAGAGCGCCGCGACCTCGGAGATTTCGCGCAATGCGGTGAACGCGGCGAGCGGCACGAGCCTCGTCGTCTCGGCCCTGGGCAAAGTCTCGGAAGCCGCGATCGGAACCCGCGCCGCGGCGGGAACCGTGCTGACCGCGTCGCAGTCGGTCGATACCTCGGTCGGCAATCTGCGCGCCGAGATCGAAGCGTTCCTCAGTAAAGTCGAGGTCTAAGTGCCGCGACGGCGCGCTCAATGCGCCGCCTGCGTCTCGCCGTCGACGCGATAAAAGCCGAGCCGCTGCATCACCGGCGCGTCGGTGACGCGCAGCAAGAGCGCGTCTTCGGCGGCCTCGTGGAAGTGCGGCCGCCAGGCCGGCGCGGCGACGACGTCGCCGCGGCGCCATTCGAAGTGTTCGCCGTCGATCGTGGTCGCGCCGCTACCTTGGACCGCCGCGTACATATTGTTGGCGGTGGTGCGATACGGCGCGGTTTTGATTTTCGGCGCAAGCCGCATCATGTGCAGCCCGATGGTGTCCATGGCCGGATTGCCGAGCTCGACTTGCGTGCCGAACTGGCCGGCAGGCGTCGGCGCCGCGGCGTCGAGGCGCTTCAATGTCTCGCTCAACGGAAATACGAACGGCGAATCCTTGGTCGGCGGCGCCTTCTCGAAGGCTTCGTGGGTCCAGTCCTCCTCGGCCGGCTCGAAGAACATCGGCTCGAGCAGTTGCACCAGCGGCACGTCGAGGAAATCGAGCCAATAGGCGCAGGCGCGGCTGTCGTTGCCGTGGCCGTGGCTCGACCAGTTCGGGGTGAGCAGCACGTCGCCGGGCTCCATGGCGATCTTGACGCCGTCGACTTCGGTGTAGGTGCCGGCCTCGGAATCGAGAATGAGCCGCAGCGCGTTCGGCGTATGGCGATGCGAACGCGCCCATTCGCCGGGCATGATCATCTGGTAGGCCGCCACCATGGTGCGCACGGTGCCGTAGCTGGCGTCCGACACCGGATTATAGAGGATCAGATTGCGCCGCTCGGCGAGTTCGGTGTTGATCAGCCGGCCGGCGGCATCGAGCGCGCCACGCGCCTGCTCGTATTTCCAATGCGCCGGCGCAAAATTCTTCTTCGGCGCCGGCCACAATGAGGCGACCTTCTTGTTCCAGCCCGGCGCGATGCCGATCTGGCCGAGCTTGCCGTAAAGCTCTTCAAGGGTTCCGGATTGGGCGAGTTCTTCGCGGGAGGGGACCTTCATCGGATGCCTCGGCTGTGGAGATTGGCTCAATTCATCTTACCGCGATCGGCGGCGCCGCGCACCACGTCGATAACGCATAGCGCGTCTTCCGGCATGCGGTCGCCGCGCCAGGCGACATGGCCGTCGGGCCGCACCAATACGAACCGGCGCTCGTAAAGAGCGGCGATATGCGGCTCGGCAATTGCGGTGAAGGTCAGCGGCAGATTGCGCTTTTTTGCGGCCTCCAGGAGCGACGTCGCCTCGGCCGCGTCCGCGCCGAAACCGAGCAGTGCAAAGCCGCGGCCGAACAGATCGAGGGTCGAGCGGCCATCGGCGAGGAAGGCATGGGGCGCACGGTGGCCGGGCCGCGCGGTCGGCACATAGGCGCGCGGATCGTCAGGCGGTGCCGTAGTGCCATCGGGCCAGCAGATCGGCGACCCCTCGTAGCGGTAGCCGAGATGGGCGCCGAGCGTGAACCATTCGCGGCGCATGGTCTCGGAAAATTCGCGGCCGACTTTTTCGCGGGTCGCCGCGCCCTGCGGCGTCTCATCGAGGAGATCGGAGTGAGGGGGAACCGAGAGCATGCGGCGCAGATTGCCGCTCGCCTCGGTGACGTTGCGCGTTCCAATCGGCTGGCGTTCGATGCTGTAGGAATCGAGGAGATGATCGCCGCCCCAGCCTTCGAGTGCGGCGGCAAGCTTCCACGACAGGTCGACCACGTCCTGGATACCGGTATTCATGCCGAAACCGCCGGTCGGCGACATCACGTGCGCCGCATCGCCGGCGATGAGAGCGCGGCCGCCTCGATAGCGCTCGGCGACCAGCTCGCGGCGCACCCACGGCAGCACGCTCAGAATCTCGAACTCGAAATCGCGGCCGACGGCGCGGCGGATCGCGGTCTTGATGTCGTCGGTGGTGTAGTCGCGCTGCTCGGCGCCGCCGATGATGGAAAAGCGCCACTCGTCGCGGCCGTTGATGGCGACGATGGTCGCCCAGGTGCCCTCCGGCCCGATGAAGATGTGGCGGTAGGCCTTGCCCTTGTCGTGCAGCGACAACAGGTGGGGGCAGCGGAAGATCACGTTGGTGGTGTAGGTCAGCACCGGATTGCCCTGCATGGCGATGCCGAGCGTCTCGCGCACCAGGCTGCGCGCGCCGTCGCAGCCGACGATATAGCGCGCCAAAATCTCCTCGCGCGCGCCGGTCTCGGCGTTCTCGACTACGGCCGTGACCAGATCGGCATTTTGCGTGAACGAGACGAGCCGCGTGCGGTAGCGCAGCGCCACGTCGTTCTGCGACGCCGCAAAGGCGCGCAGAATCGGATCGAACATGTTTTGCGGGCAGCGCTCGCGCCGCTGCGGGCTTTCCTTGGGCGGCGGCGCCTGGCCGATGCCGGGAAAGCGCTCGCGTCCCAGCTCATAGCCGGTGAGGCTGGTCAGATAGATATTGTCCTGGGCGTAGTCGCGCGGGTAGGGCGAGCCTTCGACCGCCGGCACAATGCCCCAGCGCCGGCAGAATTCCATGGTGCGGACGCCGACCAGATCCATGCGCGGCTGATAGATCGAGCCGTCGCTCTGCTCGACGAGCGTGCAGGCAATGCCGCGCCAGCCGAGATCGCCGGCGAGCGCGAGGCCGACCGGCCCGCCGCCGACCACCAGAACCGGTACGATGTCATTGCCCACGCGTTGCGTCCCGACTACGCCGGATCATATGCAGCGGCCAGCTGAAAAAGTGAAGCACGCGCGTCGCCATCTCAGCCAACTTCTCCGACGCAGACCCGCCGATTGGGGCGTGATATCCTTCCGAAATCGCAGCGTGCATAATCCCATTCCTGAGGGCGGCTCGATGTTTGCGCCTCGGCTCGGTGTCCATCGGAAGGAGACCCACATGCGCTTCGTGAAATACGGAGTCCTGGCGCGAACGGTTGGTACCGCCGGCGCGCTCGTGGTGTTGCTTGCACTGACGCTCGGCGCGGTGCGGGCAGCCGACGACAAGATTTATGTGATGAAGATAACGCTTCCGACCGTCAACGATTCAACTTTCCAGTTCGCCAAAAACTACGCTGCCGCGGTCGAGAGGGATTCGAGCGGCCGGATCAAGGCTGAAGTTTATAACGCGAGCCAACTGGGCTCGATCCCGCGGCAAATCGAAGGCACGCAATTCGGCGCCATCCAGTGCGCCGTCATTCCACCCGAGTTCTTTGTCGGCGTCGACGAGCGGTTCGACGTGATGGCGGCTCCCGGCCTCGTCAACTCCATGGAGCACGGGCAGCGTCTGGCCGCCGACCCTGCGGTCAAGAAGTTCATACTTGGGCTTGGGGCCGACAAGGGTTTGCGCGGCGTCGGGCTTATGATGGCAAGTCCGACCTCCCTGATTGCCAGAACGCCGGTCCGCCACCTCGCCGATTTAAAGGGAAAGAAAATCAGGGTGCTGGCCTCGCAATTCCAAACCGTGCCATTCGGGCAGCTTGGTGCGAATCCCGTGGCGCTGACCTTGGGCGACGTCCTGCCGGCTCTCCAGCAGGGCGCCATCGACGGTGCGCTCTCCGCCCTCAAGAACTTCGTCAGCATGCACTTCGGGGATACATCGAAGTACGTGACCGAGATCGGCCAGCCGTCCATCTTCGCGGTCGTGGAGATCAACAAGAAATGGTACGATTCATTGCCGCCCGATCTGCAACAGATCGTCGACCAAGACGCCGCCACGGAATCGGTGGCGGTCAATCCGCAGGCGATCGATATCCTCAATGGGGCCCGCAAAGACTGGGTGGACAATGGCGGCGAGTTGATCAGTTTGCCGCCCGATGAGCAGACGTCGATGCTCAAAACCCTTGTGAGCGCCGGAGAAGACGTTGCCAAAGCAACGCCGCAATTGAGCGCAGCCTATCAAACGGTGACCGAGGCGGCGCAGCGGACGCGGTAGGCGGACCGGTGTGCGAGGGTTTTGGCTAAGACACAGCGTCAACTTGGCAACGGCTTAGTGCGTCAAAAAAGGAAGGGCCACCGCATGCGATTACCGCTCATTCCACCGACCGATTTGGATGCCGAGCAGCGGCGCCTCTATGACGATATGCGCAACGGCATCGAAGCGAATTTCAAGGGCTTCACCGCGATCGACGATGGCGGCCGGCTGATCGGCCCATGGAATCCCTGGCTGCATTTTCCGAAATTCGGCGGTCCGGTTTGGGAACTGGTCAAGGCCTTGTCCACTGCCCCGAAATTGCCGCGTCCGGTCCGCGAAATTGCGATCCTGGTGACCGGGGCGCACTTTCATTCCGCTTATGAGATCTACGCGCATGTGCTCGTTGCCGAATTGCGCGGAATTGACGACGATAAGATCGCGACGATCATCGCCGGCCAGCGTCCGGGCGATCTCACGCGCCAAGAAGCCGTCGCTTACGATCTGGCGTCAGCGCTTGTTTCAGGTGGAGTTCTGCCGGAGCTGACGTATCGACAAGCCGTCGACCTGTTTGGCGAAGAGGCAACGGCGGAGTTCATTTATCTCGTCGGGCTTTATTGCATGGTTTCCGTGACGCTGAACGGATTCGATGTGCCTGTCCCGGCGCCGACGAAATAAAGAGATGAACGAAAGCGGCTACGTCGATTTGTTTTGTGCACTGCCAAAAATCGTCATGCGAACGGCGGCGATGGGTCGAAAGCGGACATGCCGGTGATCAGCCGCAGCACGCCACCAGGATGCTGACGGTCGGCGAGCCAATCAAGGTGAAAGCGGGCTTTGATTTTTCTGCCGCGGCTTCCAGCGCTTCGTCGGCGATCTCGACGGCGAAGAGGTCTTGGTCGTTGCGTTCGGTGGCTTCGATCTTGTCGTTCATCGGTACATCCATGTCCTCGGCTGTCGGCGAGGCCACCTTAGCAAACCAGGATCGCCAAGGAAAAGCGGCGGCTGGACTATGATCCAATTCAATTGAACCGGATCATAGTCCAGAATCTTCATTGGAGCATGATCTTATCCGAAAACCGGTATCCATCACCGGATCAAGTCCGGTGACAGGCTTTTTCGGGATCATGCTCTAGGGCCGAGGGCCTCAATCCCTTGAGAAAGTGACAGCGGCGGCCGAGGCCAGCGCCATGAGGATAACGACCGCGCCATACACATAGGCGGCGACCGCGAGTCCCACCATCGGCACGGTTAGGCCGGTGAGAACCGCAGGAAGACTGAACGACAGGTAGCCTACGACGTAGAACGCCGCCAAGAGTTCGGCACGTTCGTCCGTCCGCGCCAGAGGCAACACGGTCCGCATGGTGCCAGAGAAGGTTGCGCCAAAACCGATACCCGAGATCACCGTGCCGAACAACATCAGCCACACGAGTTGTTCGCGCACTCCGACCAGCGTCACCGCGACGCCGGCGGCCAGCACAACGGTACCGACGCGCAGCATCCGGCGAGGCGACGCCGACCGCAGCCACAGCACGCTGATCGCGCCGCTCAATGTCAGCGCGCTGACGACAAGTCCGCCAACCACCGGAAGGGTCACGCCGGTCGCGACGCGCACCAGCGCCGGCATCAGTGAGAAGTAGAAGCCGCCGAGTGCCCAGGTTGCGATCGTCACCGGCGTGGCCCGCGCCATCGCGCGGCTGGCCTGAGCGGGGACATTGACGTGAGGCCGCAACGACGCGATTGCGCCGGCGCGCACTTCGGCGGTTTCCGGCATGAACCAGAGGACGGCGGCCTCGATAGCGGACAGGGCCAGAAGCACGACATAAACGAGCTGGCGCGGGTCAGGCGCGTAAGTGACGAGAATTGCGCCGCCGAGGCTGCCGGCGGTCAGGCCGCAGAATGCCGTGATGCTGTTGAGGATCGGTCCGCGGCTGCGATCGTTGTCGAGGATAGCGGCGCCGAGCGAAGCGGTCGCAAGTCCGGTGGCAAAGCCTTGCAGCGCGCGTGCGGCGATCAAGGACGCTTCCGAGCCGGCGGTCGTGAACATCGCCATGGAAACCATGTTCAGGACGAGTGCCGCGAGAATGGAGGGCCGTCGTCCGATAAAGTCCGACAGCGAGCCGACCGTGAGCAGCGCCGCTAAGAGGCTCAAGACATAGGCGGCGAAGATGATGGTGATCGCAAACGAAGTGAGCCCGAAACTTTCCTGGTATTGGTGGTAGAGCGCGGTGGGCGCGGCGCCGCTTGCCGCGAATGTCATGGCGGTGATCACCGCCACCGCAGTGGTGGTCACGTTTGACAGCAGCGAGCGCGGCTGGGTTTCGCTGCAGGAGACGCAAAGGCTCATGGCTTGCTCCATCTGTTCGGGCGACGACCGGGCCGACGGCTCAAAGCTTTGAACCGCCGTCGACCGCGATGACGTCGCCGGTGATCCAGCGCGATGCATCGGAAGCGAGGAATGCGATGACCGAAGCGACGTCGTCCGGCTGGCCAATGCGCTTGAGCGATTGCATCCCCATCACCGTGGCGCGGCCGGCTTCGGTCTTGGTGAAATTCGACATGTCGGTATCGATCACGCCGGGCGCGACCGCGTTGACACGGATGCCGCGCGGTCCGAGTGACGCGGCGAGATATTTCACCAGCGTGTTGATGGCGCCCTTGGTGCTGGCATAGGCCGCGAGCGCGCCGACCGCGGCCCGCGCCCCGAGTGACGACACGAACACGATGGTGCCGCCTTCGCTCATGATCGGCAGCAGTTGCTGCACCAGAAAGTACGGCGCGCGGACATTGACGGCGAACAGGCTGTCGAACTCCTTCACCGACATGGTCTCGATGGTGTCGGCGCTGGAAATGCCGGCGTTGGACACCAGAATGTCGAGCTTGCCGCCAACGCGATTGCGCACCTCTGCGGCGAGCACGTGCGCGCCGTCCGGCGCGGCGAGGTCGGCGGCAACGGCTTCGGCTCGGCCGCCATGAGCGCGAATCTGATCGACGACGGCTTTGGCTTCCTCGGCGTTGCGGCCGTAGTGGACGATGACGCGGGCGCCGGCGGCGCCGAGCGCGAGCGCGGTGGCTCGGCCCATGCCGCGGGAGGCGCCGGTGACCAGAGCGGTCTTATTGGCAAGCATTGTCATGGGTTTGGTCCTGGTCCGGGACGATGCGCCATGCATCGCCTTCGGGCATGAAGGTGGGCTACGCTTGCCAGGAAAACCAAGACTTCGTATGCTCTAGCCATACCTTGTAGGTATGGATCGCGGACCATGGAGCTGCGCCATCTGCGTTATTTCGTTGCTGTTGCCGAGGAAGGCAGCCTGACCAATGCCGCCGAACGGCGGCTCCATACCGCGCAGCCATCGCTGAGCCGGCAGATCCGCGACCTGGAACTCGAGGTTGGCGTCCCGTTGCTGGAGCGCCGCGCCCGTGGCGTTGCGCTCACCGCGGCCGGCCGTACTTTTCTCGATCACGCGCGTCTGGCGCTGCTTCAGGTCGATGCGGCGGGCGAAGCCGCGCGTCGCGCCGCCCAGCCGCAGATGCGGGCCTTCACGATCGGTTTTCTTGCCGGACAGGAGTTGGTGTGGCTGCCGGAGGCGCTGCGCATCCTGCGCGGCGAAGAGCCGGACGTCGAGATCACACTGGCGAGCCAGTCATCGCCGGAGCTTGCGGGCGCACTGATGCGCGGCAAAGTGGATGTGGCGTTCCTGCGCCGCGAGAAGGACGCGCCCGGTATCGCGTTCAAACCTCTGGTCTGGGAGCCGCTGGTCGCGGTGCTACCGGCCGGCCACCGCCTTGCCGCGCAGAAAGCAGTGCGCCTGCAGGATCTCGCGGACGAGATCTACATCACACCGACACGGGTGGCGCCGGCACTGAAAGCGGTGATCAAGAACTACGCAGCCAAGTTCGGTGTCATGCTGAAACCGCAATACGACGCCGAAAACATTTCGTCAGTGCTTTCGCTGGTGACGTCGACGGGTGGCGTGACCCTGATGCCGCTCTACGTCAAGCTGATGCTGCCGTCGTCGGTTGTCATTCGCCGGCTGCAGGGCGAGGCGCCGACTATCGAATTGGTTCTCGGCTATAATCGGTCGAATACTTCGGCACTGCTCAAGCGATTCCTGGCGCGGGCGGATCAGTTGATCGCCGGCGTGGCGAAGCCCGACGCGGATTCTTTGTCCGTGCCTTAGTCGATCCCGTGGTCAACCGACTGGCGGTGCGCAGCCGCCGTACATGCCGCCCAAATCCGTTTAGAGCAGGTCCCCGTCAAGGCGGGATCGGCGGTTGTCGGGCCGGGTGCGCCGTGACACCATTCGGCCCATGATGTGTTGCAGGTTCGCACAAGAATGAGCAAGAAATTCGCCTGGGCCGCGCTGCCCGACGAGCGGCTCTTGAAGGTCCGCCTCAAGAACCTTCACGTCAAGGTCGAGGGCACCTGGCTCGAGGACTGCCTCTTGACCTTGCACGACGAGCTTGCCGAGCACGGCCTTAACGTGCGGCCGCACGCCTGGATCTCCAACGAATGGTTCAGCCCGGAAGGCACGCCGGGCATCGCCATGCCGTTCTTTCTCGCCCATCCCCGCCTGATGCGGTTGGAAAAGAAACTGATCATCGACGTCGAGGGCGGCACCTGGAATTCGTGCATGAACATCCTGCGCCACGAGGCCGGCCACGTGGTGCAGCATGCCTATAAGCTGCATCGCCGGCGCCGCTGGCAGCAATTGTTCGGCCCGACGTCCAAACGCTATCCGCGCTATTATCAGCCGAACCCCGCCAGCCGCAATTACGTCCAGCATCTGCGGCTGTGGTACGCGCAGAGCCATCCCGACGAGGATTTCGCCGAGACTTTTGCGGTGTGGCTGCGGCCGCGCTCGAACTGGCGCACGCGCTATATCGGCTGGCCGGCGCTCAAAAAGCTCAGATATGTCGACGAGCTGATGCGGGAGATCGCCGGCAAGCGGCCGTTCCTCACCAACCGGGAAAAGGTCGATCCGCTCAGCAAGTTCAAAGAGACACTCGGCGAGTACTACAAGAACAAGCGCGAGCTTTATCTGGTCGATCCGCCGCGGACCTATGACCGCGACCTGCTGCGGCTGTTCTCGGCGGATCCAAAACATCGCCACGCCGAGACGGCGGCGTCCTTCATCCGGCGCAACCGCACCCGCGTGCGCGAACTGGTCGCCAAATGGACCGGCGAATATCAGCTTACCGTCGATGCGGTGCTCGACGACATCATCGCCCGTTGCCGGAAGCTCAAACTGCGCGCGGTCGGGCCGGAGCGCAGGCTCGTCGCCGAGTTCGCGATCCTGTTGACCGCGAAAACCATGCATGCATTGTTTGGTCCGTCGCGGCGAAGGTGGATCGCGCTATGAAACGGCTTCGTGTCCTGGTGCTGGTTCATCCGGACCTGCTGCCCCCGGACTCGTCCAAGGGCTACACCGAGCAGCAAATCAGCGAATGGAAGACCGAATACGACGTGGTGACGACGTTGCGCCGCGCCGGGCACGACGTGAAACCGCTCGGCGTGCAAGACGAATTAAAGCCGATCCGCGACGAGGTCGAGACCTGGAAACCGGACGTCGTGCTCACTCTGCTCGAGGAGTTTCACGGCGAAGCGATCTACGATCAGAATGTCGCGAGCTTCCTCGAGCTGATGCGCGTGCCCTATACCGGCTGCAATCCGCGCGGGTTGATGCTGGCGCGCGGCAAGGATTTGTCGAAGACGCTGGTGCATTACCACCGCATTCCGGTGCCGGCCTTCGCCGTATTCCCGATGCGGCGCAAGGTGCGGCGCCCGGCGCGGCTGGCTTTGCCGCTGATCGTCAAAAGCTTGATCGAGGATGGCTCCTACGGCATCTCGCAAGCCTCCGTCGTCGATACCGACGAGAAGCTTGCCGAGCGGGTGAATTTCATCCACGAGCGGGTCGGCACGCCGGCGATCGCCGAGCAATATATCGAGGGCCGCGAGATCTATGTCGGCGTCATCGGCAACGACCGGCTGCGCGTTCTGCCGGTCTGGGAGCTCACTTTCGGCAACATGGCCGAAGGCGACTGGCCGATCGCCACCGAGAAGGTCAAGCACGATACCGACTATCAGGAGCGCCGCCAGATTTTGCACGGGCCGGCGAAGAATCTTGCGCCCGAGCTTGCGGCGCGCATTCAGGCGACCGCCAAGCGCATCTACCGGACGCTGGAGCTCGACGGTTATGCCCGCATCGATTTCCGGCTGTCCGCCGACGGTGTGCCGTATTTCCTCGAGGCCAATCCCAATCCCGAGATCGCCGAAAGCCAGGAATTCGCCGCCGCCGCCAAGCACGACGGCATCAAATACCGGGACCTGCTGCACCGGATTTTGACGCTCGGCATGCAACGGGCCGCCGGGACCGTGGCGCGGGCTGAAAAAGCTTAGGGCGCGGACTCGTTAACGTGCGGAAAAGCCTCACGCGTCGGGCACTACGGCCTAGACGTTCCGTGGCGGATCGAGGTCGAGGAATTCCTTTGGAGCCTCTCGTGAAAGTCCCTTGAGGTATGTTTTGACGAGACGATTGTTTTCCTTGTCGAATGTAATGCTGCCCATTATGGCAGTCTCGGCAACGTCGGGAAGCCGAGCATAGAGCGTCAAGAAGTTCTTTTTCGTCCAGGCGAGTATGACTTTGCGTAGCGCATATTCCTCGCTGCCATAGCCACTTTTCTTGCCAACATGCAGGCCCATAACATTGAGACAGAGACCGAGAATGCGGGCCGATTTGTAGTTCATTCTCTCAAGGGCGATCTCGTTATAGAGTAGCCGCCGCAGTTTGAATTCCATGAGTTTGTACATATCCCGGTTATAGGACCGGAAAAACGCGGACCAAACGGTGTTGCGATGAATGGTCCAGCACGTATCGACTGGAGATTTGACCGTGGAGGCGTTGAAAATAACCTCCACCATTATTTCCGCGAGAACGTCCGACAGGTCGCCCTGTAAGGGCTGCCGGGCTTCGCGTCTGCGCCATTTCGTATGAACTTTTTCTTTGTATTTCTCCAAAAGGTCTATGGCGTGCTTTATGAAATCAACGACCTCGCTCAATCGTTGATAGATGTCTGTGGAATAAAATCCGGTTTCGACACCATCAAGCTTGTAAACGTCACTGCACACGCCCTGGATGTCGTTGAACGCTCGGTATAGCGCGTAGGAGTGAGTGCCCCAGTTGTCGCCTTCGAGATAACTCTTGAATGTAATAAGAATGGCGCGACCGTATGCTTCGGTTTGCGCTGCATCCCACAATGAGCGTGATTGATAGTTTATGTCCAAAGGGGAGTTGTTGCTCGAACCTAGCGCCTCTACCAGCTCGAAGTTGCCGAAGAGCGCGTTGCTGAAAGGCTTTACGTACCCGATGAGGCCGGAATAGTAGCCTTCATCCTCGTGGTAAAGCATGGAATCTTTATTGATCAGCGCTTCTGTGGAGAGGTTGGCGGCGAACTGACCGATAGAAATGCGATACTTCTCTTGCTCAGTCATCGCATCGAAGAAAGCCATCGCCGTTAAAGGCGAAGATGCGATGATATGGCGACAGAATTTCCGGTTTGCGATGAGAAGTAATGTCTCGCGCGCGCACTCGGTTGTCACCATCGCTCGGGATAGGCGCTCCTGTCGGGGCTCTTGACTTTGAATGTATGGAATGACGGGCGCGTGCTTGATAATCGACTGTGCGCTGCGCACAAGTTCGGAGGCGATTATTGGAACGTCCCTCTCTGATCCCTGCAATATGTAGCGATAGAGAACTTGGATAAAACGGATAGAGTTTTTTCTTCCGAAGACTGGCGGTCGCACGAATGCGTACCAGAGCCAAATCATCACCTGCACGAAAAACAGAAGGCCGAACCCCGCTTGCCACAGATGGCGACTGGCTAGAAATGAAGGCGTCGGTAAGCGCTCGGCGAACCAAAGGTCCGTAATTAGCGTTCCGAAACCGATAAAGGCGGAAAGTCAGTAAGTGATGCGCCAGAGTGGCAACGGTGCCGTAGCCACTCGAAAGCGGTATTGCGCCTCCGACATAGTGTAGATCAAAATAAGAAGCGCGAAGGCGGTGACGAATTCGGCAAAACCGAAAATGCCGCCAGACTGTTCGGATGGAATGACTAGGCACATCCAAAGAAGCGGGTATTGGCAACTGGCATGCCACGCAGGGACATCAGGCAGCGGATAGTTGAGCGCCCAGCAAGAAAGCGGGTCAATTAAGCAAAGGAATTGAGGGTCCAAGGTGCCCCGCTCGCCACGAATCTACTAGCGTGAGGATACCACAAGAGCCCGAGTTAAGGATGAGGTGCAGAGATGATCGAGTTATTAGCTCCATGGAAGTTTTGGATCGATGTGACTGCCGCTTTTTGTGGATTCGGCGCTGCTTCATTTTGGTTTAGCGCGTCGATTTGGAAGCTGTCGAAGAAGGAGAGAGCCTTAATAAAATATGCCGGCCAAGACCCGATTGAGGGAGATTTGTGGGAGGTTGCGCATCTGTCTGCGAAACAGTCTCGGCTAAACGCCATCGCTTCCGTATTTGCTGGACTTGCCGCTCTGTTGAGTGGCGTGAGTGCACTTATCGGCACAAGGTGGGGATAGCTGACTGGACCATCACTGAAGCTGTCCCGCGTGGGCGGCTTGCTGTGGCGCACTTTGTCGTTTTATGGCGCATAGCATCATTTCGCGATACCTCCGCATATGGTCGTTATCGGGCAGAGAGCGAAATGACTTTATGAGTCCGATACAACTTGGAACCGTTCCAAGGTGCTTGCGCCCCGGCCGGGGAAAGCGGATATTAGTTGCGATCGATACCAATTGCCCGGCGCCTACCGCATGCGCCTTTCGTGAGGTCCTATGGACACCAAAACCCGCAAAGCGGACGTGAAGGCGCCGAGCGCGGCGGCGCCGCTGCAATACCAGCCCGGCTTCGGCAATCATTTTGTCTCGGAAGCTGTTGCCGGCGCGCTGCCGGTCGGCCGCAATTCGCCGCAGCGGCCGCCGCACGGCCTCTACGCCGAACTGATCTCGGGCACCTCGTTCACCACCCCGCGCGGCGAGAACCGGCGCACCTGGACCTATCGCATCCAGCCCTCCGTCGTGCATCGGCCCTATGCGCGCATCGATAACGGACTCATTCGCAGCGCGCCGTTCAACGACGTCGATGCGACGCCGACGCAATTGCGCTGGAGCCCGATCCCGATTCCGAAAAAACCCATCGACTTCATCGAGGGCATGGTGACGATGGGTGGCAATGGCGACGTCGCCACCCAGGTCGGCATGTGCGTGCACGTCTACGCCGCCAACCGCTCGATGACCGAGCGCTGCTTCTACAATGCCGACGGCGAAATGCTGATCGTGCCGCAACTGGGCCGCGCGCGCTTCGTCACCGAGCTCGGCATCGTCGAAGCGCCGCCCGGCGAGATCGTCGTCATTCCGCGCGGCCTGCGCTTTCGCGTCGAGCTGCCGGACGGACCGTCGCGCGGCTATATCTGCGAGAATTACGGTGTCGCCTTGCGGCTGCCCGAGCTCGGCCCGCTCGGCTCCAACGGCCTCGCCAATGTGCGCGATTTTCTGGCGCCGGTCGCCGCCTTTGAGGACACCAAAGCGCCGTGCACCATGATTGCCAAATTCCAGGGCAATCTCTGGGCGGCACAGATGGATCACTCGCCGCTCAACGTCGTCGCCTGGCACGGCAATTTCGCGCCGTACAAATACGATCTCGCCCGCTTCATGGTGATCGGCACCGTGAGCTTCGATCATCCCGACCCGTCGATCTATAGCGTGCTCACCGCGCCGTCCGACGTGCCGGGCACCGCCACGATCGATTTCGTCATCTTCCCGCCGCGCTGGCTCGTGGGCGAGAACACGTTCCGGCCGCCGTGGTACCACCGCAACGTCATGACCGAGTTCATGGGCCTCTTGCACGGCGTCTACGACGCCAAGGCGGAAGGATTTTTGCCCGGCGGCGCCAGCCTGCACAATTGCATGACCGCCCACGGCCCCGACGCCGACACCTGGGAGCGCGCGTCGCGCGCCGAGCTCAAGCCGCACAAGATCGAAGACACCATGGCGTTCATGTTCGAGAGCCGCTACGCCATGCGGCTCACGCGCTACGCCATCGAGTCGTCGGAACTGCAGCACGATTACTTCGAAGGCTGGCAGGGGCTGGATAAGCATTTTTCTAAATGAAAGTCATGCTGGCGCTGATCGGCTTGTTTTTAGGCGCGCTCGCCGGCGGCGTGATCGGCGTCGGCGCGGGCTTTCTCTGGACCACGGTGTTCCACACCAGCGACTTCGAAGGCTATTCCGGCATGCTGGTGTTTTTCACCTTCATGCCGATCGGCATCATCGTCGGCGCAGTGCTGGGAGCCGCCGGCCTCGTTTATCTCGCCTCTCGCGATAGCGTTCCCCGCTAAACGCCCGAATGCTCGCGCAGCACGTCGGTGGCGATGCGGTGCGCGTCGATCCCGGACGGAATGCCGCAATAGAGCGTGAGCAGGAGGAGCACCTCCTGGATTTGCTCGGGCGTGCAGCCGTTCTTCAGCGCGCCGCGCAAGTGGACCGCCAGCTCGTTGGGCTGCTTCGCCGCCGCCATCATGGCGATCATGACCAGCGATTTGGTCGCCGCAGGCAGCGCCGTTCGCTGCCAGACGTCGCCATAGGCATAGGCGTTGATGATGTGCTGCAGCGGCTTGCCGAAGTCGCCGAACGCGTTCATGCGTTTTTCCACCGCGTCGCGGCCGAACATTTCCATGCGCAGCTTCAGGCCGCGATCATGAAGGTCCTTGTCGTCCATCGTCTGTTCTCCTGTCCGATTGCCGACCGCGCGGCCGGATGCCTACAATGATTACACCATGACCTTGCCGCGCGAGCGCCTGTCCTATTCCTCGCCGTTCACCCGGCCGCCGCTCAAGCTGCCGGGCAAGGCGCGCATGATCATGTGGTCAGTGGTCAATATCGAGGAATGGGAGATCACGCGGCCGATGGCGCGGCAATTGTCGCAGCCGCCCATGGGACAGACGCCGATCCCCGATATGCCGAACTGGACCTGGTACGAATACGGCATGCGGGTCGGCTTCTGGCGGCTCAAGCGCGCGCTGCAAAGCGCCGGCATCACCCCGACCATGTCGATCAACGCAAAAGTCTGCGAGACCTATCCGGAGGTCGCCGCCGCGGCGCGCGATGCCGGTTGGGAGTTCATGGCGCACGCTTTTGTGCAGATGCCGATCCAGCAGATCGAGGACCAGCGCGCCGTCATCAAACAATCGTGCGACGTGATCGAGAAATTCACCGGCAAGCGGCCGACCGGCTGGCTCGGCCCCGGCCGCGGCCAGACTTTCGACACTTTGGACTATGTCACCGAATGCGGCCTGACCTGGTTCGGCGATTGGATCCTCGACGACCAGCCGCTCTGGGTCAAAACCAAGCACGGCCCGATCCTCGCGGTGCCCTACAGCGCCGAGATCAACGACATTACGCTGATGATCTCGCACCACCACGAATCCGATGTGCTGCTCAAGCGAACCATCGACGCCTTCGACCGGCTTTACGCCGAAAGCGAAGAGTCGACGCGCGTCATGGCGATCGGCGTGCACCCTTACGTCACCGGCGCCGCGCACCGCATCAAATATTTCGAAGAATTATACGACTACATCAACCGCCACGACGTGGTGCACTGGACCGGGCAGCAGATTTACGACTGGTATGCGGGTCAGGTGCCGGCGGTGTGGTAGGGTGGGGTCGTCGATCTTGGGAGAGGTTGCAATGGCGCCGCGGAAGGACTTTCGGCGGATAGGCTTGCTCGTGCCATCCTCAAGCTCGGTGCAGGAGTGGGATATCGGCAGAGCGCTGCCGGACGACATCACGCTGCACGTGGCGCGAATGCGGTTGAGCAACGTGGATGCGGAATCGACGCTGCGGATCGTCCAGGAAATCGAGACCGAGAGTCAAAAGCTGGCTGATGTCGACGTCGACGTGATCATTTTTCCGGCGACTGCCCCCTCGTCGCGCAACGGCATTGGCTACGACCAGGAACTGATCAAGCGCATAACCGCGGCAAGCGGCAAGCCGGCGACCACGGCTTCGACTGCGCTCCTCGAAGCGTTGCATGTGCTTTCGGTCAAACGAATCGTACTCGGCGCGCCTTGGAGCGCTGCGGTGAACCAGAGCGTCGCTGAGTTCATCGAAGCAAACGGAGTCGAAGTCCTCGCTCAAGAGGCGCTGGGGTTGACCCGCAATCTCGAGATCGGTCTCCTCGATGTGCAAACCGCCTACGATGTCGGGCGCCGCGTCAACAGGCCGGAAGCCGATGCGGTCATGTTGGCGTGCGGCAACTGGAGTACGTTTGGCATCATCGACCGGTTGGAGCGCGATCTGGGAAAACCAGTGCTGACGACGAACCAAGTCAGTTTATGGCATGTCCTCAAGATGATGGGCATGAGGCCGCTGGGCGGGCTTGGTGTTTTGCTGCGCGAGCATCTGGGCGACGAAAGAGCGCGATATACCGTTCACGCAGGCGCCTGATGACCAGCAAGCGGTCGCCCGCTCTCAGTTCTGGCTTGTCGCGCGCAATCTCACCGGATTGATTGACTGGGCGTCGCCGGGCATGCTTGTTGCGTAAGAGATCACCTCATCATCCAAGTGGTACCGCGCCATGCCTAAACTCTACGAAGCCCTCGCCGAAGCGTTCCTTGCGGAAGGTGTCGACACGCAGTTCGTCCTGATGGGCGACGGCAACATGCATTGGTCCACCGCCTTTGCCAAACTGCCGGGCGTGCATACCGTCCACGTCAGGCACGAGCACGTCACCGTAGCGGCGGCGACGGCCTACAACGTCGCGACCGGCAAGGTCGCCGTTGCCTCGGTCACCTGCGGCCCCGGCGTGACCCAGTTGATGACGGCGCTGCCGGCCGCGGTTCGCGCCGGCCTGCCGATGGTGGTGTTCG
>Ga0210395_10000834_pt1 | contig 23741 bp, 14 predicted proteins | sample IncBWH4OmetaG_FD_150861 | JGI IMG/M metagenome (GOLD analysis project Ga0210395, IMG submission 150861) | Forest soil microbial communities from Barre Woods Harvard Forest LTER site, Petersham, Massachusetts, United States - Inc-BW-H-4-O ... | reverse complement strand
CAGCGGCATCAAGGACATCGAGGCCGAAACGGTGAACGGCATCTCGGTACAGAAAATCTATTTCCAGCCCGATGTAAACATCGATCTGGCGATTTCGCAGATCGTCGCCGCTACAAACGCAATCCGGGCATTGATGCCTATCGGAATCGAGCCGCCGATCGTCGTGCAGTACAGCGCGTCGGCGGTGCCGGTCATGCAAATCAGCCTCAGCTCCGACAATCTGAGCCAAACCCAGCTGTACGATTACGGCATCTATCGACTGCGGCAGATGATTGCGCCGATCCACGGCATCACGTTGCCGACGCCCGCCGGCGGGAAATACCGGCAGATTATGGTCGATATCGACCAAACGAAGCTGCTCGCGCGCGGGCTGACGCCGCTGCAGGTGGTGAATGCGGTCAATGCCCAGAACCTGACCCTGCCCGGCGGCGATGAGAAGATCGGCAAGACCGATTACACCGTCCGCACCAATTCGATGCCGCCGACGATCGAGGCGCTGAACGAGATCCCGGTCGGGTACTCCAACGGCGCTACCGTGTTTCTCGGAGACATCGGCCACGTCCGCGACGGCAATCTGGTGCAGCAGAACATCGTCAATGCGGACGGCAAGCCCTCGGTGTTGCTCAGCATCATCAAAAACGGCGACGCCTCGACATTGACGGTCGTCAACGCGGTCAAGGACATGCTGAATGTCGCGCGGGCCGCCGCACCGCCGGGGATGGAGATCAAATCGCTGTTCGACCAGTCGGTATTCGTCGTCTCCTCGGTCGTGGCGGTGCTGCGCGAGGGAGCGATCGCGGCCGGGCTTACCGCATTGATGATCCTCCTCTTTCTCGGCTCATGGCGGCCGACGATCGTCGTCATGATCTCGATCCCGCTGGCGATGCTGACCTCGCTCGTCGTGCTCTATTTCCTCGGCGAGACGATCAATACGATGACCCTCGGCGGCTTGGCGCTCGCGGTCGGAATCCTGGTCGACGATTCGACGGTGACGATCGAGAACACCTATCGCCTGCTCGATGAAGAAAAGATGCCGCTGCCGCGGGCGACGCTCCATGGCGCCGCCGAAATCGCCATGCCGACACTGGTTTCGACCTTGGCGATCAGCTGCGTCTTCACCTCGGTGGTGTTCCTCCAGGGCCCGGCAAAATACCTGTTTACGCCGCTCGGCCTTGCCGTCGTCTTCGCGATGCTGGCCTCATACGGGTTGTCGCGGACCTTGACGCCGATCACCATCGGCCAGCTGTTGAAAGGCAAACACGGCGACGGCGGCGTCGTCAGCAGCGGCAATGGTTTCTTCACCCGCTTCCATGCCGGGTTCGAACGCGGCTTTGAGCATTTGCGCGAAGGCTATGTCGGCCTGCTGACATTGCTGCTGACCCGGCGGATGATCGTTCCGGTCCTCGCCGTTCTGGTGCTGACGCTCGGCGCCACAATGTTCGTCTACGTCGGCCGCGACTTTTACCCGGCGATCGACGGCGGCATGATCCAGCTCCATGTCCGCGCGCCACCGGGCACCCGCATCGAAGTGACCGACCAGATCTTTCAGGCGATCGAAGACAAGATCCGGCAGGTCATCCCAAAGAAAGACCTCGATCTGATCGTCGACAATATCGGCGTGCCGGCGCGCTCCTATAACTGGGCGTTCGCCGATGGCACCACGATCGCGGTCAATGACGGCGTGATCATGGTCTCGCTCAACGCCGGCCATGCGCCGACCGCCGACTATGTGCACAAGCTGCGGCAGGTGTTGCCGGCCGCCTTCCCGGCCGATCTGTTCTATTTCCAGCCGGCCGACATGGCGACCCAGATCCTGAATTTCGGGCTTACCGCGCCGATCGACGTGCGCACCGTCGGTTACGACCGCGTCAGGAATTTGCGGATCGCCAAGGATCTGCGCCGCCGCATCGCCAAGATTCCGGGCGTCGTCGACGCCCATCTGCAGCAGGAGGTCGATGCGCCGGATTTTTATGTCCGGATCGACCGCGCTAGGGCTTTGCAATTCGGCATCACCGCAAGCGACATTGGCAGCAATCTCGGCACGAGCTTGAGCTCCTCCGAACAGGTGTCGCCCAATTTCTGGACCGACCCGACAAATGGCATTCCCTACTACATCGCGGTACAGACGCCGGAATACCAGGTGAGCTCGCTCGACGACCTCGGCAATACGCCGGTTAGCACCGGAACAGCACCGCCGACAACCGAGCCGGTTCCGGGCGAGCTCCAAAACGTCGCGACCTTCACCCGTGACTCGGTGCCCGGCAGCGCCAACGAGGCCAATATCCAGCCGGTCTACGAAGTTTATGCCAGCACCCAGGGCCGCGACCTCGGCAGCATCGCCGGTGATATCGACAAGGTCGCCGCGCAATTCAAAAAACAGCTCGCACCCGGCAACACGATCCAGGTGACCGGCCAGATCCAGAGCATGAACGACGCCTTCCGCGACATGGGCATTGGTCTGATGTTCGCCGCCGTCTTTGTCTATCTGCTGATGGTTGTCAACTACCAGAATTTCGGCGATCCGTTCGTCGTCATCCTGGCCTTGCCGGCGACTTTCTGCGGCATCGTGACGATGCTTTACATCACCGACACGACGTTGAGCGTGCCGTCCTTGATGGGCGCGATCATGGCGGTCGGCGTGGCCTCGGCGAATTCGATCCTGCTCGTCACCTTCGCCCGCGAGCAGCAACTGGCCGGCATGAGGGCGTTCGACGCCGCGGTCTCGGCGGGGCACACCCGTATCCGGCCGGTGCTGATGACCGCGACGGCGATGATCGTCGGGATGATCCCGATGGCGATTGGCGGCCCCGGCGAAGAGCAGAATGCGGCGCTGGCGCGCGCCGTCATCGGTGGGCTGCTGTTCGCGACGCCAACAACATTACTCGTCGTACCTTACCTGTTTGCAATGCTGCGCCGGAGAAACGACGGCAAGACAGCGCACGGTGTGTTTGAGGAGGTTCCCGAATGAATGGCCTGGAGACTCTGCCGGTCCTAAAAGGACCGCCGCCGCGGCCGCTGCTGCCCCCGCCCGATCCCAACGCCCCCGCCCCGCAGCCGCCAACCGCACCCGGCGCACAGGGCGGATCGAGACGCTGGGCGATCGGTCTGGGGATTGTTCTACTCGTTTCCGGCGAACTTGCACTTGGCGTCTGGCATCATTACCAGCAGCACAATCGGGTCGCCGCCTTTGCCGACCAGCAGGCCGACTTTGTGCCGGGGGTGCGCGTCGAACAGGTAACGCAACGTCTCGGCCGGGTGCATGTGACACTACCCGGGACGACCCTCGCCTTCGAGCAGGCGAACATCTATGGGCGCGCCAGCGGCTATGTGGCAAGACGCTTTGTCGACATTGGCGACCACGTTAAAGCGGGGCAGCTGCTCGCCGATATTACCGCACCCGAGGTCGAGGACCAGATTGCCCAATATCGGAACGGGCTGCAGCAAGCGCAGGCGACGCAACGCCAAACCGAGGCCCAGCGCGCCTTGGCGCGGGTCACCTCGATTCGTTCTACTGTTCTTGCCAAGCAGGGCTGGGACACGCAGGAACAGGGGGACACTGACCGGTATAACCTTCAGTCCGAGCAGCACGCGACGCGGGCGGCTCAGTTCAGCGCCGCGTCGATGCAGGCGCAGCTGCAATATTTCGACCAGCAGAAAGCGTATCAGCAGGTTGTGGCCCCCTTCGACGGGGTGATTACCCAGCGCGACATCGATGTCGGCAGCCTGATCACCGCCGACGCGACCAGCGGCACGCCAATGTTCTCGATGGTCCAGAGCGATGTGATCCGGGTTTGGGTCTATGTGCCGCAGGACGACGCGTTCGGGGTTCGCCCGGGCGTCGATGCCGTCATTCGCGTACCTGCGATGCCCAATCTCACCTTTCGCGGGAAGGTGACGCGGATCGCCGATGCGTTGCAGCCGGGAACCCGGACCCTCTTGACCGAGGTCGATGTGCCCAACCCGAACGGCGCCTTGACCCCAGGAATCTATTGCACCGTCGAACTGAAAATCCCTCGAAAGTCGCCGGCGCTGATCATCCCGGCCTCGGCGATCATCTTCAATCAAAGCGGCATGCAGGTCGCCGTCGTCGACAACGGCCTCGCGCGCCTCCGCAAAATCGCGATCACCACCGATTACGGCACCGAGGTCGAGGTCGATAAGGGGGTCAAGGACGGCGATCAGGTGATCCTGCAGCCCCCCGTCAACCTCGTCGATGGCGAGAAGGTCCGGATCATCCAGGAGTCGCCGCGCGCCACCCCTTGACCATGCCGGACCGTGCGAACGCGATGCGCACTCCTACGGGAGCGCCACGCGAACCCGCGCACCGCCTCGCAAATCGTCGATCAGCGCCTTGGCGGCCTTGACATCGGCGGTGCCAAAACCCTCGGTGAAGCGATCGTAGATCGGCGCCAAGAGAGCAATCGCCTCGTCGATCCGAACCTGGCCGCGCCACAGCCGAGCGAGGCTGGTGGCGGCGCGCAATTCCCAGGAGAGGGCGCCTTGCCGGCGCGCCCAGTCGAGTGCCTGCCGGAAGTGATCCTCGGCCGCGGCGGCGGCGTTTGGTACACCCTCCAATAGGCGAAGTTCGCCTTTGACCCGCAGTAACTCGGACATATTCCAGCGCCCTTCGCCGTGCTCCGATCGTGCGAGCGCTTCTCCGATGGTCACCAGCCCCTGACCCACCTGTCCGGCACCGCCCAAGGCTTTCGCGAGCACGCCGAGAAATCCCGTGTAACGCAAGACGTAGCCGGTCCGCTGAAGCTCGTCCAGAGCGGCTCGGAGAAGGGGCAATCCGGTGACGATTTCTCCGCGCCTGATCAGGAGCACCCCCTTCCAACAGCGGCCCCAGATCTGCCAAACCGCCAGCGCATGCCGTTGCGAATGCTCGATCAGCATCGCCACCCAGTGTTCGGCTGCCGCCAGATCACCGACGAAGTGCGCTACCGGGCACGCCGCCTGGGCTAGCGCGTTGCACAGCGACAGCGCATGATCACTCGCTCGCGCACCTTCAACGCTCATTTGCGCGGTGCGAACGGCTTGCTCCGGGAAACCCTGAAGCCACAGGATATGCGCAAGAATGCAACGCGCCGCCGACGGCTGGTCAAATTGAAAGCGGTATAATCGTACGCGATCGATGAACGGTGTCGTGCGCGCGAGCATGCGCTCGATGTGATGGCGCGCGTTGACCTGGTCGCCTAGATAATGCAGCGAGGTTCCCATCATGCGGTCGCCAACGCGCAAATTTGCCGGGTCCATCGGGTCTGCGGCGACGGTGCTGAACCTTTGGGCAAGCCCCAGCTCGGTCCGGTGCTCGCCACTTATCGATCGATAAAACGACAGGCCCCAAAGCGCCGATAGCTGAACCGTCGTATCACCAAGGGACTCGGCGAGTTCCAGAGCGCGCGTCAACGCGGCGCCAGTCTCGGGCATTGGGCCTTTAGTATACATCAGCGATGCGCCCAATGCCGCATAGAGCTGCATTTCGCGGCGTTGCGCTGGGCTCGAACCGGGGCCGATGCTGGCAAGCGCTTGTTCGACGCGCTTGCGACATTCCTCCATCAGCGACAACTGAACCCATAGAGGCACCGAGGCGATCGTGAGGGCGACGCCGATCGACGCATCGCCATTGGGCGAGAAAGCCCAGTCCAGCGCCGCGCGGACATTGTCGATCCGCGGGCTGTAGTCTGCCAGCCATTCGTCGGTCGGCCGCGTCTCCGCCTCCGCCTCGGCGCCTTCGAAGAGGTCCAAATAGCGTCTGGCATGGCGGCGCGCCGTGGTGTCGAACTCGCTAGCTTGAACGAGCTTGTCGAGTGCATAGGCGCGGGTCGTTTCGAGCAGCCGATAGCGTGCCCTCGCGCCGCCAGCGTCCACCGCGACGAGCGATTTCTCGACCAAGTTCGCAACGCAATCGACGACCTCAGGCGCCGCAATCTCGTCATCCGCCGCCACCGCTCTCGCGGCCTGTAGTGTGAAGCCGCCAGCGAAGATTGCCAGGCGCCGCAACACCACACGCTCGGGTTCGGTCAGCAGCTCGTAGCTCCAGTCGAGCGTCGCCCGCAGTGTCTGATGACGCGGCATTGCGGTGCGATGGCCGCCCGCGAGGAGCCGGAAACGGTTGCCGAGCCGGGCCGCAACCCCCTCGATCCCGAGGGCGGCGGCGCGCGCGGCGGCAAGCTCGATTGCCAGCGGGATGCCATCAAGGCGACGACAAACTCCAGCGATCGCGGCCATGACTGGTGGGTCAGGCGAAAAATGTGGCGCGGCCGCGCGTGCTCGCTCGACGAACAGTCGAACAGCGCCGTAGCGAAGCGGGTCCTCGCCATTTGCGCCATCTTCTGCTGGTACAGCGAGCGGAGGTACCGGGTAAACCCATTCCCCTTCTGCGCGGAGCGGCTCGCGGCTAGTGGCGATCACTCGCGCTGCCGGATTTGTGCGCAACAACGACTCAGCCATCCGCGCCGCTACGTCGACCACGTGCTCGCAATTGTCGAGCACGAGCATGAGCTGCTTTGAGCGGAGCGCGGTCGCGACAGACAGCGGGGATGCCATGCCCGAAGCGAGCTCGACCCCGAGCGCGGTAGCGACGGCGACCGGGACGAGCTCGGGATCGGCGAGCGGCGCCAGCTCGATGGCCCAGACCCCGTCGGCAAATTGGGGCAGCAACGGGCGTGCGACCGCGAGGCTGAGGCGCGTCTTGCCGATGCCGCCGGCACCGGTCAAGGTGACAAGCCGGTGCGCGGCGGCAAGGCCGAGGATTTCGTCAAGATCGTCGTCGCGGCCGATCAGCTCGGAAACCGGCTCCGGCAGGTTGGTCGGCGGCAGTATCGCTGCGGGGTCCGCTGCGGCGTCGCTGGGCTCGTCCGGGCTCGCCGGCACAACGCGGATTTCGCCGATGAATTGGTAGCCGCGTCCGGCGACCGTGCGGATCAGCTCGCGCTCCGCCCCAAAGGCGGCGCGCAACACCGAGATCTGGGCTTGCAGGCTGTTGTCCTCGACGATCCGGTCGGGCCAGACGCTCTGCATCAGCGCGTCCTTGGCGACGACGGCTCCGCGCGCCTCGATCAGCGCCATCAGCACGTCAAAGGCTCGCCCGCCGAGCCTGATCGGCCGGCCGTCGGCGAGCAGCTCGCGGCGCTGCGGCAACACCCGGAAACGCCCGAACGCGACGCTCGCCGGTGGTTCGGAGGCGGGATTCATCGACCGTCATTATACGGCCGCTTCAGCAAATTTCAGGGTTTTTCAGGGCAGGCCGGTAAGACCTTTTGAGGGGTGTGCGGGTCAAGAGATGCAAATTCGCAAGCCGGCCGGCTTTGCGAGCGCATCGAGAAGGGCTTTTGCCGCTTTGAGGTCGGCGGTGTCGAACCCTTCGGTAAACCGGTCGTAGACCGGCTGGAGGAGTGCCGTCGCATCGGCGAAACGGCCCTTATCGCCCAGAAGCCGGGCAAGGCTCCTGGCGGCGCGCAGTTCCCAGGAGAGAGCGCCTTGCCGGCGCGCCCAGTCGAGCGCCTGCCGGAAGTAACCCTCGGCCGCCGCCGCGGCCGCAGGGCCGCCCTGCAACAGAAAAAGCTCGCCTTTGCCACGCAAGAGCTCGGTCACATACCAGCGCTCGTCGCGGGCTTCACAGCGCGCGATCGCCTCGTCGACCGTTTGGAGACCCAAGGCGACTTCACCGGCGCTGCCGAGACAGGCCGCGAGCTCGCCGAGCAGCAACAGGAAGCGCGGCAGAAATCTCGCCTGACCGGCCTCTTCGAGCCCGCCGCGCAGCGCTCCCAGCCCAGCGTCGATAGCGCCGCGCTTGGCAATCACCAGACCATTAAAGCAGCGAGCCCAGACGTGCCACAAACGTATCGGGTGGCGCTCGGTATGGTCGAGCAGCATCTCGCCGTAACGCGCGGCGGCGTCGAGATCGCCGGCCCAGAAGGCGATCGGGCATGCCCCTTGACCGAGGACGCTGCAAAACGACAAGGCTTGCCCGACGGCGTTGCCTTCCTCGAGATTGCGCTCGACCACGCGCAGCGCCTGCTCGGCAAATCCTTGCAGCCACAAGATGCGAGCCTGAAAATAGTGCGTCGACACCCGCATCTCGAACCGCACGCGGACGATCTGAGGTTGTTGCGCCAAGTCGGCAAGCTGGGTGAGCGCGCGGTCGATATGATGGCGCGCCGCTCGCTGGTCGCCGAAATAGTGCTGCGCCGTGGCGAGCAGACGATCGGCCATCATCAAATCCACCGCATCGCCGGTCTGCGGCGCCAAAGCGGCAAAGCGCCCGGCGAATTCGAGCGCGGTGCGAAGATCGCCATTGTTGAATTGATCGATGCACAAGCTCCAGAGGGCGCGCAGCCGGTAGCCGGTGTCGTCAAGCCGTTCCGCGAGATCGAGCGTGGTCGCCCAGGCGGGGCCGGATTCTCGGGCGCGGCCGACGCCGTACATCAGCGACCAGCCGAGCGCCGCCGACAGCTGCATGCGCGGCCGCGCGGTCGCCGCCTCGTCACCTTCGAGGGCGGCGAGCGCCCGCGCGACCCGCTCATGGCACTCGCCCAGCAGCGACAGCTGGACCCATAGCGGCACAACAACGATGGTCAACGCCACGCCGATCTGCAGATCACCGGCCGGCGAAAATGCCCAATCGAGGGCGGCACGCACATTATCGAGATGCCGGCCGTACATCGCCAGCCAGTCGGACTGCGGCTGCGACTCACTCTCGGTTTCGGCGTGCGCGAAAGCTGCGCGATAATATTCGGCGTGACGGCGGGCGATGTCATCGAGCTCGCCCAAGCTTGCCAGCTTCTCCAAAGCGTAAAGGCGCGTCGTGTCGAGCAGGCGGTAGCGCGCGACGGTGCCGTCGATCTCCACCGCGACCAGCGATTTCGCAACCAGGCCGGAAACGCCGTCGATGACGTCAGACGGCGCGATCTCGGCGCTCGCGGTGACCGCACCGGCCGCCTCCAGGCTGAAGAAGCCGGCGAAGATCGCCAAGCGGCGCAAGACTAGGCGTTCGGGGTCGGGCAGCAGCTCGTAGCTCCAGTCCAACGTCGCCCGCAAGGTCTGGTGCCGCGGTAACGCCGTCCGCCGGCCGCCGGACAGCAGCCGGAAGCGATCGTCGAGGCGGATGCTAAGCTCCTCGATGCCGAGTGCCGCGGCGCGCGCCGCCGCCAGCTCGATCGCCAGCGGCATGCCGTCGAGCCGCCGGCAGATCGCCGCGATTATCGCCAGGTGCCGGTCCAGCGCGAAGTGCGGCTCCGCCGCCCGCGCCCTCTCCAGGAATAGCCGAACCGCGCCGTATTGCCAGGGGTTGTCGCCCTCCGCGGCGGGCACGGCGAGCGGGGGCACCGAGTAGATCTGCTCCCCCTCCGCGCGGAGCGGCTCGCGGCTGGTGGCGATGATGCGCACCGCCGAGCCGGCCCGCAGCACAGCCTCGGCCAGCGCCGCGGCCGCGGCGATCACATGCTCGCAGGTGTCAAGCACCAGAAACAGCGGGCGCCCGGCGAGCGCCTCGGCCACGCGCCGCGCCGAAACCTCGCCGCCGCCAAGCTCGAGCCCGACCGCCGCGGCAACCGTAACGGGAGCCAGACCGGGGTCGGAGAGCGGCGAGAACTCGGCCAGCCACACGCCATCGGCAAACTCCGGCAGCAGCCGACGCGCGACCGCGAGAGCGAGCCGCGTCTTGCCGATGCCGCCGAGGCCGGTCAGGGTGACCAGCCGATGCGCGCCAACGAGGTCAGAGACCTCCTCGACCTCGGTGTCTCGCCCGATCACCTCGGAAACGGGCTCTGGCAAGTTGGTCGGCGGAAGGGTCGAATTGGACTCGGCCCCGGCCAACCCCGCGCCGGCGCGCCCGTCCGCGCTCGCCGATAGTACGCGGATCTCGCCGGTGAACTGATAGCCGCGTCCGGAGACCGTGCGGATCAGGCCGCGATCAGCTCCGAAGGCGGCGCGCAATGCCGAGATATGTGCTTGCAGGTTGTTTTCCTCGACGACCCGGTCGGGCCAGACGCGACGCATCAGCGCGTCCTTGCCGACGACAGCCCCGCGGGCTTCGACCAGCGCCATCAGCACGTCGAAGGCACGCCCGCCGATCTCGATCGAGCGGCCGTCGGCAAAGAGCTCGCGGCGGTGAGGCGCGAACCTGAACCGACCGAACTCGACGATTGCCGAACCCTCGGACCACGACACCATCCCCGCGATTATAGGCGCGTTTCAGATGCCTTCAGAATTTTTCAGCGAGGCCGCTCAATCACTGAGCAGCAGCCCGGAACGACCCGGATTTTTCAGACTAATTCATCAATCGGCCAAAGACTTAGGCGCTATTGCCGCTTACATTCTCGACAACCTCAGCCGGGAAAGCCGGAGTCCCAGTGCGGAATCAAAATTTCTGACGGAGGGTTATCATGTCGCAACGCAGCCTTGGCTGTCTTAAGGCGCCGGAACCTTACGGTCATAGTACAGAAGAGCTCGCTTTCGGTGGTTTTCGCCTATTGCCGACCCAGCGGCTTCTGGTAAACGGGGACGAGCCCATCCGTCTCGGTGGCCGTGCGCTCGATCTGCTGATCGCGCTGTCGCGGCGTCCCGGCCAGTTGATCAGCAAACAGGAGCTGACGGCGACGGTTTGGCCCGACACTTTTGTCGATGAAAGCAATCTCAAGGTACATATCTCGGCGCTGCGCCGGGCGCTAGGCGACGGTAAAACCGGTCGCCGGTACATCTCCACGGTGGCGGGGCGCGGCTATTGCTTCGTGGCGCCGGTGGAGGTTTTGGCGGATGCGGCGACCGAGCTAATGGAGGCTGTGGAGCCGCCACGGCGCCACAACCTCCCGGCACTGCTGACGCCGCTAATCGGGCGCGATGTCAGCCTTGAGAAAATTGAGGCGCAATTGCGATGCCGACGTTTGCTGACGCTCGTCGGGCCGGGCGGTGTTGGGAAGACCAGCGTGGCCCTCGCGGCAGCCGCAAATCTGGCCGAAGCCTACGTAAACGGTGTCTGGTTTGTCGATCTGACCGCTGTCAGCGATCCGTTGCTTGTGCCCAAAGCCATCGCCTTGGCGGTCGGGTTGGATATCGCCGACGACCCCGTGAACTCCGACCTGCCGTCGTTTCTCGGCGACAAGCAACTGCTACTCGTACTCGATAATTGCGAACACGTCATCGACGTGGTCGCTGCACTCGCCTTTCGCCTGCTCAGAGCAGCGCCCGACGTCCATATCTTGGCGACGAGCCGTGAGCCATTGCGCGTTTCGGGCGAATACGTTTACCGGCTGCCGCCTCTGGAGCAACCCTTGTTTTCGACTTGCCTCGATGCGCGGGAGGCGCTCGCCTTCCCGGCTGTTCGGCTGTTCGCCGAGCGCGCGGCCGGTGCCACCGGCGAGTTTGAGTTGCAAGACCGCGATGTGCCGGTCGTCGTCGACTTATGCCGAAAGCTCGACGGTCTTCCGCTCGCGATCGAACTTGCCGCGGCCGAAATCTCCACCTTGGGCATCGGCGGCGTGGCCGCGCGCCTACGGGAACCATTGCGGCCGCCAATACGCCAACGCCATGTCGAGAACCAGCGACATTGCTCGCTACGCGCCTCGCTCGACTGGAGCTACGGTTTGCTCACCGACGGCGAGCAAACGGCATTGCGTCGGCTCGCGGTTTTTGCTGGCAACTTCACGCTTCAAGCCGCCAGGCTGTTGGCTGCCGACGTGACTTCCGGCGAAGATGAGATGATCGACGACGTGGCGGCGCTGATCGCGAAATCGCTGCTGACGGTCCAAATTGACGGATCTGAACCTCGATTTCGTATGCCGAACACGACGCGCGCCTACGCCCTCGAGAAGCTGTTGGCGAGCGAAGAGGCCGATGCGCTTTCACCCCATCAGGCAAAATACCCCCGGGCTGTGCTGCAGGCGGCCTAATAACCATTCTGACCTTCTGTCCCAGGCCAGTAATCGCAGGCCGGTGACCGGAGCTTGCGTGTCCCGGTAGTGATCGACGCGAGGATTTACCGAATTTCACTCGCTTTAACTCGACTTCGATAATCGCCCATCGCAACTCTATGGGACCTCAGGGTTGGCATTGCCCCTGCCCCGCCAGGGACGCTCCTTGCGATGCTCAATCAGGATGACACAATGTACCGCATATCTCACACGCTTTCCGAAAACATCCGCGTCAAAGCGGTTGAGCTGTTGAACCGGCACCTCGCTGCGGCGATCGATTTGCATGCTCAGGTCAAGCAGGCGCACTGGAATGTGAGCGGCCCCGCTTTCATTGCCATCCACGAGCTTTTCGACAAGGTGGCGGATATCGTCGAGGGCTATTCGGATACTATCGCCGAACGGGCGGCGGCGCTCGGCGGCACCGCCGAGGGGACGATTCAGGTCGCGGTCGATCGCTCGTTCCTCGAACAATACAAGCTCGGCGTCGCCGCGGAGAAGGCGCATGTCACGGCGGTGACTGCCGCACTCGCCGCTTTCGGCGACTTCGCCCGCAAGGCGATCGACGAATCCGCCACGCTCGGCGATCAGGACACCTCCGATGTCTTTACCGAAGTGTCGCGCGGCATCGACAAGCAAATGTGGCTCATCGAGTCGCACCTCCACGGGTGAGTTTCCTGCGGGTCGACGGCGTTTGGCCACGTCTTGGTTGCTGCCAGATGATCGCGCTCGACACTGTTGCCAAGCAGATCCGGCAATGGTTACCACGCCCGGTTTCCTTCCTCCTGAACCGGGTTCGCCTGCGGCCGGTCCTTCTCCCCGGGACCGGCCGCCCTGTTACAGCTTCCGGCATGCCGAGGTTTGCCGCAGCGGTAATCAACCCCGCAGCAGGCGCTTTTCAAAGGCGGGCAAACGATCCGTCGCCATCGCCTTTCGCCGCCGCCCAGTGCCGAACAGCGCGCGGCGGTCTAGATTGGGTCCACGAAACGCCGGAGGAAGACCGGCTATCGCCGGCCGCGGCAATGTTTTGCATGATTTTGTTCTCGTCGATCGGGTGGGCCCTGATCCTGACGTTGGTTTTTTGGCTGGTTTGAACGCGCATCCGAATAAGATGGTGCTTGCAGGACACCACCACCGACAACTTGCTCTTCGTTTTCTGCATCGCGTTGTCCGATCGACGCCGGCGAGGTTCGAGGGATGGCTCACCACAATTCTGACGCGATGACTGCCTCACGCGCTACACCCGACGTACCCCTCACAAACCGGCGCCGCACGCCACTGCTCGCCGGCGTTGCGGCGATCGTGCTTGCCCTAGGGGGCCTCCTCGGGTGGCAGCATTTCGCTCGCCTTCCCGCCTTAACGTCCGAGCCCCCTCCGCCAGTTCCGGTCATTGCTGCGACCGTCAAACAAAGCAATTTCCCGATCGTGCTGACCGGGATCGGCAACGTGGCGGCGCTCAATACGGCAACAATCCGCAGCATGATCACGGAGCAAATCGTTAACATCGACTTCAAGGATGGCCAGTCTGTCAAGACAGGCGAGCTCTTGGCGCAACTCGACCCGAGCACGTACCAGGCCCAGTTCGACCAGGCGGAGGCCAATCTCGCCCGCGACCAGGCCCATCTCGAAAATGGGCAAATCAATCTCGGCCGGTACGTGCCATTGGCAAAGCAGGGGTTTGCGCCACTACAGCAAGTGGCCACCCAGCAAGCGATGATCGCCCAGGAGAACGCGACGATCCAAGCCGACCAGGCCGCGATCGCATATGCCAAGACCGAGCTCAGCTATACGAAGCTGGTCGCGCCATTCGACGGGGTTGCCGGAATTCGCCTGCTCGATGTCGGCAACATCATCCATGCCACCACCTCGCGCGGTTTCCCAGGCGAGCCGGATGCTTTGGTCGTTATCAACCAGGTCCAGCCAATCAGCGTGATGTTTACCTTGGCTGTGGCCGACATTCCCGAGGTCCAAGACGCTCTCGCGAAGGGCTTGGTCAAGGTCATCGCATTAAGCGCGGATGGCAAGACCGAGCTCGATACCGGCACGCTCGCCGCAATCGACAACCAGGCTAATACCACCTCCGACACGATAAACCTCAAGGCGATACTCCCCAATCTGCATCGCCGGCTGTGGCCCGGCATGTTCGTCAATGTCCGGGTCGTGACCGGGGTCCAGGCCAATGGCTTGACGGTGCCGCTCGATGCCGTGCAGCAGGGCCCGCAAGGCCAATTCGTCTTTGTCGTAGACCCGGATCGCAAAGTGTCGACGCAGCCCGTCTCGGTGCGCGAGACGCTTAACGGCGAGGCCCTGATCGACAAAGGATTGCGCGCCGGAGAGACCGTCGTCGTGCGCGGCCAGTACCGGCTGACGCCCGGCGCGGTGGTGTCGCTCGCTAACCCGAACGACCCGGCTGCGGTGCCGAACCCTACGACGGCGAGCGCGGGCCTGCTGCCATGAACATCTCGGCGACGTTCATCCGTAAGCCAATCGCCACGGCGATGCTGATGGCGGCGATCCTGCTCTTAGGGCTGATCAGCTACGAGCTGTTGCCGGTGGCGGCATTGCCGAACATCGACTCGCCGACGATCCTGGTCACTGCGGATTTGCCGGGCGCCGATGCGCAGACCGTTGCCAGCACCGTCACGACGCCGCTCGAGCGGCAGTTCGGCCAGATCCCCGGCCTGACCCAGATGACCTCGAGCAGCGGCACCGAGTATGCCGAGATTACATTGCAATTCGATCGCAGCCGCACCGTCGATTCGGTGGCGCAGGACGTGCAGGCGGCGATCAACGCCACGGCAGGCTTCCTGCCACCGACGATGCCAGGCCCGCCGATCTATCGCAAGACCAACCCGGCAGATACGCCAGTGCTAATGCTGGCGCTGACCTCGCAGACCCTGCCGCTGACCGCGGTCAGCGACTACGCGAACAGCATCCTGGCCCAGAAGATTTCGCAAATCCCGGGTGTCGGACTCGTCGGCATCGGCGGCGAGCAGAACCCAGCGATCCGGGTGCAGGTCAACCCGGCACAGCTCGCCGGGGTAGGTCTCGACCTGGAGGCGGTGCGAACGGCGCTGTCCACCGCGACCGTCGACCAGCCGAAAGGGACATTGTATGGTGCGGGTCAGGCCTTCGCGCTGCAGACCAATGACCAGTTGATGACGGCGCGGGGGTTCAACAACTATATCCTCGCCAATCGCCCCGGTACCTTCGGCGCCAGCGGACCGGTGCGGGTCCGTAATGTCGGCCGGGCCATTGTCGCACCACAGGACGTGACATTGGCGGGCTGGATGAACACCGAGCCCGCTATCATATTATCGGTGCAGCGTCAGTCGGGCGCCAATGTCATCGCGACGGTCGACGCCATCAAGAAGGCGCTGCCGCAGCTCGAAGCTTCGCTGCCGCCGTCGCTCAGGATCCATATCGTATCGGACCGCACCCAGACGATCCGGGCCAGCGTCACCGATGTTCAACATACCTTATTGCTGACGATAGTGCTGGTCGTCGGCGTCATTCTGCTTTTTCTGCGGAAGCTTTGGGGGACTGTGATCCCCGCGATCTCGGTGCCGATGTCGCTGATCGGCACTTTCGCGGTCATGTATGTGCTCGGTTACAGTCTCGACAATCTGTCCTTGATGGCGCTGACGATTGCTGTCGGCTTTGTCGTCGACGATGCGATCGTCATGATCGAGAACATCGTGCGCCACATCGAGGAGGGCAAGACCCCGATGCAGGCTGCCCTGCAAGGGGCGGACGAAATAGGTTTTACGATCATGTCGATCTCGATCTCGCTAACCGCGGTGTTTATCCCGCTGTTCCTGATGAGCGGCATTGTCGGTCTGCTGTTTCGCGAGTTCGCCGTCACCGTCGTCGTAGCGATCCTCATCTCGGTTGTCGTCTCCTTGACCTTGACGCCGATGATGTGCGCCCGCGTGCTGACGGCGGAGGGCGGTGCACGTCCTGGTGCCGTCTCGCGCGCGCTAGAGGGTTTCTTCGACGGGCTGGCCGCCGCGTACGATCGGGGGCTGGTGGCAGCACTGCGCCATCGCTTCATGACCTTGATGGTGATGATTTCGACCGTCGCCTTGACCGGTCTTCTGTTCATCGAGATCCCCAAAGGCTTTTTCCCGCAGGAAGACACCGGTCTGATCCAAGGCATAGCCGAGGGCGCGCAAAACATCTCGCCGCAGGCGATGAAGGACCGCATGCGGGCGGTTCTCGCCGTGGTGATGAAGGACCCCGCAGTCGCCGCGGCGAACGCCTATATCGGACCGGGCGGACCGACCGTGACCGAGAATGACGGCCGCGTGTTCATCACCTTGAAGCCGTTCGGTCGGAGGCCGGGCGTTGACCAGGTGATTGCGCGGCTCAACAAGGCGCTGCAGCCGGTCTGGGGCATCACGCTGTACATGCAGGCCGCGCAGGACATTACCGTCGGCGCGCGGGTTTCCAAAACCCAGTACCAATATACCTTGACCGACGTCGATAGCGACGAGCTCGATCATTGGGCGCCGATCCTGTTAAAGAAGCTGCAGACCTTGCCGCAGCTGAGCGACATCACCAGCGATCAGCAGAGCGCCGGCCGGGTCCTGAAGATCGAGGTCAACCGCCAAGTCGCCTCGCAACTCGGCATCAACCCGTCCGTCGTCGATTCGATCTTGTATGACGCGTTCGGCCAGCGGGTCGCGGCGCGCATCTACACCCGGCTCAACCAATATTTTGTGATCCTTGAAGTCGAGCCCGACTTCCAGCTCGGGCCCAACGCGCTCAGTCGGATCTATGCGACCTCTTCGAGCGGCGCTGAAGTGCCGCTGAGCGAGTTCGCTACGCTGAGCTCGACCGTCGCGCCGATAGCGGTCAACCACCAGGGCCAGTTCCCGTCGGTGACCTTGAGCTTCAACCTGCCGCCGAACGTCTCGATTGGGGCGGCAGTAACCGCGATCCAGAAGGCTGCCGCGGAGCTGCACCTGCCGCGCTCGATTGCGACGAGCTTCCAGGGCAGCGCGCAGGCATTTCAGAATTCGCTGAGCAGCACGCCGATCCTGATCCTCGCGGCGCTGATCGCGGTCTACATCATCCTCGGCATGCTCTACGAGAGCACGATCCACCCGATCACGATCATCTCCACCCTGCCCTCGGCCGGGCTCGGGGCGCTCTTGACCTTGACGCTGTTCGGCATGCCGCTCGACGTGATCGGGATCATCGGCATCATCCTGTTGATCGGCATCGTTAAAAAGAACGGCATCATGCTGGTCGATTTCGCGCTGGTCGAAGAGCGCGAGCACGGGCTCGGCACCGAGGACGCCATCCACAAGGCATGCCTGTTGCGCTTTCGCCCGATACTGATGACGACGATGTGCGCGCTGCTCGCGGGCGTCCCGCTGATGCTCGGCACCGGCATCGGGTCGGAAATCCGCCAGCCGCTCGGCTATGCGATTGTCGGCGGGCTCCTGGTATCGCAGGTGCTGACGTTGTTCACCACACCGGTCGTCTACATCTACATGGACCGCCTCGGCCATTGGCTGTCACGCCGCCCCGCCGACCGCGGCGCCCATTACGAATCAGTTGCGGACTAGACTCGGGCCTCAGTCGGCCATCGCCGGCCGATCAAGCCGCGCTTTTGGACGCGAGCGTGGGCTGGCAATGGGGTTCTGCTAGCGAGCGATAATGCCGCGCTAATGGCGCAAGGCTCGCACGGCAGTGACCCATCCGCTTTTACCCGCACTTACCTCAATTTACTCGGCTCTGAGCGCTAGAAAGCCCAACTACAAGGAAGCGGGCCATGCCATTGGTAATTGGGCTCGCAGGGAACTGTGGTAGGAGAATTCGACATGAGGTTAAAGGCGCTTTATCTCATTGGAGCGCTCGCGGTTACTGCGATCCCGCTTTCGGCTGGAGCACAGTCATTGCCGGCGAACGACCAATGGACCACCAATGCTCAAGCAGTCGACCCGCCCGTTCAGCAGTGCGCCCCGGGCTATGTTTGGGAGCATGGCGGATATACCGGGGGCGGCACATGGCGCCCTCCTCACTGCGCGTCGCTCGGCAAAACAATATGGTTTTGACGCAATAGATGGGAAACGCGGGGCGTAAGGCAAACGCCCCGCCACCCTTCCTGGTGTACGTAGAGATTCCGCGACGTCCCGTGGGCAAAGCGGGGCTCCAATGACCCTCACTCAAAGCTGCCTCGCCACCTCCCGAGCCGGGAAGCGATCGGGGCCACTCCGGAGAGATTATCATGATTGAGAAAACTCGTGTCGGCCGCTCCGCGAGAACACTGTCATTGGTTGTCGGGGCCGCGGCGATTGCGGCGGCGCTCGCCGCCCCGCCGGCCGCGGCTCAACGGTTGGGGGGCGGGATGCCGTCCTCGATTGGTGGTGCGAGCACCCCGATGCCCGCGCTGGGGCTGCGGCTGCACGCCGTCAACCCCAGCATGTCACTGGCGGCGCCAGCGACCAGCCCGCTTCAGGAGCAAATGCAGGACGACTACGCCACCGGCCTGATGAACGCGCAGCGCCAGCTGTTGCAGCAAAATCCGTCGGGCGACAGTCGTTCTGAGCTTTCGATCGGCAGTCAGCTCCACGGCTTCTCGGGGCCGCGCTAGCGATGACAAAGTTGCGATTTGCGATCGTCGCGCTCTTGCCTTCGTCGCCGCCTTCCGCCGGCGCCGGCGATGCCGATCTTGGGCCTGATCAGGGTTTTACGAAAGCCCGAACATGACAATCGGGCAGATTAATCCTTGAGACAGCACGGTGCGAAGCCGCGCCGTACTTCACGACGAAGGAATGAAGACCTGACGCGGTTTTCAGGCAGAGCAACGGTCGCCGTGACGACGATCCTCCTCGGCTCCTCAGTTGCACTGGCCGCCGGCAATCGCACCGCAAGCGACCAAATTCTTTACGGCAGGCTACCATAGCTTACCAGCTTTAACTTTCCTCATCAAGCGAGGCACCTAAGTATCTCGGAGATACATTGATCGGTCAGGATCGCGCTCGTTGCAGGATCAGGAGTCTAGCATGAATGATGCTTCAGACGCGGACCGCGGGTTAACCGACAGGGTTTTGAAGTCGTATTCCAGCATCGACGATCCGCGGCTGCGATCGCTCGTTTTCGCGCTGATCAGGCATCTGCACGCATATGTCGGAGAGACGAAGCTGACGGATCGGGAATGGGAGTTCGCCTGGAACTTCATGGGCAGGATGGCGGCTGTTCCGGACAGAAACGAGTTCCTGTTGGCGGGTGATGTGCTCGGTGTCAGTCAACTGATCGAAACCCTCAATCACGATCGGCCGGGACAATCAGTCGGCTTCGCGCTGGTCGGGCCCTTTTTGCGCGCCGACGCCCCGTTCCGCAAAAGAGGCGACTCGATCGCGAGCGACGGTACGCCCGGCGCCCGCGTCCGGGTTTCGGGAAAAGTATTCGATGCCGAGAATGGCCAACCCCTTGCAGCGGCGGTTTTGGACGTGTGGCAGGCGGCGACTAACGGGCTTTACGAAAACCAGGACGACAGCCAACTCGACTACAATTTGCGGGGGCGGTTCAAGACCGATCAAGACGGAAGCTACGAGTTCGTTGCGCTACTGCCGACTGCCTATCCGGTTCCCACCGATGGCCCGGTGGGAGAGCTGTTGCGTGTTGCCAAGAGATGGTCCTACCGGCCGGCGCATATCCACGTCATCGCGTCGTTCCCGGATCACGAGACGCTTGTCACCCAGATTTTCAAGAAAGGAGACGATCAGACCGCGGACGACGTCGTCTTCACCGCGAGCGAAAACATGCTGGGTGACTTCACGCCTGACGGAGACCAATTTCGGCTTAAATACGACTTTCCTCTGAAGCGCGGGATCTCGATGCTGCCACAAGCTCCCATTCCGGCTCAGGCGGTGTGAAGTCGATTTTAGACCCAGTTCGCCTCCGTTCTTGTCGATGACCAAGATTGCGCGCCCCGATCGGGGAAAACAGAGATTTCCACCCTCAACGATTGGTCTATCGGCCGCTATGGCACGCAATGACAGTTCGAGGGGAGGCTAAATTGAAAGCCGTACAGTTTGCGGGGTTTGGGCCGCCGGACGTGCTCGAGCTCATCGATGCACCAACCCCGAAAGCGACAGATGGCAACGCCGTCGTTCAGATATCAGCCGCCGCCATCAACCCGTCGGACGTCAAGAACGTCGCTGGCCAAATGGAGGGAACGGTGGTGCCGCGAATCCCCGGACGGGACTTCGCGGGTATCGTCGTAGACGGCCCCGATAACTGGGTCGGGGTCGAGGTTTTCGGCACTGGGGCGATATCGGCTTCACGCGCGACGGCAGCCACGCCGAAGCGATTCTCTTGCCCGCGGAAGCTCTCGTGCGCAAGCCCGCAAACCTCTCCTTCGAGCAGGCAGCATCAATCGGCGTGAACTTCGTGGTCGCGTGGCTCGGTGCTATCGAATATGGCGGCCTGCATTCTGGCGAAACGGTCGTGATCATCGGAGTTGGCGGCGGAGTCGGTGGTGCGGTCGCACAGATCGCCGCTGCGCACGGTGCAATTGTCTTAGGCGTCGATCGAAGGCAACCGCTGCAGGCTACGCCCGCAGCCAGACTGCTCAGCTCGTACATCCCCAGCAACGACGGAGCTCCTGATGAGGTACGTCGTTTGACTGCGGGCAAAGGCGCCGACCTCGTGTTCGATACCGTGGGAGGTTTATTATTCGAAGCCGCACTGAGCATGGCCGCGCCTCGCGGCCGGGTCGTCGAAATCGCCTCTACCGGGAAACGGCGCGTAGAGTTCGATTTGACCGACTTCTACCACAATGAAACTCGCCTCATTGGCGCCGACAGTCGCAAACGCGACGCCATAGCCTCGGCGCGCCTGCTCGCGAACCTGACGGACTGCTTCGAGCGGGATCGCTACACGGCTCCGATCATCAACGCTCATTATCCGCTTGCCCGCGCCAAGGAGGCATATGCTGCAGTGGAGCGGGGAAGCGAAGGCCGCATTGTGCTGACGCCTTGAGGCACGAGGAGAAATCTTGTGGGGCCGGCTCCCAATCGGCGAGATCGCCAACGGCCGCTGCTTTTGCCGACACCCATTGGAGGACAGTCTATTGACCAATGAGAATGACGTGGAGCTCCCGGTTGGGCATCGCCAGCGCCGGCCTCTGGACGGAAGCATCGGCTTTGTCGGGCTGGGTCATATGGGCAGCGCCATGGCAGCGAATCTCGCGGCCGGCGGCTGCCGGGTGATTGCCTATATTCGCCGTCCGGACCGCGCGGCGGAAATCCGCGACCTCGGCCTCGAGTCGAAATTCAGCATTGCCGATTTGTTCGACTGCGATTTCGTCATCAGCATGCTGCCTGACGCCGCCGCGGTTCGCGAGGCAGTATTCGGAAAAACCGGGGAAGCGGGGCTGGCCGCGGGTCTGAAGCCAAACGCCGTGCATCTCTCGATGAGCACGATCAACACGGCCGCGGCAGGCGAATTCGCGACGGAGCACCGAAAACATCGCCAATGGTATGTCGCGGCGCCGGTATTTGGGAATCCCGATGCGGCGAAGGCCCGTGAGCTGTTCATCATCGCGGCCGGGGCCCGTGATCCGCTCGATCGTTGCCGTCCGCTGTTCGATCTTCTGGGCCAACGCACCTTCATCATCGGCAGCGACCCCGAGAGCACCAACCTGGTCAAGCTCGTCGGCAATGCCATGATGGCGACCACATTGGAAATGCTTGGAGAGGCGCTCGCTCTGGTACGCAAACGCGATCTCGATCCGGCGGCGGTTCTGAGCATTCTGACGTCGACGATGTTCGGCAGCCGGGTCCATAAAATTTACGGCGCCAAAATCGTCGCGCAACGCTTTACGCCTTCGGGTTTTGTGCTGCCACTGGCTCTCAAGGATATCCGTCTCGCTCTGGCGGAAGCGGAGAGGGCCAACGTCCCAATGCCTTCGGTCAGCGTCGTGCGCGACCGAATGATCACCGGTCTGGCCCACGGTTACGCGGAACTCGACTGGTCGGCTCTGGGTCTGGTCGCGGCCGAAGCGGCAGGAATTGACGACCACGCAGATGCCGGGTGGGGCGCAAGGCTGCGTCCGCCGTTCGGGTCTGCATGTTGGAGAAATGACCATGACAGCGAATATCAATGTTGAACTGGCGACTGTTGCAGGTACAAGCCTCGGCGTATCGCGCGTCGGCCTTGGAACCTGGGCGATCGGCGGTTGGATGTGGGGCGGCACTGACGAAGTCCAGTCGATCAAAACGATTCAGGCCGCTGTCGATCGCGGGATCAACCTGATCGATACCGCGCCAGCCTACGGGTTTGGCCGCTCCGAGGAAATCGTCGGCCGCGCGATCGAGGAGGGGCGGCTGCGCTCGCGTGTGGTGATCGCCACCAAAACCGGGCTCGAATGGAAGGACGGAAATGTCTTCCGCAATGCCAGCCGCGACCGCATCCTGCGCGAGGTCGAGGATTCGCTGCGCCGCCTGCGCACCGACTACATCGACATCTATCAGGTGCATTGGCCCGACCCGCTGGTGCCAATCGAAGAGACTGCGGCGGCGATGCAGACGCTGTTCGACCAAGGGAAGATCCGCGCCATCGGGGTCAGCAATTTCTCGGTCGCTCAAATCGAGCACTTCCGCCGCGTCGGCAAATTGCACGCCGTCCAGCCGCCTTACAATCTGTTCGAGCGTGAGATCGAGGCCGAGCTGTTGCCGTATTGCCGGCAATCGAACCTCGCCACGCTGACTTATGGCGCATTGTGCCGTGGCCTGTTGTCCGGCAAATTGCAAGCGGATGCGCATTTCACGGGCGACGATCTGCGCACGAGCGATCCGAAATTTCAAGCGCCGCGCTATTCCCAACATCTCGCCGCAGTCCGGCTACTCGATCAATTCGCCAGAGAGAATTACGGCAAGCGGGTCATCCATTTGGCGCTGCGCTGGATCCTCGACCAAGGTGTGACGACGGCATTGTGGGGTGCGCGTCACCCCGGGCAACTGCAACCCTTCGACGAGGTTTTCGGGTGGTCGCTCGACGGCGCCGCGAAAGCACAGATCGACCGCATCCTACAAGAGACGGTCGCCAATCCGGTCGGCCCCGAATTCATGGCCCCGCCGCCCCGTTCTGAAATGGGCAGGTTGAAGGCAGCGGAGTGACGATCCGGATGATGTAGTCCAACCCCTCGCAAGGAGACACCCATGTCGGCGAAGAAGATCTTGTTTCTGGTCGGCGATTTCGCCGAGGACTACGAGGTCATGGTGCCGTTTCAAGCGCTGACCATGGTCGGGCATATCGTCGATGCCGTATGCCCGGGCAAAAAGGCCGGCGAAAAGATCAAGACGGCGATCCACGATTTCGAGGGCGACCAGACTTACACCGAAAAGCCGGGGCACAATTTCACGCTGAACGCCACTTTCGGCGACGTCAGCGCTGAGGACTACGATGCCTTGATGGTCGCCGGCGGGCGGGCGCCCGAATACTTGCGGCTCGACAATCGGCTGATCGCCATCGTTCGGTCATTCGCCAAAGCGGACAAGCCGATCGCGGCGATCTGCCATGCGGCGCAAATCCTCGCGGCCGCCGATGTGATCCGCGGACGCCGGGTCTCCGGCTATTCCGCCTGCGCCCCGGAGGTGCGTCTGGCAGGGGGCGAGTTTGTCGATGCCGCGCCCGATCGCGCCGTTCGCGACGGCAATCTGGTCAGCGGGTTTGCCTGGTCGGCCACCGGCAATTTTTGGCACTGTTCCTGGAAGTCCTCGGCACGCGCATCTCATTGTAGCCGCAGGAGAACCGATCAGGACCATAGGCGCCTCGATCGCAGTGTACCGAGGGTCTAAGGTGATCGCCGCAACT
>Ga0210395_10000832_pt1 | contig 23753 bp, 21 predicted proteins | sample IncBWH4OmetaG_FD_150861 | JGI IMG/M metagenome (GOLD analysis project Ga0210395, IMG submission 150861) | Forest soil microbial communities from Barre Woods Harvard Forest LTER site, Petersham, Massachusetts, United States - Inc-BW-H-4-O ... | reverse complement strand
CGGATCATCAGCGGTGTTCACAGTGACTCTTAACCCGTCCAATGCGACCTCGCTCTCGGTCGATTTTGCGACGGCCGACGGCACCGCAATCGCGGGTACAGACTACGTCTCGACTTCGCAAACCGTGACCTTCTCCCCGGGAATGACCGAGCAGACGGTTACAGTGCCGCTGATAAATCCGGGAGCCAATTCGAAAACGTTCTACGGTGAATTATCCGCTCCAACTGGGGCCCCAGTCTGGATCGTGCGGGGATCAGCCACATTCTAGAGGGCGGCTCTTTTTCACGTGCCCTACAGGGGCCGTTCCGCGCTTTCCCGGCCGGGATTCTGAGATCACCACAAATCGTACGTACGTTGCGCATGGCGCACAAGGACGTGGATATCCTGGATCGCCGTCCGACTTCCGAGATGCCGAATCCCCTAGCGTTGGACCTTATAAGCGACGGTGGTCGCGAGTTCACCGAGCTGTGTCGGGAACTTCGTTTGCGTCTATGTGCCAAACTTCCATTTGCAGCTTTCTCTATCCCACCACCCACTCCCCAACCCTTCGCACCACCGACGCTGGCGCCTCGATTTCCAGCTCCACCGCCCCGTCTTTATATTTCCGCGAATGAATCCGCGATTTGGCTTCGAGCATGGCCAGCATCTTGCCTTCTCTCTGCGGGATGCTCAGGCGCACGCGGCTGACGGGATCTTCCTCGATCATGGCGTCAATCCGCAGCAGAAGGCGGTCCAGACCGGTGCCTTCCGTCGCGGACACGTAGACGGTTTTCGAATCTTCGCGCAAGGCGTCCGCCCGCAGGGACAGCGCCACTTCGTCATCCAGCAGATCGATCTTGTTCATCACGCGCAGGCGCGGCTTCTTCTCCGCCTCCAGCTCTTTCAAAACGATCTCAACCTGCGCGTCCTGCTCGGCCGAGAGCCGGCTGCTCGCGTCCGATACTTGCAGAATCAGCGATGCCCGCTGCACTTCTTCAAGCGTGGCGCGGAACGCCGAGACCAGGGTGTGCGGCAGGTTGCGGATGAATCCCACGGTGTCGGACATCAGAATTTTGCGCTTTGATGGGAGCACCACGCCGCGAATCGTCGGATCGAGGGTCGCGAACATGCGCGACGATTCCAGCACTTTCGCCTGCGTCAGTGCGTTGAAGAGCGTCGACTTTCCGGCGTTCGTATAGCCCACCAGGGCTACGGTCGCGACCGGTGCCGACTCTCGGCGCTGGCGCTGCTGGGTGCGAATGCGGCGGACGTTTTCAATTTGTCCCTCTACGTGCCGAACGCGCCGCGCAATTTTCCGCTTATCGGTTTCGAGCTTGGTTTCGCCGGGACCGCGGGTGCCGATGCCGCCTCCGAGCTGCGACATCTCAATGCCGTGCCCGGTGAGCCGTGGCAGCATGTAATGCAGCTGCGCCAGCTCAACCTGCAACTGACCTTCCCGGGTGCGCGCGTGCCGCGCAAAAATGTCGAGGATCAGTTGGGTGCGATCGATCACGCGCCGCTGCACAATTTTTTCGATGTTGCGCTGCTGGGATGGACTGAGATCGTGATCGAATAGAAGAACGTCGGCGTTCACCGAAGCGGCTGCGCCCGCGATTTCTTCCAGCTTGCCCGCGCCAATTAAAGTAGCCGGATCGGGCCGGTCGCGGCGCTGCAGAAGCTCACCCACGACTTCGGCCCCGGCACTCTCGGCAAGTGTCCGCAGTTCGGCCAGCGACTCCTCGGCATCGAACTCAGGAATGCTGGGCTTGCCGTTGGATCTGCCAGCTGCCCCAATCGGCATTCCGGTCTTTGCCGGCTGCATTCCGGCTGCGTCGCGCGCGGCCGAGGCCTGCGCTGTGACCGTCCCCTTCGTCCCGCTGCGTCCGCGAGTGCGGATTTCAACGCCGACGAGAAATGCGCGCTCGCGCTCCGGCGCCCGGGGCGCGACTTCGCTGCCCAGAGGCACACGTCTAGGCACACGCGCCGTGCCGCGGGATTTCTTGCTGTGAGGACTTCCCAAACCGAAAACGCCCTATCTTACGTCTTATCCTTCAGTGCCCGAAGCGCTCGCCGCGGTCGCCGCAGAAGGCGCCGTTGCTGACGCCACGGGCTTGTCGGGATGCGGCACGTGGGTGACATGCGTCGCCATCACCCTCCCCATCACCACAGTAGAGATGGCGTGCTTGAAGATGAGTTGCTCCTGACCGTTCGCCTCCAGCACCACGGAGTACTTGTCGAAAGAGCGGATGCGGCCCGTTAACTTCACTCCACTCAGCAGGTAAATGGTGATGCTGAGTCTCTCTTTGCGGGCCGTGTTAAGGAAGGAATCCTGAATGTTTTGCGCCGGCTTATTGCTGTCCATAGCCGATCTCCTTGGTTCATAGGCTGCGATTTATAGGCTGCGAGCTACCCAACCGCCAGCCCACAGGCGCCCATGGACCAGCTCAACACAACAGCATGTGCCCAGAGGCCTTCCCGCTGCCCTGAGAACATGGGGGGACAAACCGCCGGCTGCGCCAACTCCGCTCGGCCGCGCCGCCAGCAGACAACGTCCACAGACTAATGTCTACAGACTAATGTCTGTACCATACGGCGATCTCGGCCGCTTTTCAACTGGAACTTGCCGCAGGCACAGGCAGAAGGTGCAGCTTGCCGGTTGACAGCGCCCGCAGCAAAGTGGAGACTTTCCTCGACTTGCTCCCGGTTGACGGAGCGCCCGCTGTTCGGAGGAAATCCTATATGCATCATTTCGTCGCAGTGGCAGCATCTCTGGTCATGCCCACGATCACCGGGAAGGAAGCTGCGCAGCTTATTCTGCGCTGGTTTCACATCATTGCCGGGATTACATGGGTCGGTCTGCTGTATTTTTTCAACCTGATCAACGTCCCCTTCATGAAGCAGGTGGATGCCAGCTACAAAGCCAAGATTTTTCAATATCTGACCCTGCCGGCGCTGAACTGGTTCCGCTGGAGCGCGCTGGCCACGGTTTTCTTCGGCCTCTGGTACTGGGGCCAGTTTCTGGTCGCTCCCGATGCCCAACGCCAAGGCGTGGGTCAAGGCAGCACGTTCGGGCTCTTTTTTCTGCTCTGGATCGGAGTCTGGGCGGTCCTGTTTTTGATAATCAAGAAGGTCGTGCCGAACGGATACGTTTTAGGAATCGTGACCGCAATCCTTGTCTATGCGGCTGGATGGATCTTCGTGAACTACACGCCGGTCGGCGGGGACGACAATCACGTGATCGCGATCGGCGTGGGCGGTGGAATGGGAATCGTAATGCTGTTCAACGTCTGGGGCATCATCTGGCCCAACAATAAGAAGATCATTCGCGGGACGCTCGCCGGCACGCCTCCTGCCAACGCGGCCACCATGGCGCGCCAGGCATTCCTGGCGTCGCGCACAAACTTCTTCCTTTCCGTGCCACTGATCTTCTACATGGCAGCAAGTTCACACTTCTCCAGCACCGTAATCTTCGGCAAGTGAGAGCCGGCTCAAAAGAAAATGGCGCGGTGAAAGCCGCGCCATTGATTCTTGAACGACAGGTTCGTACCTCAACTAACCAAGAATAATCGCCCGCACTACCAACCGCACACCTTTACCCAGCTTGACGTTCCGGCCCTCGGGCGACCATAGCAATCCGCCCTTTTTCAATTCGAGATCTTTCATGCCTTGCACTCCAACAAACTTCAGGTCCAGAACCGGCTGCGCTTTGACTGGTGCATCGGGGTTCGAACCGCTCTTGATGTCAGGGGGCAAGTATCCAGGTCCGCCACTCGCAGCCATGGTATACCCGTTGACCGCGCCAGGATCCTGTTCCTCCAGCGGCGGGTACGCGGCCTGCACCATAGTTTTGATCCGCAGATCGCCGTCTTTTTGCACGCTAACGTGATCGAAAACAATTCCAAGCTCCGACTGGGCGTCGCCCTTGGAACGCGCAGTCGCCGCTATGACATGCCCGGCGAGCTTCGATCCCTTGAGTACCAGCTTGCCATCCGGAAGCCGGAAGCTGCCGTCCGTTACGGCCTCAATCGGGTCGCCCTTGCTCAGTCTGCCCGAGTCTAGCGTTCGCGTGATTTTGACCGGGAACACTCCATGTGCGACGATTCGCTGGGCCGGGGTTTGCGGGGACGGTTGCGCCGGGACGGGAACCGCGACCTGCCCGGCGCACCATAACGCTGGACACAATATTGAGAAGACCATCCTTGCTCGGATCACATTACACCTCCTGGAGCAAAGCGCCCGACAGTGGTGCTTCGCGCGTTATCCGAGGATGTCAACGTGCACAATCATCCGCACGCCGCCACTCAGCTTCACGTTCTTGCCTTTTGAACTGAGAACGCCATTATCCAGTTGCAGATTATCCACGCCCCGCACACCCGTGGCCTTTACATCCAGCACAAGCTGTCCGCTCGACGAAGACTGCATGTCCGAGCCATTCTTCGTGTTCGTGAGACCTACTCCCGCTGGGCTGGCGCCAGCCGCGCTGCCTCCTGCCGATGTGCCCGCTGTCGCCATGTTTGGACCCGCCGGCTCGTCAGAGGGAGGAAACACTGCCTGCACCATGCCTTTCAGAGGAAGCTGCTTGCCATTAGCCGCGTTCAGCTTTTCAAAGGCGAGGGTGAGTTGCGAATCCGGATCGCCCTTGGAACGTGCCTTCGCCGCGATGACGTGGCCCATCAACTTCGATCCTTTGGGTACGAGCGTCTCCCCCATTTTGAAGCTTCCCGCCGTCTCTACCTCAACCGCGTCGCCTTCCTTTAGCTTGCTGGAGTCCAGCGTCTTGGAAACCTTCACCGGAATCCCGCCATGAAAGACCGCAGCCGGAGCTGCAGCGGAAGTTGAATCTTGCCCGTAGCAAAGTGCTGCCGCGAGCGCTGCACCCACAACCACCATGCCGATTCGATTCATGAGATCCACCTCAAACTTCTTTAGATGCTGAGATTATAGATCAACGCGGCTCCTTTTTTGGAAGTTCTGTGAACTGATCAAGCGAGGCGGCCCGGACTCAAAAAAATGAGGCCAGCCTCGCGGCTGGCCTCGATCAGTTCGTTTCTCGGCAGTGCGTCCGAAGTTCGGACGCGACCCGCCAACCTCCGGTCTAGAACACGATCTTCGCGCTGAGCTGGGCCACGCGCGGAGACGAGTCAAAGCCCAGGAAGTTGCCGTACGGGCTGGTAGGCGTTCCCTGCATGCTGCCGATCTGACCAAACGTAGTGTCGCCCGGCAGGAAGTTCGCATTGGGAAGACCGAAGTTGGGGTGGTTGAACGCGTTGAAGGCCTGCAGACCGATGGCGACATTCACCCGTTCAGCGATCTTGAAGTTCTTGAACAGGTTCAGGTCCATATCGAAGTAGTGCGGGCCGCGATACTGGTTGCGATGCTGCGACGGGTAGGGCTCGGTTTGACTCGGACCTCCCGAACTGTTTGGAGTTAAGTAGTTGCCGAACGCGACGGAGCTGTCTGAAATGCCGGCCAGACTTAGGCACGTGGGCACTACAGCCCCACCCCCCAAATTGTAGCTGGCATCCTTGCCGCTGCATCCGTTGGGCTGGGCGTTGCCGATAATCGTCGCCGGGATGGTGTCGCCGCCGTTCAAGATCAGGCCGTTTAAGTAGCCGTCCGAGATCGTGTAGGGCAGGCCCGTGCGCCAGAAGAACTTACCGGACATTTGCCATCCTTCGGTCACCCACTTCATGGCACCGGTTTTGTGGAATGCCGGATTGAAGACGAAGTCGCCATTGACGAGGTGGCGAATGTCATAGTCCGTGTTTCCGTAGTTCGAGGCGCGCAGGCTGGTTGGATTGATCTGACCGAGAATCGTGTTGTTGCCTTCGAAGCCGTAGTTAAACAGACCACCGTTGGAAGTCTCGTCCAGATTGTGCGACCAGGTGTAATTCACATGCGCCGAGATCCAACTGGAGAACTGCTTTCTCAGGCTGAAGGTTAGACCTTGGTAGCTGGAGGTCGCTCCTTGCCGGAACTCGGTGACCGTCGCGTAGTTTGGAGCTGGTGACAGCCCCGGAACATTCGAAAAGAACGTCTGGCTCGGACTATAGCCGCCGTATTCCCAGGACGAATCATATGCGTTGGGCCAAGCGGTAGAGTACGAGATACGGGCTCCGTGGTTGCCGGCATAGTTGACGATGAACACCGTGCTCTTGTTGATCTCCTGCTGGATGGAGAAGTTGTATTCGGTCCACTCAGGAGACTTGGTTTCTCCGACAATCCCGTTCAAAGCCGGCGCTGCGAACACGACGCCGTTTGGCAACCCGGCTTGGATTTGATTGAAGCTTTGCGTGATGCTGAACGCGTTCGCGGAAGCCGACCAGGTAGCTGGCGCACCGGCGGGATCGAAAGGCAGAACGCCCAGGCTGGTTGGATTGTTGCGGACGCGGATATTGACCGTGGCCGGCGGATTAGCCAACAGAGAGTCGACCATACCAGCCGCCGGGTTGTCATAGAACAGCCCAATCCCGCCGCTCAGCACGGTCTTGCCGGCGCCGCGCGGATCCCAGCTAAAGCCAAATCGCGGCGATGGCAGAATCGACTCTACGCTGGGGAACGCATTATGCTGACCGTACTTGATGTCGGAGCTGTAAGCAACGTTACAGGCAGGGGTCGTACTGGTGCAAACTGGGCCCTCTGTATTACCCGCCAGCGCCGAAGCCGAGTTGGCGAACGAACCGGGGAGGTTGGCAAAGCAGTTGATATTGCAGTCGGGATTCGAGTTGTGTTCCAGGCGCAATGCAAAAGTCAGTTTCAGCCTGCTCGTGGCTCTCCACTCATCCTGGGCATACGCGCCAATGCCCCACAAAGCGATCGGCACATTGCTCGACTGGTTGAGAGCCTTGCGGTATTGGAAGGCTACGCCGTCGGCGAACGATTGCAGAAAGTTAGTGGTGTAGCCCCAGTAGACCAGAGGCGAATTGTAGAAGAAGTTGTGGTCGCTCACGTCATAGCGGCGGAAGTTTTCGCCGAACTTGAGCGTATGGTTGCCGCGCGTCCACGAGACATCGTCGATGAACTGGTATTGGGTAATGTTACGGCCCTGCGGGAACGAAGCCGCGCCCGCGTTGGGACTCCTGAAGTCGTAGATTCCCGAGTCCTCGTTAAACACTTCGCCGTAATTGAAGGTCTGGGCGGCGGTCGGCGCTGTAAAGATCGCCACATAGTGGCTGACCGTGCCCGTGAACGAGTTCGTCAGATTCGGGCCGAAGACGTGGGTTTCCCCGATCTGCGCGTCCCAGGCCGGCTGGGGCGAGAGTGCGTCAAACGCGGAACTGATCGGATCCAGCGACGTCGGCTGCGTGCCGTGGTCGAGCTTGTAGCGCCCGAAGAGGTTGTCGTTGTTGCCCAGCTTCTGATCTACGCGGACCGAGAAAATATATTCCTTGGCCAGCGCTTCTGGCGTCGTCACGTACGTCAGAGAGCAAGGAGTTCCTGCCGTCCAGCCGGTAAGAGCGAGGGAGGAACATGAATCGCCGGCGGCAGGTGCGTTGAAGGTTGCCGGATTGCTCCCCGAGTAGTTCGGCGCGTGCAGGTAGAGGTTCATCAGCTGCGTATAGGTGCTCGATTCAGCTGGATTCACCGCCGCAACATTGGCTTCCGCTGCGGTGATAAACGCCGGGGTCGGAGCAGTCACGCTGTCGACGTTGGGCAGCAGGAAGCGCATGCCTTCGAAATCGACGAAGAAGAAGGTCTTGTTCTTGATGATCGGCCCGCCAAACGACGTCGCCCACTGGTTGGCATTGGAGAAGGCAGGCTCGTTAGGCGAACCGCTGGCCTGTTGCGCCTGAATATTCATCCAGTCGTTGGCGTTCAGGTAGCGTCCATTCCACCAGTACATGGCGTTACCGTGGTAGCCATTGGTGCCCGACTTGGTCACATAGGATATCTGCGCACCCGCCAACTGGCCGTACTGACCACCATACGGATTGGTAATGACCGTGGCTTCCGAAATCTCGTTCTGGCCCAAGGTAAGGTTCGTGGCACCCGAGTTGTTGATATTGAAGTACGGGTCCATGTCGTTCTCGCCGTTGACCGTGAACAGGTTCGACGTAGCCGGCATCCCGTTAGCGGTAAAGTTGCCGTAACCGCCAGTGCCGTTGACCACCACGCCGGGCGCCGTGTCGGCGATGTTGGTGATGTCACCACCCGCGCTCGGCAACTGCGCCACTTCCGCTTCCGTAAAGGCAGTGTTGGAGCTGGGCTCGGTGTTGATCAGCGGCGCGGTCCCGGAAACTTCCACGACTTCAGTGCCCTTGGCGACGGACAGATTAATATCCGTCTTCGAGGTCTCACCGACCTCAACGTCCACCGTCTCAGTCACTTCTGCAAAGCCAGCCTGCTTCACCGTGACCGCGTAGCGTCCCGGCTTCAATAAGGCGAAGCTATAACCGCCGTTCGAGTTCGCCGTCGTAGACGCAGTCGAACCAGTATCCAAACCCTTCAGGCTCACGGTCGCGTTGGGCACCACGGCATGGCTTGGGTCGAGCACTGTGCCGGTGATGTTGCCGGTGGTGAGGGACTGACCGAACATGGGGGCTGTCGCCAATGACAGCGTCAACAACAAAGCTAGAACAATGGGGAAACGTTCAAAACGCATTTCCTGCCTCCTGGGAATTTTCTTGTCGCTGAATCGGATCCGGACGCCTTGACCGGCTTGCTGGGAACAATGGCGCGATCCGATGGAATTTCAAGTCTTTGAAACCTCTTGAACGATTGCTGGAACTGGGATTCTTAAAACCGCCGCTGCCTACGTCACCCGTCTAACGCGGGCTTTCCTTGGTCCCGGTACAAAACAAAGCCAAACTACACCTTGGAACTAGCACCTTAGTGCAACTGACAATCCAAACAAAGCAAGTGATAAACAATTTGTTTTCAATTACATAGTATTAATGCGGAACCGGGCAATATTGAAAATGGGATAACTCAAGGCTTGATTGTATGAAAGTTGGAATAACGCTTCTGGCGCGAGACCGGCTCAGTTTGCGCTAGCCCCGCCGCTTCCTGGATGGTCGGGAGGGCGTTTCCCCGGGCGCCAGGACTCTCCTTACGATCGGGGTGTTGAGCTTGTACTTGCGCTCGGCCACGTTTCCGGCGTCGTCTCTTACGCGCAAGATAAAGACCGGGAGGGTCCCTTCTTTGTCGAAATCCTCTTTGGTGATCGTAACCGGCAGAACGCCGTCGAGACCGTGTTCGCGGTAAGCGGTTTCGTAACGATGTTTGCGAGTATTCCAGGTAAAGACGCGAACCTGATCGTAGTCGTAAGGCAGGCCGTCATGGGGATCGGTCATCAGGCAAAGGTACTGCGGGATCTGCTTCTGCACACCTTTGTCGTTGTCCGGCACCTGGTTCAGCACGAAGAAGGCGACGAAGCGCTGGCCTTCGGCGTATTGCGCGATGTCGAGCGGGACGTCCACATCGACCATGCGGGACAGAACCCATCCCACGCGCTTTTGATCGTCGCGCACCAGCCACCAATCCTCGAGTACAGGCCCCGCTGCAACTTTTGCCCCAGGTTTAGTCGCCGGCCTGGCCGGAGGCGCCGCGCCGGGCTGCTTCTCGGCCGTTTCCCGTGCAAGAATCTCGACCTTCGCGCCCGCGGCAAGCTGGTATAGATGTTCGGTGTCGCGGCCGGGAGTGACGTGCATGTTGGTCTCATTGCGCAGGATTCCGGGGGCCTGGGCGGGATCGTTCTGGTTATCCTGAGTGAGTTTCTGGAGAGCGTCGAAGGTCTTTTGATCGACCAGGAAGCGCTGCTCAATCCAGCCTTCGAGTCCGCTGGCAGTGCGGACCCGGGCGAAACGTTTCTCGCGCTCGAGCACCTCCACACGCTCTCCATTTTTCACGTTGCCGACGCGGTTAAAGATGGCGGCCACCTGGTCGCGCAGCGCCGCCTGGGGCGCCGACACGTAGGCCACCTCGAGGACGTGGTGACGTCCGCGACTGCACGCCGGCAGCAGGATCAGGAGCAGAACCGCCATCACCATGGCCGGAACCAGTCGGCTAGCCCGAAATGAGCCTGATATTCTCAAGACCCTCACGACACCTTTACGATTGCCCACAAATCACGAATCGGAAGGTCCTACTATAGCGCGTTGTGCGCGCGAGTTTCGGCACGGAAGTTTACGCCTTATGGACCGGCATGCCGAGACTGCCCAAGACAGAGGCAATCGGCCTCGGTTACCATGGAGAGTGGACTTTCGCTGGGCGGAGGTCCGCAGCATGGCAGCCTGAAGGACGTTTCCCGCGTCTAACATTGAAGCGGGCTGCATGCCGGGGAGTGATACAAACAAGATACTTCGAAACAAATACTTCGACACAAATACTTCGACACAAATGAAAAACATATTCAGGAATCGTCTTTTGGTTTTCTCTTTCGTCTCTTTCGCGGCCGTGGCGGGCGCGGTTCGCGCCTCCGCGCAGGATACAGTGGATTCGGTGCTGCACCCGCCCAAGGGAACACAGGTCGCCATTGTTGTTTTCGAGGACCTGGAGTGCCCCATGTGCGCGCGCATGGCGCCGCTGGTCGAACAGGCTTCGAAGACGTACAAGATCCCCGTCGTGCGGCATGACTTTCCGTTGGGACCGGCGCACCCCTGGTCTTTTCAGGCGGCGGTGATGGCGCGGTACTTCGATACCCACTCCAAAGCGGTGGGCAACGAATTCCGCGACTACATTTTCGCGAACCAACTCGAAATCAACCTGCAGACGCTGCGCACCTATGCGGAAAAATTTGCGGCCGCGCATAAAATCGACATGCCCTTCGTACTCGATCCCGGCGGAAAACTGGCTGCACTGGTCACCGCCGATCACGATCTGGGCAAAGGCATCAAAATCGAGCACACGCCCACGATCTATATCGTCAGCAGCCGCAATCCCAACCGGCCGTATGTGGAAGTGAAGGACAACAGCCAACTTTATTCGACCATCGACGCGGTGATGAAGGAGTAGGAAAACACAACTTGATGATTGTCGATTGCCGATTGAGAAATCAATCCTCGGAGTTCAATCAGCAATCAGGAAATCAACAATTATCAATTTCGGTTTCGAGTTAGTCCCCGAAGCCGATTCCGATGGCGCGCGCGGTCTGCACCAACTCTCCTTCGGGCCGTACGGATTTCAGGTGCCCGATGGCGCGGGCCATGTCAACTCCGACGATGCGGCCGGCGCGCAGGGCGACCATCTGGCCAAACTCGCCCTTGGCGATCAGATCGACGGCAGATACGCCGAAGCGCGTGGCCAGCACGCGATCGAACGGCGATGGCGAACCGCCGCGCTGGATGTGCCCCAGTACGCTGACCCGGACTTCTTTGTGCGATCCGGCGGCAATGGCGTTGCCAATCAGGTTGCCGATGGCGCTCACTCGCCGGTTCTCTTTCAGCTCCGGAGGCGGCTTCACGCCCTCGGCGACCACCACAATCGAGAAACGGCTGCCGCGGCTTTCGCGCTCCGCGATGAGGTCGCACACACTCTTGATAGTGAACGGAATTTCAGGGATCAGAATAATGTGCGCGCCGCCCGCAATCCCTCCGGCGAGCGCGATCCAGCCGCAGTCGCGGCCCATCACCTCCACCACCATCACGCGGTGGTGCGAAGCCGCCGTGGTGTGAATTTTGTCGATGGCGTCCGTCACCGTGTGCAGCGCCGTGTCGAAACCGAACGTCAGTTCCGTGGCCGACAGGTCATTGTCGATGGTCTTGGGCACGCCCACAATCTTCATGCCCTTCAGGAAAAGCTCGTGACCGATTTTCTGCGAGCCGTCACCGCCGATCGTGATGATCGCGTCGATCCCGAGCTTTTTGGAATTGGCGATGACCTGGTCGGAAATGTCACGAACCACTTCCTTGCCGTTTTCTTCCGTCTTGTAGTGGAAAGGATTGCCGCGATTGGTGGTGCCTAGAATCGTTCCACCGCGCGGTAGAATCCCGCTGACCCGGTCGAGCGTGAGTTCAAATGATTTTTCCGGCCAGATCAGGCCGTCAAAGCCATCGGGAATGCCGATGACTTTCCACTGATGCTTGAGGATGGCAGCTTTGGTCGCGGCGCGAATGACTGCGTTGAGGCCGGGAGCGTCCCCGCCTCCGGTGGCGATGCCGATGCAGCGTATGTCAGAACCTAAGTCAGGCATGGGAGTCCCAACGATCATACGTTCCAGTGGGGTTCGCGAACAACGTTACAGGTGGGCGTGGCAGGGGAAGGAACCACGTGGGGAAGATCCAGAGCTTGCACATTAAATAAACTTAAGCTAGACTAAGCTAGCTTATATTGAGGAGGATTTTCGTGAGCGAAATCGGCGCTTTCGATGCCAAGAACACGCTGGGAACCTTGCTCGACCGCGTGGAGCGCGGCGAGGAGATCGTGATTACGCGGCATGGCAAAGCGGTGGCGCGCCTGGTCCCGAACATTCGCCGCTTGGACCAGGATCAGACCCGGGCGGCGTTCGCACGCATCCGCGAGCGGGCTCGACGACTGCAGGCGCGCAAGCCGGCTCCCTTTAAGTGGGCTGAGCTGAAGAAACTGCGAGACCAGGACCGGCCCTGAGCTTCAAGTTCCCGACATCGCCGGCCTGAAATTGCCGCGCTTGAAATTGTCAGGGCCGCCTATGGATGACCCGATCAATGAGTTTGGTTCTCGACAGTTCGATTACGCTGGCTTGGGCGTATAGCGACGAGACGACCCAGTCGGTCATGCAGATTTTCGACCGGCTCAGCCAGGGCGGCGCATGGGTGCCCGGACTGTGGCGTTTAGAAGTGGCCAATGTTCTGGAGATGACCGTACGACGCGAACGTCATGACAAAGCTTTTCGCGACGCGACTCTTGCGGATCTGGCGCAACTGCCGATTCAAGTCGACCCACAGACCGACCAGCAGGCCTGGAGTGCGACCCTGCGCCTTGCCGAACGGCATCAGCTGACGTTATATGACGCGGCGTATCTGGAACTGGCTCTACGCCGGAATCTGCCATTGGCCACGCTAGATGACGACTTGCGCCGTGCTGCGGAGAAAGAAAAGGTGCAAGTGCTGGGATGAAATTAGCGGGTGCCCATTTCTCGCGTACTTTGCGGGAGGTGGGACACCCGGCTACTTTAATTCACCGTCAGGTTGGTGGTGAACGTATTGGTCACGCCATTGCACGTGTAGGAAGCGGTGATGACCACCGGGGTGGTTGAAGCGGTTGTGGTCGTGGCTGTTGCAGGATCGGTCCCACTCGCAATGGTCACAGAAGTATTGTTCGTGGACCATTGAACTCCGGGCGTGATGTCGATGCCGGGAGTACTGACCTGATCGATAACGGCAGTTGCACTGGCCGTGTAGGACACCGGCGTGCCCGCCGTTACGCTTTTGTTGGCAGGCGAGATGGCAAAGTCAGACCCACCCTCGACGCAGACCGAAGCCGTCGCGTTCTGGGTAATGGTCTGATCCGTAGCGGTGATCGTAGCGGTCGTGTTGCTAAGGCTTTTGCCGGTAAGCAGCCCGCCCGAATTCACGTCCACCGTACCGCTGTTGCTGCTCCAGGAAACCTTGTTTGTAACGTCGCCAGTGCTGCCATCACTGAACGTTGCGAAGGCGGACAGCTGCGTCGTTCCACCCAACGGTACCGTGGGAGTCGTAGGATTGATGGTTAGGGCGGTGACCGTCGGGTTCACGAAGAATCCGCGGCAGCTCACGGCCAGGGCGAGGGTGGCAAGAGCGGCGAAGGCGCCCATCAGCCGGAGTTTGGACTTGTTCGATGACATCATTCTTTAAGACTCCTCGGGCGCGCCTGCTCAGTTTTTACGGGCAATTCTCTATCGGCCAGTCTTCAAAAATTGTAGCAGAGATGATTTCGCCGGGCGCACACTCTGGTACCTGAACCGCGGGCTCGGAACCATCTCTGGCAATCGTGCACGGTCAATCGTCCGCAGCTAATCGTTTCGCGAGCCGGTCCGCGTCCGCTTCCCGGTTAGAACGCCGTTGCCGATTGAGCTTGCAGAAAAAGTTGGGCTGCCTCGTCTCAGTCTCATGGGGGACAGCCGTCCTTTCCGATCCACTCCCGTTCGTTAACGCCCCTTTTTCGGAGGACTCGACTTGTGGGGAGGCGGGCTGGACCTGGGCGCACTCTGCTTCGGGGCATTCTGTTTTGGTGCCGAATGAGACGCTGGCGCGGGATGAGTCGTATTCGACTCGCTCTGGGGACGAGTCTCGCTGGCGCGGCTGCCGTTTCCCCCACTGCCACTGGACGAAGCTCCGCTTTTCGCCGGCGGCGTGAACGGGCGGAATCCGTCGTTCGAACTTCCCTTGTTTCCGGAAGTCGACGCTACTCGCGCCTCTTTCGGCGACATGGCCGGAGCGTGATATTCGCCGCCCGCATTCCGGGCCGAGACTGCGGAGTGGCTGCTGAAGTCGCCGGCCCTCGCGGTGGCCGCGACTGCCGGGCGGCCATGATTTTCAGACGCGAAGTTCTGCCGATTCTGGCTGGCCATTTGTTCGTGCCGGGTCTGTTCGGCCAGTGCAGGTGTATGCTGCTCGTGCGCAGCCGCCTCTTCCTGCGCTGTGGGACGCGCCGCAACTCCCCCCTCGCCGCCATTGAAGGCCACGTGATTTTCGTTCACGACTACGGTGCGGTTGTAGACGTTGGTGGTGTTGGTGACGCTAACGTTGGTGACGTAGCGGTTGTAGTAGAACCCTCCGCCGCGCCACTCGCCGCCGGCGAAACCCACGCCGCCGTAGCCGAATCCGTAGTTAATGCCGCCATAGAAGCCGACGTGCGGGCCCCAGTATCCGGCGTGCCACGCATAGAATCCCCCGCCCCATCCCCAGTAGCCGGGCGTCCACAACATCCCGACTGGAGCAACTACCCACGTTCCGGGCACCCAGTAGTAGCCGCCGTCATCGTTCCATCCCCAGTAGCCGGGCGTCCACAGATAGCCGGGCCCCGGGCATATCGGCTGCGCGTAAATCGGCAGCGCGGGCGGTCCTACACGCACCGAAATGCCGATCCCGATCTGTGAAAACGACGCGGCAGAAAAAGTCAGAATGACGACTGCCAGCAATAGCGAGCGAACCACCCGTGTGTTCGTGTTCATTACCGTTCTCCCTAACTACGGTGCCCAAGGCCGACCGGAGCCGGTTTTCAGCGTTGCTCTATTGTGCCGCAGAACACACTCCGAGGCCTGATTACGATCCTTCCCTGTAAACCCAAAACTTTAGAGTATGTTGCTCGGTTCAAAAATTATTTGGAATCAGAAGGTTGGGCGAGGCAGGCGCGGGCGAGACGCCCCCGCGACAGCCGGCGGGACGCCGGCGCTACTAAGAACTGAGAATTAATTAGTCTTGCGCGCCCGCGCGATCCGCTCGTCAATCGGCTTGCGCCCGCCGAATCCTTCCTGCGTTCCGTGCCAGTGGGTGATGGATTTCTCTCCCATCTTCCAGCACAGCAGAATCACCTGGCCTTCGACTTCGCAGGGAAAATCGAGCAGCCCAATGTCGAGGTCTTTCACTTCCACTCCGATGGAGTCGATCTCGGCCAGCGCATCTTTGGCGCGCTGCTCGGCCTTGACCCGCTCCGCTTTGCGCCGGGCCAGCGGCACGACATTGACGAACATCCCGCCGTTCAGGAAAATCCTGTGACTGAGCGCCTGCTGCTCGGCTTCCACTTCTTCCATGACTTTCTTGCTGTTGATCGCAGTGCGCAGCAGCGACTCCAGCACCGGAAGCAGGGACTGCGCTTCGTCGAGAGTAAAGGTACGGTCTGCCATGGGATTTGCTCTATTTTACCGCATGACAGGGTCGAGTCGGCTTCGCCGCAGGGTGCGGCGCATTATTATTATTTTCTCGCATTGTCCGCAGCCGGCTGGGTGCCTGGTTGATGAATGTCCGGTTCTAATCCGTGGAAATCCGCGTGAATCCGTGGCAAAGAATTATTTTCTTAGCGAGTCCGGGCGTGGGAGGGATCGGCTGACGTGGCTGAATTCACGTCGATCGCGAGCGCAGGCATCCCTAGCGCATCGCAGTTCCCGTCATGGCTGTAGTTGGTGCAGCGTCCGGCAACGTCCTTGCGCTGCGGCGACTGCGCGAACTGCCAGACCTCAGCGAATGCAACTCCGCTCTCCGCGGGATTCGGCGGACGCTGAGGAAACGCGCATCCCGGCGCCGGAGGACAGGCATCGTTCGTCACCCAATACGTAATATCGCGTCCGGCCGCGTGCTCGCGAATATCCTGCGCGGTGACGACGTTGCCGTCATCGGCGGCGGCCATGCCGGAACAGTAGATGCCGGCGCGAAATCCCGCGGCGGTAACGCCGTCGACCCAGGCATAGATGTAAGCCTTCTGCTCCGGCAGCATGCGCCCGCCTTGTTCCTGGTCGAGAAAAATAATCGTCGCCTGGGGGAATCCCTCGCGCCGTGCCGCGGCCGCAGCGGACGCCGCGTCGGACCGTCCCTGGCGCGTGGCATTCGTCACCGTTTCCAGCTGCGCGTCGAGCCGTCCGTTGAACAGCACAAGAAATCCGAATCCCGCGGACTCGACTGCAGCCCGGTGTCCGGTCCAGGTGTTGGCGCGCTCGCCGGGAGGACGGTTGAGCCAGTAACCCGTGTAAGAAAAAGTCTGGTGGAGAATTTTGAGATTGGCGTCGCCGGGATAGTTGTTGAGGTCGAGGCCGAGATAGGCGGCGCTCTGCGCCTGAAGCGTTGCGCAAGCGAGCGCCATTGCGGCCATCGTAGTCAACCAGCGCGAGTTCATGAACTTGATTTTAACTGGAGCGAACCTCAGCGGCTAAAGCCTGTTCTTCGCAATTGAGGATTGATCGGCACGAGTGGAACTCGTGCCCTTCCCGGTTCATTCTCTCGCGGCGAACTCTGCGATCTCGGCGGTGAAAAGGGTTCAAACTGAGAGCTGACAGCTGACAGCTAGCCGCCTATATGCACCATAGTCCGCGAGGCCGGCACGAAATCGGCTTCACCAATGTGGTGGCGTTCTTCCTTCTTCTGCACGACGCCCTGAATAAACTCGGCCAACTCGTCGTCAGAAGCGCCACGCTGCATCTGCGCGTGCAGGTCGTGATCCCATACCGAGAATAAACACGTGCGGATCTTGCCGTCGCTGGTGATGCGGATGCGGCTGCAATGTCCGCAGAAGGGATGCGACACCGGGGCAATGATGCCGATCTCGCCCACGCCGTCTTCGAAGCGGTAGCGCCGCGCGGTTTCCGAGCGCGCGTGCGGAATTTCGACCAGTGGACGGTACTCGGCCATCCGCGCCAGAATTTCATCGAGTGTGACCACAGTCGAGGGCGCCCAAGTGCGCCCTTCTTCGAGCGGCATGAACTCGATGAAGCGCACCGTCACGCCCTCTTCGCGCGCGAACATGCCGAACGGAATGATCTGGTCTTCGTTGAAGCCGCGCATCAGCACGCAATTCACTTTCAGCGGCCACAGTCCGGCCCGCCGCGCCGCGCGGATGCCCGCCAGCACGTGATCGTATCCGTTGGGCACGCGCGTGATGCGCGCAAAGCGATCGGGATCGACCGCGTCCATCGAAACGGTGACGCGAGTCAGTCCCGCATCCTTGAGCGGCTGCGCCATCTCGGCCAGCATGTGGCCGTTGGTGGTGAGCGCAATATCGAGCGGCTCCCATGAACCGCTCCCTGAATTCATCCGCGCGGCGGGGTTTGGGAAGGGCACGGCTTTAGCCGTGCCGTTATCGCCGCCGGAGGATGAGGGCTTTAGCCCCTGAGGCCGCAACTTCGCCAACTCGCGCACGAACTCGACCACGCCTTTGCGCAGAAGCGGTTCGCCGCCGGTCAGGCGAACCTTGCTGATCCCCATCCCGACCAGGACGCGCGCCATGCGCAGATAATCTTCAAATGGCAGATCGCCGTAGAGCGCCCCTTCGTTCCCCGTCCGGCAGTACACACACTTGTAATTGCAGCGGTCGGTGATGGAGATGCGCAGGTCGGTGATGGCGCGTCCGAATTTGTCGTGGAGAGGCAAGGTCGTGTGGCGCCGGCGCCCCAGCCTGAGTATGATCGGGGCCGACGGCGGGAGACTCTTTCTGATTATAGATTGCTCCAGCGAACAGTGGAGCTATTTGCCCGGCAGCTTCCGCCGCAGCAACTCGCGAAGCTGGTCAGCTTCGCCAGGCGCAAAATCGCGCTTGGGTAGCAGCAAGAACTGGTTTGGAGCTGAATAGACCATAAACATGCGGCTGTTTTCCGCCCACTTGATGAACATATTCCAGTTCCGCTGCGAACGCATGTTGGGGCTCTCGTTCAAGATTCCCTCTTCAGAAACTTCCATCGTAGATACCTGATTCAGGTAAGGGTTGCGCTTGAACACATATTGCATGCGCATGCGGGGAAAAACGAAAAGCAGCAGAGCCCAGAACACCGCGAGCGCCAGCAGGGGCAGCGCGGCCCGGTAGGCGCGGGGGTTCCCGACGAGGATCAGAAGCGCGCTTCCGGTGCAGAAAAACAAGAACGGATAGCCGATCACGCGGTCCCACTTCCTCCATAGGCTGCCCTTGCGATGCAGGCGATGAGCCTCGATGTAGTCCTCGATCGTGTAGCGGCAGGAAAATTTCATTGCGTTACCCGGGGTGTTTCCTTTTTCAAAGGCGTAGGCGGGCTCAGGGTTTGCCACCACTCGCCAGCGCTTTCTCAATGGCCGCTTCAGCCATCGGCGCCATGATCTTGAATCCCGCCGCGTTCGGATGCAGGCCATCGTCGGCCAGATCCTTCTTCAGCAGCCCCTTGTCATCGACCATCGCGCTGAAATAATCCAGATAGACGCAGCCGCTGGCGGCGAGCGCGCAGTAACTTCGCAGCCAGTTGTTCAGCGACAGAATCTTCTGAGGCGAGCGCTGCGTAAAAAAATCCTTCGACCGCTCGGTGTAATTGTGCACCGGCAGGATCGACGAATAAATCACCTGGATGCCGTGGGCGCGCGCCAAGTCGGCCAATGACGCAAAATCCGCTTCAATATCCCCTAACTCCATCGGCCCAGTATTGCCCGCTATGTCGTTGGTCCCGGCCAGAATGATCACGACCTTGGGACGCAGGTTAATCACATCCTGCCGGAAGCGCACCAGCATCTGCGGCGTGGTCTGCCCTCCGATTCCGCGATTGATGTAGGGCTTGCCAGGAAAATATTCGTCGAGATGCCAGCTGTCCGTGATGGAGTCGCCAAAGAACACTACGCGATTCTCCCCCTTGGGCGACGTGAGCGCGGCATTGGCGTCGCGATAGCGCGCGAGTTGCCCGTAGTCGTCGGTAAACATCGCGATGCGCGAGGCGCGATATTGGTCGAGGCCGGGGAAGCCGGTGGAAGGGATACTAGGCGGAGCAGGCTGCTGGGCGAAAGCAGACAGAGAAAAAACGGCGACGAGGAACGTGAGACTGCGGACGGTACGAGATGATTTCATATACGTATCCTCAATGTCACAGCATAAACGTCAACATCTATGGATGCAGATATGGATGCAGAAACTCAGTTCGATTCCACATCAGGGTCGGCTCGCAATCGCCCGCGCAATCGCCTTCTCCGCCAGCGGCGCCATGATTTTGTACCCGGCCGCATTCGGATGCAACCCTTCGTCCGACAGCCCGCGCTTCAGCATGCCTTTGTCATCCACCATTGCCGAGAAATAGTCGAGATACACCAGCCCATTCTTCGCGCAGTAATCCTTGAGCCACGCATTCAGCGCCAGGATTCTTTCGCGCGGCCGAAGGGCAAACGACTCCTTCGCATCCTCGGTGTAGTTGTTCACCGGAAGCAGCGAGGCAAAGACCACGCGAATGTGGTGCAGGCGCGCCAACTCGGCCATGGACGCGTAGTTGGCCTCGATGTCCTCGTTGCGCGCGGGCCCGGTGACGCCGGCCACATCGTTGGTGCCAGCCAGCACGACCAGCACCGCGGGATGCAGGTCAATCACATCCTGGCGGAAACGCACCAGCATCTGCGGCGTGGTCTGGCCGTCGATGCCGCGATTAAAGACGATGTAAGGCTTGCCGGGAAAATAGTCCGCCAGCTTCCAGTAGTCGGTGATGGAATCTCCGAGGAAGACAACGCGGTTCTCGCCAGCCGCGGGCGGCTTGAGAGCAGCGTTGGCCTCGCGATAGCGCTTCAGTTCACCGAAGTCGTCGGTGTAGATAGCAATCCGCGACGCGCGATACTCATCGAGACCGGGGGAACCGCTGGAGGGGATCGTGGGCGCGGGTTGCTGAGCGAGGGCGGCCAAGCAAAGCAGACACCACACCGAGACGGACTTCAAGACATTGCGGGCTTGCATAAATTCCCTGGTCTTAACTCTCTTCGGTCTATCTGCGTTAATCCGCGCAAATCCGTGGCAAAAAAGTTCTCTCGTTTACATCCCGTCGTAATTCGGCCCGCCGCCGCCCTCCGGCGGAACCCACGTGATGATCTGGTATGGGTCGGCGATGTCGCAGGTTTTGCAGTGGACGCAGTTTGACGGGTTCAGGCTGATGCGTTTGCCATTAGGCTGGCTGGCGTCGTCGACCATTTCATAGACGTTTGCCGGACAGAAATTCTGGCACGGGCTGCCGAATTCCTTCACGCATCGCGTGTTGCAAATGTTCGTGTCGTGAATCACCAGGTGTGCCGGCTGGTCTTCTTCGTGCTTCGTGCCGGAGTGGTAAAGGTCGGTGAGTTTGTCGAAAGTGAGTTTGCCGTCACCCTTGGCCGCGCCCAGCAGGTGCGCTTCCGCGCCGCCATCCGCCGGAAGGTCAGCCAGCTTCCGCATGTGCTCGTACCCGGCCTTAGCGGGATAACGGTTGCGCAGGCCGCGTCCGCCAGTGATCATCTGCAGCGCGGTGTGGAACATTCCGGCGTACATTCCATGCTCGAATCCCTGATGCAGGTTGCGCACTTTCCAGAGCTCTTCTTTGATCCAGCTTGACTCGACTTTCTTCTGAAAATCCCCGAGCGTCGCCACCGAAGAATCATTTTTGATGAGCGCGTGGTACGCCGTCTCGGCCGCCAGCATCCCGCTCTTGATCGCGAGATGAATTCCCTTCAGCCGCGCCGAATTCAAAAAGCCCGCTGAGTCGCCGAGGGTCATCCATCCATTGCCGGCGACCGGCGGAATCGCCCACCAGCCGCCGTAAGGCATCGACTTGGCTCCGTAGCGGATCATCTTGCCGCCCTCGAGCAGCTTGGCCACAAATGGATGCTTCTTGAACTCCTGCAACACGCGCTGCGGATCGAGCCGCGGGTCGGCATAGTCCAGCCCCGTGACAAAACCGAGGGACACGACATTATCTTTTGAGCCGTAAATCCAAGCCCCACCGTATTCTTTCGTGGTGAGAGGCCAGCCCAGGGTGTAAATCACTTCGCCCGCCGCGATGCGCCCCGCGGGAACTTCCCACAGTTCCTTCACGCCCACGCCGTAGGTTTGCGGATTGGCGTCTTTGGCGAGATCGAATTTCGAGATGAGTTGTTTGGTCAACGATCCGCGCGGGCCTTCGGCGAGAATGACGACCTTCGCCTGCAGATCGTAGCCGGGCTCGAAGTTTGATTTCTGGTGACCTTCTTTGTCGACGCCCTTGTCGTCGGTGCGCACGCCCGTAACCCGGTCGCCGTCAAAAAGCAATTCCGACCCGGCGAATCCGGTGAAGACTGTGATCCCAGTCGCTTCCACTTTGCTGCCCAGCCACTTCACGAAGCGGTTCAACGAGATCACATAATTACCGTGATCGCGCAAGGGCGGCGGGGTAATCGGAAATTTGAACTTGGATTTCTCGGTCAGGAAATAGACAGATTCTTTTTCAACCTTGGCGTCAATCGGTGCTTCCTTCTCGAACCCAGGCAGCAGTTCGTTCATCGACCGCGGATCGAGTAACGCGCCTGATAGACAGTGCTGCCCGATCTCGCGTGCCTTCTCCAGCACGTAAATATTTTCTTTGCTGAGTTGCGAATCCGGATGCTCGTTGTTGTGCGCGTCGATCAGCTGCGCCAGACGCAGCGCGCAGGCCATCCCCGCTGGGCCGCCGCCCACGATCACCACATCGGCTGGCATCTGCGGCCGTTCGATACCTTCGATAGGTTTCCGGAAGATCAGCATAAGAAAAAATCTGCCACGGATTTACACAGATCATCACGGATAAATCACGATAAAGGTTTTGATCCGTGAAAATCCGTGTGAATCCGTGGCCAAGAAGTTCAGCCTCCCGCCTTCGCCTTCTTCACTTCTTCAATCAGCGGCGGAACGATGTCGAACAAATTTCCTACGATCGCGTAATCGGCGATTTCAAAAATCGGCGCTTCCGAATCTTTATTCACCGCGATGATTGTCCGCGAGCCCTTCATGCCCACGATGTGCTGAATCGCGCCGCTGATGCCCAACGCCAGATATAGCTTCGGCGCGACCGTTTGCCCCGACGAACCAATCTGCCGGTCCATCGGCAGCCAGCCGGAATCGCAGATCGGACGCGACGCTGCGAGGTCTCCGCCGAGCGCGTCAGCCAGCTGCTTGGCGATCTCGATGTTTTTCTGCTCTTTAATCCCGCGCCCCACGGAAACGATGATCTCGGCTTGGGTCAGATCGACCGCTTGCTTGGCTTCCTTGAAAACCTCCTGCGGCTTATTCCGGATGACGCCGTCGGCGATTTCAACATTCACGGTTTCGACCGGAGCCGCGCTGGCTCCGGCTTCAGTTTTATCGCCACGGAACGCCCCGTTCTGAAACGTCGCGAACCACGGAGCATCGCTCGTGAAACTCACGTCTGCCGCCAGCTTGCCTTGAAACATCTGCCGCGTGAAAACCAGCTTGCCGCCTTCGTGCTTGAAGCCAATGCAGTCGCTGATGACGGTGCGTCCCATCGCGGTCGCCAGCTTGGGCACGAAGTCGCGCACTTGATAGGTATGCGGCATCAACACCAGCTTGGGTTGCTTCGCTGCGAGGAACTGCTTCAGCGCGGACGCGAAAGCGTCGGGCGTGTACGGCTCGAGTTTCGGCGACTCGACCGCATAGACTTTCGCGACTTTCTTCGCGGCGACTTCGGCAGCAATCGATGCGGCGCTGCTGCCGACGACGGCGGCTTCCAGAGTCCAGCCGGTTGCGGCCGCGACAGCCTGTCCGGCTGTGATGGTTTCCCACGAGACGCGATTCAGTTTCCCTTCGCGCTGTTCGACGACCACTAAAATCGTGTCGGCCATAATAAAGTTCTCAGTTCTCGGTTCTCAGTTCTCAGCTAAACAAGAGCAGGGTTCCCCATTCCTCGCGTCTCTTGCGAGAAAGCCTGCCCTGAGCGAAGCCGAAGGGTGGGGCTTTTCGACTCGCAGAATTGGCCCGCGGACGAATGCGTCCGCGGCTATGCTTACAGCACCCTTAACTCGTTCCGCAACTTGTCCACCAGCTTCTTCGCAATCTCTCCCGGCGATCCTTCGATGTGCTCCGTCTTCTTCGTTTTTTGCGGAACGTACAGCCGATCGATCTTCTGCAGATTCTCGCCGATCGCCGATTGCACCTCCGCCAGCATCACCTTGCGCAGCGGCTTGTTCTTGGCCTGCTTGATGCCGATCAAAGTCGCATACCGCAGCTTATTGATGCCCGATTGAATCGTGAGCACCGCCGGAGTGGGCATATCGACAAACTGGAAGAATCCGGCTTCGAGTTCGCGCTTCACGCGAATCCCGCTCTCCGTCTTCTCGATGTGCATGATGATGGTCGCGTGCGGCAGGCCCAGCAATTCGGCCAGGATCACGCCGGTCTGCGCGTAGCCGTAGTCGTCGGACTGCAGGCCGGTGAATATCAGATCGAATGATTCGTCTTTGATC